>OCZT010000624.1_pt1 | contig 35507 bp, 31 predicted proteins | sample 1539031 | NCBI WGS metagenome assembly OCZT01 (sample SAMEA3539308, study PRJEB22396) | soil metagenome | biome: tundra; feature: field; material: soil | place: USA | collected 2010-05 | depth 0.15 m | reverse complement strand
ACATCGTCACCGGCCAGACTCTGTTCATCCCAGGGGCGAACGGCGGAGCGATTCCCACTCCCACTCCTACTCCCACTCCTACTCCCACTCCCAAGCCGTTGCCCGTTCCAGCTGCCAGGGCCGGCGGAGGCGGCAGCGGCTCCTGGAGTGGTGCGCGGTTGCTCTGGCCGGTCCGGGGAACGATCAGCCAGTACTTCCACGCCGGTCACCCGGCCATCGACATCGCGGCTCATAGTGGTACCCCTGTGGTCGCGGCGGCTGCCGGAACTGTCATCTATGCCGGTTGGAAGACGACGGGCGGTGGCGTCGGTGGAGGCATCGTGGTCTGGATCTCCCACGGCGGCGGGCTCTACACGACCTACAACCACCTCTCCTCAGAAATCTTGAGGGTCGGGCAGCGCGTGAGTGCCGGCCAGCGCATCGGGTATGTCGGTATGACGGGAAGGGCGACCGGGCCGCATCTGCACTTCGAAGTCTGGGTCATGCTCCCGTGGGGCGACTGGACGACGAGCGGTGCGCGAAATCCGATGGCCTTCTTGGGTCGCTGACGACGTCTTCCGGCAGTCGGGCGCCGCGTCCCGCGTAGGGTGCGCCGACCATCTCAGCGTTCGCGTGGCGACCGGCTTGGGCTGCGTCGCTGCGCCTGAAGCGGCCTCGAACCGGTCCCATGCGAGAATGAAGTCATGTTTCTAGATCAGGTCAAGATCTGGGTCCACGGCGGCAACGGCGGCGACGGTGCCGCTTCGTTCCGCCGGGAAGCCCACGTACCGCGCGGCGGCCCCGATGGCGGAGACGGCGGCCGCGGCGGCTCAATATGCCTGACTGTCGATCCGGGCGAGACGAGCCTTCGTGACTACCGGCACGCCCACCACTTCAAGGGAGAGGCGGGAGGCCGTGGTTCCGGTCAGCGCAAACACGGCAAGGCCGGCGACGACCTCGTGCTGAAAGTGCCGCCCGGTACCGTGGTCTTCGAAGATCCGAGCGGCGAGCTGCTCGGCGATCTGGTGGCCAGCGAGCAAAACCTCATGGTGGCGCGGGGCGGGCGCGGCGGGCTCGGCAATGTCCACTTCGCCACTTCCACGCACCAGGCGCCGCTGCACGCGCAGAAAGGCGAACCCGGCGAAGAGCGCTGGATCCGCCTGGAGTTGCGCCTGATCGCCGACGTCGGGCTCGTCGGGCTTCCGAACGCGGGCAAGTCCACGATCCTCGCGTCCGTGACCGCGGCGACGCCGAAGATCGCGGACTACCCGTTCACGACCCTTGAGCCGAACCTTGGCGTGCTCGACATGGGCGATGTCGACTCTCGCCGCCCTACGATCGCAGACGTGCCCGGGCTCATCGAAGGCGCCAGCTCCGGCGCGGGTCTGGGCCACGCCTTCCTCCGGCACGTGGAGCGGACGCGGATCCTGGTCCATGTCGTGGACGGCTCGGACCGCGATCCCGAGTGGAGCTTCGGCGTCATACGGGACGAGCTGGAGGCCCACGATCCGGCGCTGCTAGCCAAGCCGACACTCGTCGTGTTCAACAAGCTGGACAAGCCCGAGGCGGCTGAGGCGTGGCCGGCCTTCGAGAAAGCCCGCCGGGCTCAGGCGCTCCCGACGGTTGCGATCTCGGCGATGTCCGGGGAGGGAATGGCAGACTTCCGGTCCTACCTCGCCACGATGCTCCCGACCGCCGAGGAGCTGGCCGAGCCGCCGGCTTCGGAAGGCGTGGTGATACACCGGATCGATTCGATGAGCGATTCGTTCAAGGTGACTCGCGAGGACGGCATCTTCGTGATTCGAGGCAGGCGCATCGAGAGGGTGGCTTCTCAGACCAACTTCGACGTCGAGGAGTCGGCCGAGCGGTTCCAGGCCGATCTGACCCGGCTCGGTATCGACGCGGAGCTACGTCGCCAGGGAGTGGCACCCGGAGACACCGTGCGCATCGCCGCCGTAGAGCTAGAGTGGGAGCCCGACGAGTGGCAGGAGCGGTGACCGGTGCCGTCCGCATGGCCTGGATCGAACCGAGCTATCGCCGGGTCGGCATTCTGGGCGGCACTTTCGACCCAATTCACTACGCGCATCTCGCCATCGCCGAGCAGGTTCGCGAGGCCCTGAAACTGGACCGCGTCCTGTTCGTCCCGGCGGGAGTTCCGCCCCACAAGCCCGGCGCGGTCGTCGCTGCCGCAGAGGATCGTGCTGCAATGGTGGAGCTTGCGATAGCCGACAACTCCGCCTTCTCGATGTGCCGGGTCGAGCTGGACCGCCAGGGCCCATCGTATTCGGTCGAGTCGCTCGAGCTGCTGGCGGCCGAGGCCGCGCGCCAGAAGGTCGAGCGGGAACTCTTCTTCGTCCTCTCCGCCGAGGCGCTCGCCGGGTTGCCCGAATGGCGGGACCCGGGACGCATTCCCGCCCTCTGCCACCTCGCCGTCGTTCCGAGATTGGGCCGGGCAGCGCCGGACCGGGCCTGGTTGGAAGCCAACTTCCCGGGCCGAGCGGACCGGTTCGTTTTCGTCGATACGGTTCCGCTTGCCAATTCCTCGTCCGACGTGCGCCGCCGCGTCGCGGCAGGGGACTCGATCCGCTATCTCGTGCCGCCGGCCGTGGAGGCCTACATCCACGACCATCGGCTGTATCGTTCCGTTCCGGAGGACCGCCAGAAGTGACCGAACCAACGCCCAAATCGGATGCACTGCCGAGCCCGGACGGGCTGCCTCGACGGCTCAAGCCAGTGGCGCGCACCCGCAAGCCAACCGCCGCCGACCTCGCCGCCGAGGCTGCCATGCAAGCCGCAGCCGATGCCCTGGTCGCCGAGATAGAGTCAGAGGGCGGGAATCCGGACCTCGCCGAAGTCTCGGATGCCGCCGTAGCCGCGACTGAACCCGAGCCCGAGCCCGAGCCGAGACTGAGTCCGCTGGAGATCGCCCGCCGAATCGTCGACGCGGCTGAGGACAAGAAGGCCGCCGACATCGTCCTGCTGGACGTCACCGCCCTGACCTCGATGGCCGACTACTTCGTCGTCTGCTCCGGTGGGTCGGAGCGGCAGCTGGGCGCGATTGCCGACGGCGTAACCGAGAAGCTGCGCGACGAAGGCGTTCGACCGATCGGGCGCGAGGGCGGCTCCGGATCGCACTGGACGCTCCTCGACTACGGCTCGGTGATCGTCCACGTCTTCGCCCCGCCGGAGCGCGACTACTACGGGCTGGAGCGGCTCTGGTCCAAGGCAAAGACGATCCTTCGAGTCCAGTAGGCGACTCCGCAGCCCGAAACGGGGTCGCCTCCCGGCGCCGCGGAATCGTCGCGAAGCCGCCGCGAAGCCGCTGCGGAACCTGGTCCGGCCGGGGCGCGGAGTGGGCCGTAATGCTTCGAACATGCGGCCGGGCTCTCGATTACGTAAACTTCACGAACCGGTGCCCTGACCGGGGTGCCGCCACCGCCGCTGGAGATCTTGCTACGACTACTCCTTACGTCGCCGAACGACGACCCCATCGCGCTCCAACCATCATCGACTTCGTCAACATCCGCTGGGTCGACGAGTGGTGCAAGCGCTGCAACATCTGCGTCGAGATCTGCCCCAAGGACAGTCTGATACTGACCCACGACGCGATCATCGAGGCCACCGACTGCATCCGGTGCGGCTTGTGCGAGCGCTATTGCCCGGATCTGGCGATCGAGGTCCTGCCCAAACGTGACGCGGAAGGCAGGCTGCCTGCAGAGAACGAGGCCGAAGAGGTCGTGTCCGCTGCCCAGAAGGCATCGCCCCAGGTGCCCGTCGCGGCGCGCGGCCCTGCCGTCGCCGGCACCGATCCACACCGCGGCATGACGGACACGGAGAGCGCTCCGAACGTCGACCGCGACAACCCGACCTGATCGGACAGGACCCACGAATGACAAAGCGACTCGTCCAGGGTAATGAGGCGGTCTTGCTTGGCGCCGTCAAGGCGGGGGCGAGCTACTTCGCGGGGTACCCAATCAGCCCATCGTCGGAGATTCTCGCGCAGTCCTCTGTGTACGCGAGCAAGCACCCCGAATTCCGCTTCCTACAAGCGGAAGACGAGATTGCGAGTGCCAACGCGATCCTGGGCGCGAGCCTCGCCGGCGCCAAGTCCTTCACCGCCACTTCCGGGCCGGGTTTCAGCCTGATGCAGGAAGCGATCGGGTATGGCCACAAGGTCGGCATCCCGTGCGTGATCGTCAACGTCATGCGCGTCGGGCCGGGGACCGGCATGCCGACGATGCCCGGCCAGGGCGACCTGAACCAGACCCGCTACGGCTCGAGCGGCGACTACACGAGCATCGTCTTCTATCCCTCGACCGTGGCCGAATGCTACGAATACGCCGTCGCGGCCTTCAACGCCGCGGAGGAGAGCCGGTCGCCGGTCATCCTGCTTTCGGACGCGTTCCTCGGCCACCTGAACGAAGTCGTCGATCTGGAAGCCATCGAGGTCCCGGTCGTCCCGCGGACGCTCGAGCCTCTGGCGTCCGGCAGCACGCGGCTCTTCTCGGGCGTGGCCACGTACGCGGACGGGGAGCCGGCCACGGCCGACTCGGACGAGTACATCCGCCAGTACGAAGAGTCGCGACTATCCCGCCTGGAGGTAGCCAGCCGCTACAACTGCTTCGAGTACGGCTGGAACAAAGACTCGGACACGCTAGTGATCGCCTTCGGCATCACTCGGCGGATCGCCCAGCCGCTCGCTGCCCACTTTGCGCTGTTCCGGCCGATCCGGATCTGGCCGACGCTCGACAAGGAGCTGATCGAGGTCGCGGAGCGCTACAAGAAGATCGTCGTCATCGAGGGCAGCGACGGCCAGTACGCCAACGTCGTGGAGCGGATGCTCTTCCGCCGTGTCGAGCGCGTGCCGCTGCTCGGTGGCCGCATGAGCCTCGAGGCCATCCGTGAAGGCCTCGACCGCATCGGCATGCTGCCCAAAGAGCCCCTCGAGTCCGGCGCCGAATCGCCGGCCCGAGTCGGCTGACCTGCGTCTCGCGAAAGGTTCTACCCGATGGCAGTCAAGGACAAGCTCAAGACCGACCTCTTCCCCACGATCTGGTGCCCAGGCTGCGGAATCGGCCTGATCATGCAGCAGCTGGCCAGCGTCATGAACGACCTCGGCCTCGACAAGAAGAACACCGTGCTCATCACCGGCATCGGTTGCACCGGCCGGATGGGTGCTTATATGAATTTCGAGTCCGTGTACACGCTCCACGGTCGCACGCTACCGGTCGCCGAGGCGATCAAGACTGTCCGTCCGGAGCTGAACGTGATCGTGGTTTCGGGCGACGGCGACATGTCCTCGATCGGCGGCAACCATTTGCTACATTCGATCCGCCGCAACCCGAACATCACCGTGCTCTGCAACAACAACGAGATCTATGGCCTGACCGGCGGCCAGACGGGACCGACGACGCCGCTGGGGACCACCACGATCTCCTCGCCGGCCGGTTCCGCCTTCGCGCCAGTCAATCTGCAAGGCCTCGTCAACACGAGCCCCAACTCCTACTACGCCAAGACCACGGTCTACCACCAGGGTCCGATGCGTAAGGCGATCAAGGAAGCCATCGATTGGCCGGGCTTCTCGTTCGTCGACATCGCCAGCCAGTGCATCGAGAACAACGGTCGGCGGATCGGGTTCTCGAGCGCCAACGACATGCTGCAGAGCTATCGCACCGAATACAAAGCCGCTCCCGCCGGGTCGACTCATCTGGACCCGCACCAGCTCGGCATCGTCAAAGGCGAGCCCGCGACCGTCGGCGGGAAACCCACCAACGGTTCGGGCGAGTAGGCGCCCGGTAAGGGCGAGGAGGATCGGATGGCGGCCAAGACCATCGTCATCGACGGCGTCGGCGGGCAGGGCGTTCGCGTAATTGGCAACACCATGGCCAGCCTGCTGGCGGTCATGGGCTACGAAGTGACGCTTCTCTTCGACTACGACTCGTCCGTGCGCGGCGGCATGAGCGAGGCCTTCCTGACCTGGGACCGCGAGCCGATCTCCAACTTCGTCGTGGAGTGCGCCGACGTGGTCCTGCGTCTGGCGGATCGCGGCCCGACACACCTGCAGGCGGACTACGTAATCGCCGATTGCGACCTCATCAAGCCCGGCGAAGTCGGCGAGGAGATTCCGTTCCTCCAGCTCGGCGTCGAGAAGTTCGGGCGGGACCTGTTCGGCAACATGATCGCCCTGGGCCGAATGCTGTGCGTCTGCGACATCGAGTTCACCGACGAGCATCTGACAGAGGCGCTGCCCAAGAAGTACGTGGACGACAACATTGCCGCGATCAAATACGGCTTCGGGCTCGACCAGGAGTCGATCCGTGCGATCGTGCCGGAACAAGCGGCCAGCAACTTCGCCGAACGTTACGCCGAGCGCGTTCTGGCGGGCACCGCGCCTGCGGAGGCCGTGGAGCAGGCTGCGGCCCTGGGCGGCTGATGAGCGCCAGGCGCAGGGGTCGCCGCCACGGAGGCGCCAACGAGGCGACGGTCACGAGCGGCGCCACAGTGACCGGCGCGGGCGGGGCAAATGGCGCGGGGACGGAGACGGTCCAAAGCGCGCTTTCCGATGGCGTGGCCGCGGAGGCCGTTCCGGGATCCGATGACGCCACGGCCCGTGACGGCGGCGTCGATGGCTCCGGCGCCGGCGGCGCAGGACCGGCCGGCGGCGCAGGACCGGCCGCCAGCGCCGGAGATGGGGCGCCGCGTCGAGTTACCAGGGTCCGGGTTCAGGCGCCGGCTGTGTCTTCGGCCGCGCCCGCGGCTCTGGAGATGGCGGCCCACGTCGCTGCCGATGAGTCTGAACTCCGCAAGCCCTCGTGCACGCTCGCCCAGATGCGGCGCTTCATCAAGAGCCGCCCCTATGTCCCGGTCCACGAGTTGCGGCGCCGCTTTCTGATCGAGGGCGACGAAGACGACGTGAACGCCGTTCGCACGGAACGGGGAGTCGTGTACGTGGGCCTGCCCGCGTACGAGGCACAGTTCCTCGCGGATCTCATCAGGGCAGGCGAAGTGGGCTGCGAGCTACTGCTCGACCCGACGAGCCCGGCGGTCGTGGGCGTCTACGCGATGAGGCCGGTCTCGCGCCAATAGCCGACCTTGGAGCCGCTGCCCACACCAGGTAGGCGGAACTCCCAGCGGAGAGCGGTGGTCAGAAGGGCGCGACGACGAATCTGCCGAAAGCGACGAAAGCCGCCACCAGGCAGAACGTGCCGCTGAAAGCGATCTGCGGGATCTCGCGCCGGGTCGCGTGAAAGGCAACCGCCGCCGCCATGAGCACCGCCAGGGCAAGCGCGGAAGTCGGAGTGAGCCACGGCTGGACTCGAGTCCACGCCGGTACGATCAGACCAATAGCCCCCAGCATCTCCAAGGTTCCGAGGGTGACCGCCAGCTTGTGGGGCAGCGCGGCAACCCAGGCCATTCGCCGCCCGGCATCGTCGTAAAGCACCGCCTGGTCATAGCCGGCGCCGAGGAAGGCCAGGGCAAGAACAACCTGGACTACCCAGAGGACCTCGTTCACTAGGGCTCCTTTGACACCGCTGCGGGTTGGAGGTGGCTCCGGCCACGCGGCACCGAGCATTGTTGCCGGGCCGGCGTGCCATTCACCCGCCACAAGACCCTAAGTGGCGAGCGCCCCTTTCGGCAGTATCTCAGGGTTGAGGCGAACCCGGGAGACAGGTTATGTGGCGATTGCCGCCCTCTCTCTTGGCCAGGTACATCGCGTAGTCTGCGGCTCGCAGCAACGTGTCCGGATCCGCGCCGTTCTCGGGATAGAAGCTGATGCCGATGCTGGCGGTGACACTCAGCTTCCTCCTCTCCAGGGTGAAGGGCTTGGCCAGGGCGGCCTGGACGTTGCGTCCGACTGTATCGGCTTCGCTGGCTTCGTGGACGGTCTCCAGGATGATTACGAACTCGTCGCCGCCGATCCGGGCGACCGTGTCGCTCTGGCGAACGCTCTTGGTGAGTCTTTTCGCCACGGCACAGAGCAAGAGGTCGCCGAACTCGTGGCCGTGGGAGTCGTTGACTTCCTTGAACCGATCGATGTCCATGTATAGAACCGCAAACGGAGTCCCGGATCGTGTTGCACGGGCCAGGAGCTGGCTCATCCGGTCCACCATCAAGAAGCGGTTCGGCAGGTCGGTGAGGGTGTCGTGGGTGGCGAGGTGCTGGAGGGCTACCTCGGTCTCGCGCATTTCGTTGATCTCGCGGGTGATACCCACCAGGCCGATGACGAGGCCCGCCTCGTCGAGGAGCGGCAGTTTGGTCGTAAGCGTCCAATTCGTCCGGCCGCTCTCCAGCCGGCGACTCTCGATCACGCCGACGATGGGCCGGTTCGACTCCATGATCCTGATGTCGTCGAGCTGGGTTCCCTGGCCGAACGCTTTTCCGAAGAGATCGATGTCGGTCTTGCCGACCAGCTCCGACGGATCGGAGAAGCCGAGGTCCAGAGCCATCTTTCGGCTGACCCGTAGCAGACGGCACTGCCGATCCTTGAAGTAGATGCTGTCGGCCGTGTTCTCCATGAGGGCATGGAAGAGGAACAAGTCGCTCGGGGGATTGGGAAATGACATGCTACCGTCCTTACCGTTGCCGGTATTCGAGGCATCCCTGTAGCCGGCGACGCCGCTAGAGCAGCGTCCAAAGGCGCAGACGACAGCCGCCCAGCCGCACGCTTCGGGGCCTAAAAGACCGCGGTGGTAAGACCCATCACGACTTTTACACCAGCGCTCGGCCGATCCGTTGGCAGCGATGCTACCTCGCGACCAGTTGCGCGGCGATAGTCCTTTTTCCCGACGGGCGCACCGTGGCGCGCGGCGCGCGGCGCGCACCAGGACTGTCGCTCCAGGAACGAGTTAGTTGCTTACGGCAGCCGTGGAGCATCATCGCACCGTGGAATCGATCGCCTTCGCGCCGGGCATGCTGCTTCTCGTCCTCGTCGTCTGGGACTTGTTCGAAACGATCGTCGTGCCTCGCCCCACGCCGGGCCGATTCCGAATCGCTCGGTACATGGTCCGCAGCTCCTGGCGGGTGGTTCGGGCGCTGGGGCGCGGCCGTGACGGCAGAACGCGCGATACGCTGCTGGGCCTCTTCGCGCCGGCCATGACCCTCGCTCTGCTCGTGGCATGGCTCGGGGCTCTGATTCTCGGTTACGGGTTGATCCTGTTCGCGATCCGCGACCAGCTCAGCCCAACTCCACAGGATCTGGGTACGACGCTCTACTTCGCAGCCAGCTCGGTCCTGACCCTTGGCTTCGGCGACATCGTGGCGACCGGGCCGTTGGCGCGGGTCGTAGTGGTGGTCTCCGCCGTAAGCGGCCTCGGCGTCGTAGCCCTCGTGGTGACGTTCCTGTTCTCACTCTACGGCTCGTATCAGAGGCGAGAGGTCCAGGTCGTAACCCTGCAGGCGGCGGCAGGCGCGCCGCCCTCTGCGGTGACGCTGCTCGAGACTTACGCCAGGCTGGATCTCGTGGATCGCCTGTCCGCGTTCTTCGGCGAGTGGGAGCGTTGGGCCGCCGAGGTTCTGGACACTCATGTGGCATACCCGCTCTTGGGGTTCTTTCGGTCGAGCCACGACAATTTGTCCTGGATCAGTGCGCTGGGCACCGTTCTCGACGCGGCGAGCCTCGTCTTGACGACGACCGAAGGCGTGCCTCGGGGCGAGGCCGAACTATTCGCGCGGGTGGGGTCGCACCTCGTGGAAGACATCAGCAACCTGAACTCTCGCGCGGGAGTGACGGCCCCGCGCGATCCCGCTCGAGTAGGAAGCGGCCTGGATCGGGCCGCGTTCGACAAAGCTTGCCTTCGACTCGCCGAGGCCGGCTACCGCGTGGCACCGGCCGACCAGGCCTGGCAGGCGTTCGAGTTGGCGCGCACGGCCTACGCCCCGCGCCTGGAATCTATTGCCGCCTACTGGGCCACGCCGACAAACTCCTGGCTCGATCCCGCGGCGACCCTTCGGTCGGCCGCCCATTCGCCGGCCGAATCCAATGACCGGGTGGGCTATCCTCCAGCCTGACGGTGGCTCGACTCGCAGGTGGGGTTCGATCATGTCATTCGATCCGGCAGCCCAGACGTACGTCCTGAACCAGAAGCTGATGTCGCTCAGCGGCGACCTGTGGATCGACGATGCCGGCGGCAACCACGCGTTCGAGGTGGACGGCAAGGCTTTCGCCCTGCGTCGCACGCTTGCGCTGCAGGATGCGTCCGGCAACCAGCTCTACGAGATCAATCAATCGCTGGCGCACCTGCACCGCACTTTCGAGATCAAGCGCGGCGAGGAGGTGGTCGCAACTATCGAGAAGGCGCTCCTGAACATCCTCGGGGACCACTTCACCGTGAACCTGGCGAACGGCGATCAGCTGGCGGTGACGGGCGACTGGATCGGCCGCGAGTTCCACGTAGCGCGTGCCGGCTCGGACGTCATCTTCGCCTCCCGCAGGCTCCTGTCGATTCGCGATTGCTATGGCGTCCAGATCGCCTCGGGCTTCGAGGCATCGCTCGCACTCGCGATCGTCATCGCCCTCGAGCAGATTGAGCTCCAGGACCACCACCGGTGAGGCGGCGGAACCGTCGGAGCCTCGTCAATCGCGGATCGTCGCCCCTTCGACTCGCGGAAGCGCGTCCTGTTGCCGGATTCGGGCCCTGCAGATATACTCCCTGGGAGTATGCAAGCAACCGAGCCCGTAGCCCCCGTCGCCCCGATCGGCCCCGCCACTTCGGCGTCCTCTGCCGAGATCCAGCTGCCCATAGAGGGCATGAGCTGCGCCTCGTGTGTGAACCGGATCGAGCGCTACCTGCGCAAGACGCCGGGCGTAGCTGAAGCCAACGTAAACCTGGCCACGGAAATCGCCACGGTGCGCTACGTGCCCGAAATCGCCGGTCTCGACGAGCTGGCGCGGGCGATCGAAACCGCAGGTTACGAGATCCGCGAGATGCCCACCGCCACCGACGGGTCGCGCGCCAGCCTTGTCGACGAGGCCGACGCCGAAGCCGCCACACGGGCGCGCGAAACCCGCGCTCTGGGCCTGACCGCCGCCGTCTCTCTCGCCGTTGCGGCCGTCTCCATGGCCGTCATGTACCTGCCGGGCGTGCCGCTGACGATGGAACAGATGGCCTGGCTGCTCATCGGGCCCGCGACCGCCGTGCAGTTCGTGGCCGGTCGTCGTTTCTACCGCGCTGCCTGGCGAGTGGCAATACACGGATCGATGAACATGGACACGCTGGTGGTGGTTGGGACGAGCGCGGCCTGGGGCTACAGCGTCCTCGCGACTCTCGCGCCGGGCGTGTTTCGCGCCGCCGGCATCGAACCGGCGACCTACTTCGACAGCTCGACCGCCATCGTCGGCCTGATCCTGACGGGTCGCTACCTCGAGGCTCGCGCCAAGGGCCAAACGGTTGGGGCGGTAAAGGCGCTGATCGGCTTGCAGGCTCGATCGGCCCGAATCGTGCGGGCGGGCGCCGAGGTCGACGTTCCTCTCGAGGACGTTCGCGTCGGGGACCTGGTGCGGGTCCGGCCCGGCGAACGCGTGCCGGTCGATGGGCGAGTGGTGGAGGGCGAATCGGCGGTCGACGAATCGATGCTCACGGGCGAGCCGATCCCAGGCGAGAAGGGGCCGGGTGCCGAAGTGATCGGTGGGACGATGAACGGGCACGGGACGTTCCTGTTCCGCGCCACGCGGGTCGGGCGCGATACCGCCCTGGCCCAGATCGTGGAGCTCGTCCGCCGCGCTCAGGGATCCAAGGCGCCGATCCAGCGGCTGGCCGACCGGATCGCCGGCGTCTTCGTGCCGGTCGTGCTGGCGATTGGGGCGGCGACGTTCGCTGTCTGGTTCGTGGTCGGGCCGGAACCGCGCCTGACCCACGCGCTGGTCGCATTCATAACGGTCGTGGTGGTTGCGTGCCCGTGCGCGATGGGTCTGGCAACTCCGACGGCGATCATGGTCGGGACTGGCCGTGGTGCCGGTGCCGGGATCCTGATCCGCGGCGGTGAAGCGCTGGAGCTGGCCGCCCGCGTCGACGCCGTCATCTTCGACAAGACCGGGACGATCACGCGCGGCCGGCCGTCGCTGGGCGAAATCGTGGTTGCTCCCGGGTTCACCGCAGACGAGACGCTGGACCTTGCCGCGTCTGTGGAGCGGGGCAGCGAACATCCGCTTGCGGCCGCGATCCTGGCGGGCGCCGAGGCAGCCGGCCTCGGTCGGCGGGCAGTCGAAGGCTTCGTGGCCGTGCCCGGTCGCGGCGTGCGCGGTCGTGTCGATGGCCGAGACGTGCTGGTAGGAACGGCCGCATATCTGGCGGAGAGCGGCGTCGACGTCGCCTCCGTCCCGGAGCTTGCAGCTGCCGACGAGAGCGCGGCGTCGGCGGTCACTTACGTGGCCGTCGATGGACGCGCCGCCGGCCTTCTCCCGACCGTCGACACGATCAAGCCGGAGTCGGCAGGTGCCGTGAGGGAGCTTCGCGAAGAGGGCATCGAGGTCTGGCTCGTGACTGGCGACCAGGAGCGCACTGCTCGAGCCGTCGCAGCAGCCGTCGGCATCCCGGCCGACCACGTTCTGGCGGAGGTCCTGCCCGCCGGGAAAGCCGATGCTGTGGCCGCGATCCAGGCTCGCGGCTTGCGTGTGGCGATGGTCGGCGATGGGATCAACGATGCGCCGGCTCTCGCTCGCGCCGATGTGGGCGTGGCGATCGGAACCGGCGCCGACGTGGCCCTCGAGGCTTCGGATGTCACGCTCGTCGGGGGCGACCCTCACGGCGTGGCCGAGGCTATCCGGCTGTCGCGCCGGACCCTGCGGGTGATCCGCCAGAACCTCTTTTGGGCTTTCGGCTACAACGTCGTCCTCATCCCCGTCGCGATGGGAGCGCTGTATCCCTTCCTGGGAGTGACGCTGAACCCGGCCCTCTCGGCCGGCGCGATGGCGCTCTCGTCGGTGAGCGTGGTATCGAACTCGCTGAGGTTGAGAGGCGCTCGCGGCAAGCAGAAGCCGTCGCTGCCGATGCCGGTAGCGCAGCAGGCGCCTAGCTGACGAACGCGCCCAGCGCGGCGAGAGCAAGCCCAGCCACGCCGGCGCCGGCCGCGCTTCGTATGCCTGCCGAACGCCCGAACCCAAGCGGGGTCGTGAGCTGGCCCACGAGCAGGCCGACGAGGCCGGCCGGGACCGCCAGAGCCGCAGCCACCGTGCCGAGCGGCAGGCTCCGCGACAACAGTCCAACCCAGATCGAGGCGCTGGCCGCGAGCGAGACGGCCATGAGCAGGTCCGCTGCCACGAGGAAAGCGGCCACGCTTCCAAGGACGGCGTCACCGCGAGTCGCCGCGAGAAATATCGGGTAGCTGACCGCGAACACGCCGAGCGCCAGGAGCGCCGGGACGAGGATCATCGCGCCGTCGAGCCCGTTGGGCAGGGCCAAGCGCGGGTCCGGCCGGCTGTATCGGAACGCTACCAGCGTCCCGCCCGACAGCAGGGCGCCAACGAACCCGGCTTCCAGACCGCGTCTGAGCCAAGGGGACACCGGAAGGCGAAAACGCATCGCCCGAATGCTACTCTCCCGCCGTCTGGCGACTGTCGTCTGGTCTGCGCGTTGCGTGCCGGGCGAGCGGATCTGCGCTCAGACTTCGAAGCGGCGGAAGACCGCCACAGCGTTCTGGCCGCCGAAGCCGAAGCCGTTGATGATCGCCGTGTCGACCCTATGGGCTCGCTTCACGAGCGGGACGTAGTCCAGGTCGCACGCCGGATCCGGGTTCTCGAGGTTGGCTGTCGGCGGGATCTGGCCCTCGCGGATTGCGCCGATGGCGGTCAGGCCGCTGATCGCACCGGCGGCGCCAAGCAGATGTCCGACCATCGACTTCGGCGAGCTAATCGCCACCTTGTAGGCGTGGTCGCCGAAGGCCGCTTTGATGGCGCGCGTTTCCGTCACGTCGTTCAAGGGTGTGGACGTTCCGTGAGCGACGATGTAGTCGATTTCGTCGGGTGCAACGCCGGCCTTGCGCAGGGCCTTTGTCATCGCTCCCGCGGCGCCGCGTCCAGTGGGCTCCGGAGCGCTGATGTGGAAGGCGTCGGCGGTTATGCCGCCGCCCAGGACCTCGCACTGGATCGTGGCGCCGCGCGCCAGGGCGTGCTCGGCCGACTCGAGAACGATGGCCGCCGCGCCCTCGCCGAAGACGAAGCCGTCGCGGTCGCGATCGAACGGACGAGAGGCGTGGGTCGGATCGTCGTTGCGCCGGGAGAGTGCGCCCATGTTGCCCAGGGCCGCAAAGGCGATTGGGAGAAGGTCTCCCTCGGACCCGCCGACGACGACGACGTCGCACTCGCCGGTTTCGATGAGCCGGTGGCCGTCGATGAACGCCAGCACGCTGCTGGCGCAGGCCGCGACCTGGGTCAGCACCGGGCCCGTGATGCCGTACTTGATCGAAATCTGGCAGGCTGCCATGGAGCCCGACAACGCGGGGATGGCGAAAGGCGAAACCTGGCCGTTGCCTTTGGTCTGGAGGACCTCCGTGCCAACGATGATCTGCTCGAGGCCGCCGCCGCCGGTGTTGAAGCAGACGCCCACCCGATCCAGGTCGTCGGGCGTGTAGGCGGCGAAATCGATACCGGACTCGTTGACGGCTTCGGTCGCGGCCGCCATGCCAAGCTGGATGAAGCGACTCATGCGCCGCGCCATCTTGCGGTCCATCCCGACCGTCGGGTCGAAGTCTTTGACATGCGCTGCGATACGAACGTCCAGGCCCGAGGGATCGAACGTGCTTATCGTGCTTACGCCCGAAGCGCCTGCCAGGAGGTTTTCCCAGAAGGCGGTAGCGGTGTTACCGATCGGGGTGACGGCCCCGAGCCCGGTAACGACGACGCGACGGGCAAGGTTCTCGTTGGGCACGACGATCTCCTACGACGTGTCAGCTAGTGAGGCGCGTGCCGTAGCTGGCGACGCTCCGATTCGTCCACCAGGCCGGGCTCACTTCGGGCCGGCCGGCGTGACGGCTTCCGGTCCAACTCACGTGCCGACGCACATGGACCGATTGGCTGAATTGTACTGGAGCGTTCAGTCGCCCGCGTAGTGCTTGAAAATCAGGGCCGCATTATGGCCGCCGAGGCCGATGTTGTTCGAGAGCGCGTACCGAAGCGGCCGCTCGATCGTCTCCGTGGCGACGTTCAAGTTGCATTCCGGATCGGGCTCGCGGTAGTTGAGCGTCCCCGGGACGATGCCGTGGTACACGGAAAGCACCGTGGCCATGCCCTCGAAGGCGCCGGCGGCGCCCATCATGTGGCCCGTCAGCGATTTGGTCGCGGAGATCAGAACGTCCGGCGTGTGCTTGCCGAACACGGTCCAGATGGCCTCGGTCTCGCGTTTGTCGCCCATCGGAGTCGACGTCCCGTGCGGGTTGATCATGTCGATCTCTTCGGCCGGGACGCCCCAGCGTTCCAGGGCCATGTTCATCGCTCGGGCGGAGCCTTCGCCGCCTTCGGCCGGGGCGATCATGTCGTACCCGTCGGCGGCGGAGCCGTAACCGACGACCTCGGCGTAGATCTTCGCCCCGCGGGCCTTGGCCAGCTCGAGGTCCTCGACGATCAGTGCCGCGCCGCCTTCTCCCAGAACGAAACCGTCGCGGGTCTTGTCGAATGGCCGGCTGACAGTCGTGATCGGCTGGCCGGGCAACGGCGATCCCATGCCGCGCATGTTCGAGAAGCCGATGTGGACGAGTTCGAGCAACGGCGATTCCGCAGCGCCGGCGATGACCGCAATGCAGTCGCCGCGCCGGATCGCCTCGGCGGCCTCGCCGATTGCGGTCGTTCCGGTCGAGCAAGCCGACACGGGGCAGAAGTTGTGGCCCTTGGCCCCTGTCTCGATGGCAATCGTGCCCGAGCTTGCGTCGACCAGCCCGTTCGCGATGAAGAATGGGCTGACGGACCGTGCGCCCTTGGAGTGCCAGAGCTCCTGGTTCGAGATGAAGAGGCCCTGACCTCCGCCACCGGAACCGTAGATCACGCCGACGTCATAGTGGTTCTGGTCGGTGATCTCCAGACCCGAATCGGCCAGCGCCTGCTTGGCCGAGGCCACGGCGTAGTGGACGGTCGTGTCGGTGCGTCGGGCGTCCTTGAAATTCATGTACTGGGCGGGGTCGAAGTCCTTGACCTCGGCCGCAGCCTTATGTTGGTACGGCGTGGTGTCGAAACGAGTTATCTCGCCGATGCCGCTCCGGCCTTCGACAAGACTCTGCCAGGCGGCGTCCTTGCCGTTGCCGACCGAGCTGATGACCCCCAGCCCGGTGATGGCCACTCGTCTCGTGTAATCGGGTTTGCGCACTGGGTCGTGTTCCTCCTGGAGGGTCTACTACGGGGCGGCCGGAGCGCCGGATTCGATGAACGGGACCGCGATGCCGCCGGGCGCCGAGGCATCGTCGAGAGCGAGAGCGGTTGCGTCCGGCGCGATGCGTTTGATCAGGCCGGTCAGGACCTTGCCAGGCCCGACCTCGATGAATGTCGTGACGCCGTCGGCGCTCATCCGCTCGACGGCGGAAACCCAGTCCACGCCGCGGGTCAGGTGCTCGATGAGCTCTCCCCGGGCGGCTGCGGCAGTGGCGATCGGGCGCGCGTCGGCGTTGGCCAGCATCGCGATCTGGGGGTCCGCGAAAGCGATCGGCTCCAGGACGCGGGCCATTCCCACGGCGGCCTCGGCCATGAGCGAGGAATGCGCCGCCACGGAGACGGGCAGAACCTTGACCAGCCGCGCGCCCAGACCGCGCGCGCCTGCGGCGGCGGCTTCCACGGCGGCACGATCGCCGGAGATGACGACCTGGCCCGGTGCATTCCGGTTGGCGACGGTCAGGCTGCCGAAAGGCGTGCCAAGCGCCACCAGCTCGTCGAGCCGGGCGTTGTCGAGCCCGATGACCGCGGCCATGGCGCCCGAGCGGCCCTGTCCGGAGGCCTGCATCTGGCGTCCGCGCTCGCGGACCAGGCGGACCGCATCGGCGAGGGACATGACACCGGCAGCGACCATCGCGCTGTACTGGCCCATGGAGTGACCGGCGACGTACGCCGGCGTGGGCGCAGGCACGCCTGCCGCCGACCAGCGCTCCCGAAGAGCGGCCAGGAACGCGACCGAAACCGCGACCAGGGCCGGCTGGGAATTGGCCGTCAGGTCGAGCTGCTCAGCCGGTCCGTCGAAAGCGAGTCGGCTTATCGACTCGCCGAGGGCCTCATCCGCTTCCGCCAGAACTGCCGCCGCTGCCGGCGACTCTGCGGCGAGGAGCTTACCCATCCCCACCGACTGCGACCCTTGCCCCGGAAATACGAACGCGATTCGATCCATCGGCCTGTGACTGGTCTCCTTCGGCTCGCCAAAACCAAACCGACGCGGTCGTCCGAGCCTGGTTGAGCCGCGGGGCTTGCGACCGCCACTGGGCGGCCTTCGTGCACAAATCGTAAGCCTGGCGAGCGGGTCCACTAAGGAAAGTGTGTGCAGGTTTGCACGCATCGCCTGATTCGTCGTACGCTGAGCCGGCAATGCCACAGTTCCGACCCAAGCTTCCGAACCTGGTCAATCGGTCTCCGGAGCCCGGACTCGCCGACGCGATAATGCCGCCGGCCGGCACTTCCGACGCCCCCGGCGGTTCCGCCCCCGACACCGACCCGGCTCGGCCGGGCCACGACAAGGTGTCCGCAAGGGCCTCGCTTCGGTTGCTCAGGGACCGGCCCCGACCCTTCCTCCACATGCCGTCCCTGACGGTCCCGAGCAGGACCGCCGTTGAGTCTGCCGCGCGCGAGTTGCTCTCGGCACCGGTCGAAGCGGCTCGCCATCGGCTCCAGAACCCGCGCGAGCTGTCCGAACGTATCGCCATGGGTCGCGCCATCTGGCGCGATCTCGTGATCGGCTTCGCGGCGCAGCTCGGTGAGCTGGGCCTGGGTTTCACGCAGCTGGCGGCGCTCTATGCCCTGGCGGACGGCGGGACGATGACGGTGGCCGACCTGGCCGACGTCCTGGGCCGCTCTCCGTCGGCCGTGAGCCGCCTCGCCGACGGCCTCGTCCAGCGTCAACTCGTCGAGCGGCAGCAGGACGTCGAGGATCGCCGGCAGCGGACGCTGGCGTTGACGGGCCGGGGCCAGGCCCTCCTGGGGTTGGTGGACCGGGCACGCGCCGAGGAGTTCCTCGCGATAGTGAGGCCGCTGCCAACTGCGGAGCGGGCGCTCGTGGCCATGGGCGTCGCAGCCCTCTCGACCCACGCGATATCGCGGCGAGGTCGTCTGATCAAGCAGCGGTCGCGCTGACCGCTCTCCCTCCGAGCCGCCCGAAAGCTACTGCTGCGGGACCGCCTCGACCAGCCTGTGGATCGTGGGCAAACCGAGCACCTCGCGGCCGAGTTCCTCGTTGTCGACGGAGAGGGACCACTCGGCCCGCCCATCGCGTCGGCCGATGACGCAGCAACCCTTCATCGTTACGCCGCCGTTCGCGAGCCGCGACGTCAGGTCGCCGAGGGCGCAGGGCGAGTCCTCGATCTCGACGATCAACGTCGACCCTTCGACGAATGAATACCCCATGCTGCGGAGCACATCGCCGGTCGTCTTGTCGTCGTCCGTGTAGATCAGGGCGCAGGCGAGGTCGCCGGCCGTGCTGCCCTGGATCTGGTTGATGTTGACGCCGCGCGCGCAGAGCCCTTTGGCGAGGTGGGCCAGTTCGCCCGGTCGATTTGGCACTTGAACTACGAAAGGCTGACCCATGGTTTCCTTCTCGGCGTTCCAGGTTCGGTGAGCCTCGATTGTTCGGTCTCGCGCCCGGGTCGGGCAAGGGCCGCATGACCCGGCCCGCACGGGCCCAAGTCGCCCCTTCTCAGCCGCAGAACCGTATGACCGCCTCCCACAGGACCGGCAGGCCGAAGCGGAGCGCCTCGACGCTTACCCGTTCGTCGTCGCCGTGCATCAGCTGGAGCAGGCTGTCTTCGGGGTTCAGTTTGAGCGGCGAGAAACCGTAGGTCGGTACGCCGATGCGGGCCAGGTGCTTGGCGTCCGTCGCATACGGGGCGAGCATCGGCACAGGCAGGCCGTCTGGGTCGTGGTGGCGCAGGACAGCTTCCAGGATTCCGTAGAGGGGTCCGTCCATCGGCGCCTGTACCGCCGGACCGATCTGCTGGCACTCCACCTCGACGTGCGACCACAGCTCCTCGCCCATCCGCTCGCGCAGCTGGTTGCGCATGGCCGTTTCGTCGGTGCCCGGGAGCGTGCGGCAGTCGAGCTCGATCTCGGCAGTGCCGGGTATGACGTTGTACTTGAGTCCGGCGCTCAGGACGCCGGTCGATATGGTGTCGTGGATCAACGCCGAGGCCTGCCTGGCGAGCAGCGGGTCGCATAGCTCGCGGAGCGTCGTCTCCACCCGCTCGGGGCTGGAGGAACTGAGGCCCATGATCGCCGCCTGGGCCCCCGGGGAGAGGCGCGGCATCGCCCGGCCGAGCAGTGCCCAGATCGTCTCGGTCAATCGCGGAGGACCCGGTTCGGCGAGCCTGGTGACGATGTGGGCCGCCAGGACCGCCGCATTGTCCTCGGTCGGGACGGAGCCGTGGCCCCAGCGGCCGCGGACCTTGAGCTTGTAGACGACGAAGCCCTTCTCCGCAACCTGTATCGGATAGAAGCGGGTGCCCGCATATGTGACCGCGATGCCACCGGCCTCGTTGAGGGCTCCGGCTGCCTGCAGCCAGTCCGGGTGTTCGTTGACGAGCCAGTTGGCGCCCTTCCAGCCACCGGCCTCCTCGTCGGCGGTCGAGCAGAAGATGATGTCGCGGCGCAGTCCGGGGATCGGGTCTGATGCCGGGTCGCGACCGGCGGCCCGAGCGGTGGCGGCGAGCAGGCGCATGACCTGCACCTCCATCGCCACCATGGACTTCATGTCCAGCGCGCCGCGGCCCCAGATGTAGCCGCGATCGATCTCCGCGCCGAATGGATCGTGGGTCCAGCCTTCCGGCGGAGCCGGCACCACGTCGAGATGGGACAGCAACAGCAACGGATCGCCGCCGCTGCCATCGCCGCGAACGCGGCACACGATCGAGCCGCGGCCACGGAACGGCTCCACCACCACGGGCTTCAGGCCCGCGTCGATCAACACCTGCTCGAGATAGCGAGCGGCCTTGATCTCGCCGCCGGGCGGATTGACCGTCGGGATGCGAATCAGCGCCTGCAGCAGCTCGATCAGTTCGGCTAGCTCGCGCTCCGGCGATTTCTGCTTGGCAAGCGATGGCTTGCCGGGGGCGGTTTCTACACTCGTCCGCTTGGCCATCCCCGACCTCCGAGCGCAGCGGCACACATGGCCGTTAGCAACGTGAAGACGATCATGACCTGTTCAGGCGCACGGCACCACTAGAAGAAGGTCCAGAGTCGCGCGGTACAGACCCGGCCCGGTGCGGCCTGGCGCGGCCCGGTGCGGCCTGGCGCGGCCCTGGACGATCCCTGGCGCGGCCCTGGACGATCCCTGGCGCGGCCCTGGACGAGCCCTGGCGCGGCCCTGGACGAGCCCGTTATCGCCCGAGCAAGTCCGCGAGCCGCTCGCCCGTCGTGACCGCGCCGTACGAGGCTGACGAAACGAGCGCCGCGTACTTGGCCATGACGCCCGTCTTGTAGCGCGGGGCCGGCGGGGTCCAGCGGGCGCGCCGCTCGGCGAGGACGTCCGGGGCCACGTTGAGGTCGAGAGCGTGGCGGTCGACGTCGATCACGATCTCGTCGCCCTCCTCGACCAGCGCGATCGGGCCGCCCAGCGCCGCTTCCGGCGCCACGTGCCCGATCATCAGGCCGTGGGTGCCGCCGGAGAAACGGCCGTCGGTGAGCAGCGCGACGTGCTCGCCCATGCCCTCGCCTGACAGGGCCGCGGTGACCGAAAGCATCTCTTGCATACCGGGGCCGCCCACCGGACCCTCGTACCGGATCACGATCACGTCGCCCTTGTCGATCTTCTGGTCGCGCACGGCCGCATAGCAGGCGTTCTCGTTCTCAAAGACCCGCGCCGGGCCTTTGTGGAAGCGGCGCTCGTGACCGGCCAGCTTGATGACGCAGCCGTCCGGAGCCAGGGTGCCGTGGAGGATCGTCAGGCCGCCAGTGGCCTTCAGAGGCGCATCGATCGACACGACGACCTGCTGGCCGGCGGTCTCGACCGTGGCCGCAGCCGCGCCCGCGATCGTGCTGCCGTCGACGTTCGGCGTGCTGCCGTCGATCAGGCCCTTCTTCAGCAGCTCTCGCGTGACCAGGCTCAGGCCGCCCGCCTCGAACAGGTCGGCGGCAGCGTAGCGCCCGCCCGGGACCAGGTCGCCCACGATGGGCGTCCGGTCGGCGATCTCGCCGAACTCGTCGATGTGGAGCGGCAGGCCGTACTCGTGGGCGATTGCGAGCAGATGCAGGACGGCGTTGGTCGAGCCGCCGGTCGCGGCCACGCAGGCGATGGCGTTGTCGATCGACTTGCGGGTGACGAACTCTTTCGGCCGGACGTCGCGCCGGACGAGGTCCATGACGATTTCGCCGCAGCGATGGGCGGCCGCGTTCTTGTCGGGATGCTCGGCCGGGATGCCGTTCAGGCCTGCCGGCGAGAGCCCCAGGATCTCGAGGACCATCGACATCGTGTTGGCCGTGTATTGGCCGCCGCACGCGCCGGCGCCGGGACAGCTGACGGACTCGATCTCGTACAGCTCCTCGGCGGTCATTTTGCCGGCGCGGTAGGCACCGATGGCCTCGAAGATGGTCACGATCGTGGCGTCGCGCTTGCCCTTGTACACGCCCGGGTAGATCGAGCCGTTGTAGAGGATCACGCCCGGAACGTCGAGCCGGCCCAGGGCGATGATCGCGCCCGGGATCGTCTTGTCGCAGCCGACCAGGCAGACGACGCCGTCGAACAAATGCCCGCGCGTGCACAGCTCGATCGAATCCGCGATCACTTCGCGGCTGATCAAGCTGGCCTTCATACCCTCGGTGCCCATCGTCGTGCCGTCGGAGACGGAAATCGTGCTGAACTCCATAGGCGTGCCACCCGCCGCCCGAATGCCCGCCTTGACGTGCTCGGCCAGCCGCCGCTGGTTGTAGTTGCACGGCATCGTCTCGATCCACGTGGTGGCGACGCCGATGATCGGCCGGGCCAGGTCGTTGTCGTCGAAGCCGATGGCCTTGAGCATTCCGCGGGCAGCGGCGCGGTCGGGGCCGTCGGTCAGCGCGGCGCTGTGGCGCTTCGCCGGATCGCTGGGCACGTCATAGGGCAGGGGACGGGGGGCGTCGTTCGACATGGTTCCTCCGCAGGGTGGGCGGTGCTGGTCGGTCGCCCCAAGTTTAGGCGGATTGGGACGGCCGCGAAGTCGCGCCTTCGGCCGGAGCGCTGCCGGCGCGAAGCGGAGCGCTCAGCTCACAGCACGTGGGCCAGCCACTGGAGGATGCTGCCTTGGAAATGGGGCGCCTGGCCGAGACGCAGGTCGGTGGCAATAGTGTGGCGCTGACCGTCCGTGCCCACGGCCGAAAGGGTGACCCACCAATCTGCCTGAACGGCCGACAGGGACGCGAGGTCGATAACGCTGCCGCTCGACACCAGCGTGGCCTGACTAGCGGGCGAGTCGGGTACGACGAAAATGCCTTCCCGGCGCGCAGGCCACACCTCCACCCGAGCGTCGTGCCAGCCCGAAGATGGCGGCAGGTCGGCCGTGACGAGCCAGCTGGTGGCGGTGGGCTGTGGGGTCCAGTTCAGCGAGACGTTCGCGACGGCCGTGTAAGGCGCGGCTGCGGCCGGCCCCTGGGCCGGTTGGAACTCCCAGACGCGGACTCCCGGCAAAGCCACCAACGCGACCGCTACTGCCGCCGTCAAAGCCATGCCCCTAAGGGTGAGCGAGTCCCCGGCGGTCGGGCGTGTCTTCCTGGTCCCGGCGATCCAGGCGAAGGGGATTGCGACTAGCGTTGCGGCCCCGAAGAGGTCCAGGCCGGCCGGGACCACCAGCGCCAGGAACGCCAACGGAGGCGCGCCCAAGAGTGCCCATCTGGTCCAGACCACCGTCTCATCCTGGCGCGACTTGAGAGCCAGGGAAGGCATGCTTCGGCGTGCGCCGACGAACGCGCCGATGCAGCCGGCGATGCCGAAGTCCACGGTGTGGAGTTCATCGACATCCGGGGCATAGAGGTGGACCCCGAACGCGGCGCCGACGTGGATGAGGGCCCAAAGGAGCGCCGGGGTCAGGGCCACGAGGATCGTCCAGGTCAGCGCCAGTGTGCCGAAGGACGCGAGGGTGGCTTCGGCGCTGGCCCATTGGATTCCGTGGCGGAGCCTCTTGGGCGTGAGTTGAGCCAGGTCGATGTCGGCCGCAAGTGAACTCGCCGGGCCCAGAGTCGCAATCGCCTGGGTGATGGCCTCCTTGGGCTCGCTGCCCGTGGCGCGAAGTTGTGCGGCACTATCTGCGAGGTGATCCCCGATCTCGTTTTCTGCGTCGTGGCGGTATAGAGCCGATAGGCTGAGCGAAGCCTCCAACTCGCCCAGGTAGGCTTTGACCGGGCCGAGATCGATGAAGTCGGCTCGGCTGACGTCGAGGCCGTCCGGGATCGCGTCGGGATCTCCTGGCGGCGCAGGAGTGTCGACGACGGATTGCCAGACCCAACCGCTCGCCCCCTCGCCGGAGCCTTGAGGCGCGCCCGCGCCGCCGGCCCGTCCCGGGGCGAGAGTGGCCCACCCGTGGTGCTCTGCTTCTCTCAGGCCGGCGGCGGTAATCCGGTATGTCCGTCTCGTCCGCTCGTCCTCACACCACGAACTCTCGAGCAGGCCGGATGCCTCGAGCCGGTAGAGAGTGGGGTAGAGGTTGGCCTCGCTCAGGCCGCCCTGAGCCCCATGGACGGGACCGACCCATTGCCAGATCGCATAGCCCGAGAGGTCCCGCTCCCGAAGCGCGCCGACGATGGCCCTGGTGATTCGCAGGTCGTTCGCTGCGGACGTTTCGTCGCTCATTCGATCGCGCCAACTCCGGATGCCGTCCTCTGCCAGGCTACGCCGCCGGGGCAACTGCTGCGGCTTTCCAGACGCGATCCCGCCCTGCGGTGTTCATCGGCGCGTCGCCGCAGGAGTCTACGGCCGGCGCGCGACCGAGTAACGCCGGCGTACGGATCCGCTCTGGGTTCGTTCCCAGGCGGCTCGGATCTTCCCGTCCGCCTCCAGGCGGTGGAGCGCCGGGTAGATCGAGGCTTCGCCGGCACCCCCGGGGGCCGCTGCCGCACCCTGTGCGTCTCGCGCCAGCCGCTGGACAACTTCGTGTCCGGACAGCGTCCTCTCCCCGAGCGTGTCCAGCAGCCGACGTCTGACGTGCGGGTCCGGGTGGGTTCCCAATGCGCCCATCGCGTGGTCCTCAGTTGCCCGCCGATATCCAGTCCCAGACGGTGCCGGAGAAGACAGTCGGCGCTGACAGGGGACGGGCCAGCCGGTAGCGGATTCCATCGGGCCCGACGCCGGTCAGGAAGACGAGCCATTGAGTCCATTTCGAATGGCTCATGTCGAAGCTGGACTCGAGGGTCTCGCTCGGCGAGGTGGCTTGCGTGGCGACCGGTGCCGAATAGCCGGGATCGGGGACGTACGCGTCGACCCAATCGGGCGCTTCGGGGAATCTGATCGCGCGCCAGACTTCGAACCTGAGACCGGAGAAGGCGGCCAGCGCCGAGGGATGGCCCACGTGCCAGGTCAGGTCGATCGTCGGTTGGTAGGCGTTCCCGTCATTGCCGTCAACGAGCAGCGACGGCCAGGCGGGAGCCACTCGATCGTACGAGGCATCTTCGGTCCCCGGATCCTGCCAGGAGCCGCCCGAAGTCGTCGAGACCGACCAGCTGCCGGCAACCAGGCCCAGCAGAGCGGAGAGCACGACCACCATCGAGAGCATGGCGAACTTCGTCCATCCGCCGAGCCTCGGCCACTCAGACTCGGTCTTGAGCACCGCTCCGGCCGCGAACGAGACGGGGATGGTCATTTCGGCGACCGCGACGAGCCAATCCTGCAGGGCGGTCACCCGAAACATGACCACGTACCCGATCACGGCGAACCCGGCGATTGCCCAGAACGTGCCGGTCTGCCGAACGTTGCGCTGGCTCGTCCGCGCGCTGGCCCGCGCAGCCCCGCGACCGGCCACGAAAGCCGGAACCCAGGCAAGCATCGCTCCGAAGGCCGACGCGGAGGGGACGTCGATCATCGAGAACTGCTGATGCAGCAGGCTGTTCGCAAGCAGGTTCGCCGCCGCCAGCATGCCGTTAACCGCGAAGACCGCCATCAGGAAGATGAGGATTCCGAAGACGTAGCCCTCGATGACACCGAGACCGGCCGCGAAGATACCGCCGCCAGCCCCGGCCAGCAGGCGTCGCGTCGTCTGGTGGGCCGCGCGAATCTGCCGGGCCAGCTCTTCGGGCCGGCCGAGCCGGGCGAGCGCCTCGCGAGTGGCGCGGTCGCGGTCCAGGCCCTCGGTTTCCAGCGCGGAGATCGAATCCTCGAGATGGCCGCTCAGCTCGTCCCGGATCTCGGTCCTGACCTCGGCCGGCAGCTCCAAACGGGTGTCGAGCGTGGCCAGGAAGTCTTCGGCCTCCGCCGGCAAGGACGCCGTGGATCGGCTTCGTTCGAGGCTCCGGCGCTCGGCCTCCGCCCGTGCCGCGACCGCTGCCCGCCTGTCCATCCAGACCGCGCCCCAGGTGGCCCACACGATCGCGAGGGCCACCGCGACGAGCCACCTCGCGTCGGGCCACGAGAGAGCCCCCAGGACCGCCGCAGCAACCGAGACGGCGGCGAGCACCAGGACCCTAGCCATGATTCGGTCCGCCGAGAGCGCGCGCAACCCCCACCGAGAACGAAGACCATTCGGCCTCGTGGGCGGCGAGGAGGCCCGCGCCTTGCTCCGTGATCGTGTAGTAGCGCCGGCGCGGGCCCTTGTCGCTCTCGCGCCACGTGGCGATCAGCGCCCCTTCCGCCTCCAGAGCGTGCAGAGCGGGATAGAGCGCGCCTTCGCTCGGGGCGAATGCGCCGCCGCTTCGCTCGCGGATGCGCTGGGCGATCTCGTAGCCGTACAGCTCTCCATCGCGCAGCACGCTCAGCACCAGCAGGGGAGTGGTGCCCTTCAGAAGCTGGCCCCTGATCCGCCCGATCCCCATGTCTCCCGCCTCCCGCCTCTCGCCGAAGCTACCTCGAATTACGGTGTATCGGATTACGAGGTAGAGCCAATAGGGCAAAGGCAGGAGAAGTCAAGTCGGTGCCAACGTGGGCTCCTCGGATGGTTCCTGGGCCAGGAGAGCCCGGTCGACGGGTGGACCGACCACCTCTGGAACGGGATCACGACGCTCGCTTGGGCTGAGCTTGCCGCAAGGACGATCGGGGGCAACGGCTTGGGTCCTGGTGCTCACCAGCCCACCACCGTCCACGAAGTCACGAAAGACGAGTTGCTCCGGATGTTCGGCGAGTTGTTCGAACACCGGGTCGATATCCGGCCCGTGAGGTCGGTGCAAGCTTGCAACCGCACACTTCTCCCGACCACGGAAATGCCTCCCCTGCGCCAGCAGCTGATCGCGCTGCGAACATGGATGAGCTACTGAGCCCGGATCCAACCGGTGTGCCGCGGTGCTCCTGGGCCGTGCGGTCGGCCGGCAACGGTTTTCTACGGGGCCGAGAGTGTCTCCGGCACGACACCCGGCCTAGGGTCGGGCGTCATCCTCCTCGCCTGAACGAGTAGATAGCTGCTGACCAGCAACAGCACCACGCCAACCCCCATCGACAGCCAGAGCCGAACGGGGCTTATTCCCTGTGTTTCGAGCGATACGGGCAAGCCCAAGAGGTCCACCCCGAAGTCGTAGCGGAACGCGTTGATCCAGACCATCAGCCCCAGGGACAGGAGGCAGATGCCAGACACGACGGAGATCGCGCGCGGGATGAGCTGGCCCGATCGCAACAGCAATAGCAGTCCGAACCCGAGCGCAAACGGCAAGGTATAGCGGCCCTGCCACCAGGGAGGCGAGAATGGCGAACCACTTGCCTCGATGACACCCGGCAGGATAACGATCCCGAATACCGCGCACATAACCGCGGCTTTTCTGATCGCGGGCAGCCGGAACAAGAGCGCGCCCCAGGCCAAAATGTTCAAAGAGACGAGCAGCACGGGCGCCGGAGTGTCGAGCCAGCCTAGGACTCCAAACATCTGCCACACGCGCAGGGGCAGAACTGCGATGGAAATGGCGAACCAGCCGATGAAGCTGGCGACGGTGGTTGGGCTGGTCTGCGTGCCGGCCTCCGCGCCCACCGGATGGTTGCCCAAGGTCCACAGCAACCCAAGGACTATTCCCGGAGCCACAGCGCATAGGACGCGCCCTAGCAGTCGTCGGTTTATCGATGGGGCCAACACGAACGCCGACACTGTCAAACCAGCAACCCAGACGAACCCTAGGGGTCTGGTGAGGGATAGGGCGATGCTCGCGACGACGAGAAAGGTGGTGGTGGTCTTCGGCCAGGCGGCGGCGCCGAGCGACTGACGACTCCACACCGCCTCGGACAAGATCGCCGCCATCACGATTCCCGAGGTGATCTCCCAGCCGTTCGGGTTGACCACGGTTCCCATGAAGACTGCCATCGGCGTCGAGACTATGAGGAGGAGAGTCCCCCACCACAGGTTTCGACGGCGCATGTAGAGACTAAGGAGGAGCAGAGCTCCGAAATTGAGGATGAAGGACGCGAGCCGACCGCCGATGTCCGCATATTCGACGCCTGTCAGGGCGGCGGCAAGCCTTTCTCCAGCGCCAACGACCCAGTAGTAGGGCGGCGCGTAGGTCAGAACCCGTGAGCTCGACACCATGACCTGGTCCGTCGAGCGTGGAGGCGCGCAACTGGCGTTTAGGGTCGACCTCATAAAGCACGGGTCAACCGAGAACGACACAGGGACGGAGAACCACTCGACAGAGGTAGGAGGCAGCCCGTGCCCCGACAGATACCACGCGGTCAACTCCTGAGCCGGCTCGTCCGGCCCTCCCGATGGCGGAGTTGAAATGAACATCCCGAGAGCGGCTATGGCGACCAGCAGCCATCCAATCAGGGGACCCAGTCCGCCACCATGGCCATTTCGACTACCCGATGTGCGAATTCCGCCTTCCGGATCGGAAGTTGTGGGGGCCGGCTCCGCGGTGGGCTGATCGAGCGGCGCCTGGACCAGATCGCGAGGCATCTACCCTCCGCACCAATCGTCTCGTTGGAATCACCCTACTCGCGGAAGGGTGCATGGTAGCCAGACGTGAGTCAAGGCGACCATCGGCTCACGGTCCTCGGTCGACCCCCAAGGCCCCGGAGTGGAGCGGCTACCGCGCGGCCGGCTCCAAGAGCGTGTCGATGCGGGCCGGATGGGCGGCCTCCCACGTCTCGATCGCCGGGAGCCTCGAGAGGACGTAGCCGACTTCGTCGGTGCCGGCCAGGATCATCGTCCGGGAGAACGGGTCGATCTCGAAGCCGAACGACTCGCCGTCCGGCAGCGTCACCTGCTGAGCTTCGAGGTCCACGGCCCACTCGGCGTCTGGGTCGTCGCCGAGGAGCCCGGTGAGAGTCGCATGGCACTCGGGCGAAACGACGATCGGGAGCAGCGCGTTCTTCAGGGAGTTGCCCTTGAAGATGTCGGCGAAGCTCGTGGAGACAATGGCTCGGATCCCCCACGCCCGCAGCGCCCATGGGGCGTGTTCGCGCGAGGATCCGGCGCCGAAGTTGTCGCCGACGAGGAGGATCTGGCGGCCGGCGTTGTGCGGCTCATCGATGAAGGACACGGGTTCGCGCTTCTTGCCGTCCGGCGTGAACCGCCAGTCGAAGAAGAGCGCGTCGGCGAGACCGGCCTTGTCGGTGATCTTGAGGAAGCGGGCCGGGCAGATCTGATCGGTGTCGATGTTCGCGCGCGGGATCGAGATCACGCGGCTGGTGGTCTTGACGAAGGGCTCGGGCATGTCAGTGGGCCTCCACGGCCGTGTTCTGCGGGGCGGCGGGCAGAGTTCGCGGATCGGTCACCACGCCGGTGACGGCGCTCGCGGCAGCAGTCAGCGGCGAGGCGAGGAACGTTCGCCCGCCCTTGCCCTGGCGCCCCTGGAAGTTGCGGTTCGAGGTGCTGATGCCGTACTGGCCGGGCTCGAGCTGGTCGCCGTTCATGGCGATGCACATCGAGCAGCCGGACTCGCGCCACTCCGCGCCGGCCGCCGTGAAGACCGCGTCGAGGCCCTCGCTCTCGGCCTGAGCCTTGACCTGCTGCGATCCGGGGACGACGAGCACGCGCAGGCCGTCGGCGACGTGGCGGCCGCCGAGGACCGAGGCCGCGACACGCAGGTCCTCGATCCGGCCGTTTGTGCACGACCCGATGAAGACGACGTCGAGCCTCTGGCCCGCAATCGATGCCCCCGGCGTGAGGCCCATGTAGGCGAGTGCACGCTCCAGGTCGTCACGTGCGCCCGGCTCGACGTCGGTCAGCGCGGGGACCCGGCCGGTCACGGGAATGCCCATGCCGGGGTTCGTGCCGTAGGTGACCATCGGGGCGAGCGTGTCGCCGTCGATGACGATCGTTCGGTCGTAGGTCGCACCTTCGTCACTCGGCAAGGTGCGCCAGCGTGCGACCGCCTCGTCCCAGGCCGCTCCCTGGGGAGCGAACTTGCGACCCTTCAGGTACGCGAACGTGGTCTCGTCCGGGGCGATGAGCCCGGCGCGAGCCCCGCCCTCGATCGACATGTTGCAGACGGTCATGCGCTCTTCCATCGACAAAGCGCGTATGGCGTCGCCCGTGTATTCGATCACGTGGCCGGTCCCGCCGCCGATGCCGATGCGGGCGATCAGGGCGAGGATGATGTCCTTGGCTCCGACTCCCGGGCTGAGCCGCCCGTCGATCTGGACCCGGAACGTCTTGGGCTTGCGCTGGAGCAGCGTCTGCGTGGCCAGGACCATCTCGATCTCGCTCGTCCCGATGCCGAACGCGAGCGCCCCGAAGGCGCCGTGTGTGGCAGTGTGGGAGTCGCCGCAGACGATGGTCATGCCCGGTTGCGTGAGCCCGAGTTCCGGCCCGATCACGTGGACGATGCCGCGCGTCGCCGAACCCTTGCCGTGGAACGGGATCCCAAAGTCGCGGCAGTTCTGCTCGATCTGGCGGAGCTGCTTGGCGGCGAGCTCGTCGGTGATCGGCAGCGAAGGGTCCGTCGTGGGGATCGAATGGTCGGCCGTCGCGACCGTCTGGCCCGGCTTTCGGACCTTCAGGCCGCGCTCGCGCAGGCCGGTGAATGCCTGCGGGCTCGTGACCTCGTGGACGAGGTGGAGATCGACCGCGAGGATTGCCGGCGCGCCGGGGTCGGACGACACGACGTGTTCGTCCCAGATCTTCTCCACAAGAGTGCGCGGTCTCTCAGCCATGTTGCTACTCGCGATCGATTGCCCCGACTCACAGCGGACGGGGCCATCGAGGTTACCAGAACAGGGCAAATCGCCGCGCCCGGCAGCCCTTGTGGATGCGGGACGTCACTCCAACTCGAACTCGGCCCGCAGGCGGATGTCGCGCGACGAGCGGCCGACCTGGATCTCGAAGCGGCCCGGCTCGACGCGCCAGGCGTTTTGTTCGACGTCCCAGAACGCGAGATCGCGGTCGGAGAGGGCCATCCCGATTTCCGCCGACTCTCCCGGCGCGAGGCGCACGACCGCGAAGCCCTTTAGCTCGCGCGGCGGGCGAGGCACCGACGACTCCAAATCCGAGACGTAGACCTGTACCACTTCTTTGCCAGCGCGCTCGCCGGCGTTGCGGAGGCGGATTCGAAGCCCGATCGGTTCGCCTTCGGCCTTTCCGTCGGCCGTCAGCGCCATCGATTCGTACTGGAAGTCGGTGTAGCCCAGGCCGTGGCCGAAGCAGAACTGGGGCTCGATGGCCTCCGCGTCGAAGTGGCGGTAGCCGATGTTTACGCCCTCGGCGTAGACGAGCCGGTCGCTCGCGTCGGGGGTCGTATTCAGGGCCGGGTAGTCGCCGGACTCTCTGGCGATGGTCACGGGCATGCGACCGCCGGGCTCGGCGATTCCGAGAAGCACGTCCGCGAGCGCGTTGCCGAACTCCTGACCGGGCAGCCACGCATACATGACCGCAGCCACTTTGTCGGCCCAGGGCAGCGCCACCGGGCAGCCGGCATTCACCACCACGATCGTCTTGGAGTTCGCGGCGGCGACCCGCTCGACTAGCTCGTCCTGGCGACCGGGGAGCTTGACCGACTTACGGTCGCGGCCCTCGGTGTCCCACGTGTCGTCGGTGCCCACGACGACTATCGCGACGTCGGCCGCGGCGGCGGCTTCGACTGCGAGCCCGATCGGATCCGAGGTCTCAGGAGGCTGGCAGCCGATGGCCAGCAGACTCGGGGAGTGTGCCAGCGAGTGCAGCTCGGCCTGGACGAGGAGACCCTGGCCGGCCTTCAGCTCGAATGTGCCGCCGTGCTCCTTGCCCTCGAACAGTGCCGTGGGCACGTCGATCGCGGCCGGGGAGTCCCATTGGTCCGCGACGAGCGCGCCGTCCACCAGCAGCCGCCGGCCGCCGAGGCCGCGCATAGCGATGGCATAGGGGCCGGCCTGGTCGGCGGTGAGCCACGCGGAGACGCGCACGGAGAAGTCGTTCTGCGGCAGGCCCGCGGGCAGATCGCCGAAGAGATGCAGCTGGCTCGATACCGTCTGCCAGCGTTCCACGGGCTCGCCCGCGAGCTCCTGACCACGGAAGAACTCCACGCTGATGCCGGGCTGGCCGGTGAGGTCGTGCACGTTGAGCATCGAAAGCAGCGGCAGGAAGCGCTCGATCCGTCCACCGGGCTCGTGGAGTATCTCCACGTCGGCCGGAAGCGCGGCGCGGAGGCCGTCCAGCGGCGTTACGGCGTATGGCAAACGGATGTGAGCGGCACCGCCGCCCTGGACGCACGGCTTGGCCACGTTCGGCCCGATCACCGCCACCCGGTGCAAGCCCCCGCCGGCCAGCGGCAGGGTTCCGTCGTTCGACAGCAGCACGAAGGATTCGGCAGCGGCTCGGCGGACGAGGGCTGCCGCCTCGGGAGTTGACAGCTGCGTCGGCTCCTTGGGATCGAAGTTGGTCAGCTCGCCGGTACCGTCCGGCGCCGGGAGCGCCCCGACCCGTGCCGCCAACAGGAGGATTCGCCGCGCCTTTTCGTCGAGCACGCTCTCGTCCAGCTCGCCGCTCCGCACGGCCGCCGCCAGCGCCGCCCCGAAGGCGCGGCTCGGCCCCGGCATCTCGAGATCGAGCCCCGCCAGGGCACCGGCCACGGTCTCGTGTGTCGCGAACCAGTCGGACATCAGGACGCCATCCCAGGCCCATTCGCCCCGCAGGACGTCGCGGACCAGGTGGAGGTGGTCCGAGCAGTAGACCCCATTCACCCTGTTGTAGGCCGACATCATCGACCAGGCGCCGGCCTCGGCCACAGCCTCGAAGGGGAGCAGGTAGAGCTCGCGCAAGGTCCGCTCGTCCACGATGCAGTCGACCGTGGTGCGGTGCGACTCGGCGTCGTTGGCGACGAAATGCTTGGGCGTCGCGGCAATCCCCTGGGCCTGCATCCCACCCACGTAGGCTGCCCCGAGCCGCCCGGTGAGGACCGGGTCCTCCGAGTAGCACTCGAAGTCGCGGCCCCCGAGCGGCGAGCGAATGAGGTTGAGCACCGGCCCGAGCATGTAGGCGACGCCGCCGCGCTTGGCCTCGGTGCCGATCAAGCCTCCGAGTTCCGCGACGAGGTCGACGTCCCAGGTCGCTCCGAAGGCCGTGCCGCAGGGTGTGCACGTCGCGCTGGAGCCGGGCGGGTAAGTCATGCCTCGCACGCCGTTGGGGCCGTCTGACGTGTGCATCGTCGTCAGCCCTAGTGACGCGGCGCCGGACGCATGCCAGCTGTCGGCGCCGGCCGTGAGGGCGGCCTTCTCTTCGATGCTGAGCGACCGAACGAGTTGCTCGAGGCGGTCGGGTGTAATGGGTGCGGCGGCGGTAGCGTCGTGGCTTGTCGGCATGTTCAGAATGCTAGCGCACCACCGGCGCAAGCAGTACGTTCGGCGACGTGGCTGGCGGAGCTTCGGTCGCCTAATCTGTAGCGCGCCAGTCGCCGCTACAAAGAGACCGGCAACACAGGAAGGCAGGGGCGGCCGAGCCGTGGATGCGAAATCGCCGATGGGACCCGCCGGGACCGGTGTCGAGCGGCCGGTCATCGCCCGAGCGCGCGACCTGATCCGACTCGGCATGACCTGGGTTGCGCGGATCGCGGACCAGCGCGGACCCTTCGACAGGGCGCTGGTCGTCGTCCTCGCCGTCGTGGTTGGAGGCCTGGCCCTGGCCGGCGTGTCCGAACTCAGGGCCGTATTTCCCTCCGGCATCGACCTCGAGATCCCCCTGCGGGCGGCAACCCACTGGTCGGCCGGCGCGCCGGTGTACCCGGCATCGGCAATGCTGGTTCAACACGGGCCCGATCTGCCGTACTTGTATCCGCCATTCCTGCTGCCGCTGCTCAGCCCGATCGCGGCCCTGCCACGGGACTTCGTGATCGATAGCTGGCTCGTCCTCTGCCTTCTGACAGCTGTCTGGACGTGTCGGCGCCTTGGCATCCCGTGGATCGCGGTGCCTTGCCTTCTAGCCTGGCCGCCGTTCGGTGAGGGCCTGGTAGTCGGCAATGTGCAGATTCTCCTGTTCGCCGCTTTCGTAGCCGTCTTCTACGAGCCGGGAGCTGGGGCGCCGGAGCAAAGGAGCTTCAGGCCCGGACGCGACCTTCAGAACGGAGTGTTGGCCGCCGCCGTCGGGGCCCTGAAGTTCACTCAGGCCCTGCCCGTCCTCTACCTCGCACGCCGCCGCTTCAGGGCCGCTCTTCTGGGCGTGGTCGTTCTCGGGGTGGTCGCCCTCGCGACGTTGCCGCTGACCGGCCTGCACATCTACGGGGATTGGCTGGTACAGCTGCAGCGCGCCGCCGATCCTGCCTGGACCATAGGGGGAGTGTCGCTCACTCACCGCGCCGGCATCCCGGACGTACTCTTCGTGCCCGTGGGAGCCGTGCTGGCGCTGCTGGTGCGAGGCCGAGACTCCGTGGCGTGGCTTGGGATCGCGCTCATCGTCGCCACTCCGAGCGCCCACGGCTACACGTTCCTGTTCTTGCTGCCGGCCATGCTCACCATCCGTCGCGACATCGCCATCCCAGTCGGCTTTCTGTTCCTCGGCATCTATCACGGCTACGCCTGGTGGCTGGCGTGGTTGATCGTCACGTGGGTTCTCATTGCCTCGACGCGCTGGACGTGGCTTCGGGCGCCGCGACGATCCGAAGATCTCCGGCGCGCGGCTGAACGGGCCGCCGCTGGGTCGCCGGAAGCCGCCGGCATATGAACGCAACAGTCGCCGACGACCGCCGGCGGCGAACCAGGGCCACGCTGATTCACGTGCTCACCGATGTCGGCCTCGTGGTCGGCGGTGCGCTCGCGCTCGCCGCGCTCATCTCGATCGCGCAGGACAGCTGGGGCCTGGGCTACGACACCCCTTCGTACTGGCTCGCCGGCCGCCACGTCCTCGACGGCGCGCCGCTCTATCAGCGCGACCCGTACTCGACGCTCGCGCTGTACACGTACCCGCCGGTCTTCGCCCAGCTATTCGCGCCGGCGGCGCTGCTTCCCGAGCTGCTGGTTGGCTGGCTCTGGCGCGTCACCGGCGTGCTGTGCCTGCGCTACATAGTCGGATCGTGGCGGGCCACGGTCGTGGCGTGCGCTTTCATCCCGGTGCTGACCGAGCTCTCCCTCAGCAACGTGACCTTGCAGCTGGCCGCATGCCTGATCTTCGCGTTGCGCGACAAGCGCGGGGCCTACCTGCTGCCCTGGGCGGCGGCGCTCAAGTTCGGCCCCGCCTTGATCGTCCCGTACCTGTGGTTCCGCAAGCCCGAGACGCGTCGCCCGCTGCTCCTGGGAACGCTCGTGTTCCTCGCGGTCTGCCTCGCGTCGATCGTTGTGGCGCCGCAAGCCTGGTCCGATTACGTGGACATGCTGCGCTTCCAAAACATGACCGAGCTTTCCGGGAGCCAGGTCATCCACCTCATCCCGTCGGGCGGCGGGATCGACTTCGTCGCGCGGTTTGGCCTGGCAGCGGTTGCTGCGCTGTTCGCCGCCTACACGGGCCGCGCCTGGCTGGCGTACGCCGCGGCCGCGATCACCTGCCCCGTACTGGCGTTCAGCCGGTTTGCGCCGCTCGTCGGCTTGTGGCGGTTCCGTCCGGGAGCCCGGGCGGGCGACGCGCCGGTCGGCGATGATGCAGCGGACGCGATCGGCGGCGCACCGCACGCGTCGAACGCGGCACTGGCGGACGCGAAACCGTGAGCGCCGTGACCGATCGGCCCGCCGCCGGCGGAGGCCCCGAGGCGACGCGTGCCGTTCGCTATCCCGCTCTTCGAGCCCGGCTCCGCCTCTATCGAAAGCCGGTCTTGGTGGGCTTGTCGGGCGCGGGCTACGTGCTGCTGGCGTGGCTGCTCTTGATCGTGCCCATGGCGAAAGGCTTCAACAGCTTCGTCGGCTTCGACTCGTATGCGTACTGGGCCGTGTCGCCCT
>OCZT010000623.1_pt1 | contig 35574 bp, 33 predicted proteins | sample 1539031 | NCBI WGS metagenome assembly OCZT01 (sample SAMEA3539308, study PRJEB22396) | soil metagenome | biome: tundra; feature: field; material: soil | place: USA | collected 2010-05 | depth 0.15 m | reverse complement strand
TTAAACGCGGCATCAAGGCAAAAAGGCTCAAAGCTGCTTGGAACCTCCCCTACCTGCTCAAATTACTGGGAATCTGATATGCGTCGGCCCTGGCCATGTGAGATGCGGAAGTCACGAGCGGCCACAAATACCCGCGCGCCGCCTTCGGGTCAGCCTGATCACGCTCAAGTCAGGCTAATTATAAGTCCATCTCTTTATTGCCTTTTCCCGCATTCGTGCAGGATCCGACTGGTGGATCGAATCGTCACCCATTTAGAGCCGGTCACCGGGCTAGAATTGGGGCGCGGGCTGAAAAAGCCGCCAGAAATGCGAGTACGACCATGCAAGACGTCCTCATCCCTACCCCGCGCGGCCAGATGCCCGCGTATCTTGCTTCTCCCACACGACCCGAACCAGCGCCAGGCGTGGTGGTGCTTCACGACATCTTCGGCATGAGCCAGGACCACCGCAACCAGGCCAAATGGCTTGCCGAGGCCGGATTTTTGGCCGTGTCGCCCGACCTTTACTACAAGGGCGGGCGGCTGGTGTGCATCCGCGCCGTCATCCGCGACATGATGGCGCGCACCGGACCCGCATTCGACGATGTTGAGGCCGCCCGCACATGGCTCGCCGGGCAGCTGAACTGCACTGGGAAGGTTGGCGTAATCGGCTTCTGCATGGGCGGCGGATTTGCCCTGCTGCTCGCCTCCGGGCATGGATTCTCCGCGGCTAGCATCAATTACGGCGGCCCCTTGCCCAAAGACGTGGACAACTTTCTTGAGACTGCATGTCCAGTGGTGGGCAGCTATGGCGGGCAGGCCAAGTGGGAGCAGGGCGCAGCCGACCAGCTGAAGCTGGCACTTGACCGCGCCCTTGTCGCGAACGATGTGATGGAGTACCCCGATGCCGGGCACTCATTTATGAACAACCACCGGGGCTACGGATTCTTGAAGATGCTGCGCATCAACGCGATCGGCTACAACGAAAGCGCGACCATCGATGCGCGCCGGCGGATCATCGCGTTCTTCAAGACGCACCTGGGAAGTTGATCAAGCCCCCTTTGAAAAAAATGGGCGACAAGGTTTTTGCCTCGCCGCCGCCCATCCCTGGGTTGTCTTGAAATCAATGCAGTGCTGCGTCTATTGCAAAAGCTTGGTAACTTCCTGCTGGACACTGTTGGCCTGGGCCAAGGCTGCGATGCCGGTCTGCGAGAGAATCTCGTACTTCGACATATTCGAGGTTGCCGAGGCATAGTCGGTGGCCTGGATCGCGTTCTGCGCCGAAACCAGGTTCTCCTGCTGCGAAGAGATCTCCGAGCTAACCGAGTTCAACGTATTGATCTGCCCGCCGATATAGCCGTCCATCGCCGCTACGTCGGTGATGGCCAGGTTGAGAGCGGTAAGAGCTGCCTGGGCTTTGAGCTGTGTGGTCAGGTCGGTGGTGCTCAGGTCCTGACCGGCGCCATGCAAATAGCTGATCGTGGCGATTCCGCCGGCTCCGCCTACATCCCCTGCGAAGACTGCGGGCGCCGCATTCGTCTGGCCGGTCGAGTTATCAGCAACGTCAACTCCGGATCCAACGGTCGAGTTTGAGATTCCGATCGAATAATAGCCCGTGGAAGGAACGAATGAGGCCGCGTCGCCGCCGGTTGTGGTGGTGACATTTGTGCCGGTACCGGTCACGGCGGCATCTGCCGACGTAAATGTCAAACTGGTTCCGTTTTGCTTTGCCGTAATTCCGTATCCGCCGCTGTTGATTGCCGTTAACAGCGAAGCTTGGGTGTACGCGGCGCCGGCGTTTCCCGTGGCCAGGTTGATTTGGGTAGTCGCTCCATCGGAGCCCTTGATGGCGAGGGTCCCAGAGAGCTGATCGGTGGTTGCGGTGGCGGTGACCGCGCCCACAAGGCCCGGGGTGGACCCGAATCCAACGCTCGCACCCACACTTGAAATCTCGATGCCGGTCTCGAGGCCGGCGACGGAGTCCCCAGCCGCCTTTCCGGTAGTGAAGGTCGCGTTCAGGCCAAGGCCCGAGTTGTTGATGGCGTCAATCAGTCCCTGGGCTGTGTTATTCGTGCTGGCCTGGCCCGCGCCGACGCTGATCGATTCGGGTGTCACTACAGTGGTGCCGCCCGGCCCCGCTGTGAGTATATTGACGACCAGTGTGCTGGTGGCGTTTGCCAGCGGGTCGTTGGCGGTTGCAAGATCGATGGGAGAGCTCGAGAGGTTGATGAAGACGTTGTTCGAGCCGTTACTGTAAGCGATCTTGCCGCCCGTGTCACCCACGCTGCTCGAGGACAGCGAGCGAATATTCAGATTGTCGATCGACGATCCGGAGGTCGAGGAGTCGCCGGTGTAGATCGCGATCGTGCCCCCGCCGAACACCTGCTGCTGGTTGTAGGTCGTCGTCGATCCAATGTTATTGACTTCCGCCAGGATCGACTGGTACTCCTGGTTCGCCGCCGAGGACTGGGAGGTGTTAAGCGTGCCGTTCGAAGCTTCGGTAGCCAAGGTGATGGCACGGTTGAGCAGGTTCGACACTTGCGCGAGGGCGCCATCGGCCACCTTAAGAAGACCTACGCCCTCTGTGGCGTTGGTTGCCGACTGGGTGAGGGCCGAGGAGTTGGCCTGCAGGCCGTTCACCAGCGACAGGCCGGCGGCGTCGTCCGCTCCGGAGTTGATGCGCGAACCCGAGGACAACTGCTGCAGAACCTTCTGCAGGCTGTTGCTGGTGTTGTTCAGGTTATTCTCCGCGTAGATAGCTGACAGGTTGTTCAAAACACCGAGGGCCATGGGACACAACTCCTTTTGTGTTACCTCGCCTGGCCCCCTGCCCGCTGGGCAATTCTCGATTCCGTCAGTTTCTATTTCGCTGCCGGATGGACGCCATTGCGTATGCCCCTGTTATCGGTCCCCTGCAGAATAACTTTAGTCACAATCTTATGACCGGCTTTGTCCGTAGCTGGAGCAGTCCAAGTCAAGATGTCCGGTTTTCGTTCAGGTCATGTCCCGATACGCGCCAGCTTCTGTCTCAAAGCGCTCCAACGACTTGTCCTATATCGATACACCCGGCTGAGGCTCAAAGGTGCACAAAGGGACAGGCCGGAGGCTGCTCCCGCACTCCGAAGATGAACGAGCGCAAAAAAATCGGCGGCAAGAGGATCGCCCCTTGCCGCCACCGGTCTTACTTGCAACCGCATTTGCTCTCTGCCTGAAACTCTGTGAAGCAATACTCGATTACTGGTCCGCTCCTGTTCCCGGTGCTTCAGAACCCGGATCATTGTCGAGGCTGCTTTGGGGGCCCGGAGGAGGTGGGAGGGGCGCTTGCCGCGTACCCGGCCCACCGTGCATCCGTCCCTCCGGGTCCCAACCATGTCCCTCGTGCATATGGTTTGTGCGGAAGTCCTCCACCTGCTTCCATTGCTCCGGCGTCAGTTTGCTGCGAATCGCCAGCAGGTAGCGCGCGTTCGCCTTCTCCAGTTCCGCACGCGCCTGCGCCAACTTGTCGATCTGGGCCAGGATCCTGGCCTCGTTGGGCTGGTCGTCGCGAATCAGCGGCGCCATCGCCAATTCCGCTTTCTCGACATTGCCTCGCAGGTCAATCAGCTTCTCGCGATGGGCTTGCAGAATGTCGTCAAATTGCTTTTTCTGCTCGTCTGTGAGCTTAAGCATTTCGGCGATCTTCGGGTTGTTCCAAAACCGGCCCTGAATGCCCAGACCACCAAATGCCCGTTCAACCGGGGGCCGATGTTGACCCATTCCCATCCCTTGCCCCATGCCCTGTTCCATACCCGGCCCCATCCCCGGTCCGGGTTCGCCGCCAGTCCCCTGCGCCAGCGCCGATCCCGCTATCAAAAGTCCAGCAATCGCCAATCCCAACCTTGTTGCCACGCTTACGTTCATGGTTCTCTCCTCTTCCACATTGCTCGTACTGCTCCCCATTGCTCGCACTGTGCGTTTACCTTGATTGCTCTTCTATTGGCTTTCATCCTCGGCCATCAGCTGAGTCAACGGCTCCATGGCGCTCGGAACTTCACGCGACACATCGCTGTCTACTTTGGCCAGAAGGTCATCGGTTTCCCTGGCCTGCTCTTCGGCGAGCAGCCTCTGCTGTTCGACCTGCCGCGCTGCCGCAACCCTTGCCAACTCCTGCCGGTGATGGCGCTCGTACACTCCCCCTGAAACACCCCCTGCCACCAGCACGCACCCCAGTGCCCATGCCGCCGCCAGCCGCCATGTCTTATGGCTCGGGAAAGTTGCCGGCACCGTGCGTGGCCGGTTGAATTCGGACTCGCTCCAGGCGTGAACACTCAGACGAAAGTTTTCCAGCGTCTCTCTGAGCACCGGGTCCTGCAATTCCATTACCGGGTCACGCACCTCGCCGCCAGCCTGCTCACCGGCCAAATTCTCTTTGTTGCTCATCGCCTTCCCCCCAATTCCCCGCGCACTTTTCCGAGCGCCCGCGAAAGATGCGCCTTGACCGTGCCTTCGTTAAGCCCCGTAACGCGCGCAATCTCACTCAGCTCCAGCTCTTCAACAAATCGCAACAGGAACACCGTTCTCTGCCGCTCGCTGAGGCCCTCGACTACTTTCCAGACCATGCCCACCCGCTCGTGGGCCAGCACTCTCTGCTCGGCCGAGCTTTCACCACTCGGCAGCCATTCGCTGGCCTCGTCCAGATCCACCGCGTTGGTCTGCGTCTTTCGCCAGAACTGCATCCGCCGGTTGCGCCAGTGGTCCTTCTGCAAGTTGATGGCGATGCGCATCAACCAGGTCATCGCAGAGGACTCGCCGCGAAAGCCGGCCCAATGCCGGTGCGCCTTCAGAAAGCAATCCTGCGTCAGCGTCTCGGCCAGGTCCGCATCGCGCGTAGACGACAGCAGAAACCGGAAGATTTGCGCACGATGCGCCGTGACGACAGCCGAGAACTCCTGCGCGGCCATTTCCTGAGCCGTTGCCATGTCGATCGCTTCCAACGCTGTGCCGGCTGCCATCACTCAGATAGACGCCCGCTCAGCGTGCGGGTTTACAGCGCAGCCGGGAATTCTGGCGCTATTCGGCAGCGGGGATCATGCGACAGCGCGGCATGTCGTGTTGCCCAAGTCGATGATCAAAGATAGAAAGCGGGTAACTTCGCTCACCCGCGCCAATAGCCCATGCCGTTCTTTTTATACTCCAGGTTCCGGGCCGGCCCTCCGTCAAGCACCTGGCTCGCTGCATTACAAACAGCCGCCGGCACCATTTCATCTCACCGCAGCCAACCTGACGGCATAGAAGATTTCTTGCGGTCATCGGCGATGAAAAGCCACGCTTGCGCAAGAGTCAGCAACCGGACATTGAATGGGAACCTCAGGGATACACGGATTCAGGGGGTTGGCGGATATGAATCGACACGTCGACACGTCGACACTCCAGCATCCATTGAGTGGCCTGAGCTGTCGCCACCTATATACTGATTTCAATAGGTATATCCCTATACCTGTAGGTGGCCTATTATATTCAGCATTTTCCGCGAAGACCCTGTAACCTCCGGTTGACATTCGCCTGCGTCATTCGTCTCTAACTCACGCATTGTCAGTCTATTGCTCAAAAGTAACCAGACGTTGTGCACGGGCTCTGCGCATGGCATCTGACGTGCTAACTCTTTTGTAGAGGGAAGAAGAAAGCGTTCCACCCATGGAGACAGGTCTTTTCAATCGTTTGCAGGCGCCCCTGCTGGCCGTGGCCACGGCTGGCCTGTTCCTGCTTGCGGTCTTGAATTTCCGTCAGGAACGCCAGTCCCAGCAGCCGGATGATGGAGTGTGGTGGAGGGAAGCGGCCAGCGGGGACGGGCTGGTGGCGGAGAGAGTTCTGCCCAACAGCCCGGGCCAGCGCGCTGGCATTCAGGCGCACGACTTGCTCACCGGAGCCGAAGTGCTCCCCGAAATTCCCAGCCAGACCCCACAACAGGACACAGGGCTTCAGCCCGCGGCAAAGCCGGAGCATGGACTCCTCACCGGCGTAAAGCCGCTGCCGGAAGCTTCGGTCCGGGAGGCCGGCATCCGGGCGGAGGGCCTGCTCCCAAAAGCCAACTATGTTCAGATTAAGCACTTAGCCGATCTGGAGCGTGTTCTCTACCGGGCCGGGATTTATGGCAATGCCGGCTATGCGATCACGCGCGGCGATGTCCCTCTGGAAACCCAAGTGATTCCCGAACCGCTGGACCGCGGCCTGGCCCTCGGCCTTCGCGTGATCGGGCTGATCTACCTTGGCATCGGCCTTTACGTTCTCTTCCGCCGCTGGACCGCCCCGCGCGCTACGCACTTCTATCTCTTCTGCCTGGTCTCGTTCGCGCTTTACGCGTTAAAGTACACCGGCGCGCTCGACCCATCGGGCCAATGGGACTGGCTGGACAAAGTGGTTTTCTGGGCCAATATCCTGGCCGAGTCGCTGCAGCCGGCGCTGTTCCTGCACTTTGCGCTCAGCTTCCCTGAGGAGCGGCTCGGTAACATCCGGCGCCGCCTGCTGCTGCCGCTGGTGTACGCGCCCGGCGCTGCGTTGCTCGGGCTTTGGCTATGGGCTTTGACTCACTGGCAGGCAACCGGGCTGCTGAAGCATCGCCTGGAGCAGACTGGTACGGCTTACGACGCGGTTTTCTACCTGCTGGCCGCACTGCTGTTCTTGCGCAGCTACAGCCGGGCAGACACGCCCATCGAGCGCCAGCAACTCAAGTGGCTGACCCGCGGCACGCTGCTGGCGGTTCTGCCCTTCACGCTGTTCTCTGCCATTCCGTTCCTCCTCGACCTGAACATGCCCAGCCTGCTGACCAAGGTTGCCGGGCTGTCATTGGTCTTTTTGCCGCTTACTTTCAGTTGGGCCATCGTCCGCTACCGGCTGATGGACACCGACCTGATCTTCAAGCGCGGTGTAGCCTACACGGTTGCCACGAGCCTTCTCCTGGGCGCCTACTTTGGCATCATTGCCCTGATCGCCGAGTTGGTTCATGTTCGCCTGCCGGAGGCGGTGCGGGAATGGGCATTCGTGATTGCCATCCTGGTGACTGCCGCCGTCATCGAGCCACTCAAGCGCCGCATTCAGAACTGGGTAGACAAAGTCTTCGACCGGCATCGTTACGACTACCGCAAGGCCCTGGTGGAGTTTGGCCGGGGCTTGAGTTCGGAGACCGATCTTCATGCACTGCTTGCATCCATCGTGGAGCGACTGCCGCGTACGCTGCTGGTAGCCCGTGTGGCTGTCTTCATGGCCGATGAGACTGGACGGCTCCGCCTGGCCGCGGCCCACGGACTGCCCGCCGAGGTCGGCGCCGCGCAGGATCGACGCGGACAGGACTCCCTGGCGCTGGGGTTCCTGGACTTTGACGAGGCCACAGACCACACCCACATCTTCCTGGAGAATTCTCAAGCTGCATTACATCTGCCGCCGGAACAGCAACGCACGGCGGCCTTGCTTGACCTGAATTACTATCTGCCCTGCCGTGTGCAGGACGGGACTGCGGCGCGCACCATAGCAGTCATCGGCCTGGGCCGCACCATCGGCGGCGATTTTCTTTCCAGTGAAGACGTCGAGCTGCTCGAATCCCTGGCCAGTTACATTGGCATCGCCCTGCAGAACGCCAGCCTCTACGCGCGTCTCGAAACCAAGATCAGCGAGTTCGAACGGCTCAAGGAATTCAACGAGAACATCGTCGAGTCCATCAACGTAGGCATTCTGGCCATTGACCTCAACGATCGCATTGAAAGCTGGAATGCGCAGATGGAGGCCATGTACGCCCTCAGCCGGGCCGAGGCGCTCGGCCAGGAACTTCCTTCCGTATTTCCTTTGGATTTCATTGAGGCGCTTGAAGGCTTCCGCAACGAGCAGGGCGTGCATCACCTCTACAAGTTCCCGCTGACCACCCGGGCCGGCGAACAACGCAACGTGAATATCGCAGTTGCACCGCTGTTGTCGCGGGACTTTGTCTCCGTGGGCCGCATCATTCTGGTGGACGATATCACTGAGCGGGTTTCGCTGGAAACGCAACTGGCCCAGGCCGACAAGCTCAGCTCCATTGGCCTGCTGGCAGCCGGCGTGGCCCACGAGATCAACACCCCACTGGCCGTGATCTCCAGCTACGCGCAGATGCTGACCAAGCAGTTGAAGGGCGACGAGCGGCTGGTGCCGGTGCTGGAAAAGATCACCCAGCAGAGCTTCCGCGCCGCGGAGATCGCCAATGGACTTCTGAATTTCAGCCGCACATCGACCACGGAGTTCCGAGAGACCGATTTGAACCAGGTCATCCGCGATACGCTGTCGCTGCTGGAACACCAGTTCAAGACCGCCAAGGTAGTTGTAGATCTTGAGTTGGCCGCCGAGTTGCCAGCCATCAACGGCAATCAAGGCAAGCTGCAGCAGGTGTTTCTTAACCTGCTGCTCAACGCCAAGGAAGCCATGCCGAATGGCGGCCGCTTGCGCGTGGCTACCATGTCCAACGGGCGAGTCGAAGCTCTCGTCAGCGACTCCGGCGCGGGCATTGAACCGGAACATCTAAAGCGGATCTACGATCCGTTCTTTACCACCAAGACCATGCCACGGCCTGGAGACAGGCGCGGCACCGGGCTGGGTCTGTCCGTCTCCTACGGCATCATTCAGGAGCATGCGGGCAAAATTCATGTCGAGAGCGCAGTTGGCGCCGGCACAACATTCCATCTCGAGTTTCCGCTCTTAAGGAATTCAGTACATGCCTGAGGTTGAATCGCCATTGAACTTCCCTGCAGCCGTGTCAGCATCAAACGGTAACTCCACAGGGGCCAATATCCTTGTCATCGACGACGAAGCGGGCATCCGCGAGTCGCTTGAGGTGCTTCTTTCCCTGGAAGGCTACTCGGTGCGATTGGCCTGCGACGGCGAAGAGGGACTGCGCTTACTGGATCAGGAAACATTCGACATGGTGCTGTTGGACCTGGCCCTGCCCGGCCAGAGTGGGCTGGAACTGCTGCCGCAGATCAAGGAGCGCCTTCCTGAGTTGCCGGTCATCATGATCACCGCTTACGGCACGGTAGACAATGTTGTCGAGGCGGTTCGCGCCGGCGCTGAGAATTTTGTACAGAAGCCCTGGGACAACGAAAAACTGCTGGCCGACATCCGCTCCGCCATTGCCCGCCATCACGCTGAAGAAGAGAACCTGCAACTCAAGCGCACCCTCAAGCAGCGCTACAACTTCTCCAACATCGTGGGCAAAAGCGACATCATGCTCAAGGTCTTTGACCTTGTTGCCCAGGTCGCTCCGAGCCGCTCTACGGTACTGATCTCGGGTGAAAGCGGGACAGGTAAAGAATTAATCGCCAAGGCCATCCACGCCAATTCGCCCCGCAAAGACAAACCCTTCGTCCCCGTCAATACAGGCGCCATGCCCTCGGAACTGCTGGAGTCCACGCTCTTCGGCCACGTCAAGGGCGCGTTCACCTCGGCCATCGCCTCCAAGAAGGGCCTCTTCGAAGTGGCAAACGGCGGCACTCTCTTTCTGGACGAAATTGCCACCATGGGCTCTGACACCCAGGCCAAGATTCTGCGCGTGCTGCAGGACAAGCGCTTCATGCACCTGGGCGGCATCTCGGAGATACAAGTGGACGTGCGCATCATCGCCGCCACCAATGTCGATCTGCGGACTGAAGTTCGCGAGGGCCGTTTCCGCGAGGACCTTTTCTACCGCCTCAACGTGATCACCGTGGACCTGCCTCCGCTGCGCAACCGCCGCGAAGACATTCCCATACTGGCGCAGCACTTCCTCGACTTCTACGCCAACGAGAACGGCCTCTCCCCGCGCAAGCTCTCCGCCGATGCGCTGCGCGCCCTGGTAGATTACGAGTGGCCCGGCAATGTGCGCGAACTGGAGAACTCGATCGAACGCGGTGTAGTGCTGTCGAACGGCCCCATCATCGGCTCCGACCTGCTGCCCGGCCACATCACTGGCCGCAGCTTTCAGGACGCACTGCTCGCGCACAATCCCAACGCCTCGCTCTTCGACATCCTCGAAGACATCGAGCGCCGCATCATCATAGAAAAGCTCGAGCGCTGCAACTGGAACCAGACCGATGCCGCCGAACAATTCCACATCCCGCTCTCGACGCTGAACCAAAAGATCAAGCGGCTGAATATTGAGATTAAGAAAAAGGGCAGGGAGTAAGGACAGTGATTAGTGATTAGTGATCAGTGGTCAGTTGAAAGCGATCATCCCCAAAAATCTGTCATCCTGAGCGGAGCGCAGCGGAGTCGAAGGACCTGCGTTTCCAACTTGTCCAACCCACAAAAGCTGGGTGCCCCAGGTCTCGATTTTGAGACCTGGGAGACCACGACTCCCGATCCGCCTGGTCCGAAGCACCTCAAATCCCTCAGAGGTGCTTCGCAATTCACTAAGTGGCCGTAAACACCAACCGCCCGCCATTCACTAGCGCGGAATGCGGCACGGAAGGTCCGTGCTGCTCCACGCCGTTCAGCGTCACTTGATTCAGGAACGCGCCCGGTTTCTTGCTGTGCGCTTCGATGTGAATCTCACGGCCATCGGGGAAGTGAATCTCCGCGCTCTCGAAAAGCGGCGCGCCCAGCGTCCACTCGGGTTTGCCGGGGCAAAGGGAGTAGATGCCCAGCGCGCTCAGCACATACCACGCGCCCATGGAGCCCGTATCTTCGTCGCCGCAGAAGTTATCCGGGCTGTATAACTCGTTCAGCACGCGGTGAACCCAGTGCTGCGTCCGGTCTCTGCGGCCGGCGGCGGTGAACATGTAAAGCGCATGGTGCGAAGGCTGGTTGGAGTGGGCGTACTGACCGAACTCGACCGCGGCCATCTCCGACATCTCGTGAATCTCGCGCCCGTAACTTCCCACATGAAAGACCGGCTGCTGGGCCAGCATCTCTTCGAGCGCAGCCAGGAACACGGCTTTCCCTCCCATCGCTTCCATCAGGCCCTCAGGATCGTGGGGCACGGCGAATCGGTACTGCCATGCGCTGCCCTCCACATAAGGGTTGCCCCACGTGTTCGGATCGAAGGGCTCAAGCCACTCGCCATTGGAATTCTTGCCGCGCAAAAAGCCCGTCTTCTTGTCGAAGAGATTGCGCCAGTTATGCGAGCGCTTTTCAAAGACCGCCGCATCGTCCGTAGCGCCCGCCGCGCGCGCGACTTGAGCAATATTGAAGTCGCCAAAAGCCGAATCCAGCGTTTCGACGAGGCCATCGTCCACCAGGTCGCAGGGAACATAGCCGAGTTTGAGATACTCCGCCACCGCAGTGCGGCCATAGCCCTTGCCCGGAGGCACTGATTGAGTGGCATGTTTCTTCAGTCCCTGGTATGCCGCCTGCACGTCGAAGCCCTTGATGCCCTTTGCTGCCGCGTCGCCAAAAACCGAATCGATGGGGCTGCCGGTCATGCAGTTGCGATAGCCAGGACTGGGGAACTGCGGGAACCAGCCGCCTTCCTTGTACGCATTCACCCAACCCTGAAGAATCTCGCCCAGGCGCTCCGGATAAAGCAGCGTCATCATCGGATACCAGGCGCGATAAAGGTCCCAATAACCGTGGTCGGCATACATCACGCCGGGTTCAACCTTGCCGCTGAAGGCGCTGTAATGGACCAGGTTCCCCGCCGCATCCCGTTCGTGCCAGATGCGCGGAAAGAGCAATGCGCGGTAGAGGCACGAGTAGAAGATCCTTCGCTGCGTTTCGCTGGCCCCTTGAATCTGCACGCGGCCCAGCGCCTGCTCCCACACGGCGGCCGCTTCGCTTTTGACCTGATCGAACGGCTTGCCTCCAACTTCACCGTCGAGGTTGTGCAGTGCCTGTTCCGCCGAGATAAACGATGTGCCCAAACGCAGGTTGACCGGCTTGCCCGCTTCCGCTTTGAAGCGCAATACCGCGACACGGCGGTCCTTCATCTCCTTCACATCAAACTGCGTGATCTCCTTGTCGATTCGAACCGCATAATAAGCCGCGAACCCGGCGGGAACGCCGCCTTCGTTGGCACGGACCAGCGCGGTGAGGACACCACTGGCAGCATCGTGATGCGCCTCGGCGCCCGTGCCGGGCAGGTCGATGAAGACTCCGCCGCGCCCGACTCCTTGAAGGTAAATCGCATAGCGGAACATCGTTCGGTGGGCGCGAGTTCTAAAGTGCAGCCGTAGCGGAGAAGCGGAACCTTGAGACAGCGTGGAGCGATCCGCAGTTCCTTCGGCCGGTAGGAAGAGGCGCGCGCGGTTGGCTCGGGATCTGGATCGCCGGTAAACGGCATAAAGGTGGCCTGGCCGTAGTCGCCCAGCCACATGCTCAGTTGGTGAGTGCAGCGAATGCCCTGCAAACGCTGGTCATGGGGCTGAAAAAACCAGGCATTGCGGTCGCTCGACTGCAAGGCCCAATGAGCCATAGCAAAGGGGACGGCGACGATGGGCAAGGTATTGCCACGCGAAAAAAGGGCCGTGGAATCGGTGCCCTGAAGCGGATTGACCAAGTCCACGAGCCGAGAAGTGCCGGCCTTGGGCGCTGGACTCGAAGAGGCCCGGCTTTCGATTGCAGGCCGTGAGCCTTCCGCAGCTTCCGCACCGCGTTCCAGTGTTGAAAGAAGCGCGACGGCTCCTCCCAGCTTCAAAAAACTCCGCCTGCTTGCTCCCTTGCCCTTTGGCATTTCGATCCCTCCGGAAGTCTCCCGCTTTCCCGGCAGGCGCATCGTGAATAGTGCGTTTCGCCGGGCGGTTTGCGGTCACAATAACCATACCAGCACGTAAGCCGCGGTCCGGCCGCTACATGGGAAGATCAAGCTGACTCGCCAAGTGGTCTGTGCCTTCCGAGCGGGAAGCCTGCAGCCATCGCTCAAAAAAAGCCATCAATTCCGCGGGGGGCTTCAGCCAGACTTCGGCCGCTGTCTCGCGCCACTCCTGCCGCACCAGCGCGGCCAATCCGAGCCTGCCCAGCCGCCGCGCCGCGCGAAACGCCGCTTCGTCGGTGATGTCGTCGCCCAAAAAGGCAACTGGACCGACGCCCTGCCCGCCAGCCTCGGCAAGAATCGCCTCGACCGCCTCGCCTTTGTTGCGGCCAACGCGCAACTCCAGGCCGGCCTCGAATTCCAACAGCGCGAGACCCTCCAGCCGCGCCAAGGGCTCGAACAGTTCGCGCGTGCGCTGCTCAATCTGCTCTGCCTTTTTGCGCGAGGCTCCGCGCCAGTGCATCACCACGGCATTGGCCTTGTCTTCAAAGAGCCCGCCCAGGCTATCTCGTTTCAGGGTTTCCCGAAGCTCATCAAGCGCCTTTTGCACTGCGGGCGTGGCTTGTTCCAGTTCCCGCCGGCCGTCGGGGTAAAGCCGCTCGGCGCCGTGCAGGCCCCATGTTTCAAGCGGCGGGTCCAGGCCCAGCAGCGGCGCAATCTCCGCGGCGGGCCGGCCGGTAATGACCGTCATTCGCGTTCGGCCTTGCCGCTGGATGGCCGCCAAAAGCTCCCGGACCCCGGCCCAGGGGCGGGCCTGAAAGCGGTCCACGCGGAAGGGCGCCAGGGTGCCGTCGTAGTCCAGCAGCAAAAGGGGGCTTGCGCCACCCGTAAAGGCCGAAAAAAACTCGTCAAGTTTCTCAGCTGGCTCGATGCGCACTGTTGGCTCGCTTTCAAACCCAGTTTACCGTGCGGCCTGCCCGCAGCAGTTTCATGCGCTATCCTGTCGAGGAGTGCGGTACATCCTCTTTCCTGCGGACAGGTGAATTCCATGGCGATTGACTTGATCGATAGACCCGCCAAGAACCTGGTGCTTACCGTGCAGGATTACTCATGGTTCGCGTATCGCGCTTTCACAAACCTCTTTCGCCCTCCGATCTACTGGCCGGAGTTCCTGGTGCAGTCGGACATCATCGGCGTCGGCTCAGTCTCCATCGTGCTGCTGTCTGGCTTTTTCACGGGCGGCGTGCTGGCCCTTCAATCGGCGGCAACACTCTCTCAGTTTGGCGCCACTGCGGTCACCGGCCAGTTCGTTTCGATCACCATGATTCGCGAGCTGGGCCCCGTGCTTACCGGCATCATGGTGGCCGCCCGCAACGCTTCTTCCATGGCCAGTGAACTCGGGTCGATGGTGGTGACAGAGCAGATCGACGCCATGCGCGCCCTGGGTGTCGATCCCATGCGCAAACTGGTTACGCCGCGCATCTTTGCCTGCATCTCCATGCTTTTCTTTCTTACCATCGTTGCGGATGCATTCGGCATCCTGGGCGGCGCCGCCGTGACCGTCTTCCTGAATCACCAGAACGGCACCGAATACTTTTCAAAGGCCTGGGAATCTCTCCGCTACCCCGACATCATCCAGGGACTGGTCAAGCCGCTCTTCTCCGGTTACATCATTGCTTCCATTGGCTGTTTCTATGGCCTGAGAACCACGGGAGGAACGCAGGGTGTAGGGCGCTCGACAATTCGTGCGGTGGTCAACGCTGCTGTGCTGATCATATTCGTCGATTTTCTGCTCACCCAGGTACTGCTCCGTCTCTTCCCGCCCCTATGAGAGAGACTCCTGATCCATCCCCGTTCAATCGTCCGCTGCCCAAACAGGGCCCGGTTGCGGATTCGACGCGGGTGGTTGTCTTCAACGACGTCACAATCGCCTTCGATGGCCCGCCGGTGCTTGAAGACATCAACTTTTCAATAGGACCGAAAGAGACCCGCGTTCTGCTTGGGCCAGCAGGCGTGGGAAAGAGCGTGTTGCTCAAGCTGACCAACGGCCTGCTTCGCCCTGACAAGGGAAGCATTCAATTGTTTGGCGAAGAGATCTCCCGCATGCCTGAGGAACAACTCTTCCCGCTTCGGATGCGCACAGGAATGGTCTTCCAGGAGGGTGCGCTCTTCGACTCGCTCACGGTGCGAGACAACGTGGCCTACCAGTTGATTCAGGAGCGGGTTGACAACGACGAAATCGACAGCCGGGTCCGTGAGGCATTGCGCTTTGTCGAACTCGAAGAGACCTTCGACATGATTCCCAGCAGCCTTTCCGGCGGAATGAGGCGCCGCGTAGCCATCGCCCGCGCCCTTATCCGCAACCCCGAATTGCTGCTCTACGACTCGCCCACCGGCGGCCTTGACCCTGTGACATCCACTACCATCATCGAACTCATCATCAAGGAGCGTGATGTATACCAGACACCTTCGCTACTGGTAACTCACCGCCTGCAGGACGCATTCACCCTGTGCAGTCACCGCTTCGATCCGGAACTTGGCCGCATGGTCCCGCTTCCCCAAGGCCAAACCGACCCCAACACCACCTTTCTCATGCTTGAAGAAGGAAAGCTGATCTTCGACGGGTCGTTACATGACTTGATCCATAGCGAAAACGGGTTTGTGCGGGAATTTCTGGAGTAAGACCGGAATTAGGGAACAGAGAATCCGACGCGTTGACTTTCTGAGAATCCACAGTCAAGATACTCCTGTGCCCGAGACCATTCAGTGCGCTACCCACGGCGAATCCAGTCAGTCATTTGCCTGTATCCATCTCACCGGGGAAACCTCGGGGCTCGGATTCAACCGGGACGAGCCGGACAACGAGAACCCCTTTCCCGACGCATGGTGCGACAACTGCGAAATCATTCGCGCTGCCCACGATGGCTGGAGTGACGAAGCGCAGAAATTGACCGAGATCGTCCTGCTCTGCTCCGGTTGTTACGAGCGTGCTCGCATCAGAAACACACATCCCTCGGTCACTCTTGACGACCTGGCGGGACTGCGGTGGAAGTGCGGCAGTTGCGATGAGTGGCACGAAGACCCATGTCTTGATTTCAGTTTTTCCGAACCCTACTACTGGGATAAGAGCTATGCAAAATGAAGTCGCTGGACCAACTTGATACCGAGAGAGATCAAGAAGCCCAGCAAGACTTTCCTTGATTTGGACTTCTGCACGATCAACGATGAGAGCTTTTTCGTTCGCGGTCTCATTCATCTACCCATCATTGGTGCTGCCGAGAGTCTCCGCTGGGGTGTTTGGGGTTCACTAAGCCGAGAGAACTTCGAGACGCTCCTGAGGATGGACCACGACCCGAAACGCGTGGACTTGCCGCCGATGTTTTCCTGGCTCAGCTCCCAGATTTCGCAATATCCAGACACTCTAGACTTAAAGATGTATGCCCATATTCAAGAACCCGGACAGCGTCCCCATTTTCGACTGGAACCCTCAGATCACCCCCTCGCACAGGAGTATCACCGCGGGATCACCCCAGAACGGGTAAGGGAAATCATGCTCCAGGGACTGCCCGCCATCGAGCAGTAGCATTTAGCGGGATAAGACGAGAAACGGCTCAATGGTGGTGGCCAGTAGCTGAACTCCCGCCCCATCTGCTACCCTTGCTTGTTTTGATCCAGGAAAAGAACGGCAGGTGTAACCATGGGATTCAAGTTTCAAGGCTTCGATTTTCTCCACCTCGACTCCAACTTTACTGAAGATGAGTTACTGGTCCGCAGAACGGCGCGCGACTTTGTCGAGGACAACCTTATCCCCATTATCGAGGAGTGCTTCCGCACCGAGCGGTTTCCGAAGGAACTGGTGCCGGTGATGGGCGAGTTGGGCTTTTATGGCGCAAACCTTGAGGGCTACGGCTGCGCCGGAATGTCCAATGTCGAGTACGGCCTGGTGATGCAGGAACTCGAGCGCGGCGACTCAGGGTTCCGCAGCTTCGTGAGCGTGCAATCCGGGCTGGTCATGTACCCCATCTACACTTTCGGATCGGACGAGCAGAAGAACACTTGGCTGCCGGCGTTGGCCACGGGCGAGAAGCTGGGATGTTTCGGACTGACCGAGCCCGGCTTCGGCTCGAATCCCGGAGGGATGACCACAACGGCGCGCAAGGCCGGTGACGAGTACATCCTGAACGGCGAAAAGTTGTGGATTACCTCCGGCACCATCTCCGACGTCGCCATAGTCTGGGCCAGGATTGAGGAAGAGGACGGACCCCCCGAAACGAGTAGAGTCCAGGGCTTTCTGGTTGAGACAAACCGGCCCGGCTTTACCGCCTACGATGTTCACGGCAAATGGAGCCTGCGCGCCTCCCACACCAGCGGCCTGTCGCTGCAGGACGTGCATGTGCCGCTGACGGCCGCCATGCCCGGCGCCGACAGCCTGAAGGCAGCCCTGATGTGCCTGAACCAGGCTCGCTACGGCATCAGTTGGGGCGCCATTGGCGCGGCCATGGACTGCTATTCGAACGCGCTGCAGTACTCCAAAACCAGGAAACAATTCCGCAACGAGCCCATCGCCAGCCACCAGATCGTGCAGGAAAAACTGGTGTGGATGGTGAATGAAATCTCCAAAGCCCAGTTGCTTTCGCTGCATGTGGGCCGCCTGAAGGATGCAGGCAAGGTTGGCCACGAGCACATCTCGCTGGCCAAGCGCAACAATGTGTGGATGGCGCTTGAGACCGCGCGCATGGCCCGCGACATCCTGGGCGCCAATGGAATCACGGAGGACTATCCCATCATGCGCCACATGATGAACCTTGAATCTGTGATCACCTACGAGGGGACGCATGACATCCACACTTTGATCGTGGGTCATAAAGTCACCGGGATTGGAGCTTACTGAGGCAACGATTCAACAGACTGCGGAACAACTCACTTCGAGCGAAAAGCTCGTCTGTTTTGAAAGGGCACGACTGAAGTCGTGCCCTGACAACAGAATCCGGGGGTTTCTTAGCTGCAAAACCGGGGCCTTCCGGAGCCTGTTCGGCCTCGTCAACGGACTGGGTGAAGCGAAACCGGAGTTTCCGTTCCGCGGAAGAAATCCTGCCGGCGGCGGCTTCAAGGAGCGGGATTTGTGGAACTGCTGGTGGCCGCCGGCTTGACTGACTCACTGAGTGAGATGGCTAGATCGTCCACGTTATCCAGCACCGTCACCGGTATCTCTTTATTCTTGTATTGCCGCACGCCCTCTCCGGGAGGCATTTCTTCCGCGTCGGCAGCGCCGGCCACCTGCACGATGAACTTCCCTTCCGGAACGTACTCGAAAGAAAAGCTCCCGTCCTCAGTGAGCGCGCTCTCCCGGGCCTTTTCGCGGTCATCGGCATAGAGCAGCAGCACTTTGCCGCGGGCTATCGCGTGGCCGTCCGCAAGCGCGGTCACGTTTCCCGCCACGGTATGCAGTCCTGAAAGCGGGATGGCGATCTCTACGCTGTTCAGCACCTCTCCGGCCTTCACTTTTACCGTCGCCGCATCCTTCTTGCGCAGGACATTGCCGAGGCAAACGCAGGCCGCGGAGTCCTGCGTGCCGCCGGGCATCATGGCGCACACTGTGTACTCTCCGGCAGTCAAATTGGTCAGGCTGAAACGCCCGTGTCCGTCGCTGGCCGCCGAGACAGCCCATTCTGCTAAGAGCGCAAAGCCCACATCCGACCAGCCGCCCTTCTCCGTCTTGCGCAACACTTGAAAGTGCATCCCAATAGCCGGGCTGCCGTCGTCGAAAGACACTGTCCCGTTGATCTCCGCGCCGCGTTCGATCTGTAGCGTCACATCGCTGGTGCGATGCACGTGCACAGACAGATCCACCAGGTGCTCCTTCCACTCGCGGATCGCCTCCAGTTCCTGCTCCCGGTCACCTTCAAGAGCATCGATCCGGCCAATATCCAGCCCGCGCACCGGGTCCAGATACCCCTCCAGAGTTGCGAAGGCATAGTAGCGCCCCGGCTCCACGGCCTCAAGCCGGAACCGGCCTTCGAGATCGGTCATGGTGGTTTCCGTGGCCGGCAGCGGTGCGCCCTTCTCTGCCTTTTCATCTTTTTGGGGAACCGCCGACAGAGTCACGGTGGCAAAACGCGCGGGCTTGCCTGTGTCCGCGCAGAGCACAATGCCAGTGACTGCGCCCTTGGTCGGGTCAGGCTTCTTGGCCGGATGCTTGTTGTTGCATCCGCCCAGAACGAGACAGAGGAGAGATAAGACCCATAGCCAGCGATAGCGTGCCACGCAGAGCCTCCACGAGGATTCAGGGAATTGTAACGCGGCTTGTGGGATCGGTTGGCAGCTCTTGCGGTGCGACAACCTCAGAGGTCGAAGAGGTCCGGAGGCATCTCGCTGGCGCGCGGGGAGCGCTCGTGGCCTTTCAAGTGCGGGTCACTGACGCCGATGGTGCGGTAAAACTCCTGTGCCTGAAGCAGGCTGGGGGCGTTGGCGCCGCCCTCATAGCAGGGGGTCGGCAAACTGCACCGGATCGTCCTCCCACCAACAGACCTCGCAATGGCAAAAGGTGCCGGGTGGCTCTTCAACCAAGGTGAAGTATCCGCAACAGAGGCAGGGGAAGCGCTGCATTTGGGTGGCGGCCGCGGCTGCTTCGGGGTTTTCAGTTTCCGCGGGAGGTGCTGGCGGCGGGGTGGAATGGGTGGTTCCATCGAAGCGCAGCACGGTTTGCGTTACCGGGTGAAAGCTCTTGCGGTGCAGCGGGGTCGGCCCCAGGCGGGCCAGGGCGGAGAGGTGTTCCGGCGAGCCGTAGCCCTTGTGCTGCGCCAGGCCGTAGCCGGGGAATTCGCGGTCGAACTCCACCAACAGGCGGTCGCGATGGACCTTGGCGAGGACGCTGGCGGCGGCAATTGAAAAACTGGTGGCGTCGCCCTGAATCACCGCCTGCTGCCGGCAGTCCCAGTCGATGGTGTCCCGGCCGTCGATGAGCAGGAAGTCGGGGCTGAGGGCGAGTTGCTCGACGGCGCGGCGCATGGCCAGCAGCGAGGCCTGGCGGATATTGATGCAGTCAATGGTCTCTGCATCCACTGCGGCAATGGCCCAGGCCACGGCGTTGGCACGAATTTCCGGGTCGAGCTCGTTGCGCTTTTTCTCGGTGAGTTTCTTGGAGTCAGTGAGGCCATCGAGGCGGCAGCCCCTTTGCAGGATGACGGCAGCGGCGACTACGGGACCGAAGAGCGGGCCGCGTCCTACTTCGTCGAGGCCGGCGATGCGGAGGGCGCCTCGCTTGCGCGCGGCTTCTTCGAGAGTCCATCCACAAACGGGGTTCGCACCCATGGATTCAGTATAGGGAGAATGCTACGCAAGTGGAGGTCTGTGCTTTCCCAGGTCTCAGAATCGAGACCTGGGGCACCCTGCTTCATCGTCGAATGAAGCATAGAAAAACAAAACCCCCAGCCGTGAGGGCCGGGGGCTTGGGTGAATTCGGTTTGACCGAAAACTAGGCGCGGACCTTGCCGGTGACGCGATCCACTTCCTTCAGACGGGCGGCCTTGCCGCGGAGTCCGCGAAGGTAGAACAGCTTGGCGCGGCGCACCTTGTAGCTGCGGATCTTTTCAATCTTGTCGATGACCTTGGAGTTGAAGGGGAAGATGCGCTCGACACCCTGGCCAAAGCTCATCTTGCGGACGGTGAACGTCCCCTGGGGGCCGCGGTTGATGGCGATAACCAGACCTTCAAACGCCTGCAAGCGTTCCTTATCGCCTTCCTTGATCTTGACTTGGACGCGAATCTGGTCGCCGGGCACGAACTCAGGGAGGTCGGTGCGTTTGAGCTTGTCAGCTAAACGCTGCATTACGGGATGAATGGACATTGTGTTTTCCTACGTTTGAACTCAGAACTTTGAGTTTATCAGAGATGCGGGCCGGATGCCTAATCCGTGGCTGGGCCGCGCCGATTTGCTTCAACCGGCCACTTTCGGCGATACTTAGGTGTTGTGTCTTGTGTGGCTGGACACTCTTGTTCGGCCCCTTCATTGGCAGGGCAAGCTTGAACCGCAAAACCGCCGGCCTGGACTACCCAAAGGACCACAACAGAGCTCAGGATTCTGAAAGGAACCGTATCGCCGTGGTGATGATTCGTTTGGCGCGCGTTGGCGCCCGCAAGCAGCCCTACTACCGCATCGTGGTCATTGAGAAGGACCGCGCCCGCAATGGCCGTTCCATCGAGGTCATCGGCACCTACAACCCCCGCACCGAGCCGGCAACCGTGGTTCTGAAGCACGATCGCGTCGCCTACTGGCGCGGCGTGGGTGCGCAGCTTTCTCCCATTGTTCTGAAACTGGTTACCAAGAACCCGGCGGCGGCTCCGGTCGCTGATCCGGCAGCCGTCTAACACTCTTCCGCCCCTCCCCCGGACGAGTTTTCTTCAGAAAAAGCGCGGTTGTCAAAGCCGCCGCGCGTACAATTGCTTGCGGCGGCGAGTAGATGCTGATACTATTCGCGCACCGATCAAAGTGGTTGATTTCTGGACGTATACGGTCAGGGGTAAGAGCATGACCCAAGTCGATATGGTCGCAGTAGACGAACTGGTCCGCGAAATTGCGCGGGCTCTGGTGGATGAGCCGGCAGCCGTAGATGTGGAGTCCGTGGACCGGGACGACAACACGGTCCTCAAACTCCGGGTAGCTCCCACCGACGTCGGCAAGGTGATTGGCAAGCAGGGACGCACCGCCCGCTCGGTGCGCACCATCCTGGGCGCCGTCAGCATGAAGCTGCATCACCGCTACACGCTGGACATTCTGGAAGAAGACGACTAAGCCCGCAACGCCGGCACGCCCAGGCTTCTTGCCAGCAGCGGAGGCAGCATAATGACCATGCCCGAATCACCTGACGAGGTTGGCCAGGCTGATCAGTGGGTGTGGCTGGCACGCGTTCGCCACCCCCAGGGCCGCAAGGGCGAGGTCTTCGCCGACATCCTGACCGATTTTCCCGAGAGATTTGCAGAGCGCCGCCGCCTCTGGCTCCTCGCCGAGCGCGCAGCGGCATCTCCGCCGCGCGAGGCTGAATTGGTGGCTCACTGGCTGCACAAGGGCGGCATCGTGCTGCATTTTGCGGGGGTGGACTCCATTTCAGAGGCCGAGAACCTCAAGGGATTGGTTGTCGCCATTCCAATCGAACAGCGGGCGGCGCTGGCTGAGGACGAGGTCTACGTTGCCGACCTGATTGGCTGCAGCCTGGTGGATGTGGCCGGGGCCGAGCCGCTGGTGGTGGGCGAGATTGAAGTGGTGGACCGAGCCGCCGGGCCGGTGGCGCTGTTGGTAGTCCGGGGCGCGAACGGTGAGGTGCTGGTACCGTTTGCCAAAAGCTTCCTGCGAAAGATCGACCTTGAGGGCAAACGGGTGGAGATGGCCCTGCCTGAGGGGCTGGTGGATTTGAATGCGCATGGACAGAGCTGAACGCGCGTTCCTCCATCTGAAAACCCAATCGCAGAAGCGTAGAATGTCCCCATTCGTATGAAGACTCCCGCAGGACTGGCAACCACCGTTCTCTTGTGCTTTTTGACGCTTGCACTGCAACCGCGGGGCCTCGCCCAGCAGCCGAAGGGTTCGGACGAGTTCACATTGAAGGTCGATGTGAACGCAGTGTTGGTGCCCGTGGTGGTCCGCGATGCGCAGGGCCGTGCCATCGGCGACCTGAGACAGGAAGATTTCAAGGTCCTCGACCAGGGCAAGCCGCGCAAGCTCACCGGTTTCTCGGTCGAGAAGAGCGAGGCGGTAGAGGGCGCTCCGGCCGCCGGCCTTCCCGCTCCGCCCGCGCCAACCGGAGCGGCCCCGGCGAAGCGGTTCATCGTCTTTCTCTTTGATGACCGGCACCTTGGCCACGGCGACCTTGGGCAGGCAAAGAAGGCCGGAGCACACATGCTGGATGAAACGCTGGCCGATGGGGACCGGGCGGTCGTGCTTTCGTTCATGGGCGTGAACTCGGGCGTGACTCACGACCGGGCCGTCTTGCAGGCCGCAATCCTCAAGCTCAAGTCCCAGGAGGTCAACAAGCGCGACCCAAGCCAATGTCCCAGCATTGACTACTTATGAAGCCGACCAGCTCATCAACAGGAACAGCAATCCCGACTGGGACATTGCCATCGAGCGGGCCGCGAACTGCTCCCACAAGGGGTCAAAAACCGACGTCGGCTACGTCGAGCAACTGGTGCGGATCGCCGCGAACCAGGCCCTGGTCGCCGGCGACATGGATGTGCGCGCTACGCTCGGCTATTTGCGGGATGTTGTCCACTCCCTCCCCAAAATGCCGGGACAACGGACTTTGATCCTCGTGTCGCCTGGCTTCCTGTCCAGCTCCAATGAGGCCCTGACCTTGAAGTCGCAGATTCTCGACCTGGCTGCGTCCTCCAACGTGACCATCAGCGCGCTGGATGCACTCGGCCTCTCGGGAGGGGATATCGGCGCGAGCAACAGCACCAGCGGATCGGTCTACAGCAACATCACCGGGCAGGATGTTGGCCACCATCTCGAATCCATCCGGACCAATGAAGACGTGATGGCGGAGTTGGCCAATGGCACCGGCGGGACATTCTTCAACAACAACGATCTGGAGGCAGGCCTGAAGACACTGGCCGCCGGGCCCGACTACCGATACCTGCTGCAGTTCTCGCTCGAAGGCGTGAAACAAAACGGAACGTATCATTCCCTGAAGGTCGAAGTGGACCGCAGCGGAGTGAAGGTGCAGGCTCGACAAGGCTATTTCGCGCCCTTCCCGTTGGGAAACAAGAAGTAAAGCCGAGTGAACAGCATGATTTCGAGACTCAATGGAGTTGCCACCGCGATGAGCGCCCTATTGATTGCGGCGATTGCCGCTGCGCTGCCTCTCCCGGCCGCGGCACAAGGCGCTCCGAGCCGCCTGGCAGAGATTCCCTACCAGCCGACGCTGTCGCCGAGTTCTCGCGATACACTGAGCTATTGGGATGCTCCGGTGCAGAAGCTTCACGAGGCGGTCCCGGAGCTAAAGGGCCTAAAATACGATCCCGGCCAGGAGCAATTGCTTTCAATTCTGGAAGGTGTCGCGAAGACCATTGCAAGTGTGCTGCCGCGACTGCCCAACCTGGTCTCTCGCGAAGAGGTCTTCCATTTCCAGAGTAAACGCGACGATGCCGCCAGTGGCGGGCAGTCCAACCTCCAGCCGTGGAGCCGCGAATACCGATACCTGATTCTCAGCCACCACAATCCGGACGGCAGCACAACACTTGAGGAACTGCGCAACGATTTCAAGGACCGGCCCGCCGATGCAGCGGGGCAGTTCACCGCGCCGCGCGGCTATGGATTCGCCTACCAGTGGCTCTTCTTTTCCTCGGCCAACCAGCCCGAGTTTCGCTTTCGCTACCTCGGCCAGCAAGACAAGGGCGGCCGCAAGACCTACGTCCTGGCCTTTGCCCAGGACCCGGCCAGGGTCAGCAGTCCCGCGCTCTTTCAATCCGAAGGCAAGGTGGCGCCGTTCTATTACCAGGGCATTCTATGGGTCGACCAGTCGAGTTTCGACGTTGTCCGGCTGCGAACCGACCTTTTGGCCCCGCTCAAGGACCTGCACCGAGCCAGATGAAGACCGAAGTCATCTTTCGCTCCGTGCCCATCCGCGGTTACGACGTGGTCTTCTGGTTGCCCGGTGAAGTTAACATTGCCAGCGACCAGGGCGCGGGACCAGCCGAAGAGAGCCACCGCTACTCGGACTATCACCTCTTCCACGCCGAGACCCGTATCGTCCCCGAACCCTGAACGACTGCCAATTCACTGGCCCGGCACGACCATTCAGCCTACTGAAACGCCAGCGGCTTCCACGCTCCGCCATCTTTCAACGCCAGTTGAATCGGCCGGGGCGGGCCGCTTGGCGGAACCGTCACTTCAATCCACAACTCCTGGCCGGGCTTGAGCGCGGTTGGGGTGGCGGCGTGTTCTGCGATGTAGAAATTCACCGGGGATTCGAGGCGCATCGTCTCGCAGCGGGTTCCTGGTTCAGCTTGCACGGTTAAGCCATCCGAACTGTTGCGGGGATTCTGGAGGCGAATGGCCAGCAGACGGTTGCCCTCCACTTTCAGGCTGGCGGGAAAGTGAACCACCTGCGCCGGAGTGATGGCAAAGCCATCGGGCCGGGTGGTGCCGTCCACGTTGCGCGGAAACTGTGCCTGCCTGGCCGAGGGTAGCGTGCTGCGACAGCCGTCCACCGTCAATTGCAGGCTCAGATACCGTCCCCGCATCAGCAGCATGGGATCGTAGACAGAAGCACGCGTCCAGACGCGGGGGCATTTCCAGCGTTGATAAAGATATTTGCCGGCAACGGTGGAGACCAGCGCCAACTGGATTACGAGAAGCGCAATCGATGTCTTGGAGACCTTCATTGACATCTTCATTCTCCCTCCTCAATGGCATGGTCTGCCTTCCCCATTCGCTTGAGCAGCCTGCGGCGGGTCTTTTCCAGGGCCCACCCGCCGGCGAGGAAGAGAATCCCGAGGCCAATAAGCCCCAGCGAGCGGCCTACTTCGTCGTAGATGTCGCTGAAGTAGAACCAGCCCACGGCGATGGCGAAGTAGACCACCCCGAGGTTGACCAGCGCCTGAGAGGCCAGCCGCATGCCCCACCAGATGATGAAGACAGCAAAGACCGCCACCAGCGCATGGGCCAGCAGATTGGGTCCGCTCTCGATGTAAGGACCGCGGTTGGGGCCCATCAGAATGGCTCCGGTCCAGGTCCGGTAACACCACGGGAGCGCCAACGAGAAGAGAATGGCCGCGGCTACCGGAAGGGTGCTCTTGATGGGGTGGACGATGGAAAACGTCAGCGGGATGAGAGCGATAAGCAACCAACCGCAGAGCCGGGTGGTGAGAGTGAGAAAGGTCTGGTCTCCCCATGAACTCCAGCTCTCGAGCATCATGGCGGTTCCAACTACCGCGCCAATGGCCGCAACAGCAAACAGGACTCCCTGGACTATCTTCCGTTTCGATCCCAGAAAGATGAACAAGTAGAGAACCGACCATACCGCCAGAAACCGCCCCAGGTAGACCCACTGCCCAATGTGCCCGTCGGCATAAAACGCGAGTTCCGACAGCATCCATGCCGGGAAGAGGAGGAGGGTGAGAGTTTGCTGCGCCTGGTCCTTGAGCAGGATCCAGCCGGCCAGCGCGGCAATGGCCCAGAGAAGCACCGCCGCCGGCCAGTGGGACTCGATGTTGAAGATCTGCCCTACCAGCGCAATTGCCGCGCCTGTGGAGATGGTGCCCACGGCGTGCAGTGCGGTAGAGAGCCCGCGCCAGGTCTTGCGCGTTACGGCCCCGCTGAGGTGGAAGACCGTGACCATGCCCATGACCAGGAAAAAGCGGGCGGCGGGACCAATCTCCTCCCAGTGGGCAGAGATGAACAGCACCACCCCGCAGGCCAGCAGCATGGCCCCCAGGGTGAGCGCGACCATTCCTTGCCAGCGCAATCCGCCGGGCTTCAGTTGCTCTTCTTCCCAGGCACGGATGCGCGCTACGGTCACCGCATCCAGGGCGCCGGCCTTGTGCCAGCGATTTAGCAATGTATCAATGTCGGCCATGTCAGTTGGGCAACAGTAAACCACATCCGACGCCGTCCCGCACAATTATCTGACCTATCATCAGGTATGCGGTTTGAAATCGTTACCATCTTTCCGGATTTCTTTTCGAGCTTCTTTGAGAACGGGATCTTGCGCCGCGCGCTGGCCGAGGGCCTGGTTGAGGTGGGCATCCACGACCTGAGGACCTTTACGCACGACCGGCACCGCACTGTAGACGACCGGCCCTTTGGAGGCGGCGAAGGCATGGTGCTGAAGTCGGAGCCGCTGGCTGAGGCGCTGGCCTCGCTGGGGGTTGAGCAGAAGTATGCCGCAGCGCCGTGTCAGGACTCAAATTTACCACCAAGAGAAGATGCCGGCTTTGTAACAGGGCACGACTTTAGTCGCGCCGCAGATGACTCAGAATATACGGGGGCTTTAGCCTCTGCGCGAACCACCCGCGTAATCCTGCTCTCAGCCCAAGGCCGCCGCTTCACCCAGAGCCTCGCGCGCGAGCTTGCCTCCCTTGACCGCGTAGTGCTGATCTGCGGGCGCTACGAAGGCGTAGACGAGCGCATCAACCAGCTTTACTGCGACATGGAGCTGTCCATTGGCGATTACGTGCTGAGCGGCGGCGAACTGGCTGCAGCGGTGGTGATCGATGCGGCCATGCGGCTGATTCCCGGCGTGCTGGGCAACCAGGCTTCAGGCGAATTTGAGAGCTTTGGCGTGGCTGACGCCGAGATCGACAGCGATGTGGAGGGGGTTCCGCGCTCGCAGCACGGCTCAGGGGGCTTGCTGGACTATCCGCACTACACGCGGCCCGCGGAGTTTAGCGGTATTCCGGTGCCCGAGGTCCTCCTCAACGGCGACCACCTGCAGATACGGCGCTGGCGACGCGAGCAGCAGTTGCGCAAGACGCTGGCCAACCGGCCTGACTTGTTGGAAAACGCGCCGCTCAGCAAAGAAGATCGCAAGCTGCTTGAGGCGATCCAGCAGGAGAACCGGCAAGGGTCCTAGAACGGCTTCACCGGCTTCGCCTGCTCCGGTCCTACTTTCCCGCTCTCGATTGCGGCGACGTAGAAGTTCTCACCCTTCGAGGGGCAGCCGGCGAGACGGCGCAGCATGGCAAGCTGACCCACGTGCGTCAGCGCATCGGCCACCGGTCCCTGGAAGAGGCGATCTTCCGGCGCGTGCAGCGTCTCCCCTGAAGCCAGCAGCGCGTCAAATTTCCCAAGCGCCGCAAAGAAGCGCCGCTTCTCCGCGCTCCACGGCAGAGGCTCAGAGTTGTGCCAGGCAGGCTTGCCCACCGCCATGCTCGTAGCCCAGTCGAACAGGTCGCCCATGTGGGCCAGGATTTGTTCAGGCCGGCGGCCTGCACCGTCGAAGCCGGCGAACGAATCCGGCGCGCCTTCCAAGGCCCGCGTGGCCCGGTAGGCCAGCGTGGCAAGTGTGTGCCGCAGCTGTTCACGTTTTTCGCTCATACCCCAGAACTATAGCGCAGACTCGCCGGCCGGAAACAGAAACCTTAGCATTGGCCTTACCCGCCGAGCCCAACTGGCTTCGTCGTGCGTTCCGCCGTGGACCTTTTCAAAGTGCAGCGTTTCGCCTGGCTGCCAGCCGTTGGCCTTGAGGCGCCGGTTCAATTGTTCCGCGTCTCGCACAGTGCGGTGGCCTTCCTTGTCGCCCACGTCAAGCCAGACGCGAGGCCGCTCCCACACCTGGGGGGCGCGCTCGTTCAGGTAGCCAAGAATGCTCTTGTGGTTCCACCAGACGCTGGGAGAGAGCAGGGCCAGCTTGCCGAAGACCTCCGCATGCCGCAAGCCCAGGAACAAGCTCACCAGGCCGCCAAGGGACGACCCGCCCACGCCTGTGGCCTCGCGCTCTGGCCGCACGCGGTACTGGCTCGCAATCCACGGCATCAGTTCCCGAGTCAGCATCAGGCCGTATTCGTCGGCCTCGCCGCCGCCCATCTGCCAGTCGCGCTGAAAAGTGTACTCGGCGAGGCGGCGGTCGCCGGTGTTGTAGATGCCGACAATGACCAGGGGCTCGACTTCGCCTGCTTCGATGGCCGCATCCGCATGGTCGCGCACAGCCCAGGTGCGGCCGGGAATGAACGAGGTCCGGCCGTCAAAGAGGTTTTGCCCGTCCTGCAGGTAAAGCACCGGGTAGCTCTGCTCCGGGCGCTCGTCGTATCCCGGCGGCAGGTAGACAATGAGATCCCGGCTCTCGGGAAGGTAGTTGCTTGGAAAGCCGTGATGCGGCCGCAACCGTGGATGCGGCGCGCCTTCTTCATCGGCCAGAAATTCCTCCGGCGTCGCTCCTCCCTGTTGTGCGTCAAGATTCAATCCTTGCTTTCCTCTTATCCTCTGGCTGGAAGCCGCGGCCCCCTAAAAAACGCCAACCCGAGACTGTAACATTAACAAGAAAACGGTTGTTCTCCAAAGGCCAGCCACAAGCACGGAGTGCGCAAATCATGGTTCGTGAGTATCTCAAATGGCATTCCGGCCGCCTTGGCCGGGAGATGGAATTGCTCGTTTTCGGCCACGCCGGCCTTCCCGTCCTGGTGTTTCCCACGTCTGGCGGGCGATTTTTCGAGTTTGAAGACCGCGGCATGATTGGCGCGCTGAGCGGCAAGATCGATGCCGGGCGGCTTCAGGTTTTCTGCGTGGACTCGGTGGACATGGAAAGCTGGTACAACCGGCAGGTCTCTCCTCGATGGCGTATCGCCCGGCATACGCAATACGAGGATTACATTCTTAACGAGGTCGTCCCGCTGATCCACCAGCAGAACCCGGACCCGCACCTGGTCTCGCTGGGTTGCAGTTTCGGCGGCTATCATGCCGTGAACATCGCACTGCGCCATCCCGACGTGTTTTCCGGATTGCTGTCGATGTCGGGCGCCTTCGACCTGACCAACTTCCTCGGCGGCTACTACGACCAGGATTGCTACTTCAACCTGCCCACGCACTACCTGCCCAACCTCAGCGACCCGTGGTTCTTTGAGCATTTCAATCGCAACAAGTATGTGCTGGCCACCGGGTGGGACGACCAGTGCCTCGGCCAGAACCAGAACCTCGACCGCGTGCTCAGCGAGAAAAACATCCCCCACAAGCTCTACATCTGGGACAGCCACAACTCCCACGACTGGTCCACTTGGGAGCGAATGGTGCGGGAGTATCTATGAGATGGAACTCCACAGCGGGCCGTCTCGTAGAGTATCTTTCCAGCTATACACTTCATCATTTGTGAATCCGTTCTGAATTCCAAGGAGACCACCATGGAGCCCGAGATTCAGCCCCTGCCGCCGGAAGTGCAAGTCGGCGAGACCGCAGCGATAGCCCCCACACCAGAGCCCAATCCCATCTCCCCCGATCCCTGGGAGACTCGCGCCATGCGCTGGGTATTCCTCGGCAGCGAGGGCCTGCGGTGCGGCTGGTCGGCAGTTGGCTTCTTTGTGCTTTTCCTTGTCCTGGTGGGCTTCTTCGGAGCCGTATTCTTCAAGCTGCACTTGATCGGCCTGAAGACCGATTTCAATGTATTCACGGCGTTATTCGGGGAGCTGATCAGCTTCCTGGCGCTGGTCGGGGCGGCTTCGGTGGCAGCGCTGGTCGAGCGGCGCGGCAGCCTGCTGGCATTCAACCTCCGGGGTCCGCGGGGCATTTCTCACTTTCTGAGCGGCGCGGTGGCTGGGTTTGCGGCTCTTTCGGCCCTGGTGGGAACAATGGCCTGGGGAGGCTGGCTGAAGTTCGGACCTACATCGCTTTCAAGCGCGGAAATCCTGAAGTTCGCCGCGTTGTGGGGAGCCGCCTTTCTGCTGGTGGGATGCGTGGAGGAGGGCCAGTTCCGTTGCTACCTGCTTTTCACGCTCACACGGGGCATCAACTTCTGGTGGGCGCTGGGCACGGTGAGCGTGGTGACCGCGCTGGTGCTGGCGATTCCCAGGGGCAACGGCGTGGCCGGGGTGTGCGCCATGGCGTTGCTTGGGCTTGGGCCCTGCCTGTTGCTGCACATGAGGAAGGCGGAGAGCGCTCGGTTCTGGCAGGCGGCGTGGGTCACGTCGACGCTGTTCGGCGCCATTCATACATCCAATAAAGGTGAAGGCTGGATCGGCATCTTTGCCGCGGCGGCTGTTGGATTCGTCTTTTGCGTCAGCATCCGGGTTACGGGCTCAGCGTGGTGGGCCATTGGCTGCCACGCCTCGTGGGACTGGGCGCAGACCTTCTTCTACGGCACGGCGGACAGCGGATTGCAGCCAAAGGGGCACTACCTGACCTCGACTCCTGCGGGAAATGCGCTGTGGAGCGGTGGAGCCAGCGGCCCGGAAGGGAGCCTGCTTGTTCTGGGCGCTATCTTGCTGCTGCTGTTGGTGCTGCTTGTCATCTACGGCCGGAAGAAGGCTGCGGCTTTGCCTGCGCCGGTTGCGGAACAGGCCGCAGGCTAGGCTGCAACGCCGCGCATGGCAGCGCCGTTGCCATGGGGGTATCCTGAAGAAGACCGATGCCCGACACTGACCCTGTGACTCAAGCGCACTTCTCTGCCGCCCGGCCGGCTCGCGGCCGCAAACGCCGCTGGCTGCGGATTCTGCTATTTTCTTTGATCGGATTGACTGCCTTGTTCTTCGTGGCCCTGGGAGTGGGCGCGCTGTGGCTGCGCTCGGCGGCCAGGGCTGCGCTGCCGGTGCTGGACGGCGACCTGCATGTTGCGGGCTTGTCGGCGGCGGTGATGGTGCGGCGAGACGGCCACGGCGTGCCGCACATTGAGGCTGCCACGCAGGAAGATCTGTTTGTTGCCCAGGGCTACGTGACGGCACAGGACCGGTTGTGGCAGATGGACGCCTTCCGCCGCAACGCCAATGGCGAGCTGGCGGAGATTCTGGGACCGTCGCTGGTGAGGCACGACAAAACGCAGCGGGTTTTGCAGTTTCGCAATACCGCGCAACGGGTCTATGCCAACCTGCCAGCCAACGATCGCGCACGGCTGAACGCTTACGCCCGTGGAGTGAATCTTTTTATCGCGCAGCACCAGGACTCGCTTCCGCCGGAGTTCAAGCTGCTGATGTATCGCCCCAAGCCCTGGAGCGGCGTGGATTCGGTGTCGATCGGCATGATGATGGTGGAGACGCTGGATACGCACTGGTATACCAAGCTGGCGCGCGAGCAGATAGCAGCCGACTTGCACAACGAGAAACTGGAGGCGGATCTCTATCCCGTGGGCTCGTGGCGCGACCATCCGCCGACCGGCGTGGTGGTGGACCTGAGCCAGCCGCACCCGGTGCAGCCCGCCACCCATGATCCGGACGAGGATGACGAAAACACACAGGCTGGCGCTGCTCTTCATTCGCCCCCCGAAGATCCGCGTGAGTTGCGTGAATTGCTGGGACTGCCCGCCTGCTCCGGCTGCGAGGCTGGCTCGAACAATTGGGTGATTGCGGGCAAGCACACGGCAAGCGGAAAGCCGCTGCTTTCAAACGACATGCACCTGGGGCTGACCGAGCCGAATATCTGGTTCATGGCCGACTTGAATGCGCCAGGCTTCCATGCCGCTGGGGTCACGCTGCCCGGGTTGCCGTTTGTAGTGGCCGGCCACAATGAACATGTGGCCTGGGGGTTCACCGCTCTTTATGCCGACGTGCAGGACCTTTACATCGAAAACGTGAAGGGCAACAACTACGAGAACAACGACGCAACCTGGAAGCCGCTCGGCGTAGACCACGAGTTGATCAAAGTGCGCGGCGGCAAGGACGTGTTGCTCGACGTCCACTTCACTTCGCACGGGCCGCTCTTGAATCCTCTCTTCAAGAAAGAGACGCGGCCCATTGCGTTGAAGTGGACGCTCTACGATCCATCGCTGAATGCGCTTCCGCTTTACGAAATGAATGTCGCGTCGAACTGGACGGAATTTTCCGCAGCGCTTGGAGCATGGGACTGGCCGACGCAGAATGTGGTCTACTCGGACGACCAGGGGCACATTGCTTACCACGCCGTTGGTAAGGTGCCGATACGAGGGGGTGGAGTCGGCTTACCCGATGTGCCTCTGGCGCGCGACACAAACGACACCCGCTCTGTATGGGGGTACTTAGCCTGTGCCGGGCTCTGTCCGACCTACATCCCCTTCGACTTGATGCCCAACGCCTTCGATCCACCGTCCGGTTTTCTTGCGACGGCCAATTCGCGCGTGACGGCCGACAAGGCTCGTTACCCGGTGGCGCACGAATGGGCCGACCCATACCGCGCGGAGCGTATCTACAAGGCTCTGCAAGGTCGCGACAATCTTAAGCCCGCCGACCTTCTGGCCGTGCAGACCGATGTTTACAGCGAGGTGGACCAGGAACTTGGGCATCGTTTTGCCTACGCGATCGACCATGCTGCGGGCACGGACGCGCGGTTGATGAAGGCCGCCGACCTGATGCGCAGTTGGGATGGCAAGCTGACCACCAACTCCGCCGCGGCGTCCATCGTGACGCAAACCCTCAGAGCCCTGTGGCCGCTGATTCTGGAGCCCAAGCTGGGCAAGGACGCCGAGCAGTACCAGTGGTCTGAGTCCAACTTTGCGGAAGAAGAGATTGTGATGCACGCCAATCCCGACTGGCTGCCGCCGGGCTACAAGAATTGGGACGCGCTGCTTACCGAGGCCGTCCGCAAGGGAATGGAGACGGGCAATGCTCCGGGCGAGGTGGCCCATTGGACCTACGGAAGCTGGCACGTGGTGGATATTGAACACCCACTGGCAGGGTTCCTGCCTCTGATTGGCCGCGTGGCCGGCACCGGCGAGCAGCCGCTCAGCGGCGACACCACGACTGTGAAGCAGGTGAGCCGCGACTTTGGCCCTTCGCAGCGATTCACCATGGACTGGAGCAACGTTGACGGCTCGACGGAGAACATCGTACTGGGCGAGAGCGGCAACCCGCTGAGCCCATATTTCCGGGACCAATGGAACGACTACTACGGAGGAACGACTTTTGCGCTTCCCTTCACGCCCGCAGCGGTAGCCGCACAGACCCGCCACACGCTGCGCCTGCTGCCATGAATGTTCGACCACCAAGCTGGGTGCCCCAGGTCCGGGGTCCCCATGGACAGGTCTTGGTCCGTGGGGTGGAGGTTTCGCTTTTGAGACCTGGGATACCACGCAACTGGACCCACATCCTCGGGTCGGCCGCCATCCTGCTTGCCGCCGCCGTGGCCATTGCGCCGCAGCTTGTGCGCGGCAACTCCTGCGGGCACGACTTCGATTTCCATCTGATCTCCTGGTTCGATTGCCTGAACGCGTGGCGGCACGGGATCGTCTACCCGCACTGGACGCCGAGCGCGAACTTCGGCGCCGGCGAGCCGCGGTTTGTCTTCTATCCGCCGCTGACGTGGATGATGGGCGCGGCGCTGGGGGCTGTGCTTCCATGGCAGTTCGTCCCCATTGCCATGACGTACCTGCTAATTGCGGGAACGGGCCTGGCAACACGAGCTTTGGCCCGCTACGCGCTCACGGAAGGCCCTGCCACGCTGGCCGGATGCGTGGCGTTGTTTTCCGGGTATGCGATGTTTACTGCTTACGAGCGGTCTGCCTTCGCGGAACTGGCCGGCGGCATCTTTATACCGCTGGTGCTTCTGTTTGCGCTATCTTCCTCCGAATTTTCCGGCCCTGTTTGGAGACGCGCATTCAACGGCACCACCGCTCAGCTGGCTCTTGCCGTTGCTGGCGCCTGGTTATCGAACCCGACTGTCGGCGTAATGGCCTGCTACCTGTTGGCCGCTGTTGCGCTGGTTGCGGCCTTGCTCTCGCGATCGTGGGCACCTGTGATGCGCGCCGCAGCCGGCGGTGTGTTGGGGATGGGTCTTATAGCGGTCTACCTGGTTCCCGCTGCGTGGGAGCAGCGGTGGGTTGATATCCACCAGGTGACCCAGGACCCGGGACAGACACTGGAAAACAACTGGCTCTTCGCCGTTCACGCCGATCCACTACTGGCCCCGCACGACGAAGTGCTGCACACCGCCTCAATGATCGTCGTGATCATGATTGTCGTGGCGCTGGGCGGCCTGCTGGTGTGCTGGCTGCGCGGCCGTTTGCCGGGTGAGCGGCGCTGGTGGATTCCCCTTGCGCTTATTCCCCCAGCCGTGCTCTTCCTCCAGTTTCCGTTCTCGCGGCCGCTGTGGAACCTGCTCCCGGAACTCCGATTCCTGCAGTTCCCCTGGCGCTGGCTCTTGGTGCTGGAGGCGCCAATGGCCATCTTCTTCGCCGCTGCAGTGAGTTGTTCCAGAGCCTGGCGGCGCGCTGGGGTGTGGACAGCCTGCATTGCGGTCTTTTTGGCGATGACCGCTTTCGCGGCAAGGGACTTGTTTCAGGTTTGCGACGATGAAGACAACGTGTTTGCCATGCAAGACGTGTACCGCTCAGGCCATGGCTTTTCCGGCACCAACGAGTACGAACCCATCGGCGCCGATAATTCACTGGTCGCCACTGGCCTGCCGCGGGCTTGCCTGGTCAGCGATCCCACAACGGTGCTGGGTAAAGAAGCCGATTCGCCCGACTCGCCACCGGGTTGGGATGCCACACAGGGCACTTGCGAAAGCACGTTTGCGGCCAAAGACGCCCGGCCGGAACACCTCAGGATTATTGCCGCCACTCCGCACGCCGGCTACATGGTCTTGCGGCTGCGCAGTTATCCGGCCTGGCGGGTGTCTGTGAATGGTCGGCAACTGAACAATTTGCCTCGCCGGGCGGATGGCTTGATAGCTGTTCCCGTCTCGCAGGGGCCGGTTTACCTTACGGTGGATTGGGCCACGACGCCCGATGTACTCGCCGGGCGCTGGCTTAGCGGGCTCACTCTCATCCTTCTCACTGGTCTATGTTTGCTGGGGCGAAAGCTCGCCCGCCGCGGTTTATGATGAGAGCAATGCAAGTCGACGTCAAATCGCTGCGGCAAGAGGCAACGGAGATGACCGACCGTGCGCTGGAGGAACTGCTCCCCAGCGTGGAAACGGTGCCCTCGTCGATCCATGGAGCCATGCGCCACTCCACCTTTGCCGGCGGCAAACGCCTGCGCCCATTGCTGGCTTACCAGGCTGCTGTGACCATTGCCGGCGCGGTGCCCAAAGGAATTGAGAAGCTGGGCGCGGCCATCGAGATGCTTCACACCTACTCTCTGATCCACGACGACTTGCCCGCGCTCGACAACGATGACCTGCGCCGCGGCAAACCCACTTGCCATGTGGTCTTTGGCGAAGCCATCGCCATCCTGGCCGGCGACGCGCTGCAGACCCGCGCTTTTGAAGTGCTGGCCGGCCTCGACTCGCCGCCTGCGGCGACGGTGCAGATTATCGGCTTGGTGGCCAACGCCGTCGGCACCGTCGAGGGCATGATCGGCGGCCAGGTGCTGGACATTGAGAGCGAACAC
>OCZT010000622.1_pt1 | contig 35650 bp, 34 predicted proteins | sample 1539031 | NCBI WGS metagenome assembly OCZT01 (sample SAMEA3539308, study PRJEB22396) | soil metagenome | biome: tundra; feature: field; material: soil | place: USA | collected 2010-05 | depth 0.15 m | reverse complement strand
ATCGCGGTCGCGACCTGACCCGCCGATGGCGATCTGTAAGTCGGGCAGTCGCGACGCGAGCAGGGCGCTGGCACGAATGAGAGTGTCCATACCCTTGCGCGGTACGAGGCGCGAATACGAGCTCACCAGCAGTGCCGAGGGTGATAAACCCAAGTGTTCGCGTACGTCGTCGCGACGCGCGGGGTCGAGCGGCGTGAAGCGCTGCGTGTCGACGCCGGGCGGGATGTGTAGCGTGGGCGGCATCCACTCGGCGGCGATGCGCCGCGCTTCGGCCTCGGGGTAGGAACCGGCGCAGATGGCGACCTGCGCGTGGCGCAGCACGTAGCGCAGGCTCGACGCCACCAGTGGCAATCTTCCCGGAATCGTCACTTCGGCTCCGTGCAATACAACACCGTAGGGACGCGAGAGCCGAGGGCCGAGCAAACCCAACGGCCACGCCGGATCGAGTAGGACCAGATCGGGCTGGTGGCGCTCGATGGCCGCTTCGATGGCGGCGAGCGTTCGCGGAATCGGCAGGAACAGCGTCGGCGCCTTCACCCGCTCGATGACCACGTCGGTCGCCGCGTCGAAGGCCGCGGCGTCGGGGTGCGACGAGGCGGTGAGCACGACGGCCCGACCTGGTTCGAGACGACGCCAAAGTTCGTGAAGGTAGACCTGAATGCCACCGGTCTTGGGCGGATAATCATTGGTCACCAGGAGGTGGCGGGCCATCCACCCACGCTAGTGGGCGCGCGATCAACCCTCGGATGACACGCGGCGGAACTTGAGGCGCGGGATCATCCCCTGGCTCGACAACAAGCCCGCGGCGTCGGCGAGTTCGGGGCTCAGCGTCAACTCCTCGGGCTGGTCGCCCAGTACGAAGGTGACGAGGCAGTCCTCGCAGTCGGGGGTGGAACGCCGCACGCAGTCGCTGCAGCTGATGGACAACTCGATACCGGACACGATGCCCCTTTCAGTCGCGCACATCTTCCTTCGCGACTGTCACATGAGATAGGGGGCGATCTCCTCACGGACCTGCTCGGGAGCGAACACCACTCCTTCGGTCACCACCCGCTCGGCGACCGGATCGATCAGTACGTAAAACGGTGGCCACCGCACGTCGAGCTGTTGAAGAAGAAGATCCGATACCACCAATTGATGGCTCGTGGCGCCCCACCACGGCTCCGTCGACGCCCGCGCCGCTACGACCAACGTCGCCACGTCACCAAACGCGTCCGCCGGAGATTCGAGCACGCTGCGACAGCCCAGGCAATCCTCCTTGATCGCGAGAATCAACGTGGTCCGATCAAAATCACCTTGCACCAACTCACCCGCGAGGCTCATGCCACGAAAGTGACGCGGCGCTGGCCGTTCGCGCGCGGCGTCAATGGAGCGCACGGCTACTCGTCCTCGGGCATGACCTCAACCCCGCGGCCGTGACCACACCAGCGACACGAAACCGAGTCGACGAGGCGCGAGACGATTTCGGGTTCTTCGATTGTCAGTTCACCGCCGACGGTGTAGTGGTGAAACGAGCGGACCGTGGTCGTCTCGACCACATCGAAGCGCGTCAAGTTGCCACAAGCAGTGCAGCGGTATTTTTCCATGCTTCTACGGTAATGGACGCACGGGATCGGGTGTCACTCGTGGGGTCCGCGCGGATGCCGGTCGGGGGGAGGGTCATCGACCCACTCATCCCACGACGCGGACTCCGACGTCGCGCCGTCACGCCGGGTTCGGTCCACCAATCGTCGAAGGGCCGCCGGATGACGCACGGGACCGAGCGAAACGGTGCCGGCGTGGGTCTCGAGGAGCACGACGCCACGGCGGCGCAGACGCTCAGCGAAGGTCTGATTGGCGTGAGTGGCGAACACGTCGCCTAAATTGACCTGCGTTGAGTAGCGTCCGAGCACTCCCCCTTCGACGACGATGCGCTGGGTCGTCACGGTGACCTTGTGCGAACGCCAACGCCACGACCTCGTGACGAGGACGAGTGCGGGCAACACTCCCACCGCGAAGAGCGCTATCGCCTCGTAACGGTGCAGTAACGACCACAGCATGGCTACCCACACCACGATGCCCTCGAGGACAATAAGCAAGGCGAGGGGCGAAAGAATCCCCTTGGGCACGGGCGTCACGCAAATGACGAGGGTTTCGCCATTTTCGAGGCGCAGACGTCGACTCACGTCACCACTCTAAGGAAATGTCGACGCGCGCGGGAGATTTATACATTGCGCATCTGGTGCGCCGCCATGTCGAAGTAGGCCGCCATGTCGTCGAACTGCTCCTGGGTCAGTTCTGAACGCACGCTCTCGAGGGCGCTGGTCATGGCCACCATCCAGGCGTCGCGCGCCTTCTTGGTGATGCGAAAAGGGGCGTGGCGCATGCGCAGACGAGGATGGCCGCGTTCTTCCATGTACGTCGGCGGTCCGCCCCAGTACTGGCACAAGAAAAGCACCAGCGTGCGCTGGGATTCGCTCAGATCATCGGGATACATCGGGCGCAGAAGTTCGTCATCGGCGACGACCGCGTAAAATCCTTCCACCAGTCGCTCAAAGAACGGCTGCCCGCCAACTTGAGCGTAGAGTGTCTCTTCCACACTTCCAGCCTAGGGTGGTTGCCCTAGACTGGACCAAGTCTGAATCCAGACGCGCGGGTGTAGCTCAATGGTAGAGCTCCAGCCTTCCAAGCTGGCCATGCGGGTTCGATCCCCGTCACCCGCTCCTAGGGCTTTCGATTTTCATTTTCGGTTCGAATCGACGTAGTGACTGTGGGGAGGTTTCCCCGAGCGAAATCAAGGACGCGTGAAGCGTCAAAAATCGAATTCGCCCGTCGCCACAGATGTCAGCAGCCAATTCGGCCACGGCGCGCGTCGAGACAACGTCGTACTGCGCGCGAGCTGGTGTTCCCGGGTGGACTTCTAGCCGAGGGGAATCTTGCTGGCGTTGGCGACGAGCCACGTGTCAAAAGACTGCAGACCCGGGTTGAGCTTGCGCGTCGCGTCAAGATCACGTGCGGCACAGTACTGATCGGAGAACTCGGCGTTGAACTGGAACATATTGCCGAGTTCATCAGCGGCGGGGAATCCAAATGACCGGTAGACATCCGCGCTCACCGCGTTGTAGCGGACTTCCTTACCCAGTGCCTTGCCGAGGCTGTCCGCCATCTCCTGACCGCTCAGGTGACCACCGGCGATGGAGACGGTCTTGTCCTTGAATTCGTCACCGGCGGCGAAAATACCATAGGCGCACGCACCGATGTCCTCAGCGCCGATCCCGGCGAGCTTCTTGTCGCCGAGCGGGAAGGTGATGGCGAGTATTCCGTCCTCGCCCGCCTGGGGTCCCATCCCGAAGTAAATCAGGTTCTCCCAGTAGAAGGACGTGTTGAGCAATGTCGTGGGTACACCCGACTCGGTGAAGAAGTGGTTGGACTCACCCTTGGCGTCGAAGTGGGGAACCTTGTACTTCTCCAGGAGTGTGGGCATGCGGTCGTCACTCAACGGAACGTAGTCACGTACGTCTTCGAGAGTCGACCAGATCACGTGCGACACACCAGCGGCCTTCGCCGCTCGAGCGAGGTTGGCGGCCTGGACGATCTCCTTGTCCGGTGAGAAATGCTCCCAGAAGTTCGTGAGGCAGTACGCGCCATAGGCACCGGTAAATGCGGTGACCAGGCTCGCTTCGTCATCGAGGTCGGCCTTGACCACTTCGACCCCGAGGGCGGCGAGCGCCTGGGCCTTCTCGGAGTCGGGATTGCGGGTTACCGCGCGAACACTGAACCCACCATCGGGGTGCGCAAGGATCGCGCGAATGAGGCCGCCCCCTTGGGCACCGGTGGCGCCGGTCACGGCAATGATCTTGAGAGCAGTCTGGTTCATTGGATCCTCTTTATATGTTTGGTGGACACCTGGAGATAGCTGCCCGAAAATGGAAATTTCTTGGAACAACGTCAATCATCACTTCTTCATCTTGAACAGCACTTGCCGAACAACTTCAGTCGCACGAGTACATTCTTCGACGACGACCGCAACCACGAAGTAACCGTGGTGCCTCGGTCGACGCGACCTACTCCGACTCGCCTCTTCCCCATGTCGTATTCAGGTTCGACTGCGACTCTCGCAGCCCCGTGAGCTCTCCCCCGGCCGAGAAGTACCTCTTGCCAGCAACGAGAAGCTCTTCGGCCGGGAACTTCGTGATCACCTCGCAACCCGTCGCCGTCACCACCACCTCTTCCTCGATTCGCGCCGCCGACCATCCGTCCTTGGCGGGCCAGTACGTCTCGAGGGCGAAGACCATTCCCTCTTCGAGAGTCTCGGGGTGATCGAAGGAGATCATGCGGCTGAAGATCGGTCGTTCCCAAATCGACAAACCAATCCCGTGGCCGTACTGCAGACCGAAGGCCGCTTCCTCGCTCGGGAAACCGAACTCCTGCGCCGTTGGCCAGACCGCGACGATGTCAGCCGTGGTGGCGCCGGGTTTCACCAGCGAGATCGCGGTATCAATCAACTCACGACACTTGGTGTAGGCATCGCGCTGGGCGACCGAGGCGCTGCCGACCGCGAAAGTCCGGTAGTAACAGGTTCGGTAGCCGTTGTAACTGTGAAGGATGTCAAAGAAAGCGGGATCGCCGGGTCGAATGAGACGATCGCTGTACACGTGAGGGTGCGGCGAGCACCGCTCGCCGGAGATCGCGTTGACGCCCTCCACGTGCTCCGAACCCAAGTCGTACAGGGTCTTGTTGACGAGCCCGACGCACTCGTTCTCCCTCACGCCCGGACGAAGAAACGAATACAGCTCCTCGTATGCGGCGTCGACCATTGAGGCCGCGTGGGTGAGTAGCGAAATCTCGTCCGTCGTCTTCAGGCGCCGGGCCTCGAGGAAGACTTGCTGTCCGTCGACCAGGGTAATTCCCTCTTTGGCGAAGGCCGCCAGCACCGGCATCTCGACGATGTCGACGCCGACGGGTTCGTTCTGGAGGCCAAATTGGTGCAGGACCTCCATGATTTTTGTCGCCACGGTACCCGCGCGGTCGGCCCCCGGGGGAATTGCCCCGCGCAACGTCGAAATGCCCGCGCGCGCACCGTCGTAGGGAATCTCTGTCCCGTCGGGGCCGATCTGGACGCCACTCAACCACGGGTTGTACAACTGGTGGTGCCGGGCCGCGGAACCGAAATCCCACACGATGGGTTTGCCACCGCGAGGCAACAGGGCAAAGCGGATGAGCTTGTCCATGCCCCACGTCCCGATATGGGTGCCGGTCATGTAGCGAATGTTGTGAAAGTCGAAGGTCAACAATGCACCAAGGTCGGAGCGTTCGAGCTCCGCCTGGAGTTTGGTCAGACGTTCTTCGCGCAAACGAGGCATGTCGATACGACTCTCCCAGTCGACCGAGTTACTTCCGTATGTGTGTATTCCCATAGTTCCTCCTGGTTGTGACGTCAGCCGTACCGGACATTAGCGCCGACGCTGGCGGGCCCACGAGTCCAGACCTACCGCAATGAGCAAAATCAATCCGAGAACAATCTGCTGGTACAACGGGTCGACGCCGAGCAGGTCAATGCCGTTGCCAATGAGGGCAATGAAGAGCACACCAATGGCCGTGCGCCACACCGAACCTTCACCACCGGCGATCGAGGTGCCTCCCACCACGATGCCCGCCAGCACGGTGAAGGATAGGGCGCTGCCGCCACTCGCCGCCTGGGCACTCAGTAATCGAGAAATATCAATGACCCCGCCCAGGCCCGCCGCGCCGCCGCTCAAGGTGAAGGCAATGACGCGCGTCATGTTCACGCGCACGCCCGCGAGACGCGCGGCTTCGGCGTTGCCCCCCGAGGCGACCATGTAGCGACCAAAGGTGGTACGCGTCAACAGCAGACCCAAGACGACGATGAAGAGGAGCGTCATCCACACCGCACTCGGGACCGTGAGGAACTGCGCATTGGCGAACTTGAAGAACCCACCGCTGGGCGAGAGGACGATGAGGTTCCCGGCGGATACCTTGAGGGCCAGTCCGCCGATAACGAACGACATCGCCAGGGTGGTGATCAAGGCATTGATCTTGAAGACCGTGACGATGAGACCATTGATCAAGCCGACGAACAGACCCACCGCGATGCCGGCGGCGATGGCGAGCACCGGCGAATGATGGGCCGCGATCTCACCCGCCACTACCGTGGCGAGCCCGTAGGTCGCACCGACCGAGAGGTCAATCCCGCCAGCCACGAGCACCAGCGTTCCGGCGGCGGCAATGCACAAGGTCGCGGCCTGCTGGTCGAGGATGTTGATGAGGTTCGTGGTGTGCAGGAACGGTCCGCTCGAGATCGAGAGGATGATGAACAAGAGGAGGAAGGGGATGGCGATTCCCGCCGTCCTCCACGAACCCAGCAGCTTCATGGCGCCGATGCGTAGGGCAGAACTTGCGGTGGCGTCACTCTTACTCGCGTCAATGAGATCAGGGGCTTGGTTGGTCATCATGTCTCCTCAGGCACCGCTGGTCTCGGCGAACGCGGCCGCGAGTACGGCCTGCTCATTCATGTCCTGACCAGTGAGTTCAGCAATTATTCGTCCGTGACGCATCACGAGGACTCGGTGAGCCAGACCGAGAACTTCTTCGAGCTCGGAGGAGATCACGATGATCCCCGTGCCTTCGTGGGCCATCTCGACCAGGAGGTCGTAAATCGCGCGCTTAGAGCCCACGTCGACCCCGCGCGTCGGCTCATCGGCAATCAGCACCGATGGCGCGCACATGATGCTGCGCGCGAAGAGCAGCTTCTGCTGATTTCCGCCCGAGAGCATCGACACCGACTGCCCCATGCCGGCCGATTTGACCGTGGTCTTTCGCATCAAATCCGACACCGTACGGCGTTCACGAATGCTGGCAATCCACCCCAGGCGACTCACGAGGTCGAGACGCGAGAGTGAGACGTTCTCTTTCACCGAGCGACCCATCATGAGGCCCATGTCCTTGCGCGACTCGGGGATGAGGGCAAGTCCGCGGCCAATCGAACGGTGCGGACTGTGTCCGGCAAGTTCGGCACCGCCCAGGCGGACCGTTCCGGCCGAAACCTTGGTATCGCGAAAGATGGCCCGAGCGAGCTCCGAGCGGCCCGCTCCCACCAGTCCGGCTATCCCGAGGATCTCGCCCTTACGAAGGACGAAGGAGCAGTCACTCACTCCCGGCGCACTTAAATGGTCAACCTCGAGAACGACGGGTGCTTCGGAGTCGCCGAGCACTTTATCGGGGAACACCGAAGACAGGGAACGTCCCAGCATCCCCTCAATCAGTGAATCCTCGGTGGCGCCGGATGCTTCGACGGTGCGTACCAGGCGTCCATCGCGCAGGGTGGTGATCGTGTCGGCGAGGGACAAAACCTCGGAGAGGAAGTGCGAAATGAGCACGACCGCACTACCTCGGCGAGCCAAGGATCGGATGATCTCGTGCAGCGCCGCCGATTCGTGGCCGGAGAGAGCCGCGGAGGGCTCGTCCATCACCACGATTGACGCATTGCGCGACAACGCCCGCATGATCTCGACTTTTTGTTGATCCGCCGTCGAGAGGCTCCCGGCGCGAACATCGGGCGAGAGCGCGAAGCCCACGCGGTTGGCTAATTCCCGGAACCGACGCCGCGTCTCACGTCGCCGTACGAAGCCGCCCGTGGCGACCTGAGAACCCAAGTAGACATTCTCCGCCACCGTCAGGCCCGGGACAATGGCGAGCTCTTGGGCAATGGTGATGATGCCGCGAGCGAGCGCCTCTCGCGGCGAGCGAAGTACCAGAGACTGCCCGTCGAACGTCAGCGTCCCTTCGTCGGGCGTGATCACCCCGGAGATGATCTTGCCGAGTGTCGACTTCCCCGCACCGTTCTCACCAATGAGGGCGTGGACCTTGCCCGGTTCAATGGTGACTGAGACATCACTTAACGCCGGGACCCCACCAAACCGCTTGGACACCCCGGCGACGACTAAGTCGCCGCCGGGAGTGCCTGCGGTTGAGTGGGAATCTTCCTCAATTGTCCGTTCAGACATGTGGGGTCAGTACCGATCTCTCAGCGCACGGACTCTTGAGTACGTTGAGCTGCTGGGATCAACCCGGCCACTCACCGGTGAACGTCTTGGAGTTGGCCGGAGTCAAGATGCCATTGTTCGGCAAACCCGCGACTGGGTTCTTCGTGCCTTGGCTCTTACCAGTCTTCAGGGCCTTGACCAACATGACCATACCCAACTGACCTTCGGTTGCCGGCATCTGCAGCACGTCAGCGGTCCAGGGACCCTTGTGCGACTGCAACTGCGCAACACCGTAGGAACTTCCGCCGTAGCAGACCAACTTCACGTTCTTGTTATTGGCAGCGACCAATGCTTGCTGAGCACCCTCGCAGTCCTGGTCCGCCCCCACGATCACATTGATACCGGGGTGGGCAGTCAGCATGTTCTGCACCTGAGTCAGCGCCACGCCGGCCTGGTACAGGCCGTCAGCCTCGGCGACAATCTTGTCCTTGGACTTCGAAGCGATGTACGCCTTGAAGGCGACGGTGATCGCGCCGTCCGGCTCGTAGCCCGTGTAGTTGTGCACCAGGCCAATCTGGCAGGGATTCTTGCCCGCGCACGCCTGGTGCGCCAACGTCGCCAACTGGGTACCGATCTTTGACGGGAAGAAGACCACGTTGCCCGCGAGTCCCTTCACCTGAATCTGGTCAGTGGTGTACTTGGTGCCCAGAATCTGGTCGATGTTGACGACCTTGATTCCCTTGGCAATCGCCTTGTTGACCGTTGGGACCAAAGCCGCGCCGTACACCGGCTGAAGAATGACGCCCTGGTACTGGCCGGAGCTGATGACGTTCTGCAACTGCGCCACCTGCGTGGCGTACGAGGTCTGCGAGTCGAAGACCACGACCTTGACACCGTCCGCTCCCGCGACCGCTCTCGCCGCCGCCAGCATCGGGGCGTCATAACTGTTGGCGACGCCGTACGACAGATACGCCACCTTATAACTCTTAGCCTTGCTTGCCGCCTGCGCGACGCCCAGGCCCACCAGCGTCGTCGACACCAGCGTGGCCCCCGCAGCAAAGCCGACGAGCCAACGCATCTTGGTTTTCACCATTTGTTCCCCCCCTGTTAATTCCGACGCACTACTTCGTACGACCGGCGCCAACCGCCGCCCCCCTTTGAGTCGTTACACGGTCAGCGAGGATGACGCTAGCGGTGTTCAGTGAACGTGTCAAGTCATATCGAACATCTTCATCACTTTGTAAAAACAACGATGCCGACCGATTTCGCGGTCGGCATCATCGGGTCCCTCAGTCGAGGTAGTGGGTTAATCGACGTACTTGTACGGGTTGTCAATAATGGACTTGGGAGCCAGCGCCGGGTGCATCCCCGCGTGCCACGCCTCTTCACCCAAGGTGTCCTCCAGGTGACTGACGGTCTCTTCCACGGCCCGGCGCGCCTGCGCCAGATCGATGCCGATCAGGCGGTGCTCGTGCTTCAGGATGTTGCCATCGACGACCACGGTGTGAACGTCGGCCCGCTGCGCTTGCATGGCCACGTGACCGTAGGGGTTCACTATCGGGAACATCACTGGTGACTCGTCGTTCTTGAGCAGCACGATGTCGGCTCGCTTACCGACCTCGATGCTGCCAATCTTGGCGTCGAGTCCGAGGGCCTTGCTACCGCCGCGGGTGGCCCAATCGATGACGTCTTCGGAACGAAGGTCGAGTTGCGTCACCGTTTCGCCCTTCTGGTGGGCTTCGAAGTGCTGACGCGAACGGTCGGCGCCGAGCGTGGTGCGCATGGCGGTGAACAGGTCCGCGCTCCACCACACCGAGGTGTCTTGCGAGATGGAGATCGGTATGTCGAACTGTCGCAACTTCCACGACGATGGGTAGCCCTGGCCCGCACTCTGTTCGCTCTCAGTGGACACCGACACTGAACTGCCACTGGCCGAGATTCGGTGGTACGAGTCATCTGAGAGCGTCGAGCAGTGCACGAGCACCGTCTCGGGGTTCATGAACCCGTTCTCGTGCATCAGGCGGACGCTGTCGTCGCCGTTGGCCCCGAGGACGCCCGCGTGGGTATTAACGGGGACGCCCAGCTCTCGAGCAACCTCGAACGCCGCGCGTTCGGGAAACTCGGGACCGGCCACGACGTCGAAGGCAATCTGGAAGCCCAACATATCGCCCTTGCCGTGGATGCGACGACTGTAGAAGTCAAGAAACTCCTTGTCAGCGGTCCATTCCCACGGTGCCCGCTGGATGTTGCCATAGCCCAGCACGAAACGGGCCGGCACTGATTCCAGGGCGTCCACCGCCGCGTCAGCGTAGTCACTCGTCTGCAGACCATGCGACCAGTCGACCGACGTCGTGACACCGGCGTCGACGGCCTCAATTGCCGACAGCAGGTTGCCAGCGAAGACGTCCTGGGGACGGAAGTTCTTGCCGTATTCCAGGTAGTACCACACGAAGTACTGCGACAATGTCCAGTCCGCCCCGTAGGCGCGCATGGCCGTCTGCCACATGTGGCGGTGCGTATCGATCATGCCGGGCATGATGATCCCGCCGCGCGCGTCGATCTCGAGCGCGTCGACAGGAGCCTCGAGGCCGGGACCGACCTCTCGGATCTCACCGCCAACGACGAGAACGTCGCAGTCCTTGACGATGCGGTGCGCGTTGTCCATGGTAAGGACAATTCCGCCGCGGAAGATAATTGACCTGCCGTGCTCGAGAGACTCGCCGGACGTGCTGATGGGCTTGTTCATTTCCCCCCCTTGGTGAAATGGTTCAGTTGGCTCGCAGAATAGCACCGTGTTCAGTGATGTCGAGAACTACTTCACATGACGGGGGACCGTTCCCTCAGTGCCAGCTACTGATGGACCCATCTCAGCCCGAGACAGCGGGCCTTGAGAACCATGGCTACTCCAGGATTACCGACGAACACCAGTAACCGCGGCAGCGATGGCCACCATCGACGCACCGCCACCAGGATGTGGAACGCGCTTTTCCCCGACAATGATTTCGGTTATGTTTACTCTAACTGAACAATTGGACAAAGGGAGGCCAAGTGTCAACGCGGTCAACAGGGAGTAGCACTCGCACGGCCGTCGTTCTTGGTGGCACGTCGGGCATCGGCAAGGAAATAGTCAAGACGTTGGCGGCCCAGGGGACGATGGTGTACCTGTCCGGGCGAACGACGCAGACGGCGAACGCGGCGGCGGCCGAGATTGGACTTGGTACCGTCGGTATCGCGGTTGACCTGTCCGATCCTGAGTCCATCGCTGATTCTTTGGCCGGTATCGGACCCGTCAACGACTTGGTGATATCAGCGATTGAACGTGACTCCAACACAATCGCGGACTACAACGTCGCCCGGGCCATCCGACTCGTCACGCTCAAACTCGTCGGATACACCGAGGCCATCCACGTCCTGCGCGATCGCTTCACTTCTGACGCGTCCATTGTTCTATTCGGTGGCTTGGCAATGCAGCGTCCCTACCCCGGTTCGACCACGGTGTCGACGGTCAATGGCGGCGTCGTGGGACTCGTCAACAGCTTGACGACCGAACTCGCGCCGGTTCGCGTCAACGCCATCCACCCCGGGATCATTGGCGACAGCCCGTTCTGGGAGAACAAGGACAACAACCACATCATCTCGCGCACACCCCTCGGTCGCCTCGTCACCATGCAAGAGATCGTGGGATCCGTCGAGTTCCTCCTCAACAATGGCGGCGTCAATGGCGTGAACCTCGCGATGGATGGTGGCTGGCTTCTCAAGTAGGTACGAAGTAATTCAACCCGACTAATCGTGGAATGGAGAAAAATGCATTACGCAACCAAGATTGACGACAGCGCGGCCGTAACTCCTTCGAACTTTCAAGGGCACTCCTTCGGCTACCGCCGTCAGATTCTGATTAACCGCAACACTGGTTCGCCCCACATGACCCTGTCGGTGGGACATCTGGACGCCGACGGCTTCGTGGAACCGGCCCTTCACTCCTACGAATTCAGTATGTACGTTCTTTCGGGAAGCCTCGCCGTGACGACGCTCGGCCACACCACCTTGCTCGACGCCGACCACGCCATCGCTGTTCCCGTCGGCACCACTTACTCACTGCGAGCGCTCAACGGTCCCGTCAAGTGGCTGCACATGGCCGCACCAACCGAGATCGACGATGGACGACGCCAGGACTCCTTCTTCACCGGCCACGCATTGGTCGAAACGACCCCCACGCCGCCCGACATGCGCGACCCCCGCAATCAGAACGCGGTCCGATTTGATTCGGACTCGATGGACCTGCGACGCCTGGCCGGTGGCTCACGCGTCGACGCACCCACGGTGTCGCCGAGCATGGCCACCGCCCTCCTCGCCTATAGCGGCATTGGAGTGAAAATGCTCATCGACCAGCAGCGCGGTGCGCAACTGCACACCATGTTCATCGTCGACTATCAACCAACGGCGATCGCCCATCCACATGATCACCCCTTCGAAGAGGCCTACGTCTTCGTTCAGGGTGAGGTGCACGCGTTGGTCGACGGCACGCTGATGGCGTTTCACCCCGGCGACGTCCTCTGGGCCGCTGTCGGCGCGGACCACGGCTTCGAGAATCGAGGGTCCGGGCTCGTTCGATGGATTGAAGTGCAGGCGCCGCAACCCCCCGCACGCCACTCCTATCGGTTCAGTCGCGAATGGGAACACCTGGCCGACAAGCTGGGCCATCCGCCGGTCGATTCAAGGTGAGTCACTAGTATCACTGCAGCACAACGCAGTCGCTCGACGTGGGATCGGCGAAATCGCGTCGTTTACGAATAGTCAGAGAGAGGTGGCAATGCCGGTTTCCAAGGGTGCAGAGACGAATCGGCAAAACAGCACGGCCTCTACGGCGTCCGCGAAGCGAGCGTCGTCACTCCCCACTGCTGGTGTGCGTCCAGTGAGCAGCGACTCCATGAATCCGGGTCTGATTGGCGCTCGACTGCGCGCCCGGCGACTAGCTCGCGGCATCTCCCTGCGCCAATTCGCGCGAGACCTGGAAGTCTCCGCCTCGTTCATCTCACAGCTGGAGACCGGCAAGGCGCAGCCGTCAGTGGCAACGCTCTTCGCGATCTGCACCGCCCTCGATATCGCCACCGATGATCTCTTTGATAGCTACGCATCCGACGACGCCCGTAACACTGGTGGCACCTCGAGCGAAGAAACCGACGCCGCGAACAACTCCTGGCGGACCGTGTCGAGTTTCGGGACCCCTCCCACGTCGGCACCCGCTCGCCTCGAATCGCAAGGTGAGAGAACGTCGTCGCCGGTGGTGCACCCCGGTCAACGCAAGGTCCTGGTCCTCGACTCCGGAGTCACCTGGGAATCACTGACGGCAGTCCGCAGCGAAAAGACCGACTTCATGTTCGTTCGTTACGACGTCGGAGGCAGCTCGACGATGGAGGGACGGTTGATCCGTCACGTGGGCACGGAGTATGGGTTCGTCCTGAGCGGTACTCTCGAGATCACGCTGGGCTTCGAGACGTATCGGCTCAACGCCAGCGATTCCATTTCGTTTGACTCCAGCCGCCCGCACCGATTGGCCAACGTCGGTGACGTCCCGGTCGAGGCAATCTGGGTCAACTTGGAACGATTCGATTCCTCGCACTGACGACGCCAGAGGGCTAGCTCGTGACACCCGGCTGCTTCCTAGAGCCTCGGGTCAACCGGCTCGCTTTCGAGAGCGAGCACTCCAAAGACGCACTCGTGAACCTTGTACAGGGGCGCCGCTCCCACGAATCGGTCGAGGGCCTCGATCCCTAGAGCGAACTCACGCAGGGCCAGAGACCTCTTGGTACCCAGGTTGCGACTTCGCAGTCGTTCGAGGTGGTGCGGCGCCGTGTACTCCGGGCCGTAAATGATGCGTAGGTACTCCCGGCTCCGACATTTTATTCCCGGTTGAACGAGACCCTTGGGACCGTGGCGCACCACGTCGACCGGCTTGACTACCATCCCCTCGCCACCGGCGTCGGTCAAGTCCTGCCACCACGTCACCCCGCGCTCGAGGGAAGCCTCATCGGCCAAGTCGACTACCAAGTGACGGGTCAGTCGAAACGTTGTCTCATCGGCGGCCACCAGTCGGCTCAGTATTTCCAAATGCCACCGGTGGTCACGACGGGCGAAGGTCTCACCCTCGCCCGCCAGTATCTGGAACGGGGCGAGCTTCAAGTCATCGAGCGTGGTGACGTCCCAGCAGTAGCGACGATACGCGTCGACGAAACCCTCGACCATCTCGACGCGATCATTCGTGCTCGTCAACACGTCATCCACGTCGACTCCCCGGGCGCGCGCCGCAGCGAGAACCGCGGACTCGGCCCTCAACGTCGCCGTCGCTGCTGCGCCGACCGCGGCGTACTGTCCTCGAAGGAGGTCTTCCGCTTTCGCCGACCAGGGCAGCAGTTCGCAGTCGAGCACCAGCCAATCAGTCTGGAGTTCGTCCCAGAGCCCGACCGCCGTCACGGCGGAACGGACCCGTTGGAGAATGGCGGTTTCGTCGGAGTCGTCGGAGAAGAACGGCCGGCCGGTTCGCGTGTAAATGACGCCGAGGGAGGGTCGATCAGTGCTGAAGCGCCGCGCGGCGGCGGCCGGGTCGCGACACACCACCACGATCGCACGCGAACCCATGTGCTTCTCCTCGCACACGACTGTCTCAACGCCCGCTTGAGAGTACGCGCGGAAGGCCTCAAGCGGGTGCTCCAGCAGCCCCTCAAACTTCGAGGTGGCGGTCGGCGCCATCGTCGGCGGCAAGTAGATCAGCCAGCGAGGATCAATCGCCCAACGGCTCATGACCTCTAAGGCCGCAATCGCGTTCTCTTCCTTGATCGTCACGTTGCGAGCCAAGGTGGTGGCGATCGCACGCTTTCCAACGACGTCGCTCAAGATAAGTTCGCCACTCTCGCGCGGCGCGTCCACCGTCAACGTTACGGCGGCGAGCGGGCGAATCGGTGCGTAGTGCACCGTCAGTGCGGGCACCGCAACAATTTCGCGTTCGGGGTAGCGCAGAGCCGTGAGACGTCCCCCGAACACGCAACCGGTGTCCAGACAGATCGTCTCGTTGATCCACACGGCCTCGGGAAGCGGCGTATGGCCGTAGACGACGGTAGCCTCGCCGCGGTACTCCTCGGCCCACGGGTAGCGAATGGGCAGTCCGAACTCATCGTTCTCCCCCGTCGTATCGCCGTAGAGGGCGAAGGCCCGCACGGCGCCCGACTGACGACCGTGCATCGACGCCGGGAGTCCCGCGTGGGCCACGACCAATTGGCCGCCGTCGAGAACGTAGTGGCCAATCAACCCGTCGAGAAAACCAATCAATTCGGTAATGAACTCTGGCGGTTCGCGTGACAACTGTTCGAGGCTCTCGGCGAGGCCGTGGCCCGTAGTGACCTGGCGTCCCTGCAGGGCCCGCAGTAACTTCACCTCGTGGTTCCCGGGAATGCACAGGGCCGCACCTTCGCGCACCATGCCCATCACGAGTCGGAGCACGGCCGGCGTTTTGGGTCCTCGATCGACGAGGTCGCCCAGAAAAACGGCCCGTTGCCCCTGCGGGTGCGACGCGGTGGAACCGTCACGCGCCACGTCGTAGCCGAGCACCCCCAGCAAGATGCGGAGCTCGTCGAAGCAGCCGTGCACGTCGCCAATGATGTCGAAGGGGCCGTGATCATCACGTCGGTCGTTCCAGAGCCGCTCGCGAGTAAAGGTGGCGGCTTCGATCTCCTCGATGCCGTCCAGGGTCACGACACGGTGAAATCCCTCGCGGCGCAGTCCCTTCAGGGAGCGACGAAGCTGATCCAACTGGCGACGAACCACGTGGGGCCCAAAGTCGCGATCGGGTCGCAACGCGTTGCGTTCGAGGCAGACTTCCGTCGGCACGTTGAGGACCACCGCGACCGCCAACACGTGCTGCGACTTGGCCAAATCGATCAAGGTTCGGCGCGCTTCGGGCTGGACGTTGGTGGCATCAACGACGGTCAGACGTCCAACGGAGAGTCGCTTGCCGGCGATGTAGCGCAGGATGTCGAAGGCGTCGGCCGTGACCGCCTGATTGTTCTCGTCGTCGCTCACGAGGCCCCGGCACACGTCCGACGACAGGACTTCGGTGGCGAGGAAGTTCTTCGCTGCGAAGGACGATTTGCCAGAGCCACTCGCGCCCACCAGTACAACGAGCGACAGCTCGGGAATCTTGATGTTCATCGTCGAAACACCGCCATCTGCGTCGGCGCACCCGCCTCGGGGTCCCTGGGACCGATACCCACGAAGTTCACTTCGTACCCGTGGCGCGTCGCTACCGCGCGAGCCCACGATTCGAATTGCGCGCGCGTCCACTCGAAGCGGTGGTCGTGATGGCGCATCAACCCGGGTTCGAGACCCGTGAAGAGCCGGTTGTATTCGACGTTGGGTGTGGTGACGACCACCATCCGCGGTGCCGCGTAGGCGAAGACCACGCGTTCGAAGCTATCGAGACGCGCCGGATCGAGATGCTCAATGACTTCGACGACCGCGGCGGCATCAAAGCCTTCGATGCGACGATCACGATACGTGAGGGATCCGTGAAGAAGATCGACGCGTTCGCGCTGGCGCGGCGTCATCGTGTCCATATGTAGGCGCCGGGCACCCGCCGCCAGCGAGCGGTGCGACACGTCCAGGCCGACCACTTTGTCGGCACTGGTCTCGGCGAGCAGGACCTGCATCAGCTTCGCCGAACCGCAGCCCAGGTCCAGCACGCGTCGAGCACCCGATGCCTTGATGGTACCGACCACCTCAGCAATCCTCATCTCATTGAGCGAGAGGTCTCGCTCGACGGCCTCCTCGGCGTTGTCGTTGGTCCCCTCGATCTCATCGACGTCCTCGACTTCGAGCAGTCGTTCGAGCGCCTGGTTGGTCAAATCTCGGTCGTGGCGCAAGTACCGCGCGGCGATGAATTCGCGCTCGGGGTGCGCGCCCAGCCAGTCGCCGCCGCGCCGCAGAAGCCGCTCGATCTCGTCAGGGCCCACCCAATAGTGCTTCGCGTCATCGAGGACGGGGATCAGCACGAGCAACTGCTCGAGCAGGTCCCTTAGTCTCGTCGTGGTGCCCAGTCGGACGTCCTGGTACGGGCTGGCTCCCCAGGAGGGGAACATCGCGTCCAGGGCAAAGGGTGTCGCCACCACGTCGTAGCCCAGAGGATCGAAGAGCCGATGAACCAGGTCGGAGCCGCCGCGGACGGGTAGTGCGGGGAGCCACACCTCGAGGGGCATCACCGCGTCAACGAGTTCCGGACGTTCCTTGCACCGGCCGCTCAAAGCAGTGCTGAAGAGTTTGTTAATCGCGGCGGCGAGATGCGACGAGGCCGCGTAGGGCCGGTCGTTCACGTACTGGCCCAGCGACGACTCACCGCCCGTCGGCCCTCGGCGGTGTCGTACGAGGTCTACGGGGTCCAACTCGACCAGAAGCGCCATCGTGCAGCGCTCGTGATTCGCCTCAGGGTACACGACGTGCGCGGAGCCAAAACTGAGTTCAGTTGTCTGAAGCCGTTCGGGATTCTTGTGTAATAGATAGCCGAGATCAGTCGCGGGCTGGTGCGTAGTGGTAATGGTCAACAACACAATGAGCTCCCCGCGGACTGTTCGGTCCCACGCTACGCCAGCGCGTTATCCCCTTTATCGCATTCAGCGTCCTGCCTCGCACAACCGTCGAATCACTTTCTCGACGGAGTCAGGGTTTTCCCTCATTGCCGCGGTGACGTAGCGTCCGTAGCATGGCCTGAACCCCTGGGGCAAAATCACGAAGGACGACCCAATGACTGATGTGCTGAGTGTTGAAGAATCAACGTCAAGTTCCGATGGTCCCTGGGCGGTCGAAACGCACGATCTGACCAAACGATTTGGAAAACGCATCGCAGTCAACAGCGTTGACCTCCTCGTACCGCGGGGATGCGCATTCGGTTACCTCGGACCCAACGGAGCGGGCAAGACGACTCTTATTCGCGTGCTGTTAGGACTCACCCATGCGGACGCGGGCACCATGAAGCTGCTCGGCCACTCGGTGCCTCGGCATCGAGACATCGCCCTGGCCCGAGTCGGCGCAATCGTCGACGAGCCGAGATTCCACCAGCACCTGACGGGTCGCCAGAATCTGCAGATACTGGCCGCCGCCCGAGAGCCCGCTGCCGCGGGGCGCATCGAGGCCGCCCTTGACCGCGTCGGCATCCTGCACCGAGCAAACGACAAGGTCGCCAAGTACTCGATGGGAATGCGCCAGCGCCTGGGCGTGGCCGCGTGCCTCTTGGGTGATCCTCATCTGCTCATCCTCGACGAGCCCATGAACGGACTCGACCCGGCCGGCATGGCCGATATGCGCGAGATGATACGTTCGCTAGTCGCCGAGGGTCGGACGGTGGTTCTCTCGTCACACCTGCTCGACGAGATCGAACGGACCTGTGACGCGGTGGCGATTGTCGACCAGGGCCGCATCATCCGCCAAGGGCCCATCGATGCGCTCCTCGCCGGTTCCAATCTGGAGGTCGAGATCGATTGTGACTCACCCGAAACCGCCGGCTCGCTGCTCATTCAAAATGCCTATCAAGCCAAGGTCACCGTGGTCGAGGACGGCTTGCACATCAGCCTGCCCGTCGACACGGCGCGCGACGTCGTGGCCGAGATCAACCGCGTGCTCGTGACCGGAGGTGTGTCGATCTATCGACTCCAGGAGAATCGCGCCTCACTAGAGTCGTGGTTCCTGGAAGTCACGAGTCGCTTGGGAGAGTCCGAATGACCATATCCACCGTCAACGACCAGCTGTTCGCTGACCTCACGGATTTTCCTGATGACCATCGCGGTCGTCCACTACCCACTTGGGCAATGATCTCGACGCGCATCATGGAACTGCGCAAGCGCCGTGGTCTGATGGTGGCCTTGGTGGCCGTCGACATCGGCATTCCGGCGTTGTACCTCGGCATTCGTCTCATCATGCACCTGGCTGCGCCGAAGTCATATGGGCCGGCGGGCGGCTACGACAGCTTCACCAACCTGGTGGCGGGCGTGATGTTCGTCTTTGGATTCATCGTCGCGGCGACCCTGGGTTGCACCGCAGGGTCCGTCGATCTGACTGAGGGTGTCTTTCGCCATTCCGTCGTGACCGGTCGCTCACGCATCGCTTTATACCTGGCCAGGATCCCGGCCGGCCTGGCGATACTGGTGCCGATCGTGGCGGCGGGTTTCGCCATCGTGTGCGCCGTGTGCGTCTTCGCCGCGCCGACCAAGTTGAATTATCAGGGGGTCACCGTCCCGGCCGGATTGAGTCGCACCCAATTCGTCAACTGGGCTGAGCAGAACGTTCAACTCGTGGATTGCCAGTTCCCCTACAACAGCACCGCCAACTTCATCCCCTCATGCGGTCCTTTGGGCGCAAACGGGGGTGGCGGAGTGGTCATCACGAAGGGTGGCACCACGCTGCATCAAGCCACACCCGCACAGATGAAGACTCTTGCGATCTCGGTGGCGAATCAGGACTTCCAGGACTATTCGCAGACATTCTTGTCGCCCCCGCTCAAGTTGATGGTCCAATCGGGGCTGTGGCTGGAACTCGAGGCCGCGATTGGATTCATCGTGGGGCTGGGACTGGCGTCTCTCATGGGATCGCGAACGGTCCCCATCGTGTTGATGATCATTCTCGAAATCGTTCTCACCCCCATCCTCTCAGTCGCACGTATTCCGCACCTAATCAATCTGCAACGTGGCGTCGTGGGCCTCGCCACGGCCCACTTGGAGCCCAATGGCCTAACGAGGGTCTTCGGCGGGCACGGCCCCGGATCGGGCGGCATCATTCCCGAATCCACGGCGGTGGCGGTCATCGTCATCGTTGCCTGGTTAGTGGTCTGGTCCGCGCTCGGCGCATGGCGAATGGCGACGCGCGACGTCTAGCGTCTCACGCCTTCGCACGAAGCGCGCCCCGTGACCGCCAACCGTCGGCGCCCGACGCTCAGCGAGGCAGGTCGAAATTGAAGATGTCGGCGTCGTACGCCTGGTACGACGCGTAGTCGAGCAGCTCGTACAAATCAACACGGTGCTGCATCTCGCCGAGCATCGACTTGAGACTCCCCTGTTCTCGCAGAGTATCTAGGGCACGGGTCGCCGCACCCATGGCCGCGCGCAGCAGTGACACGGGAAAGATCACCACGTTCACCCCGACGTCGGCCAACTGGCTCGTGGTGAAGAGATCGCTCTTGCCGAATTCAGTCATGTTGGCGAGAATCGGTACGTCGAGAGCGGCGCGCATCGCGGCGAATTCACTCAAGTCCAACATCGCCTCAGGAAAGATCGCGTCCGCACCAGCGTCCACCAGAGCTTTCGCGCGGTCGATAGCCGCGTCGAGTCCCTCGAGGGCTCGAATATCAGTGCGGGCCATGATGAGCAAGTTCTCGTCGCGCCGAGCGGTCACCGCCGCGCGAATTCGTTGCACCGCGGTGGCGTCATCGACCACCTGCTTGCCGTCGAGGTGTCCGCAGCGCTTGGGATTGACCTGGTCCTCAATGTGCAAGGCGGCCACCCCGGCGTCCTCGAGGGTCTGCACCGTGCGCGCCACGTTCATGGGCTCACCAAATCCAGTATCGGCGTCCACGAGCGCGGGCAAGTCGGTGACGCGGGCAATCTGCTGGCTACGCAGGGCCACCTCGCTCAAGGTGGTGAGTCCGATGTCGGGCAGGCCCAGGTCGGCCGACATCACTGCTCCCGAAATGTACACACCGTCGAATGCCTTGGCCTCGATGAGCTTGGCCGACAGGGGGTTGAAGGCGCCGGGAAGGAGAAGCAATTCGCCCGTCGCCAGGCGCGCGCGAAAAGCGGCGCGCTTAGCGGCGGCGCTGAGAGAGGAGTTCAACATCAGATGAGCCCCTCGGGTTCGACCACGGACTCGAGCAACCCCGGCCGCGCGCGGAAACTGAGTTGGGAGAATCCGGTGGCGTCGAGTGTGGCCAGCGACTGCGCGGCGTCGAGGAATCGTTCGATTTCAGTCTCCTCGAGCACGTCGTCGGCCAGCGAGCGGAACTTGGCGACGTAATTGTCGCGGCCGAAAGGCCGTGCACCTAGGGGGTGCGCGTCGGGCACGACGATGGTCTCGACCAGCGTGGTGCCGTCAGTCAGGAATATCTCCACCCATCCCCCGAAGGCCTTCTCGCGGGGGTCGTTCGATAAGTAGCGGCGACTCCACTCGGGGTCTTCGACGGTGCTGACCTTGCGCCACAAGTCAATCGTGTCACTACGGCGCGCGCGCTGGGCCGCGTAGGAAGAGCCGTGGTGCCACGAGCCGTCCTGCAGGGCCACGGTGAAGATGTAGGGCAGCGAGTGGTCCAACGTCTCGCGCGACGCCTCGGGGTCGTACTTCTGGGGGTCGTTCGCGCCCGAACCAATGACGAAGTGCGTGTGGTACGACGAGTGAATGACGATTTTCTTCACTGCCGTACCGTCAATCAATTCGGGATGTTCGTGGTGCAGACGTCGTCCGAGGTCGATCCAGGCCTGCGCCTGGTACTCCGCCGAATGCTCCTTGGTGTAGCTGTCAAGGATCGCGCGCTTGGCTTCGCCGGGCGCCGGCAACGCCACGGTATAGCGGGCACTCGGTCCACCCAACATCCAGGCAATGAAGCCGTCCTCGCCTTCGTAGATGGGCGTCGGCGAGGTTTCTCCGCGCATGGCGCGATCGACTGCCTCGATGGCGGCCTTGCTGGCGAAGGCCGGCGCGTACGCCTTCCAACTCGAGATCTCTCCCTTGCGCGACTGACGCGTCGACGTCGTGGTGTGCAGCGCCTGACCAATCGCCTGATAAATCGTCGTCTCGTCGAGTCCGAGCAGCGTGCCGAGCCCCGCGGCCACGCTGGGACCAAGGTGCGCCACGTGGTCGATCTTGTGCTCGTGCAGTGAAATAGCGCGCACCAGGTCGATTTGAATTTCGTACCCGGTGGCGATGGCGCGCAGCAGATCGCGTCCGCTCAGGTGACGCGCGACCCCCGCATGCTGCGCGACAGCGAGCAAGGGAGGGATGTTGTCGCCGGGGTGCGAGTATTCCGCCGCCAGAAATGTGTCGTGGAAGTCCAGTTCACGCACCGCTACCCCGTTGGCCCACGCCGCCCACTCGGGCGACACCCGAAGTTCCGGCGACGTTCCGAACACGGTGGCGCCCGGGCGGAGCTCGTGACGTCGGGCCTGGGCGCGCGCGGCCGTGGGCGCCGTGCGCACGAGTGACGCCGCCGCCACCGACGCGTTGTCAATGACCCGGTTGATAATCATGTCGACGACGTCGTCACGCACCTGCACCGGATCGGTGGCCACTTGCGCCATCTTCCAGGCCAACTGGTCCTCGCGGGTCAGATTCTCGTCGCTGCGGTAGACGCGCACAGTATGGTCAATCACGTTGATACCTTCCAGGGGGATGCGCGCAGCGACGAGGTCATCGTTGAGACGCGTGGGCGAATCACGGCAGTCGTTTGGTGATGGCGGTGCTCGCCCGCTTGAGTTCCACCACGCACCACTCGGCCTTACTCTCATCGAGGTCGGCCACGCGACCCGAGACCTGCAACGACGCGACTACTTCACCCTCTTGACTAAGCACCGGCACGGCGACCGACGCCGAACCGAGCTCGCGCTCAGAGACGGAGTAGATGTAACCCTGTTGGCGGACGGTCTCGAGGTTCTTGACGAACTCCCGGCGCGTCACGACCTGCCCATTGGCCAGGCGGAACTCGGGGACGTCCTTCATCAATTCCTTGATGTCCTCATGAGAGAGCGCCGCCGCCAGCACTCGAGCGCCGCCCAGGTGCAATGGGGTGAGCTCTCCCAGGGGCAGCAAGTACCTGGCGGGCTCGTTGCCCTCGACGCGCAGAATCATCACCTGAGCCATGTCGACGCGAACTGATAGCGCCGACATGAAGCCGCTCGCTCCGGCTAGTTCCTGAAGCACCGGCAAAGTGATCTGGCTAAGTGAATTCGTCATGTGAAAGGCGTAGGCGTTGATCATCGAGGTCACGCCCACGGTGTAGCCGTAGCGCTCCTGGGAGACGTAGCCGTAGTGTTGCATGACGCTCAAGATGCGCTGCGTCGTCGCCAGGTGAATGCCCGACTCAATCGAGATGTCGGTGAGGCGCATCGGCACGTGACTTCGGCGCAGGATGTCAAGGATTTCGAACGATCGCTCTAACGAGCGCATCGAGGTGGTGTTGGCGATGTCCTTTACCGTCGCCATAATGTCCGATCTCGGCGTCGCGTTCCTTCCAACGCTAACCGGGGGTCCCGCGTCGTCGGGCGTACCTCGTTCGTGCGTGAAATCGTCTCATCGCAGCGTGCGTCCCAGAGAGATGGTGCCTTCACTCGAAGGCGATAGACGTCGCGTCGGTCACCCATCATTCTTTAAATGACCTTGATTAGGGAAAAGTCTGTCCCGTGCGGGAGAGGTGATGGGCGCGGCCCACGGCGAGCGCGCCCCTACGTAGGCGCTCGGACCTAAACGAAAGTGTTGGGCCTGTTCCTCGGTCTCGATAAAAGGCAGCTCCATGGGAAAGAGGGCGTCGCCCCGGGGACGCGGACCGGCTTTGGATACGTGGCCCCAGAGCGGGTGGCCGACGACCTCTTCGGCGAGGAGCGCGGCATCGATCAGTTTCGCCAAGTCCACGCCCGTGGGAATGCCGAGTTCGTGGAGCAAATTGACCAAGTCCTCGGTGGGAATCATGCGGGTCATCCGACCGTGGCCGCCGTAGGGGCAGCCGCCCATTCCGCCGATGGAACTATCCAAAATAAGCGTCTGCTCGGGTCCGAGTACCTTGAGAGCCTCGTAGGCCGACAAAAGTGCGGTGCCGCGCGCATCGTGCAAGTGAAGGTGGAAGGTGTCGATGTCGGGCCAGCGTTCGTGAATCGCGCGCAACTGCGACGCGACTTGATCGGGCATGTTCCAGGCCATGGGGTCGCCAATCCACACGCGATTGACCTTCACGCCGGCGGCGGTCCAGAGGTCGTACTGACGCTGGAGCATCTCCATGCGGTAGTCCTGATCGAAGAGGCCGAGCCAGTTCGATCCCCAAGCCGCGTTGATGGCGATGCCCGCAACGGTGTGGCCGGCCGCCACGGTTTGCTCGATGATGCGCGGCCACTGGGCGATTTCATCTTCCTGGGAACGGTTGGTGTTGCGCCGCACGAAGACGTCGCACAGGTGCACGAGCGTGCGGGGGAACTCAATGGATTCGACGAGCGGTGGCATGTACTGGCTCGCACGCTCGCGACCCTTTTCGTTCAGTGCCAAGGCCGTATAGCGTACGCCGGGCACGGGAGTGAAGCGCGTCATCAATTCGTCGGCGCAGGCCATCTGCGGTGTCCAGTTGGGGCTCACGAAGGAACACGCAACAATCGTGCCGAGGCCGGTCTGTGACAGCGCGTTGAGGAGTTCAATCTTGGCGTCGACACTGATGTCGGCGCTCTCGATCTGCATTCCTTCGCGCATTCCTTCTTCAATAATGACGACCGTGGGGTACGCAGCATCGGTACTCATCAGATGGCCTGCCTTTCTCGCAGCGCGGCGATATCTCCGGGGGTGTAGCCCAGTTCGCCGAGCAACTCGTCGGTGTGCTCACCCAGGCGCGGCGGCGGCATTGACGGAGCAAGGGTCTCTCCGTCGACGTGCACGCCGCTGCCGAGCACCCGGACCGTCGGACTCCCGGGCAGGTCCATGGCGATCTCGTGCACGAGACCGCGCAGGCGGATCTGTTCCTGATTCAACGCTTCGTCAACAGTGAGGAGCCGCCCCGCCGGCACGCTGACCGCGGCGAGCAGGTCCTCCCACTCCCCCGCGCCCCGCGCTCCGAGTGCGGAATCCAGTTCCACCGAGAGTTCCTTGCGGTGACGTTTGCGTTCGGATCGACTGACGAATCGTTCGTCGTCGAGCAGGTCCTCGCGCCCCACGACGCGGCAAAGGGCCCAAAACTGCGTCTGGGTGTTGGTGGCGATATTGATGGGGCCGTCACCGGCCATGAAGGTACCCGACGGCGAGGACGCGGCGTTGTCGTTGCCGTAGCGAATCGCTGGTCGATTGCTGATGAGGTGTTCGGAGATGACCCAGCTCATCGACGTGAGGGCCGCCTCGAGCATCGACACGTCGAGGTAACTGCCCGTGCCGGTTCTCGAACTCTTCACGAGGGCGGCGCAGATGGCCATCGCGGCGACGTAGCCGCCCAGGGTGTCGCACACGGGAAAACCGACGCGCACGGGTCCGCCATCGCTCGTGCCAGTGATCGAGGCGATCCCGGCGAAGCCCTGGATGATTTGGTCGTAGGCGGGACGCGTCGACAAGGGTCCGGTCTGACCAAAACCCGACAGGGCGCAGTACACCAGACGAGGATTGATCTCGGCAATGCGCTCGGGCGAGAAGCCCAGTCGCGAGAGAACACCCGGCCGCATGTTCTCGAGCAGCACGTCGGCGGATTGCAGCAGCCTCTCAAATACTCGCGAGCCTTCGGCGTCTTTGAGATTGACGGTCACCGAACGCTTGCCGGAGTTCTGAGCGACGAACGACGGGCCCATGTGGGCCGAGCGCAGGGACTCGTTTTCGCCAAACTCGCGAGCCATATCGCCGATCACGGGTACTTCGATCTTGATGACGTCGGCGCCCATGAGTCCGAGGTGATAGGCGGCGAAGGGACCCGCGAGGACGGTGGTCAAGTCGAGAACCCGAATTCCGCTCAGCATGTCGGTCACGATATATTCCTTACGAAAGCTTCGGACGAAGTCCCCCGAAACCTACTGGTGAAAACTGACCTCACCACTTCACGCGGCGAAACCAGCCGGCGCTCGCTGCGCGAGCGCTATTGAAAGCGTTAGGGATGGCCAACGGTGGTAACCGTTGACCATCCCCTTCGCTGGAGATGTACTGCCTACTACTTGGTCAACCGCCCTTGGCGACCACCGCGGCCAGCTGGGCCGGGGTGATGTACGCGTTGAGCTTGTTGTTCAGGCTTGAGGTGAAGCCCAGCATCTGGAATCCGGAGAAGACATTGTGGTACTTGTTGAAGTTGTCGTTTCCGGCAGCGCCGTTGTAGTCAATCTTCTTGTGCTTCTTCAACAGCGCGATGCAGGTCGCGTAGGTTCCACACGACGTTCCCGGCGGGTTCGACACCTTAATGATGTCGTTAACCCAGACTTTCGGGTCGGTCGAGTTCGCCGCCGTCATGGCCAACGCCGAGAGGACGACTGAGTCGTACTCGTTAAACGTGGTCGGGATGATCGAGGTGGTACGCCACACGGCCTGGTAGTCGGCCAGGAAGTGGTTGTAGGCACCGTTCGCCGTGGTGGGAGTCGCGGGCAGTGCGGCAACCAGGTTGGTGGTCGCCGTGGGTCCAAAGGACTTGGCGTAGTCACCCTGGGGAGCCGACTGCAAGTCGTCACCAATCCAGACGGTGTGGGTCATGTAGCCCAGCGACTGAGCGTTACCGAACAACGTCGCGGCCGTCTGGGTGTCCATCGAGTCAAAGACCACGGTCGGGCTCTTCGAGAAGGCGGCCAGTAGCTCTGAGTTGTAGGACGACGCGTCCGACGTCAACGAGGCGTCGTATACAATCTTGCCACCGAGAGCCTTGAAGGCCTTCTCGAGCGGCGGTACGAAACCCTGGGAGTTCGCCGAGTTGTCAAACAGCAACGCTGCCGTCTTGTAGCCCTTCGAGATCGCGTACTGCGCCATGGCGAGAGACTCGTTGGAGTCCGACGACGAGGTGCGGAACACGAACTTGTTCTTGTTGGTGTCGAGCGTGGTCAGACCACCCACCATGAAGTCCACGACGTCATTGGGCTGGAACTGGTTGATCACCGCTTCGATCGTCGGCGAGAACGGTCCGATGATGACCGACGGGTGGCTCAGCATTAGCTGGCGGAAAGCAGGCAGAGCGTCAACGGAGTCAGCCGCGTCGTCCACGTACTTCGTTGTCAGCTTGTGGCCGAGAACGCCACCGTGCTGGTTGACCTCGTAGACACCGACCGCCACACCGTGGACACCCCACTTCGACAACAGTGACTTCGCACCCGTGAACGGGAAGATGCCACCGACGACGAGAGGCGCTTTGGTGTTCGATGACGCGTTAGCGACGCCGGCGGAAACGCCCACGCCCGCCAAAGCGGTCACCATGGCGAGCGACAGTACGATCCTGCCCCTCACTTTTCCATTTGATTTCATTCCGTAATTCCCCCTTTTTTGCTTTTTCCTTCGTGACCGTGGGAATTTCCCACCATTACGACTGTGGAGCCTCTGCTCGGCCCAAGAAGATGGCAGCCAGATCGTGCTTCGCGATCTCCGCAGTCGCTCCGTGGAGGTGATTAGTCCCCGCCACGAAGATGTGCACAAAGTCGGAGTGCGTCAGTGCGCGCTCGACATTCTGCTCGACGACCAGCACCGCTGTTCCAGTGTTCTTGATCGTCTCGATCTCATTCCACACGACATCGGTGTACGCCGGCGACAAGCCCGCCGTGGGTTCGTCCAGGACAATGACGGTGGGCTTGACCATCAACGTGCGCGCAATGGCGAGCAGGTTCTGCTGGCCACCCGAGAGGTTACCGGCGCGCTTGCCCGTGGCTTTCTTCAAGTCGGGGAAGGATTCGAGGATCTCGTTCAAACGCGCCGAGGAGTCACCCGGGGACGCGAAGCCTCCGATCTCCAGGTTCTCGCGCACCGTCAGGTTGACGAAGACATTGTCATTCTGGGGAACGTACACCAGGCCATTTCGCGGAATCAGGTGTCCGGGCATCTTGGTGATGTCTTGATCGTTGACCTTGATACTGCCCGTCTGGGTGCGCAGAATCCCCACCAGAGTCTTGGCGTACGTCGACTTACCAGCACCATTGGGGCCGATAATCGTCGTGATGGTTCCCACGTCGGCGGACAAGGAGATGTTGGAGATGATGACGTTGCGGCCGTATCCGGCCGTGATGTTCTCAGTGGCTAGGGCCGGCATTGATGATCTCTCCTAGGTAGGCCGTGACGACTTCTTTGTTTTCGCGCAATTCGCTCATCGTTCCCGTGGCGAGGGTCCGACCTTCGGCGAGGACGATGACGTTGTCGCAGATGCGCTCGACGACGTTGAGGTTGTGCTCGATCATAAGCACGGTCACACCCTGGGCTTTCATGTCCAAGATGTAACCGCCGATCCTCTCAATTAGTGCCGGGTTGACTCCCGCCATCGGCTCGTCGAGAAGGAAGAGGCTCGGCGACGCCATCACGCCGCGCGAGATCTCGAGGAGCTTCTTCTGTCCGCCCGATAGTTCACGCGCCCGATTGTCGCGAAGGTCGTAGAGCCCGTACGTACGCAATATTTCCAACGCCCGTTCTAAGTTCTGGCGCTCCTCGCGCTTGAGGAGGCGCGGCCGGAAGAAGATATTGAACAGCGACTCCCCCGCCTGGACTTTGGGAGCGACGAGCAGGTTCTCGAGCACCGTCAACCCGCCGAGCTCTCGTGAGAGCTGGAAGGTCCGCATCAAGCCCAACCGGGCGATCTTGGAGCGCTCCATGTTGGTGATGTCGGTCAATCCGAGGTGCACGGTGCCGGAGTCGATTTTCATCGCACCCGACAAGAGATTCACCACCGTGGTCTTGCCGGCACCGTTGGGACCAATCAACGCGGTGATCTGGTTCCTCGGGACATCGAAGGTGGCGCCGTTGACGGCGTTGACACCGCCAAAGGCCTTCATAAGACCATCACAACGAAGGATCGGTACTTCGCTGCCCTGGGGCGACGCGTGGTCGTTGTAGGTCATCATCAGGCCTCGTTCCCTTCGCGAGAGTCGCTGGAGTCCGACGGGCCCGCGCTCGAGACGACGGTTACCACCTCAAAAGGAGCCTCAACCGTGTGACCGTCGCGGTTGAGCAGTTCACCGGCGGGCAGTTTGAAGCGGCGCACTCGCTCGGGAATGATGCCCTGGGGACGGAACCACAGCATGATCATCAGTACGATGCCAATGACCATGGCGTCGATGTACTTAATGAGTCCGGGGTGACCGGGAATCTCCGGCAGGAGTTGCGGTAAGTGGATAAGCAACGTTTCCACGAGCAGGGCGCCCACCAAGAGGCCGACGTTGTTGCCCACGCCACCCACGATGATGACCGCGAAGACCACGAAGGTTTCTCCGGGCAGCCACGCCGAGGGGTTGAACGAGCCGCCGAACTGGATGATGAGTCCGCCACCAATTCCCGCGTAGAACGAGCCGATCAACATCGAGGTGAGCTGGTAGCGAAAGACGCCCTTGCCGAGTGCGGATGCCACGTCAGCGTCGTCACGAATGGCGCGGAAGGTCCGGCCGAGCGGCGAGCGGGTGATTCGACTCATGCCGGCCCACATGATCATCGCGATGACCCCGGTCACTACCGCGAAGAAGATGACGAAGGCGTTGCTCGTGAGATGGAAGATACCCGCCATTGGCTGGGGCACGTTGTAGATACCATCAGCACCGTTGAAGAGGCGCACGTAGTTGTTGATGATGTCGTAGAGCACTAGCGACAGCGAGATCAACACCATGGCCAGGTAGTCGGTGCGCAGTCGCCGCAATGTGATCGCCGCTACCACGACCGCTAGCGCCATCGCGGCCACACCACCGGCCAGCAAACTCAACGGGAAGGGCAAGTTGAATCCGAAGATGTACTGCTGGGCGGAGCCCACCGAGCTGGGCAAACTCACCGCACCGGTGACGTAGGCGCCGATCGCGACGAAGCCGATGTAGGCGAAGTTCAAGATGCCGGTCTCGCCGAACTGGATATTGAGTCCCATCGCCAGGATGAAGTAGTCAAAGAGGAAGAAGATCAACGTGAAGACGTAGTACCAAAACTGGGCCATGATTATGCCTTTCCGGGCCGGGCGAACAGCCCGTTGGGCCTAAAGAGCAGGGTGAGAATCAAGATGACGAAGGCGACGTCCAGTTTGTACGCCGGATTGATGTAGGCGGCGGACACTTCGGTGGCCAGACCGATCAGTACCGCACCGGCCATGGCGCCGTAGATGCTGCCGACGCCACCAACGATGACCGCGGCGAAGATGACGAACAATTCGAGTTCACCGAACGACGGAGTGATCTGACTTTCGGTGATACCGAGCACGGTTCCCGCCAAGCCGGCCAGCGTTCCTGACAAGAACCAGGTAATCGTGGTGATGCGCTTCGTGTCGATGCCGCTCGTCATAGCGAGGGTGGTGTTGTCGGACATGGCGCGCATCGACTTGCCCAGCCGGGTGGTCTTGAGCATCAGGTGAACGCCCACCATCATGGCGACCGAGATGATCATCACGATGATCTGGTACTTGTTCAACAAGAAGGGACCGATGTGCTTGTAGACCTCGAGCTTCATGGCGTAGGTACGGTTGTTCGAGCCCCAGATTGAATCCACAAAGTTCAACAAAATCAGTGAGAGGCCGAAAGTGACGATCAAAACGTAGAACGTTTTATCAAATCGCCGGGCGAACGGACTGAGTAGATACCGGTTAATCAACACGGCGAACACGCCCATGATGAGCGAACCGAAGATGAGCGCAACCCACACATTGACGTGGAACGCCTCGGAGTTGAAGTAGTACGTGAGGTACGCCCCCAACGCCATGAAGTCGCCGTAAGCGAAGTTGATGTAGTTCGTGATTCCGAACTGCAAACTCAAACCTACGGCGGCGATAGCCAGGACAGAAGCTGTCACTAGCCCAAAACCGAACGCCTGCCAGAACTGCGCCACTCTTATCCCCCCGGGCTACGTACTGCATCCGCTGAGCCATTTGGGTCTCTCGCGGTTGTGAGAGTTTCTATCGCAGTTTTAGAAATATGTCAAGTATTGTGAGAATTGTTACCATATTGAAAAATCGAATTCCACGATCGGCGCGTAGCGTCATGAGACTTTGGCGAGTCGCCCCTCCCTGCATCGACTGCGTCAACGACATATCTCTATCACCGTTTATCCGACCAATCAACGCGAAACGCCAACCAATCACCATGTGTTGCACAATTGTCATGCAGCGAAATGTTGCGCAATTGTCATACTTCCCGGTGATGCTGCGGCGTGGCGCAGGTTGATCAGCCGCGTTGCCAGGCGTCGGTGTCATTGTCGGGCGTCACATCCAACATCCGAGCTTTTCCGGCATCGTTGTCACGCGACTGCGGCAAATGCCTCGCGACGTATGACGCCCGGTTCGAGGAGGTAGTCGTCGTCAAGCCCGTTGATGGGTGCGATCCACTAGTGCAGCCCGCCAACACCAGCGACGCACTCGCGAACGTCACGACAATGCTGAGGCGCGGAACACCGCGGCCCAAAGAGCGAAACGACTTCATGGCACTTCTCCTCCGCGTCGGTTCGCCTCGCTGCGCACACGACGGCTCCTTCAGTGTAGGAGGGTGATCGAAAGATGAGTGCGCCGCCGCTATGGCAGTCGAAGAACGCCGCGCGGTGCTGAATGGAGGCGTCGTGGTCCTTCAGCCCCCACGACTAGGCATTCTCCGGTCTGTACGCCCGCGCGATGATCCGTCGTCACGACATTGGGCTGCACGACCAGCATCATGTTCTCTTCTAAGACGACGTCGGGGACGACGTCATTTGCTCGACTCGAGGAACCCAACACCGGGGCGAGGTAGCCCCCACCGTAACCGTGGACCAAGTCGTCGTAGGTAGTGAATCCGTGGTCCTCAATCACCCGAGCGGCATCGACGAGTTCTCGCGCGTGCGTGCCCGGGACGAGCAGCGACGCAATTGACTCAAAGGCCGCGCTGGCCACTTCGTGAAGTGACGCGTAGAGTTCGTTGAGCTCGGCGCCGACGACGAAGGTGCGCAGCACCTGACCTCCGTAGTCGAAGAAGTTCGCCGTGATTTCAGCAGTGATGACGTCGCCGCTGCGCACGAGACGGGTGGAAGGATGTTGACGCGGTACACAGTACTGCGGATCGTCCATGGCGTTCACCGCGAAGTAGTGAATCGCGTTCACTCCCCCGTGGCGTAGATACGAGCACTCGACAATCGCCCCGAGATCGCGTTCACTCACTCCCGCCGTCGCGTGCTCACTCAACGCGTCGATCGCCAAGTCGCCGAGACGCGCGCCGAGTTCGAACCACGTCAACTCCTCTGGCGACTTGACCAGACGAAGGCGCGCGTAGGCGCCCGAAAGATCCACTACGGTTCCGAATTCCTTTTCGAGGACTCTCGCGTAGCCCAAGGGAAGCGGGCCCATAACTCCCACTCGACCGGGCTGCGCGCCACGCTTGCCCAGTTCTGCGATCGACGCGAGAATGGTCGAGGGTCCGCCCCACGCCACCTCGGCATCACGCGCCAGGTGACGCGCCAGGGGCGCGTGATTGAAATACTGCACGAATAATGCGTCGCGCTCGCCGGGGCTGACCACCAGGTGCGCCTCGTTCGTGACCAGCCACTGCGCCAGCCAGCCCACGGCTCCCCCACGCCCACCAATGCCGTGCACCAGCAAATGGTCGACTTTATTGACCGCCATCACTTCTTGCACCGCATCGCGACGGCGTCGCATCTCGGTCTCGCTGAAGCGGGGATACTCCTGGCTCAGGATAGCCAAGTGTTCTGAAGTGAAAGTGGGGGGCGTGGTCACGTGATTTCCTCGTCGCTGCGGGTGACCCGCCAGAGTCGGGGTCACGTCGAAGTTACACCCCGACCAACCTGAACTAGAACGTACGGATGGCCATTACGCACCAGTACCAAGGCCAACTTCGCCGACTCCAGCTGGTGATCCTCGCGACGTTCATGATCGCCCTCGCGGTAATCGGCCTCGCCTGGCATCAGTCTTCGAGTCCCTCCCCCAAGGACGCAGTGACCAAAGTGGTCACTGCGTACGTCGGACACGCTGGTTACGCGCGCGACCTCTACACCGTCCAGGTGACGACGTCGGCGGCGTGGCCGACCTGGGCCCTCTATTGGGAGCGCGCCACGAAAAAGGGCGACGCGACGTTTCAAGACACCTACGGAATCGCCGAAAAAGTGAAGGGAAACTGGAAGATGATCGAGTGGGGCACGGCCACGGTCGGGTGCCGACAGCGCCCCCAGAAGGCGCCACTCCCCGCGATCGCGATGAAGGATCTGGGCATGGCCTGTCCGCGTGGTTGGAACTAGCCGAGCAGCGAGCGCCTATACGCGGGCCTGCACGAGGGCGATGACCTCGTCGCCGCGGTACCCCTGGCTCCGCGCGAAGCGCAGGAGATCGTCCACCGCGCTCACGACGGCGCTGCGCTGCGCGGTGCCGACCACGCGCACGCCGCGACCTCGAGTGAAGTCGAGCAGGCCTTCTTCGCGCAGGATGTGCAATGCACGAATCACCGTGTTCTTGTTCACCCCGAGGATGGCCGCCAGGTCCACCGCCGGCGGCAGGCGCTCGCCCTGCTTCGCTTCACCGTCGGCGATGGCCCGACGAATCTCTGCGGCCACTTGTTCATGTAAGGCGAGGGATTCGGACTTATCCACTTCAAAATTCTTCATGATACCATCTATATTAGTACTAACGGATGCCGAAATGGGCGCATGGTGGGGCACCCGCGCCAACGTTCAATTCGAGGCCTCGCCAGCGTGGTCGCCATCACCGTTGACTCCGCCAGGCCGGGCTTGATACTGGTGGTCTACTGATTGGTGATGTCGCATCCCAGTGACAGCGCGTGCAAGATCAATGGTTCCCCCGACGCCCAAACGGTGGGCGGGACGAACCACCACGCGGTGAGTCTCCCCGCTAAGGCCACGAAGATTATGGGCGCTGGCAACACTCCTGGCAACTTGACGCTGACGCTGCTCGCCCACGGGACACTCGCGCGCTACTACGCAACCTCCGAGATCGATACCCAGGGTGTTGTCTTCGCGATGCGCGCGCAATGTCACGCGGTCGCCTCCAATGGCGTCGATATTACTTTCCCCCACACCTCGGCCGTCGTGGTTCCCCTAATGAGCTATCACGTATTCACGCTCGCGAAGGTCACCCACATCGGTGCGATGGCCAAGTACTGATGAATCAGTCGGGAGCGGAGTGGCGCAGCGTTCATTGAACCTGAGCCAGTCGTCGCGATTTTGCACGGTACGTGAGCGTCGGCGTAGCGCTAGTCGAAGTTATTCTTGCGTCCCTCACGGACATAGTCCACCGTTGAACGAATGTGCTCATCACCGTGAATGGACTTCTGCTTGGCGACGTGTGCGAACATCTGGATTCCGAAGCCGCCATCGAGGTCGTCGGTGATTCGCTTCTTCCACGGACGACGCACAATCTGCGTCGTCAGACGGCGCGTTACGCGAGGCTGGGACATGATGTGATCGGCGATCTGGTAGCCGCGCGCAATCAGTTGATCGCGCGGCACCACTTCGTTCACCAGGCCGTAGTCGAGCGCCTTCTGCGCGGTGATGGCCTCGCCAGTGAGCAACGCGTAGGCCGCCCGCTTGGTTCCCAGAAGCTCCTGAAAGGCGTTGTGGATGCCGTCGGCGGGCACGGAGCCGATGTCGTAATGCAGGTCAAAGATGACCGAATCCTCTGCCGCCAGAGTGATGTCGCACATCAGCACGATTTCGGAATGGAAACCCGATCCGTTGAAGAGTCCGATCGTGGGAACCTCGAGGTCGTTGATCAGTGAGCTCACGTTGATACGGCCGTCCTTGTACGCGTATTCGTACGCCCAGTAGGGCATGTCCTCGGTCTCGAGTTCGAATCCGTCGGGGTCCGACTCCATCATGAATTCGTCGCCCGAACCGGTGAGGATGAGTAGTTCGTTCTCGGGGTCAGCGCCGATGACCTTGAGCATCTGTCCGAACGCGCGATGGTTTTGGACGCTCAGTTGAATGGGACCTCCGAGAGTGTGCGCCTGGGCCAATAACACGCCGTCGTCGCGTCGCTCGAGTTTGAAGAAATCCTTGAAGACCTCACGGTACTCATCGAATTTCGGAGTAGGTATGAACTTTTGCAGTGACACAATTCCCTTTCTTCTTCTTTCGTAGGATCGGACGCACCCGCTCACTCGCTTACTGGGGTCTGAGGTCGAGTCCGGCGGAATCGGCCTGAACGGCGAACAGCGAGAGAAAATCCGCGTCGCGATATCCGCGCCCGATCGCTGTTTGCAGCAATTGCAGTACGCCCGCGGCGAGGGGCATGGGCGCCTCGGCGCTGCGCGCAAGGTCCATACCGAGTTCGAAGTCCTTGCGCAACAACTCGGTGGTGAAGGTGGGTGTCCAGTCCAGGGACAGCAGATCGGGCGTGCGATTCTGCACCCAGGGCATCGCCAGGCCCGTCGAATTCAAGAAATTGAGGAACATGGCCCGATCAACTCCCGATTTCTCGGCCAGCACCGTCACCTCGGCGATCGACTGCGCGATCATGCCGAGATACAGATTGTGGCAGATCTTGACCGTGATGGCCTCTTCTTCATCGCCCACCCACATTGACGTACGCGCAATCGTTTCGAGCAAGGGTGCGACCAGGTCGTAGGTGTCGCGCGGCCCCGAGACCACTAACGTGGACTTGCCATCGGCCACGACGTGAGGATTGCCACTGATGGGCGCCGCCAGAAATGCCACACCCGCGTCCGCCAGCGCCGCGCGCACCCGCGACGACGTCTCGGGGTCGACGGTCGCGCACGACACGACGACCTGGGGACGATGTGCGGCGGTGAGGAGTCCTCCGTCGTCGAAGACCACGTGGTCGAGATCGGCGG
>OCZT010000620.1_pt1 | contig 35661 bp, 32 predicted proteins | sample 1539031 | NCBI WGS metagenome assembly OCZT01 (sample SAMEA3539308, study PRJEB22396) | soil metagenome | biome: tundra; feature: field; material: soil | place: USA | collected 2010-05 | depth 0.15 m | reverse complement strand
ATCGCCGCCTTCAGTATCGTGCTCTCACGCAACTACAAACGTATGTTGGACTATTCGAGTATTGAGCATACAGGCCTTTTATGCATTGGGTTGGCGCTCGGTCCGCTGGGGACGTTTGCGGCAATGCTGCATTTGGTAAATCATACCGCCGCTAAATCAATGATGTTTCTCCTGGCGGGGCGCATCATGGACCGTTACAAGACGACAAGGATCAAACAGGTATCCGGGCTTCTCAAAGTGATGCCCGTTACGGGCGGACTTTTTGCCGTCGGCATGCTGGCCATCATCGGCTTGCCGCCTTTCGGGATCTTTATCTCGGAGTTGTATCTATTCCGGGCCGGCTTTGCGGCTCAGCATTACTTGGTTATGGGCGTTGTCCTGATACTGTTGACGGTTGCGTTTGTCGCCATGCTCAATCAACTTACAAAAATGCTGTATGGCGAAGCTCCGCCGGGGACCTCACGAGGTGAAGCGGTTAGCTGGTGGTGGTTTGCACCGATGATCGTTCCACTCGTCATATTGATCGCTCTTGGGTTGAGCATCCCGACATTTTTGACAACGTTGATTGATCAGATAGTAAGCATTGTTACGAATGAATAATTTCACCCATCTACAGTCTGCACTGACGCAATATGCCGGCGTCATTGTCTTCAAGCGGCCTCGTCCCAATGAGCTCCATTGCCGCTTCGGACGCGACCATGTGTCGTCGATCGCGCGATTGCTGCATAACAACTTTAACGCGACGCTGCGCCTGATCGTGGCTGAGGACCGGCGACAAGATCACGATCGCATCGATGTCCATTATCTTTTCGAACATACACGCGACAATTGGTTTTTCCACGCAACAACCAGCGTTGCCGCCGATGATCCTAAGCTCCCGTCGCTGGCGACCTTCTATTACCCCGCTTCGCGATTCGAACGGGAAATCAAGGATATGTTCGGAATTCGACCAACAGGGAATCCCGATGCAAGGCCATTGGTCAAGCATGCTTTTTGGCCAAAGGATTATTACCCGCTGCTCAAAGACTCGGTCCCGCCAAAACAGTTCTTTGACGACGGAACTGTATTTCCTTTTCAAACCGTTGGGGGAGAAGGCGTCTATGAGATCCCGGTCGGACCGGTCCACGCAGGGATCATTGAACCCGGACATTTTCGTTTCAGCGTTTTGGGTGAAACTGTTATCGATCTGAAGATACGTCTCTATTTCACACACAAAGGCACGGAAAAGTTATTCGAGGGCAAACCCCCGGCCGACGGTATTGCACTGGCAGAACGTATCTCGGGAGATTCGACGGTCGGGCACGCTTTGGCTTATTGCCAGGCGCTGGAGACGCTGGCGGAAACCGAAGTTCCGCTCCGGGCGAAATACCTGCGGGTCATATTTTTGGAGTTGGAACGGATCTACAATCACATCGCGGATTTTGGCGCGATCGCAAACGATACCGGCTTTGCCTTTGCTCACGCACACTGCTTCCGTCTCCGCGAACGCATATTGCGCCTAAACAAAAAGCTTACCGGCAATCGACTGTTGCGGGGTGCGATCTTACCCGGCGGTGTTGCCTGCAATATAATGGCCGGCGACGAGATCGATAACGAATTAGCGGACGTGCTGGCTGACTTCGATGAGATCGTCGAGATAAGTCTTCGAAATTCGCTTCTCGCCGACCGGATCGACGGTACCGGCTGTCTTACAAAAGTGACAGCCGCCGATCATGGCGTGCTGGGCTATGTGGCTCGCGCGTCGGGGTTGAATATGGACGTGCGCCGTGACCACCCCTTTGCGGCCTACGATCGTCTGCGGTTTTCAGTGCCGGTCCTTGACGATGGCGACGTACGGGCGCGGACGATGGTTCGGGTTAAAGAAGTGCAAGAGTCGGTAAGTCTTATTCGCCAGGCCTTACAAGATCTGCCGTCAGGCGAGTTGATCACACCGTTGGGTCCGCTGCCGGCATTTCAACCGGCGTTTGGCATGGTCGAAGGTTGGCGGGGAGCTATAACGCATTGGGTTTCGGCAGATTCGAATGGGTGCATTTATCGCCTCAAGGTCCATGACCCGTCTTTTGCAAATTGGCCCGCCCTGTCCTTTGCTTTCCTAAAAAATATCGTTCCTGACTTCCCGCTTTGTAACAAATCTTTCAATCAATCGTATTCGGGCAACGATCTGTGATATACCGTCCCCCGATGTTGGGCCGACTTGTGTAAAAACATTATGAGACAACAACTCAGCCAGTTTAAGTCAGATTTCTTCAAAGCACTTGCGCATCCTTTGCGGATCTCGATCCTGGACGCGCTCCGCAACGGCGAGTTGACTGTAAATGAGATCAGTGTCAGGTTTGCGGTCGAACCGGCGAATGCGTCGCAGCAATTGGCGGTTTTGCGAAATAAGAATATCGTTCTCGCTCGCAAAAAAGGTTCTAACGTATATTACTCGGTCGGTGATCCCGCCATTTTCAAACTGTTGGACGCAGCCAGGGAGATCTTTAGCAATCGTTTGGTTGAGGTCAGAGATATGCTTGAGGAGATCGATGATCAGCAGACATCAAAGATCGAGTAAGATCGAGTCCCGCCGGCCGCAGCCGATCATTACAAGCCTTAGTCTCCTTCTTTGGCAATTTATCGAGAATGTTTCTTATCTTGTACAGCCAGCAGAGCTGTTCCTTTGTCTGGTGGCAAATCTCTTTTACCGCATCGCGGTGGTTTAAAGTAGTCGTGGGTGAGGCTCACACCCACGGACAAGGACGGAAAAGATGTCCACACCACGTCAGTGGTGATTTAATCAGTCGAAAACGTAGCGTTCGTCGTATTCGATCTCGTGCGGGTTTAGCAGGGCGATGTATTCGTCTTCGAAAGTTTGTTTCTTGTGATGATCGCGTTGTTTTTGAATGTAGTCAATGACATCCGGCACAGCGGATTTGGAAACGGAGAATACTCCGTAGCCGTCCTGCCAAGCGAAATATTGCAGGTCTTTGAAATGTCGGTGGATCCAAAGCGAAGAGTCGCCTTTCATGAATTTGGCGCCATCGCTGGCAGAAAGAGTTGTGGGAACGCTGACGAGCGCGTGAGCGTGATTCTCGATCCCGCCGACCTGCAATGCGACCATCTTGTGCTTACGAGCGCAGCCTCCGATGCCAGCCAAGATATCATTTTCGATTTCGGGTTTGATCAGTTCGGCTCGGTGCTTGGTTGAAAAGACGATGTGCAGATAGATCTGGGAGAGAGGTGTTGGCCATTTTGTTTTCTCGGATAATTAAATCACCGCCAGGCGGTGGGGATATTTGGTATTGATTTGCCGTCCGTGGGTGCGAAACCACACCCAAGGCTACTCTAAAGCATCGCTACGCGATGAAAAAATAACATCACTACCAACAAGAAATCCCCCTATTTGAAGGCGCTCACCAATCACGTTTACCTCAGTCCCTCTCGACGACGATAACGTAAAGCTCCGCCGGGCCGTGAACGCCGATCGCCAGTGTCAGTTCTATATCGGAGGTTCGCGACGGCCCGGTTATAAATGTGACCGTTGGGCTCAGGCGTTCGCCTACAATTGAGAGGATCTCGCTCATAGTCCCCCTGATCTTGTCCGCCTCAAGAATACATATGTGTCGCTCCGGCACGAGCGAGGTGAGGCGGTTAAACTCCTTTGCCGAATCCAATACCAGTGTGCCCGTTTCCGCGATCGCCCATTGAGCGCATGTGATACCAACCTCGCAGCTAAACAACTCCTTGGCTGTCGCCTTAACAAGAACTTCTGCGCTCGTCGAAAGAGAGTCCGCCATCGAGAGCACGGCCGGTGCATCTGATACGGCGATGCGAGCGGGGCGGATCTCGTCGATGATCTTTTGGACGGCCACGACAGCTTCTGCCCGCGAAGCAACGCTGACGAAACTGCCGCGGACCGACTCGAGATTGTTTCGAAACAACTCGGTTAACTCAAGTTGCGACAATGGAACGTGAGGAATTGCCGCGGACGTGTGATCAGCGTCATGCCGGTGAGCTTCGTGTAGCTCGTCAAATTTGGTACTCGCCGCCAAATTGGCTCGTATCGAAGTTAGGATCTCTTCCCTACTCATTGCCGTTTCGTCTCGTTATCGAGTTCTTGTTTCCAAATTTGCCTGAACGATCTCGGTGCTACGGGCGGGGCATCGCGGTTTGCCGTCCAGGCGGCGGCCGGCGAAGCTGCTTTAGCCAGAATGCCCGTGACCCTGCCGATCTTACCGTCGCGAATCAGTCCTTTCTGCATAAAGCGCATCACGCTGTTGCCGAGCGCATAAAGAGCCGGGTGCCGCCAAGCAAAGCTATATGCCGAAAACGCGAAACGTTCCGCGAACTTTGTTGCGACCCGGTGCTCCGGAGCGGTCCCGTTTGCTTCACCATCGACGATCTCAGCACGCAGATGCAGCAAGAGCTCGGGAATGTCGATCTTGACCGGGCAAACCTCGCGGCATGCTCCGCACAAGCTCGAAGCGTATGGAAGCTGCTTCGATTTGTCGAGACCGGATAATTGGGGTGTGATGATTGCACCGATCGGTCCTGAATAAACCGAACCATAAGCATGACCCCCGATCTGTTGATACACCGGGCAGGCATTAAGACATGCACCGCAGCGGATGCAGGCGAGGCTCTGTCTTGTCACCGGGTGGGCAAGCATCCGGGAACGGCCGTTGTCCATAAGAACTATGTGAACTTCATCCGGGCCCTCGTCCGTTGGCTTTCGCTTTGTGCCGGTTATCAACGACTGGTAAGCCGTCAGCTTTTGTCCGGTGCCGGACCTGGGCAACAGTTTTAAGAACACGTCGAGGTCGGCAAGTTTGGGAATTACTTTTTCGATACCCATCAACGCGATGTGGCGCTTTGGCAGGCTTGTCGTCAGCCGGATGTTGCCCTCGTTTTCCAAAATGAGGATCGTACCTGTTTCCGCGATCCCAAAGTTGACACCGCTGATCCCCACCTCGGCTTCGGCGAAACGCGAACGGAGAAAATCACGGGCGGTGCCTGTCAATTTGTCTACGTCGTCGGTCGGTTCGATACCTACCTTTTCGGTGAATAGCTCCGCTACCTGAGCTTTTGATTTATGGATCGCGGGTGCAACGATATGCGAGGGAGTTTCGCCGGCAAGTTGTATGATCCATTCTCCGAGATCGGTTTCGACCGGATAGAGACCCTCGGCTTCGAGCGAGTGATTGAGGTGGATCTCTTCGGTCGCCATGCTCTTTGCTTTGACGATGTTGGCGGCGCCGATCTCGCGGATCAGCTTGAGTATGATGTCGCAGGCTTCCCCGGCATCGCGTGCCCAATGAAAGATCGCGCCGGCTTTCTCGGCATTGGCCGTAAATTGCTCAAGGTAACTATCGAGGTGGGCAAGCGTCTCGTCCTTTATACTTCTGGCTGTCTCACGCAGACCTTCCCAGTTGTCGATGGAGTCAATGGCTTCACGGCGGCGTTCACCGAAGGTCACGGTCAAATGGCGCAGGGCACTCTGGAGCTGAGGATCGTTAAGAGCTTCGCGGGCGTTTTGATCGAATGTTTCGGTCGTTAATTGTGACATCGAAAGATGTTATTCCTGGGAAGCGAGTATCTCGGCGATATGCAAAGTTCGCACGCCTGAACCCAGACGCGAGAGCCGTCCGCCGATCTGCATCAGACAACTGGCATCGCAGGCGACGACAGCGTCGACACCCGACTCTTGAATGTTCTGGACCTTCTTATCTGCTATGGCGACAGAGATCTCGGGGTACTTGACCGAGAATGTACCGCCGAAGCCGCAACACGCTTCGGAGTCCTTCAACTCGACGTAATGGGCGTTTCGAACATTTTTTAACAATTTGCGGGGTTCGTCTTTTAACCCTAGTTCTCTCAGGCCATGACAGGCATCGTGCCACGTGACCCGACCCGAAAACGAAGCACCGACATCATCGATCTTTAATACGTTTACCAGGAATGAAGTGAATTCGTGAGTTTCATCAGCAATTGCGTCGGCGCGGCTTCGCCATTCAGGACTGTCGGGGAAAAGCTCGTGAAAGTGTTTGACCATCGACACACACGAACCCGAAGGGCTGACGATCGCTTCGGCGTCCGAGTCTTCAAAGATCTCGATAAAACGTTCGGCGAATTTCCTCGCTTCTTTGCGATAACCGGTGTTGTAGGCGGGCTGTCCGCAACAGGTCTGCCGGTCGTCGAAAAGTACCTCGCAGCCGACACGGCGCAGCACCTTTACAACACTGGTTCCGATGTTGGGATAGAGTTGGTCGACAAGGCAAGTGACGAACAGAGCAACTTTCACATGAAACTCAACCCGGGCTCAAAGCTCCTTTTGTTTAACTCGATCTATATGTGTATCAGGCACCAGCCGAACCTGGTTGGTACTAAAATCGGAAACATCTTTAAGGACGAACGTCTTGCCCGTCGGCGCACGCTGCGCCTTTACACGCGTAAAATCGGCACCACTGACATCGTCGAGAACAAACGCGGGCCGAACGTCATCTTTCAGATAGCTTACCTCAACATCGGTCATAGTGATGTCTTTTGCATGCCGAATATAGAAACCATAAGAAGGCATTTCACCGAACATCGTGGGCTCGGGGTAATCATTCTCTTTCTCAGGCGGCTGCAAAGCCGCCTGCTGGCCAGTACCGCCGCCCGCGTAGTAAATACGAATATTGCTGAGCCGGACATCCTCGATGGTTCCGCCCGGGACACCGCTGATTATCGATGAATACCTGGGATCGGCATTGTAAACAACCATATTACTGATTATCACACGTCTCAGTTGACCTGTTGTGAGTGCTTCTTTCGGTGATCGATCGCGTCGGCCGAGACGAAGAAAGATCGGGGAATTTACAATGTCGCGCATCGTTATGTTATTGATCGTCACGTCTTCCAGCAACGCTCCGTCGACGGACTCGAGGGCAAGGCCCCGGCAATAAGTAAACGTGCAGTTTGAGATAGTAATGTTCTTGAAACCGCCGTTCGATTCGGTCCCGAACTTGATCCTTCCGGTCGGACTGAAACGGCCGTTAGGGTTGTATTCGCGTTTGTACGTCCCATCGAGAAAGCTTCCCATATCAAAGCCGCTGACGGCACAGTTGGTGATTGTAACGTCCTCGGTCGCACGTGCAAAACCAAGCCCGAAAGAACTCTTCAGACAGATCCCGTCATCGAACGGGGAGTTCACGCTTGTGTTCGAGACATGCACGTGGCGGCAGGCATCGATGTCTATTCCATCGCGGTTCGTGTCGATCTTTAGATTGTCGACGGTCAAATTGTCGACGCCGGTCGCGAGGATCGCGAAATGCCCACCTTCGAGGATCGAAATGTCACGCAAGATAACGTTTCGGCAAAGCTTTAGGCTGATCGCCTTATTACCCCAACCCGGTTCGACGGCGTCACGCGGGCTCGGATAACCGAAAGGGGCCTTTTCCTTGTCGAGCTTTATGTTTTGCAGCGCGTCGTTCTGCTCCTTTGTTCGCGAGTTGCCCCCGCTGCGAACAAGACCCTTGCCCCATATGAGACCCGGTCCAAGGATGGAAACATTTTCGATGTTCTCACCCCAGATCAGGCTGTTGTGCCAATGAGTGTGCCCAAAGTCCTGGTACTTGTCCCATTGATTCGGTTCCGGGTCGTCGTATTTCCCGTCGCCGTCTTTGGGACTTGCCGCGAGGAGCGTCGATCCTTGATCAAAATAAAGAGTGATGTTGCTTTTGAGGCGTATCGAGAAGCTTCGATACTTACCGGCGGGGAAAAACACGGTCCCTCCGCCACTTGCTGCGGCCGCGTCTATGGCGCGATTTATGGACGGCGAGTCCAATGCTTTTCCATCGCCTCGCGCGCCAAACGATCTGACGTCGAAGAACGTGGATGTCTTCGCGGCCGTTGCAGTTTGACCATAAACGTGGCCTCGCCCCGGCAACGGTAGAACGAAGAGTCCAAATACGAGCGACAGGACCGCGGCTCTTGCCGCGGACCTTCTTATTAAGCGTTTCATAGGTATACCTGCGAGGCCGTTCGGTCTATTGCAATGTTCTTGCATATGTTACCGATAAAAAATTACAATTTAGGCGACTAAACGTCAAACCAGAAAAGTACCGCCGCCGCCGATGAAAATAGCGACGCCGGCGACTTTGCAGCAATGAACAAGCTGACGACAGATAGTTTGGTTTTTAACAATGCATGAGTGTAATTCTTGCGGATATTACCCGGGAATTGGGGTTATCCAAGATGACCGTCTCGCGGGCGATAAACAACGATCCGCTGGTGAATGTGAAAACTCGGGACCGCATTCTCGATGTATCGCGCCGTCTCAATTATCAACCAAATCACTATACGCGGGCACTCGTTACAAATCGGTCCTTTCTCATCGGCGTGATCGTTCCCGACCTGATGCACTCTTATTTTGCCGAGATCCTCCACGGCGTTGGCGAATATGCGCGCTCAACGAATTATCAGATCGTGATCGGAAACACTGAGGAGCAGATCGGGCGCGAGATTGATGAGGTTGAAGCTCTGCGGTGGCGTACTGATGGCCTCATCATCGCCCCGACACTTCCGCTATCGAAGCTTGACGTATAGCGGTCGATCATTGAGGCGGGAACGAAGATAGTGCTTATTGACCGGACGTTAGAGGGCCTGCCGTGTCCAATGGTGACAACAGATAATATCGCCGTTGGTATCCTCGGTACCGAACACCTGATACGTCTTGGGCACAAGCGGATCGGGCATCTGAAGGGTACGGTGACATCAACCAGCCGAGAACGGCTCGAAGGGTACAAACAAGCATTAAACCGAAACAATATCGCTGTCGAAAAGTCATTGATCAAGGAATGCGGACTGATGGAGTCTGACGGTTATGACGCTATGAAAGCCTGGATCAAAGAGGGTAATTTGCCATCGGCAATTTTCGCTGTAAACGACCCAACCGCTATCGGCGCAATGCAGGCCCTGGACGAGGCAGGCATTCGCGTGGGTGAAGACTTGGCCCTGGTCGGCGGCGGCAACATTCATTACGGCGATATGCTGAAGATTCCGCTCACCACCGTTTCATGGTCAAGAAGTGAAATGGGCCATGCGGCTTCTTGTCCAGCTTATCGAGAACAATGGCAGCAGCGACTCCGTGAATCAAAAGGTGATACTCTCCCCGAGTCTCATCATTCGGAAGTCCTGCGGTGCAAACAGTGTGAAAAATAATTAGGCAGCGCCGCAAAGGTTCAGCCCTACTTCGATGCCCGTACTACACCTGCGAGGAATAAGTAAGAAATTTGGCCACACTATCGCTCTCGACGGTGTTGATCTCACTCTGCAGCCGGGCGAGGTTCACGCGCTTATCGGTGAGAACGGGGCGGGCAAAAGCACATTGATGAACGTGGTCGCCGGCTCGATCCAGCCTGACGCCGGTTCAATGGAACTTCACGGCAAACCGTATCGCCCGGGTAGTCCGATCGAAGCGCGTCGCGGCGGCATAGCTCTGATACACCAGGAGCTGTCGCTTGCGCCGCACCTCAGTGTGGCCGAAAACATCCTGATGGGAATTGAGACGTCGCGTTTCGGCTGGCTCGACCGACGAGAGCTAATCATGCGTTCGACTGAGGTATTGAAAAACTTCAATCATCCGGATCTCAAAGCCGAAACAAAGGTTGGCGGGCTTTCGACGGCGGCCCAACCGGTAGTCGAGATATGTCGCGCGGTTGCCGCCCAGGCAAAGATCATCTTGATGGACGAGCCTACAAGCAGTCTCCAGCGAGATGACGTTCAGCATCTTTTCAAATTGATCCGGTCACTTACTGCAGACGGGATAAGTATTATCTACATCAGTCATTTTCTTGAAGAGGTGCGCGAGATCGCAAATAGTTTTACTGTCTTACGCGATGGAAAAAGCGTGGCCAATGGAAATATTTCGGACGTTCCGGATAAGACCCTAATTTCGCATATGGTGGGACGTGAAGTGGACAATCTCTTCCCGGCACGTGTTCAAAACATCCCAAAAGAGACAGCCATCGCCGTTGATGAGTTGTCGGCTCCGCCGTTATTACGAAACGCTGTCTTTCAACTTAAACGCGGTGAGATCCTCGGCATTGCCGGATTGATCGGATCTGGCCGCAGCGAAATGGTGAGGGCAATTTTCGGTATAGACAGCGCAGAGGGCGGCAAAATAACTATTAGAGACAAGACAACATCGGCCTCCAATGCAAAGCCGGCACAGAGATTGGCCGAGGGCGTCGGTTATCTAAGCGAAGACAGAAAACGCGAGGGGCTGGCACCCGCCGCGACTCAACCGGCACAAACACTTTCCGGCGGAAATCAGCAAAAGATAGCGATCGCAAGATTGATCTACCAGGACGCCGAAGTTTTACTCTTGGACGAGCCAACAAGAGGTATCGATATAGGCAGCCGTGCAAAGATCTACGAGATCATTGCCGGCCTTGCCGAGCGCGGCAAAGCGATCTTGATGATAAGCTCCTATCTTCCTGAACTTTTCGGTATGTGCGATCGACTTGCCGTCATGTGCCGCGGACGGTTATCGGAAGCTCGTCCGATAGACGAATGGACACCCGAGTTGGTTCTGAAGACGGCGATAGAAGAAATGGGTCTGCCTCGCTAAATCAGATGGCACAGATCATATCGACAGATACGACGGTTGCTCGTTCAGCCCTGAAGAAATGGATGACGTTTCTCGGGCCGTTCGCCGGTCTCTTTCTCGTTATAGTCGTTTTCGCTATCCTTACCGGCAATCCCGAGAAATACCTCTCGCCGTTCAACATCCGCGTCATACTTTCACAAACGGTCATCGTCGCTGTAAGTGCGATAGGGATGACGCTGATCATAATCAGCGGCGGCATCGATCTATCGGTCGGTTCCGTTATAGCGCTCACGGGTGTGGTAACGGCGTTGGGGGTCAATGCGGGTTTTGAACCGATCGTTGCGGTTTTTGCGGGAATCGCGGTAGGCGGAATGGTCGGGTTCGTTAATGGTTCGATCATTACCGGTTTGAAAGTCGTGCCGTTTATCGCAACCCTCGGGATGCTTGGTATTGCCAGGGGTGCCGCGAAATGGATCGCCCACCAGGAACCTGTGAACGTCTCTCAAACATGGATCAACGATCTTGTTGTGACATTTCCTGATCCGCCGTGGCTGATGCTGGCGGCCGGCGTATGGATAACTATAGTCCTCGCCATCGTTATGGCGATCGTTCTGAGAAACACCGTCTTTGGCCGTCGCGTTTTCGCCCTGGGATCGAACGAGGCCGCCGCGCGGGCCTGCGGTATCTCGACCGACCGACTGCGTATATGGATCTATTCTATTGCCGGTTTATTCTTCGGTCTTTCGGGTGTCTTGCAGATGTCGCGTTTGCGACAAGGCGATCCGACGGTGGCGGCCGGAACAGAGTTGGATGTGATCGCCGCCGTGGTTATAGGGGGCGGAAGCCTAAATGGCGGGCAAGGAACCGTTCTCGGTGCTATGATCGGCGCACTCATCATGGCATTTCTCCGCAATGGCTGCCAGCAGATGGGGTGGGCCAATTATGTCCAGGAAATCATCATTGGCTCGATCATAATTATCGCTGTCGCTATCGACCAGCTTCGCGGTCGGCGCTCCTCCAATTAGCGGCGATAGAATTCATGGTGCCATTTATTTGGGACAAGAAGAAGTTTCCAGAGCCGCCCGACGTAATGTATGACGCCGAATGGCCGATGCGGCAGAACAGTTTGTTATTTGCTGGCATCGCGTTTGGCAAACCTGAATATATTGAGCTTTGGAAGACATTACCGGCGGACTCAACGACCGAAGAGGTGGGCCGTAATTTCTTTATCCGGCAGCCAGTACTCTGGATAGGGGCCTTTTCAAGCCATTCAATTCGTTCGGCTTCAGGAAAGAATGATAACCGGCGTCAGGCTTTGAGCGTTCCGCGCAAAAACATTATATTTCGGCCTGAATCGAAGACTTTTAGAGGTCTTCGCGGGATTTTTCCGAGTGATTCTGAAACTTTTCCAGATCATTCTGAGACTTTATCTCTCAAAACAATGGCTATTTTGAATGATTTGGGGACTTTGCCTTTCAAAACAGGAGTTGTTTTGAGAGATAAAGAGATTTTTCCTTTCAAAACAAGAGCTGTCTTGAACAATTCCAGGACTTTTCCAGGTCATTCCGAATCTTTTCCAGGCGATTCTGAGACCTTACGCGGTGAAAAGATGTCTGGTTCAAACAGTCTGTCGATATTGCAAAGGACGGAGCGTTGATCGTCAGCGATGACGGCTCAAATATTATCTGGCGGATCACTTACGTCGTAAAGAAGTAATTAGCGTTTGGCAAGTGAGGGCGGTCAAAAGAGGAAGGTTTGTTGTGGTTGATACGAAAGCGGCTTCCGCGGAAGCAAGACAAACTGATGCGGCAATGACGATCACAGGTGTCGAGACGCTCGACATACGCTTTTCCACCTCTCGATCGCTCGCGGGGTCGGATGCGATGAATGTCGATCCGGACTATTCCGCCGCATACGTGATCTTAAGGACTGATACTGTGGAGGGTCTCGAAGGTCAGGGACTCACCTTCACGATCGGACGCGGCAATGACGTTTGCTGCACGGTTGTTGAAACCCTGGCATCGATGTTGGTCGGCAGATCTCTCTCGGAGTTGACGGCTGATCTCGCCGGCGTCTGGTATTTGATCACGGGTGATAGTCAACTCCGCTGGCTTGGACCAGAAAAGGGGGTTGTTCATCTCGCCGCCGCCGCCGTCATCAACGCCATTTGGGACCTATTTGCAAAATCGACAGGAAAACCGCTCTGGAAGCTGCCGGCGGACATGACGCCGGAACAGATAGTGAGCGCCGTACCGTTTCGCTATATCACCGATGCCATCACGCCGGATGAGGCATTAGCGATGCTCGATAAGCAAGTAGAGTCGCGTCCCGCACGTGAAGCTGAAATGCTTACCAATGGTTACCCGGCATACACAACTTCGACCGGTTGGCTTGGATATTCGGACGAAAAGATCCGTCTTCTGGTGCGGGAAGCTTTTGCTCAGGGTTGGACGCACTTCAAGATGAAGGTCGGCCAAAACCTCGAGCAAGATGTTCGGCGGGCGGCTTTGATCCGCGACGAGATCGGACCGGACGTTGATGATGGATGCCAACCAGGTTTGGGACGTTCCACAAGCGATCGACTGGATAAAAGAACTGGCGGTATTTGATCCCTTATGGTTCGAAGAGCCGACGAGCCCCGACGATATTTTAGGGCATGCGGCTATTCGCAGATCGGTGGCACCGATCGGTGTCGCAACCGGAGAGCATTGTCAAAATTGCGTGATGTTCAAGCAATTGATGCAAGCGGATGCTATCGATTACTGCCAAATCGATAGTTGTCGACTGGCGGGCGTCAACGAGGCAATAGCCGTCCTGCTATTGGCGGCGAAGTTTGGAGTTCCGGTTTGTCCGCATGCGGGCGGTGTCGGACTCTGCGAGTACGTTCAGCACATTTCGATCTTTGATCACATCGCCGTCAGTGGCTCGCTCGAAGGGCGGCGAATCGAATTTGTCGATCATCTGCACGAATATTTTGTTGATCCGGTGGAGATCCGTGAAGGGCGCTACGTTGCGCCGCTGGCACCGGGTTACAGCATTACTATGAGACCCAAATCGCTTTCACATTATGCATTTCCGAATGGAGGGGCGTGGAAAAATGAGTAAAGAATTAGAGATCGCGCTTGTCAGCGGTCCAGCCTACGACTCGCTTTATTCGCGCTTGCCTGTCTTTACCGGAAATACGGGGATCAAGGTCAACGTTGCGTTTACGGGCGATCATCCGTCGCTAAACCGTTATCTTGCCGGGCTCGTCGATGTGCCTTACGACCTGGTGTCGACGCACACAAAATATGCACCGTCGCAGCTTTCCTTTCTAGCTCCCATCGATGGAATGATACCCGACGAGATGATCAGCGACTTCATGCCGCTTCTTCTGGAGCTGACGCGCATTAATGGGATGCTTTATGGCCTGCCGCGCAATATAGATGTCCGCCTGCTTCATTACCGAAAAGATCTCATTGATTCGCCGCCATCGACGTGGGATGAGCTTCTCGATCTGGCGATCAAATTAAACGATCCGCCTAATCGTTACGGCTTTGTCTTTCCGGGATGTGAGTCGGGGCTCTTCGGGACGTTTTACGAATTGGCTGAAATGGCCGGCGCACCCCTTTTCCCTGATGATCTTGTACCCGACATAGAAAACAATGCCGGCCGCTGGGCGCTCGGCTTGCTGCATGAATTCTACGCGAAGGGGATAGTACCGCCGGATTTCGTCGATTGGCATTACGAGGAGGTGCACGAATGTTTTAGGTCCGGCAAAGCCGCTATGGTCTGTGACTGGCCCGGATACTACAGCTTATACCGCGATCCGGAAATATCCGCGGTTTACGACCGATTTGATTTGACGCGGTATCCAGTCGGTCCAGCCGGATCCTCGCTAAGCTACGGCGGCGGACATACCTTCGCCCTGACAAAACGCGGGGTCGAGAAGGCACACGCATTAGACTTGCTGTTCTTTCTGACCGATTTCGAGCAGCAATTATTAGAAGCACGACATGGTTGCGTGCCCGTCAGGCGAACGGTTATGACTGCAATGCAGGCTGAAGCAAACGATGCAAATCGTGCGCGTTTGGAAATGTTAGACCACGTTATCGCGAGGCACATTTTGATCCCGCCCAAATTTGCCCAGTACCCTCAGGTTGAAGAAGTGCTGTGGCGCACCGTACAAAAGGCAATAACCGGTGAAATAGGTATCGATCCCGCGCTAAGTTATATGAGAAACCAGATCGGACAGATATTGCGTATGCCGGAAAAGAAGCGCGTCAAAGCTGCCGATTCGACGAGCGGTCGAGAAAGATCGGTTTCCCAATTACCCCTCATTTCAAAATGAGGTTTCCCGGACCGACGCCAATGTTACCGTATCTGTCAATAGCGAAAACACGGGTAACCGAACGGGTGATAAGGTTGTGCAGTTCTATACAGATGATGACGTGAGCAGCGTTACAACGTATGAAAAGAATCTGCGCGGGTTTGAGCGAGTGACTTTACAGCCGGGTGAGAAAAAGATGATAACGTTTATACTGACACCGCCCGATCTTTCGCTCTGGGACAAAAGTATGCACTTTGTGGTCGAGCCCGGAGCCTTCAAGGTGATGATCGGTTCGTCGTCCGAAGATATTCGTTTGAGCGGTGAATTCGAAAGCGTGATGCGGTGATCCCTGATGGCGGGAGAGATTACTTTGGACAAACCGGGATCTGACTTGCTGTAGTCGTCCTTTTTGATGATCCCGCCCAGATCATTAATATTTACTTTGAAGGTTGACGGGCGCCGACGGCCATAAACAGTTATTTGGATCTACGTACAAGAGGTGAACATGACAACACAAACACAGGAAGCGAAGAAACAATACATCTTTCGAGGCACTAACCAGCAGAAAGGACGCCATCTGGCGATAACGCCCGAGAACAGTTCGATGGAACATCTTTCGTACGGCCGCATAATCTTGGACCGTCAGACGCCAAAAACAGAATTTGGATCGGCGGACCGTGAGATCGGGCTCATTTGTTTGTCGGGCGAATGCTCGATCGACGTCGACGGTGAAACAAACGAGATCAAGCAATATGATTCGATCTATATCCCGCGCGACTCAAGCGTCCGCATTGCCACGCCAACATCCGTCGATCTGGCCGAGTGCTCGGCCGACGTCGACAATAAGTATCCTTTACAGGTTGTTCGTTACGATGAGGTAAAGGCGAATGATTCGTTGAGCTTCGACACCGGCGGTGATGCGAATCGACGCCGGGTGAACATAGCACTCGGTAAGAATATCGACGCCGGTCGCATTCTGGCGGGGTTCACAACGTCAGAACCGGGAAACTGGACGAGTTTTCCTCCGCACGAGCACGCGAAGATGCTTGAGGAACTTTACGTCTATTACGACATGCCGGCGCCGGCCTTTGGCATCCAGTTGGTGTACTCAAATACCGAGGAGCCAGAGTTTGTCGGCATCGTTCGCGACGGGGACGCAGTTGTGATGCCCGAGGGTTTTCACCCCAACGTTTCAGTTCCTGGCCACACCATCAGTTTCGTGTGGATGATGGCTGCCCACCGTGAGGTCGAAGATCGCCAATTCGGCGTCGTCAACGTTCAGCCTGGTTTTGACAAAGGCGGTACCGGTCTCGAAGCAAGCCGGAAGTAGTTCTTAAGCCAATTCCCTATGGAAACAGCGGTCCAAAGGAAAAGTTCGGGTCTTACCGGTTTTGGATCGGCGGATGCCGATCTTTCCTCGGAAGACCTCAGACATGTGGTCGAAGATGCTCTTTCCTCGATCGGCCCCGGCTCGCGGGTATTGGCGATCGTGCCCGATAAAACGCGTGACGACAACACTGATCTGCTTTTTCCATTTGCGGCTGAGATCCTGGACGGTAGGAAGGTCGAAAGACTTGACGCACTCGTCGCCCAGGGAACTCATGTTCCAATGACGGCCGGCGAAAAACGTTCAAAGCTCGGCATGGGCGATGGCGAAGAGATACCGGGGCTTGGCCGGATCTTTGATCATCACTGGAGCAATGCTGACGAGCTGATCGAGATCGGTGAGTTGGAGGCCGACCGCGTTACTGAGATAACCAATGGCCTTTTCACCAAACCTATCCCGCTGACGATCAACAAACTGTTGTCGCCGGGGACCTATGACTTTGTATTGATATTTGGCGGAACCGTGCCTCACGAGGTGGCGGGTTTCGCCGGCGGCGCGAAATACTTCTTTCCGGGCGTCGCCGGACGAGAGCTTACACATGCCACCCACTGGCTCGGCGCCCTCGCGGGTATTGAAAATACTATCGGACGTATCGAGACACCGACGCGAAACTTGATCGAGGCCGCTGCCGATTTCATCACGACACCTGTCATCTGTTTCACAACGGTTGTCACTCGCGAAGATGACGATCGCCTCAGGACCCATGCGCTGTTTGCCGGTGATTTTCGAAAGAGTCTTCGTGCCGCGGCGGCGATCAGCGGCGCGGTCCACATCAAATACACCGGCCACAAATATAAGCGGGTCGTTGCCTTGCTCGATGAACACTATGACGAACTATGGGTCGGGGGAAAGGCGAGTTATAAACTTGGCAGCATCATTCAACCCGGCGGCGAACTTATCATTTATGCTCCCAAACTTCGTTGTCTTTCAGAAACTCACGGCGAACTTATCGAGCGCTATGGATATGGCGTAATCGAACGGATGCAGGAGCTTGTCGCCGAATCAGGCGAGCTTGAAGAAAACCTATGCGTCGCGGCCCATCTTGCACACGTGGCATTTGCCGGCCAAACCTCGGAGACGGGGGAGATCGTCCCGAGATTTCGGATCACCCTCGCATCGCAGATCGATGGAGAAACCTGCCGGCGCGTCAACCTTGGATTTTTGGATCACCATAACTTTAATTTGAATGATTACGAGAATGACCCGGACACGTTGATCGTCGATAGAGCGGGCCGTGATCTTTATCTTGTAGAGCCCGTATAGAGATCTATGAAGCGACTTATTCTCATCGGAATATATATTACAGTTGCCGCGGGAGCGGTTTGTGCGCAGACTGGCACCGCGCCGCCCCAGGCATCTCCAACGATCACCGCGGAACTACTCACTCGTCTGGAACGAGCAGAAGCAAGACTTAAGGACTGGCCAAATCTCGTCCGTTACCGCGATGCGAATCAAAAGCTTGCTCCCCCATCCAAGGGTGAGGATCGGGTCGTCTTTATGGGTGATTCGATAACAGACGGCTGGAAGCTAAATGACTACTTTCCCGGCAAGCCATATGTAAACCGTGGTATCAGCGGTCAAACGACACCCCAAATGCTGATACGTTTTCGTCCGGATGTTGTGGATCTGAAGCCAAGAGTCGTGGTCATTCTTGCGGGGACGAATGACCTCGCCGCCAATACCGGGCCGATGTCCATCGACGATATCGAACGAAATTTCCTATCGATGGCTGAGCTCGCGCGGTTTAGCGGGATCCGCGTTGTGGTGTCGTCGATCATGCCCATTAACGATTACACGAAAACCAAAGATGGTGCTCCGGTGATCCGGAGCACCGGTCGTCCGCCTCAAAAGATCATCGAGATCACTCAGTGGCTCAAGAAATACGCTGACGATAACGGCTTTGTGTACCTTGACTACTTCTCGTCGCTGGTCGATGAGAAAGGGTTTTTCAAGGAAGAGCTCACACGCGACGGGCTGCACCCGAATGCCAAGGGATATGAGGTTATGAAGCCGCTCGTCGAAAAGGCGATCGAGACAGCGCTCAAGCAAAAGCAGAAGAAGTTGACGATCGGAAAATAAATAATGGATTATTCCGACAAAGTTGTGATCGTAACAGGCGGTACAAAGGGCATCGGCGAGGGCTGTGTGCGTGCGTTTGCCGATGCCGGCTCGCGTGTTGTCTTCTGTGCCCGGCGTCAGGACGAGGGTGATGCTCTCGCCGCGGAGATTGCCGAAAAAGGCAACGGCGAGGTCTTCTTTATTAAATGTGATGTTTCCAAACCTGATGAGATCCGACTGCTCGTTGAAAGAACGACTAATCGGTACGGCCGCATAGACTGTCTAATAAACAACGCGGGCTGGCATCCGGCCCATAAGCCGATCGATAACTTCTCGATCGAGGAGTTTCGCGATCTGCTGGATCTCAACCTCGTCAGTATGTTCGCGGCATGTAAGTTCGCATTGCCTCACATTCGCCGGACCCGCGGGAACATTATTAACATGTCGAGTCTCGTCGGCTCTATTGGCCAATTGCATGCGGTTACCTACGTGGCAACGAAAGGAGCCATCACGGCATTCACAAAAGCACTCGCCATCGACGAGGCGGTGAATGGTGTACGTGCAAATTCAGTCTCGCCCGGGAACATCTATACACCTCTTTGGCAGGAGGCGATCGCCGCCGCCGCCGATCCCGCGCAGACGCTCGCCGACGGCGAAGCGGCGCAGCTTCTTGGCCGCATGGGCACTATCGAAGAGGCCGAAAAACTATGTCTCTTTATCGCCAGCGAGGCAACTTTTACGACCGGGGTAGACCACATCCTTTCCGGCGGCGCTGAGCTCGGGTATGGTCGAAAGAGCAGGATCGAAATAGAATGAAAATAGTCACTTTTAGGACCGTCCGCAGTGGTAATGCATTCCGTGTCGGAGCGCTTCTTTCAGATACAGCCATCGTTGATCTAACTCATCTCATCTCGACTGCGGAACTGGATGTAATTCAGATACTTACTTGTTTTGATATCGAGGGCGGGTTCATCGAAAAGGCCCGACTCGCCGCCGAAGCGGGAGACGGCGAACTGCTGGATCGAAAGGACATTCGAATCACGGCTCCTATCCCGCGACCCGGCAAAATCATATGTATCGGGTTGAACTATCGCGATCATGCGGCCGAGAGCGGTATGCCGATCCCAAAGACACCGGTTATCTTTTCGAAGTTCTCGACCTGTGTGATCGGGTCCGGGGAGCCGATAGTTATTCCGCCTGGCAGCGTCGAGACAGATTACGAGGCTGAGCTTGCCTTTATCATCGGCCGTCGAGCGTCGCGCGTGACCGGGAAATCGGCGATGAGCCACGTTTTTGGATACGTGAACTTTAACGATGTCAGTGCCAGAGATTTTCAATTCGCCGATGGCCAATGGCAGCGGGGTAAGTCTTGCGATACGTTCGCTCCGATGGGGGAGTATGTTGTTACTTCGGACGATATACCTGATCCCCAGGATCTTTCGATCAAGCTGCGGCTTAACGGTGAGACAATGCAGGATTCAAATACCAGCCAAATGATATTTGGTGTTGCCGAACTCGTTGAGTTCCTGTCGCGCTACATAGTTCTCGAACCGGGCGATGTAGTGGCGACCGGAACACCGCCGGGCGTCGGTTTTGCCCGTAAGCCTCCGGTCTATCTGCGGGTTGGTGATGTCGTTGAGGTTGAGGTCGAGGGGCTCGGAGTTCTTTCAAATCCAGTCGCAAGGAGTATCTGATGTTTGACCTGAGTGGAAAAAATACATTGGTTACAGGCGCGGCGTCCGGCATTGGCGAAGCCATCGCACATCGCTTTGCTCGAAGCGGTGCCGTTGTTTATGTCGCTGATGTAGACGAGCGAAACGGCCGGCGCGTGACCGCAGAGATCAATTCCGAAGGCGGCAAGGCTCTGTTCTTGCTGCTCGACGTAACTAAGGACGAGGATTGCTCTCGCGTTGCCAGGACCATCCATGCCGAACAGGGCAAACTCGACATTCTGGTGAACAATGCCGGCATCGGCCACGTGGGAACGATCGTCGAGACATCAGCGGACGATCTTGACAGGCTCTTCGCTGTCAATGTTCGAGGGATGTTTAGCCTTACGAAAGCGTTTGTCCCGAAAATGCTCGAACGGCGCTATGGCGTGATAGTTAATATGTCATCAGTCGGCGGCATTGCCGCGGTAAAGGCCCGCGTAGCGTACTGTACGACAAAATTTGCCGTCGTTGGTTTTACAAAATGTCTCGCACTCGATCATGCGCTGGGCGGCATTCGGGCAAATTGCATCTGCCCGGGTCGCGTTGAAACACCATTCGTAAAAGCACGCATCAGCGAATACCCCGATCCTCAAAAAGCGTACGAGGAGATGGCGGCAACCCAGGCTCTCGGTCGTATGGGCAAGCCTGAAGAGATCGCCGCTGCCGCCCATTATCTTGCTAGTGACGAGGCAGCATTCGTGACGGGAACCGCACTCGTTATCGATGGCGGATTTACCGTGGGTAAATAAATAATATAAGTACTCTATAAATCGACGTTCAATGGTAAAAGCACAGTCGCCTACATAATGCAAAAATCTTGACAGTTGGATCAGCCGTGATATATCGTAAAAAGCCTATTTTTTAGCCCATTTGCGACGAACTACATTTGTTGCTTGGAGATCTCAAATGAACCTTCGGCAAATTATTGTTCCTTTACGATTCCTCGTGATCTTCTGCATGGCAGTACCCGTTTTTGGCCTTTCCATAGAAGATTTCCGGTATGCGTGCGGTCAAATAACTATCTTTGACGGCTCGTTCAATGCGCCGACCGGCGAGCCTTTTGACGTGGGCCGCGAGTTTGAAGGATCCAACAACTTTCCCGAAATGAAGGTTGTGACTACGCCGACCGATGGAGGCATAAGGGAAGAAGTTCCTAACAAATATAAGGATCGCTTTGCATAATGGAAATCTGATCTTCTTTCAACGAAATTCGGACGCAGGCAGTGGAATACATGCGAAAACAACCGGAATTTCGTGTTGACAATTAAGGTCTCCGATAAGCGTGGAAAGGGCGCCGGGACCGATGAATTCTTATGGGATGAAAACGGGACCCTGGTAGGTGCAACCATAACGCTTGGTTCCGAACTTGACCAGGGATATCCTCCGCCCGTGTATTACCCGGTTTTGAATGCACTTTCCCCGGATCCATCTCTTCTCTCGATCGATAGTCGAATTTTGGCAGCGAGCAAGATATCGCACGAGATTAGTCACGTCGAGCAGGCCTCAAGAGGGAGTATGAGATCGCTGCAGTTACAAAGCCGTCTTGCTCCCGTTTATGTCTCTATATTTCTCAAGAATGGACTAAACACCAGCGACCCACGACTTGTGGATCTCGCCCGTCAAATGGGTGGAACCCCGGTGGAGATATGGGAAAGTCGTGAGTACTGGAGTGAAGTTACGGCGATGCACTTCCTCCGCGAACGGCTTCGTGCGGAAAGTTATTATTGCCACGTCTTCAGTAAGATAAAACGTAATCTGGAAGATTACGCTCGAGACTACGAAAATAGATTTGATCAACAGCCCGAGTTTGCCGGGGCCCCTTGTTGGAAATGACGAACATGTGCTTCTCCGATAACTTCCATCGACCAGAATATTCCTATTCCTAGCTTCCCAGTCGTTTACCGGCAAATCTTATTGGTAAAACCCATTGTAGATTTCTTTTCTATTGGTCAAAACACTCTTGACAAGATTTTTGACCTTGTGCATAATGATTTCGCATTCAGACACACGTATTCACAGCATAATTGTATCCGGAACCGGAGTGAACAGAATTATTGCTAAGATCTATCTATTAATTAATTGGTGTTACCAATTTACATGCCGACGCACCTCGGCTGCTCTTCGCCGAGGGGCGACTTCAAGACTTCAACTAGTTGAGGGACCCCTGTTATGAACATCAAGTCTAATCGTCTAATATGCATCTTCGGCGCTTTTGCAATCGTCGTGTTAGTGCTCGTTTCGACAAGCCTTGGACAGGAATTTCGTGCGACCATCACCGGAGCAGTAACCGATCCCAATGGCGCTGCCGTGTCGGGAGCGACGATAATAATAAAGAATAACGCGACCAACATATCGAATACGGTCACGACAAACGACGAGGGGTCGTTTACCGTGCCGTTCCTTCTGCCGGGAATCTACACCGTCACGGCAACAAGCACAGGCTTTAAGACCTCAACAAGAGAAAAGGTCGAAGTAAAGGTCGACGAACGCATTACCCTTGACTTCAAGTTGGAGATCGGAAGTGCAGCCGAAGTAACCGTCGTCGCGACGGACGAGTTGCTCGAACGGGGCTCCGTTACAACCGGCATTCTGATCAGCTCTCGTCAGATCCAGGAGCTTCCGCTGCCTGAGGGGGCCGTCTTTACGCTGGCGACGCAAAGCCCAGGGATCAATTACACAGGCGATCCCAATTTCACGGGACCAACCGCCAACGGTAATCTTGCCGGGTTTCGCGCAAACGGCACGGCCGGCAACCTTATAAACCTTGACGGTTCACCAAATCTTGGGTCAAGCGCCGCGGTTGCTTTTACACCGCCCGCGGACGCCGTTCAGGAGTTTAAGGTAAATACCAACAGTTTTGACGCGCAAAATGGCTACACCTCAGGAGCAACCGTCAACGTCGCGCTAAAGAGCGGTACGAATAAGCTTCATGGATCGGTTTATTACTTCAACCGCGACAAAAGCCGCACGGCAAACAATTTCTTTAATAACCGCCAGGGAATAGCACGCCCCGATCGAAAATATTACCGTCTTGGCGGAACGCTAAACGGACCGGTCATTATTCCGAAATTATATGATGGCCGCAACCGGACGTTCTTTCTTTTTTCTTATGAAAAGCAGAACGATAACGTGGCCCAACCAACCACATTCTTTGTTCCGACCGCCCTTCAGAGGGTCGGGAACTTTTCCGAGATCCTTTCAACGACACCGATCTATGATCCGAATACTGCGGTAACAAGCGGCTCCAATGTCGTGAGAACTGCGTTTACGGGAAATATCATACCGACGATCCGGTTAAATCAGGTTGCATTGAACTACCTGGCCCTCTATCCGCTGCCAAATCTACCGGTACTCAACGGCATTGGCCAGTACGCTTCGAATATGAATCTGCACCGTCCATACAAGGCGTATTTGGGACGGATCGATCACAACTTTACGGGCAATCAAAAGATTTTTGGCAAGTACTATTACAGTAAGAGCCAGGAAGACCGTTACAACTGGTTCGGGCAGGATAATTCGCCTACCCGTGGCTTTGAGTATCGTGTCAATAAGGGCGGTAATGTAGATTACTCGTCGATACTCTCTTCAAAATTTATTCTTGATGTCCGGGGCAGTTACAATTTGTTCAGCCTTCGGCGTGCTCCCGCCAATCCGATCTCGCCCGCGACAATCGGCTTTACCGGCCCGGCATTGTCTGCTTTTGGATCTGCCCAGGTAATGCCCCGTATGGACTTTGCCAGTTTCGCATCGACCAACATTCCTAATGCGATCGGGTCAAACCGCTCGGATTATAACGAGGGCCGTCTTGTACCGTTCCACTTGTTTTCGATCCAGCCGACGATAACTCAAATAGCCGGCAACCACACGTTCAAGTATGGGTATGATTTCAGGCGACTCCGCGAACAATTTGATTCCAATGGTTTTAACTCCGGCCGTTTTCTGTTTGACGGAACCTACACAACCCCGGCTTCCAACTCAAGCTCTACCTTAAGAAATGCCTATGGCCGCGATCTGGCCGCATTCCTGCTTGGAATACCGACAGCGAATTCAAATAGTTTGATCGATAATCCGACATCCTATGATGTTACGTCGAACTATCATGGGCTCTTTTTCCAGGACGATTGGCGTGTAACATCTAAATTAACATTGAATCTCGGACTGCGTTATGAGCTCGAAGGCGGGATCATCGATTCGCAAGATCGGATAGTCACGGGTTTTGATACATCAACGACAAATCCGCTTCAAGCGGCTGCACAGGCCAATTCTACGGCCAACCCGCCGGCAAGTGTGCCGACGACATTTAACGTGGTTGGCGGCCTGCTATTTGCCGATAACAACAACCGGGCGGCCCAGTCAACCGATAGGAACAACTTCCAACCCCGTATCGGCATATCGTATTCGTTAAATAATAAAACAGTTATTCGAGGCGGATTTGGGATCTTTACTGCACCGTTTCAGATCCAGGCACCTAATCAGTCCGGTTTTTCGTCCCCGACTTTGTTTGTTCCATCGACCAATAACGGTTTGACGTTTATTGCGACTTTGGCGAATCCGTTTCCGAGCGGGGTGGCCCCTTCGTTGGGCTCAAGCCAGGGCCTCACAACCTTTATCGGTCGTGATCTTACAGTGCTTGTACACGATCGAAAGAATGCTCAGTTCGCCAGATTCGTCGGGGGCGTTCAACGCGAATTACCGTGGGGATTGGGGCTGGACGCGATGTTTGTGGCGGGACGTGGTTCTAACTTACCGGTCACTCGCCAAATAAACTCTATCCCGCTCCAGTATCTCAATACAACAACGAACGTTTTTGACTCGACTGTGTCAACATTCCTTTCGGCGTCGGTAGCCAATCCGTTCAAGGGTTTGGTGTCAAGCAATGCAACTTATAATGCTTCGACAATTGCTCGCCGGTCTCTGCTTACGCGATTTCCCGAATTTGGAAACATAACTCAAACCGAATATAACGGGACAAACAGTTACTACTCATTGCAACTTCAGGTTGTCAAGCGGTTCACCAAGGGCTTGTCGCTCAACGGTGCCTACACTTTTTCACGCGAACGGGAAAGTACGACGCGTTTGAACCCGCAAGACGCCGATCTCACCGAACAAATATCCCCCAATGACCGTCCTAACCGCTTCACGTTTTCGGCTGTTTACGAACTGCCGGTCGAACGCGATCGTTCGATAGGCACGCATTGGAATCGCTTCGTTGACGCGATATTCGGTGGCTGGCAAGTCCAGACGAACTATGAATGGCAGAGCGGCGAGCCGCTGCTTTTTGGAAACGTTTTCTTCACGGGCGATCCGAACGGTCTAAAAAGCCTTCTGGGTAAGAAGGACTCACAGGGACGTCGATATGGCATAGACATTCCGGCATTTGATGTCACCGGATTTTATCCCGCCGGATTTGTGATCAACGGCGGTGCCGCACCGGCATCGATCGGTTTGGGCACGAACACGACCCAATCCGGCGCTAATACGGTACGGTATTTCCCGTTGGCGACCAGCGGACTTCGAAACCAGCGTTTCTTAAATTTTAATGCGGGACTGTCGAAGAATTTTACCATTCGCGAAGGAATGAAGTTTCAACTCCGTATTGAAGGCGTAAACGTTCTTAATAACCCGTATTTTTCGCCTCCGAATCTCTCGCCGGGCAACGTCCCGAATCTGGTAGATCCGACGGCTAACAATCTCGGGAGGTTTGGATTTACTAGCGGCCCGACGCGACAGCCGCCGCGCGATGTTCAGATCGGCGGACGATTTACGTTCTAAGGCCACCGAAAACCGTAACTTATTTTGGGCGCCGCATAAACGACTGACAAGAAGGCGATCATGCGGCGCCTTTATGATAGATTTTGATGAAAACTCGCCAAATACCCGGGGCCCTTATCTTGACCGTTCTTTTGTTATCGTTCGCGCTCGGATCTCAGAGCGTGCGTGCCGACATCGTTGTCGCGGCGGACGGCAGCGGCAATGTGAAGACCGTTCAGGAAGCCATAAATAGGGTCCCTGAGAACAATCCAAAACGCTTTGTTATTACTGTCAAACCCGGCCGTTACCAGGAGCAGATCCGTGTTCCGGCGAATAAACCCTTTATTTCGTTGATCGGTACGGACGCGCAGAAAACACTGTTGACTTTTAACATCTCGAACAAGGAGACCGGTTCAACGTCTGCCGCTTATGCAGCGTACATAGGCGCTCACGATTTTTACGCCGAGAACCTTACATTCGAGAATGCATTCGGGACGGGATCCCAAGCCGTGGCCGCGTTGGTCGAAGCCGACCGGACCGTTTTCAAACATTGTCGTTTTCTTGGCTGGCAGGACACTCTTTACGCAAAGAACGGGCGGCAATACTACGAAGACTGTTACATTGAGGGGCATGTCGATTTTATCTTTGGCGAAGCTGCCGCGGTCTTCGAAAACTGCGAGATCCATAGCAAAGGCGATGGCTATCTAACGGCTCCGATGCGATTTGCGGCTGATGAGCCGGTGGGTCTTGTTTTCAACAACTGCCGTCTAACGGCAGAGAACATAAAGAAAGGCGTTTATCTCGGCCGGCCATGGCGCGACTATGGCCGGACGGTATTTTTGAGAACAGAGATGGGAAACCATATTCGCCCTGAGGGTTGGAATCACTGGCTGCCCGAACGTGAGAAGACCGCATATCTCGCCGAATACAGATCTTCGGGAAAGGGTGCGAACCCCGCCGCGCGAGTTTCATGGTCGCATCAATTGACCGATGCGGAAGCAAATGCCTTTTCGACCGAACATTTCCTAAAAGGCAAGGACGGCTGGGATCCCAAAAAACGAGATGATAAATGGCTCGAGCAAACCCCGCCCGATTGGAGATCGGTTCTGTGGCGCGATGTCTTCAAGCAGGCCCCCTTGTGGTATCAAACCGATGAAGCCGCCCGGATCGCCGATCAGGTCGTTCTCTATCAAAAGGACAACGGAGGTTGGGAGAAGAATATCGATTTCGCTCTCATGCTGACGAAGTCTGAAAAAGAAGAACTGATCCGCAAGAAATCGGAAACAAACGAGACTACGATCGATAATCGGACGACGTACACCCAGGCGCGTTATCTTGCAAAAGTAATTACGGCAAGCCTCCAAAAGTCGACGCCCCCAAACAATTTCGAACAATACAAAGCTGCGTTTACGAAAGCCTTGGATTTTCTTCTTGCGATGCAGTACGAAAACGGGGGCTTTCCGCAATATTATCCACCGAAAAAAGGTTACTACACCCACATAACGATAAACGATGACGCGATGATCGGCGTAATGGAACTTTTGCGCGACATCAGCCAGAGAAAAGCCGCTTTTCTATTTGTCGGCGATGAACGTCGCGCAAAGGCAACTAGGGAAGTAGTGAAAGGTCTCGATCTGATCCTGAAGATGCAGGTGACCGTCGATGGCCGGAAAACTGTTTGGGCACAGCAGTATGACGAGGTGACGCTAAAACCCGCCTGGGCAAGGAAATACGAGCCGCCTTGCTTGACGGCCGGTGAAAGTGTCGGCGTCGTGAGATTTCTGATGCAGGAAAAGCCGTCGCCGGATATAACGGCCGCAATCGAATCGGCGGTCGAGTGGTACAAAAAGAACCAACTCAACGGCATTCGATGGATGCGGACAGACGGACAAAACGCGGTCGTCAAAGACAAGTCAGCTCCGCCTATTTGGGCCCGCTTCTACCAGATCGAAACAATGAAGCCTATCTTTTTGGGGCGTGATTCGATCATCCGATACGACGTATCTGAGATCGAAGCCGAACGGCGCAATGGTTATGGCTGGTACGTTTCGGCTCCTAATAAACTTCTGAATGACGATTACCCAAAGTGGAGAACCCGTTTGGGTAAGACAAATTGAGGAGATCGTAATTCCGCAATGCGGAGAAGTTAAGGTCATTATGCATAGACGCGAATTTGTAAGAAGCCTCGTCACCGCCGCGGCGGGGGCGGCGTTGCTGCCGAGGCTGTCTTTGGCCGCAAAAAGCGACCCGTGGACGACCGTATATCCTCAGATCCTCGAACGGATAAAGCCGCCAACATTTCCCAAGAGGGATCTCGATATCACCACATACGGTGCGAGAACGGGAGCTGCAAATGATTGTACCGAAGCCATAGCGAGGGCTATCGATGAATGTGCTAAAGCCGGCGGCGGACGCGTCGTTGTTCCGGCGGGAGAGTTTCTGACCGGGGCAGTCCATTTGAAGACGAACGTCAATCTTCATGTTTCCAAAGGTGCGACACTCAAATTCTCGCCGGATACAAAGAAATACCCCGTTGTCTTTACGCGCTGGGAGGGCATGGAGTGTATGAACTTCTCTGCCTTCATTTATGCATTCGAACAGACAAACATAGCCGTCACGGGCGAAGGCACGCTCGACGGGCAAGCGGGTACTAACAATTGGTGGCCATGGCATGGTAGTTCGAACGATGGTTGGCACGAGGGATTGGGGCGAGCGCGTGACGCACGCGGCAAGCTGTACGAAATGATGGAAAAGGGCACGCCGGTGAAAGAGCGAATCTTCGGCGAGGGCTCTTATCTGAGACCTAATTTCATACAGCCATATCGCTGTAAGAATGTGCTTATCGAAGGCGTCAGCATCGTCAACTCGCCGATGTGGGAGGTCCACCCGGTTCTTTGCGAGAACGTAACCATAAGGAAATTGCATATCTCGTCGCATGGGCCGAACAATGACGGATGCGACCCTGAATCATGTAAGGACGTATTGATCGAGGATTGCTCTTTTGATACCGGCGACGACTGCATCGCCATAAAATCAGGTCGAAACGAAGATGGTCGCCGAATCGGCATTCCGGCGGAAAACATAATCGTTCGCGGCTGCGAAATGAAAGACGGCCACGGCGGTGTGACCGTCGGGAGCGAGATCTCGGGTGGGGTCCGCAATGTTTTTGCCGAGAATTGCAAGATGGACAGCCCAAATCTCGATCACGCCCTTCGCGTAAAGAACAATGCTGCCCGCGGTGGCTTGCTCGAGGACTTTTATTTTCGCAACATCACTGTCGGACAGGTCAAACACGCGGTGATCACGATCGACTTTAATTACGAGGAAGGCGCAAAAGGTAAATTTACACCGGTCATGCGTCGTTTTGTATTAGATAATCTAAAGAGCGGCAAGAGCAAATACGCGGTTGATATTCAGGGTCTCGATAACGCCCCTGTCTATGATCTGCAAATAACCAACAGCACGTTCGATCACGTATCGGACGGAAACATCGTGAAGAACCTAAATGGTGTGAAGCTTGAAAACGTCAAAATCAACGGTAAGGCGGTCAGCGATCTGAAGTAAGGTATGAATTTGATCGTTGCCGTCATTTTCGCGCTCACGTTTTCGATTTCCGTATCGTCACAGATCACGCTTTACATTGCCGGTGACTCGACCGCGGCTAACAAAGCGGCAGATAAACGTCCCGAGACTGGCTGGGGCGAAATGCTTCAACAGTATTTCGATCCTTCAAAAGTAAAGATCGATAATCGCGCCCTAAACGGCCGCAGCACTAAAAGTTTCATCTCCGAAGGACGTTGGCAGGCCATCGTCGATGGTCTTAAGAAAGGCGATTTCGTCTTTGTCCAATTTGGTCATAATGATGAATCGAAAGATAAGGGTGATCGTTATACCCCACCCGATGAGTATCGTGCGAATCTAATCAGATTTATTGAGGATGTTCGCGGGCGAAACGCAAACATAGTCTTGCTAACACCTGTTATGAGACGTAAATTCGATCGTGACGGGAATTTCGTTGATACTCATGGTGAATATCCCGACATAGTACGAGCGGTAGCAAAACGGCATAATGTTCCGTTGATCGACATCCATAGAAAGAGTGAGGCTTTGATAAAAGGCTATGGTGTCGAGGGGTCCCGAATATTGTTCTTGCAGTTAAAAAAGGATGAGGACCCAAACTATCCAAACGGCATCGAAGACAATACGCATTTTAGACCGGCGGGTGCTGACGAGATCGCTAAATTAGTTGTCGAAGGGATCCGCGAAAACAAATTAGGTTTGGGTAAGTACCTGAAGAAGAAATGAGAACCAGCAATAAACTCGTAGTCGCCGCCTTAACTGCTCTTCTAGGCATTACGTCCGTCTATGCCCAGGCGAACCCGCTCTCTCAGCAAATGGCCGACACGGCGATGGATCGTATTTGGACAGACTCCCCTAATGGACGCGGCATCCCGCCAAAATGGGTCTACGATTATGGCGTAGTTCTCAATGGTCTGAAGGCGTTATGGTTATCAACGGGTGACAAGCGATACCTCGACAATATAAAGCGTGGCGTTGACACTTTTGTAAATCTCGACGGTACGATAAATACATTCAAGGTCGACGACTATAACCTCGATCAACTCCGCATGGGCAGCGCGGTCCTGTTCCTTTACCAGGCCACCGGCGAGGCTAAGTATAGAAAAGCGGCCGAACTTTTGCGCTCACAATTAAAGGGCCAGCCGAGGACAAAGGAAGGGGGTTTTTGGCATAAGAAGATCTATCCAAACCAGATGTGGCTCGACGGACTTTATATGGCCGAGCCTTTTTATGCCGAGTATTCACACCTTTTTGGTGAAGACAATTGGAACGATATTGCCGATCAGTTCATTTGGATGGAGCAACACGCTCGTGACGCCAAAACCGGTCTGCTCTATCACGGCTGGGACGAATCGAAACAAATGGCCTGGGCCGATAAGACCACGGGACGCGCTCCGATGTTCTGGGGGCGGGCAATGGGTTGGTATGCGATGGCGCTGGTCGACGTCCTCGACTATTTTCCAAAGGATCATCCAAAACGCGACGCGCTCATCGCGATCCTCAACCGCGAGATCGCTGCCGTCGAAAAGGTGCAGGATAAAGAAAGCGGGACATGGTGGCTGATCCTCGACATGGCGGGCCGAAAGGGAAATTACACTGAGGCGTCGGCCAGTTGTATGTTTGTTTACACTATGGCCAAGGGTTATCGGATGGGTTACCTGCCGGCCAAAGTGATGACAACGACAAAGATTGGCTGGACCGGTATTCAGAAGCAGTTCCTTTTAACGCAGGATGGCAATCTTAGCCTTCAAAAGACGATCGGCGGAGCTGGCCTTGGCGGTAATCCCTATCGCGACGGATCTTTCAACTATTACACCGGCGAGAAGGTAGTGACCAACGACCCGAAAGGAGTTGGGGCGTTTCTCCTTGCAGCGACGGAAATGGAAAAAGAGCCCGATATCGGAAAAGGAAAAACAGTCGTCCTCGATGACTATTTTAACCACGAAACGAAAAAGGATGGAATGGGCCGCACCGTTGCATGGCACTACAAATGGGAGGAATGGCCGATCAGTGGATACGGACTCTGGGGTAACATCTTCAACAGTTTTGGGGCCCGCACCGAAATGTTGTCGGCTGCACCGAGGGCAGCGAACCTGTCCACTGCGAGCGTCTATATCATCGTTGATCCAGATACCCCTCAGGAAAGCCCAGACCCAAAGTACATCCAACCGGCCGATATAAAGGCTATAGGCGATTGGGTAAAGGCCGGCGGCGTGTTGGCTTTGATGGCAAATGACGTCGGCAATTGTGAGCTTCAGCACCTGGACGAACTCGCTAAAGTGTTTGGTATTCATTTCAATGAAGATAGTCTTAACCGCGTGCAAGGCAGTCATTACGAACAGGGGAAAGTGTTGGTTACGAGTCCGAATGAGATCTTTCGCTCCGCGAAGACTTTTTATTTGAAAGAGATCTCATCACTGACCCTTTCCCCGCCGGCTACTCCACTGATGGCGGAGGACGGAAAGGTCATAATGGCAACGGCCAAATACGGCAAAGGGACTGTTTTCGCGGTGGGCGACCCATGGTTTTACAACGAATATACAAACGGCAAGCTGCCGCCCGAGTATGAGAATTTCAAAGCGGCTCAGGATTTGAGTCGGTGGCTTCTAACCCAGGCAAAAGCGAGATAATAAAATATGAAATTACGCATCGTTTTCTTTGTTGTCGCGATCGTTATATCGGCGGTTGCTATTTCCGCCCAGACCCGGCAACCGTCAACCGCCATCCGCTCCTTTGTGGTTAAAACCAAACAATCCCTCGATGATCTTGAAAAGAAACTCAGCACCGGTAATAACGTCGAGGACCTTATTGGCGGCAAGGGTATGGAGACGCGTGTTGCAATTCAGCACGATTCCGATCGCGTCGGAGCCGACGCCGAGCTGCATGATGCATCGGATGACGTGTATTACGTCCTGAAGGGAAAAGCAACACTTGTGCTCGGAGGCAAACTGGTTGATCCGAAAGAGACGTCACCGGGCGAATGGAAGAGCAAGAAAACAGAAGGATCCCAGACTGTTGAGATCAATGAAGGCGACCTGATCGTTGTGCCCCGCGGAACGGTACATCAAAGGACAGTGACCGGCAAGGGGTTTTCGATGATCCTCATCAAGATCTACGAAGATCCTCTGCCAAAATAGGACGATCCGATGGCAAAGAAAAGCGAGACGATCTTTAGCAATCTAAATTCCGAGAAGAACGGTACCACGGCCGGTGAGGTGGTGGAGCGCCTTCGCCATATGATCCAGAACGGCGATTTGTCACCGGGTGATCGTCTGCCGCCTGAACGCGATCTGGCAAAACTGTTGGGGGTGAGCCGTCCGACGCTTAGGGCCGGGATACGATCGCTTTCAACCGTCGGGATACTGCAGTCGCGGCAAGGCGCCGGTACCTTTGTTGTAGAGAAGGGAGAATCGCCGACGCTCGACGGCAGCCCGCTTCAGATGCTGTCTGCCCTGCACGGTTTTACATCCGATGAGATGTTCGAAGCCCGTCTTGCGCTTGAGATGAGTATAGCGGGACTCGCGGCTGAGCGTGCGACGAGCGAGCAAATGACGCTCATGGCGGAAGAAATAGCCGGAATGTATGCATCGCTAACTAACCCGGAACAATACTTGGTCCATGACATGCGCTTTCACCAGACGATCGCCGCGGCGTCGAACAACCGCATTCTAACTTCCCTGATGAATATGATCGCGACGATCCTCTTTGACAGCCGCAGCAAGACCGTCACGCGGGCAAAGGATCTGAAGCAGTCTGCCGAGCAGCATCACAATATCTACAGGGCCATGCGCGAACATGATATCGAGGGGGCCCGCCGCGCCATGCACGATCACCTTGTCGAAACGCAGAAAGCACAACGCCTCGAAGAACTCGAAGATGCCGCCGCATTAAAGGGCATGACTAATCAGTGATCAGCCGGACCTGTTTCAGGAGCTTATCAGACCGACTCATAACCCTGCTCGCGATTAGCTTCTGTATAGCTGCCGTTGTGTACCCACAAGTCACGTCTATATGGGTTGCCGACAATGGAGACGGCACCTACAAGAATCCGATCATCAATGCTGATTATTCCGATCCTGATGTAATCCGGGTCGGAACCAATTTTTACATGACGGCATCGAGCTTTAATGTGGTGCCGGGCCTGCCGATACTTCATTCCCACGACCTTGTTAATTGGACGATCATCAATCATGCCGTCCGCGAACTTGAGCCGAGGGAGATCTTTGATAAACCCCAGCATGGCGGCGGCGTTTGGGCCCCTTCGATCCGGTTTCATAAAGGCACGTTCTATATCTACTACGGCGATCCCGACTTCGGTATCTACATGGTGAAAGCTACAGACCCGGCGGGCATGTGGTCGAAACCTGTCTTAGTGAAAGGAGCCAAGGGGTGGATAGACCCATGTCCGCTTTGGGACGATGACGGGAATGTCTATCTTGTCCACGCATTTGCCGGGAGCCGGGCGGGGATCAAGAGCATACTCGTCGTAAACCGAATGAACAGTGAGGGAACGCAGGTAGTTGACGATGGCGTGACGGTGTTTGACGGGCACGCGTCGGACCCCACTGTCGAAGGTCCAAAGTATTACAAACTCAATGGCTATTACTACATCCTTGCACCCGCGGGCGGCGTGTCAACCGGTTGGCAGCTCGCTCTTCGGTCAAAGAACATTTACGGGCCATACGAGAAAAAGATCGTTCTGGCTCAGGGAAAGACTGCCGTCAATGGCCCGCACCAGGGTGCGCTCGTCGATACGCCCATAGGCGAATGGTGGTTCCTGCATTTTCAGGACAAGGGAGCGTATGGTCGAGTTGTCCATCTCGAGCCCGCGGTCTGGAAAAATGGGTTTCCCGTCATAGGTGCCGATCCCGATGGCGACGGTACGGGCGAGCCAGTAATGAAGTTCAGGAAACCAAATGTTGGCAAGGTGACCTACCCGATCGAAACGCCGCAGGACTCTGATGAGTTCAATACCGCCCGCATTGGGCCGCAATGGCAGTGGCATGCAAATCCGCGTTCCGAGTGGGCATTATCATTTCCCGAAAAAGGTGTCATCCGGCTATATTCCGTAGAACAACCGAGTGGCTTTAGGAACCTCTGGGATGTCCCGAATCTCCTGCTTCAGAAATTCCCCGCCGAAGAGTTTGTCGCTACAGCAAAGGTCCGCCTCGACGCGCGATTTGAGGGGGAACGATTCGGTATGGTTGTGATGGGCGCCGACTATTCTTACATCGGCGTCGTAAATCGCAAGGGAAAGCTTTATCTGTCGCAATCGCTCGCGATGGATGCCGACAAAGGATCGGTGGAAACAGAGGGTCCGCAGGTGTTGGTGTCGTCAAATGATCATTATTTTCGTGTATCGGTGAAAAAGGGTGCGATCTGCTCATTCAGCTACAGCTCCGACGGAAAGTCCTATACCGGTGTCGGTAAACCATTCAAGGCCCGCGAAGGTCGGTGGATCGGAGCAAAGATCGGCTTCTTTTTCTTGCGTCCCGGAAGATTCAACGATGCCGGTTCGGCAGACATCGATTGGTTTCGATTCGAGAAAAACTGATTATTTTTTGTTAGGCGAGGAGCGGCAGTCGTCGCCAACGGCGACAAACATTAAAGCCTAGGGAGTAGCGAGTGTAGTGAGCGGATCCCTAGGTCGTTGTACATGAGAATCCCGTCGCTGAAAGCGACGAACAACAATTGTTGCTCCCTTTCAGCCTTCGACGCAGACTGCCCGCGTTATGGGCTAAAGGAACAAGGAGAAGAATTTGGCCGCGGATTGACGCAGATGAACGCGGATAAGAAACATGTTTGAATCTGTCTTTTTCTGATCTCTGGTCATCCGCGTTCATCCGCGGCTAAATATTATTGCGAATTGTTGCTCCAACCTTCGATCGGAACATGGCATTCTTTGTTCCTTAGGAGGGAGCGAATCACTCCTCGGCTCTAACCTACGGCTGCGGCTTCGCTGCACCGTAGGCTTTATTGTCCGTCGCCTTTGGCGACAAGAGGCTCCGTATCGCCATTGTCGACATGTATTAAACCGGGGTTGGTTTCGATCTTATTCGTATCTGATATTCGCCGGATCGAGCCGCGGCGTCAATAATTGGAATATCAACAGCGCAACTAGATAGGCCGACGCGGCAATTATAAAGACCGAAAAGTACGAACTCGTATAGAAAACAATAAGACCGACGGTGCTCTGCAATATCATTCCGCCGACTGAACCCGCCATTCCACCGATCCCGACAACGGAACCGACCGCCTGACGTGGAAACATATCCGATGCGGTTGTGAATATATT
>OCZT010000619.1_pt1 | contig 35676 bp, 29 predicted proteins | sample 1539031 | NCBI WGS metagenome assembly OCZT01 (sample SAMEA3539308, study PRJEB22396) | soil metagenome | biome: tundra; feature: field; material: soil | place: USA | collected 2010-05 | depth 0.15 m | reverse complement strand
CCGCCCGATCCACCCGGAGGCGCTCCTGATCCGCGCCGACCGCCGCCGCGTACGCTCCGGCTCCCTCGCCCAGCAGCTCCGAGACGACTCCCACGGCCCGCGACGCGTCCACGACATGGACCACGGCCCCCGAGTAGCGCGGCGCGATCTTGACCGCCGTGTGGGCTCGTGACGTGGTCGCGCCGCCGATGAGCAGCGGCAGCGTGAACCCCTCGCGCTCCATCTCCGCCGCGACGTGCGCCATCTCCTCCAGGGATGGCGTGATCAGGCCCGAGAGGCCGACCACATCCACGTGCTGGGCACGCGCCTCGTCCAGGATGCGGGCGGCCGGCACCATGACGCCGAGGTCCACGACCTCGTAGTTGTTGCACTGGAGCACGACTCCCACGATGTTCTTGCCAATGTCGTGGACGTCGCCTTTGACCGTGGCCATGAGGATCTTGCCGCGCGGTCGCAGGTCGCCGATGGCGGCCTTCTCGGCCTCAAGGTACGGCACCAGGTGGGCCACGGCCTTCTTCATCACTCGGGCGCTCTTCACCACCTGCGGCAGGAACATCTTGCCCGCGCCGAAGAGGTCGCCGACCGCGTTCATGCCGGCCATGAGCGGACCCTCGATGACCTCGATGGGATGCGTGGCGGCGACCCGTGCCTCCTCGGCGTCCTCCACGACCCACGTATCGATGCCCTCGATCAAGGCGTGCCGCAGCCGATCCGAGACCGGCCAGTCGCGCCAGGCCGTGTCGGCTTCGACGCGAGCCGAGCCTCCCACGCCCGCGTAACCGGCCGCGATCTCGAGCAGCCGTTCCGTGGCGTCCGGCCGGCGGTTCAGGACCAGGTCCTCGACCCGCTCCAGCAGCTCGGCGGGGATCTCCGAGTAGATGGCCAGCTGCCCCGGGTTGACGATGCCCATGTCCATGCCGGCCGCGACGGCGTGGTACAGGAAGACGGCGTGGATCGCCTCGCGGATCGGGTTGTTGCCGCGGAACGCGAACGAGACGTTGCTCACCCCGCCGCTTATGCGCACACCCGGCAGCGCGGCCTTGATGCGTCGCACCGCTTCGATGTACGCCACGGCGTAGCCGGAGTGCTCCTCGATGCCGGTCCCGATGGCGAAGATGTTCGGGTCGAAGACGATCTCGTCCGGCGGGAAACCCGCCTGCTCGGTCAGCAGCCGATGAGCCCGAATGCACACGTCCACTTTGCGATCGACCGTGTCCGCCTGACCCTGCTCGTCGAAGGCCATGACTATCACTGCTGCGCCGTACCGGCGAGCCAGCCGCGCTTGCCGCAGGAACTGCTCCTCGCCTTCCTTGAGCGAAATCGAGTTCACGATCGGCTTGCCGCCGATGCAGCGCAGGCCGGCTTCGATGACGGACCACTTCGAGGAATCGACGACGATCGGTACGCGCGATATCGCCGGCTCCGATGCGATCAGGTTCAGGAAGCGGGTCATCGCCGCCTCCGAATCGAGCAGCGCCTCGTCCATGTTGATGTCGATCGCTTGGGCTCCGGCGTCCACCTGGCGTCGGGCGATATCGAGGGCGGCGTCGAAGTCGCCGGCGACGATCCTGCGCGCGAAGGCGCGGGAGCCCGCCACGTTCGTCCGCTCACCGATGTTGAGGAAGAGGCTGTCCTCGCCGAGGTCCAGCGCCTCGAGGCCGGCCAGACGGAGCGCCGGCGGACGCACGGGAACGATGCGCGGAGCCCGACCGCGGGCCGCCTCCGCCAGCGCCGCCACGTGCAACGGTCCGGTCCCGCAGCAGCCGCCCACGACGTTGACGATCCCCGCTTCGGCGAACTCGGTCAACACGGCGGCCATGGCTTCGGGCGTTTCGTCGTACCCGCCGAATTCGTTGGGCAGGCCGGCGTTGGGGTGAGCGGCCACGAACGTGTCGGCGAGCCCCGACAGCTCCTCGACGTGGGCCCGCAGCTGCCGTGCCCCCAGGGCGCAGTTCAGCCCGACGATGAGCGGCTCGGCGTGACGGATCGCGTTCCAGAACGCCTCGACGGTATGCCCGGAGAGCGTCCGGCCGCTGGCGTCGGTGATCGTGCCGGAGATCCAGAGCGGCACGCGAACGCCCAATTCGTCGAACGCGCCCTCGATGCCGAAGATCGCGGCCTTGGCGTTGAGCGTGTCGAAGATCGTCTCGACCATGAGCAGGTCTGCGCCGCCGACCAGCAGCCCACGGGCCGCCTCGGAGTAGGCCTGCGCCAGCTCTTCGAACGTCACCGAACGAGCCGCGGGATCGGCCACGTCGGGTGAGATCGAGAGGGTCTTGTTCGTCGGCCCGAGCGATCCGGCGACGAACCGCGGGCGCCCCGGCTCTCTCGCCTCGGCCGCGTCCGCTGCAGCTCGGGCGATGCGGGCAGCTTCGACGTGCATCTCGTAGGCCACGTCCTCGAGCCCGTAGTCGGCCTGGGCGATACGCGTGGCGGCGAACGTGTCGGTGGTGACGATGTCGGCGCCGGCCGCAAGGTACGCGTCGTGTACGGCGCGCACGACTTGCGGTCGCGTCAGGGCCAGCAGGTCGTTGTCGCCTCGAACGTCGCAAGCATGGTCGCGGAACCGTTCGCCTCGGAATTCCGCCTCGGACAGGCCGTAGCGCTGGATCAGCGTGCCGGTCGCGCCATCGAGCACGAGGATCCGCTCGCGCAGAAGAGGTCGGAGCAGGAGCAGGCGCTCCTCACGCGTCCGAATAGGCTGGTCGGAGACGGCTGCGTATGCGGACGCGATCGCCGGAATCTGAGTCTCGGTGGGCCTGCCTCCCTTCTGATTTGCAGTTTACCCGGCCCGGCCGGCCGGCGAGGAAACGCGATGGTGCGGCCTGTGGGCCGGCTCTTGCAAGGAACGACGGCCTCTCCAGGAGATCCCGGTGGCGAGCAGACCCGGGTGACCGCCAACCGCAGCCCCGCTCTATGGCAGAGTCGTCGCCCGGGGACGTCGATCGCGTCCTCAAGACGATGGCCCAAACGATCATCGACAACGCGGTCTACCGTGCGTCTCTCACGCTCCGCGGTGGGTCGGCCGGCCCAACCGCGGAGCCGCGGGCTATGATCTGGCTCAAGGGGCGCCCACAGCCGAGGAAGCGACGACGATATGTCCCATGCCACGGGTTCTCGCGAAGTCGACTGCGCGATCGTCGGAGGCGGCCCGGCCGGCCTGTCTGCCGCGGTCAATATGGCCCGCATGCGCCGCAACGTCCTGGTCATCGACGATCGGGACGGACGCTCGCTCTGGTCGCAGACGAACCGCAACTACCTCGGCTTTCCCGACGGCATAGCGGCTGCCGAGATCCGTCTCCAGGGCCGACGTCAGGCGGCCAATTACGGGGCCCGCTTCCTCCGCGGCCGCGTCACGACGGCGACCCGCGACGGCGACCTGTTCCGGTTGAGCGTCGACGACCACGCCGGCGAAGGCGCCGGGACGGACGTCAACGTCGCCCGCGACGACGAACTCGGTCGAGCCCTGGGAGAGGAGGAGGCCGACGGGCATGTCGAGGTCGTGGCCCGTACCGTCATCCTCGCGACCGGCGTACGCGACCCGTTTCCCGAGTTTGACGGACGTGACGAATGCGTCGGGCGAAGCCTCTTCTGGTGCATCGCCTGCGACGGCTACGAGTCGATCGGATGCACCGTGGCGGTCGTCGGGTTCGACGAGGAGGCCGTCCAGACCGCGCTCGACATCCTCGACTTCACCGACAAAGTGACGATGGTGGCCGGCCGAACCGAGGGCTTCAGCGTTCCGGAGTTGCGACTCGCCGACCTGACCGCCAGCGGCATCCCGATCTACCCATGTTCCGTGGCCGAGTATCAGAACGAAAACGGTGCGATCAGCGGGCTGATCCTCGGCGATTCGTGCCGGACCCCGATCACAGTCGAGATGGTGTTCGCCGTGCAGGCGCCGGTTGCCCGTAACGAAGTCGCGCTCGGCCTCGGGGTTGCCGTAGACGCGCGCGGCCAGGTGATCGTGGATTCGGAGCAGCACACCAGCGTGACCGGGGTGTATGCGGCGGGCGACATGACGAGTCCCCACAACCACCAGGTCAGCGCCGCGGTCCACGAGGGCAACGAGGCGGCGTGCACCGCCAACTACTACCTGTATCGCCCCGAACAGAAGGCTCCCGCCAGGAGCTAGAGGCGCGGAAGCCTGCTCGTCCGACGCGCCAGCACGAAGATCGAAGGTCCGGCTGTGACCGCGCCCAGGGGAGCTTGAAGACGCGCCTCGAGCCAGCCAGTCACCCGAACCGGCAGCCGCCGGCTAAGCCCCGGTAGCCGGAGGAGCGAGGCGGACCGAACTCGAACGATCGAGAAACCCGCCCGGCCCAGCCAGCGTCGGACGCTAGCCGGCGCATGGTCGAAATGGAGAGCTCGATACGCGACCGGCCCCGGCTCGAACGGGGACCAGGCCTGACGTCCGAGCGCATATCGCACGATCGATTTGAGGTTGCGCTTGTTCGCGAACTCGAGCACGAGCACGCCACCGGGCCGGACCACGCGGCCGATCTCGGCCAGCGCGGGCACCGGATCCTCGAAGTGGTGCAGGACGCGGACGCATACGGCCGCATCGAAGTGCCCATCTGGGTAAGGCAGCGCATACGCGTCGCCCGAGATGACGGAGAAGCGCCTGTCACCGGCGAGCGTCTCCCGCGCCGCGGCGACGTGCACGTCCGACGAGTCGAGCAGGACGACCTCGTCGTAGCCGGCGTACTCGTTCGCGAGACGTCCGAACCCGGCACCCACCTCGATCAGCTTTCCGCCGGTCGGTGGGAGCAAGGCGCGCAGGGCAATGCGGTCGCAGGCGTCTTCGTAGGCGCGAGCCGCCCAGAACACGTCGCGATAACGGAGGTCGTCGTATGCGGCGGTTTCGCGGATGGCAGCGTCGGACTCGGTTGTGGAGGGTTCGGGTGTCATCGCGGAATCGCGGCCGCTCCGCCGGTGGCGGCGATCAGGACGGGCTTGAGGCGCCGACGGCCCTGCGGTGGACCGCGAATTCGTCCGCGTTGCCCGACCAGCCGCAATCGCACCGGACGACGTTGGTCCGGGCGTTGTACTCCTCGATCAGATGCGACTTAGCGGGCCGGAGAGGGGTGGGAGCGACCACCGAGCGCATGGGCCGAGCCATTCTTCCTCCTCGTTTCCCGAACAGCGGGCGTAGTCCCGTCGGTCGCAGGCCGCGACCGGTGACGGCTGAATCTGTGGGCGCCCGAGACCTCCGCCAATCCGTCGGGGGACTCACATTCTAGCAGAAATGCCTCCCCGCCCCTTTCCTGGCCTTGCCTGGGCTCCGGCTTCGATCGCGATGTGGTGTCCCGCCGCAACGAGGCCGCCGACCGACCGGAATTCATGGTGGCTTCGCGTTCTGTGGCGCCTTACACTCCTCGAAGCCAGGGGTTGCATTGGGAGGGGCATAGCGTGCCCATGGAGTTATTGGTAGGGGTCCTCTTTCTCTTGAGCGTCGTCGCCAATGCGGCGCTCCTGCTTTGGGTGGGTAAGGCGGACCACGTAACGCTGCACTGGTCTCGCCCGGTCCAGTCGGCCCTGCAGGCTGTGCGTGCGCGCCGTGCCGGCGACTCGCGCCCGGTCCGACGTCGGCCGGCGTACGTGGCCGGACGCGGCGGACCCTCCCGCGAGACGCCGATGTCCGGTGGCGCCGCGCCAGGCCAGCGGTTTCCTATGGAGGTTGGCCGGTCGGACGCTCCGGTCCGCGTCCCCGTCAGTCAACCACCGCGTTCGGCGGCGCTCCCGCCCGAGCTGGCGGAATTGCTGTGGCGCCCGGCTGCCGTTGCGCCCAAGGGCGATCCCCTCGAGTCGGGCGCGAAGGGCCGTGACGGCGGCGAACACTCTCCGGCCGAGGAGCCTCGAGCCGAGGGACCCAACGTGCTTGCGCGGGTCGTGGATTCGGGGCATATCAGCGGAGCTTCCCCAATCGGGCTGGACCCGCTGACCGGGCTCGAAGGCCCGGCGAGCTGGAGTCGCATAGTCGAGATCGAGAATGCCCGCCTGCTCCGCTATCGGCGCCCCGTGACGGTGGTAATGGCCGAAGTTGAAGGCCTGCGGCGGCTGACAGAGCGGCTGGGCGACGAACCCGTCGATCGACTCCTGCCGGTGATCGCCGACACTTTCCGCCGTGAGGCGCGTTCCTCGGATTGGGTCGCGCGGATCGGCGCCGGCCGCTTCGCAGCATTCCTGCCCGAGACCGACGAGATCCAGGCGATCAACTATGTCGAGCGGATCCGGGTCTTCTGCGAGCCATGGCTGGCTTCGTCGGCCGTTCCGCTCCGGCTCGCGATCGGCTGGTCGAGTCCGGGAGCTTCGACCGATCTCGAGCATGCCATCGTCCAGGCCGAAGCGCGAATGCACGACGATCGGGGCACGCCCGCCAAGCCCTTCCAACCGCCCCACGCCGGGCCGGCACGGGTAGTTTCGCTGTCCGCAGGAAGCCCAGCGACCGAAGGGCTCGCCCACCTCACCGAAACTGGGGTCGCGCCTGCCGAAACGGGCAGGTCTGCCCAGCGCGACAGCGAGTCGGCCGCCGCTTTCGACGGAGGCGTCGGGCCGGGCGTGGAGACGGCGTAGGGGGCGGGGTAGCACGAGGCCGGCCGGTGATGTCGCACCCAATCGAGGGGCAGTTCGAGCGTGGGCGAGACGTGGTGGAGGGTTCTTATCCGCCTGAGCCCTTCCTGAAGACGCTGTTCCGCTTTCACCGCGTCTTCGCGCCGCCCTCACCGACGATAATCGACTGCGCGAAACCATCTGTTCACGGTGCTGACCGCGGTGTAGGCTGCGCTGGTTCTCATCGGCCTCAGAACCCGTCATGGAGGCCGGAAGGAGCGCGGTGGATGGGCCACCCGTTCCGGCGATGGCGTCAGGTCAGAACAGAAGGAGGCTCAACTCGTGCTAAAGGAACTGTGGGCGAAGGTGAACGCCAATCAGAAGTTCGTGGCCTACGGGGCGGTCGCCGTCCTGGTCGGCTGGCTCGTCGGGCAGTTCATCGCGACCTATTCCACCCCAGCCGTGTCAACGATCATCGGCACGTATGGCGGCACGAGCTTCAGCTACTTCAGCTGGGGCACCGCCGGCCTGTTCGCTATCCTCGGTCTGCTGGGCGCCATTGCAACGGTAGTCGTTCTCTACCTCAAGGTTGCGCCTAGCATGAACATCACTTGGCCGATGCCATTCGCCCAGATCTTGCTCGGCGTCAGCGGCGCGGTTCTCGTGTGTGGCGTCCTCATCGTGCTCTTCCAGATCACGAATGGCCTAACGGGCGCGCCCGTTACGATGTGGCTCGCCGACCTCCTCTTCGTCGGCGGCGGCGCTGCGATGGCGTGGTTCGCCTACCAGGACTATCTCGTCAGCAAGACGGTTGTCTGATACTTCGCGCAAATCTAACGGCGGTCGCCGAAAGGCGGCCGCCGTTTTCTTTTACCCAGATCGAGGGGTCAGGCGAGGGGTTAAGCGCCCTTTTCGGCGTGGACGATGCGGAAGCAGTCGGAGCAGTAGACAGGGCGATCCATGTTGGGGCGGAAAGGCACCTGGGCCTGATTGCCGCACCGGGAGCAGACGACGGCGAAGTACTCGCGCGGGCTGTGTGGATCGCGACCGCCGTTTTCGCCCGCCTCCCGCATATTCCTCCTGGCTGCACGACAGCTGGTGCATCGCTTCGGGTCCGAAACGAACCCCTTCTGGGCGTAGTACTCCTGATCCGCGGCAGAGTGTATGAATTCGGAACCGCAGTCGACACAGGTTAGGGTTCGATCGACGTAGGCCACGCTGTTCCTCCGGAGCCGCTTGAGTCCTTGCCGGACGGCCCGAGGAACTGCGAAACCACTGAGCGCCGAATCCCGCGCAGGCGCGCCTGCGGAGCGGATCCGGTCGACAGTTTGCGGTTTGTAGCCTGTCTGGGACGCACCGGCTGGCCGGGAGAATAGCACGCATCCTCGCCCGTCCAGCCCTAAGTCAGCCTGGTGAGACACCTGTCGCTGTGAGGGCTGATCGGCGGTCCTCGAACCTGCGACAATCGCCGCGTCGGCCTGTTGCAGCGCCGTGGCCGCAGTAAGAACCAGAGGCCCGATGCTTCGTCTGCTTCACACCGCCGATGTTCACCTCGGGGCACGGCACACCGATCTCGGAGAACGCGCCGCGATCCTGCGCGAGCGCCAGTTCGCCGCGTTCAAGGCCACGATCGACCTCGCCATTGCCGAGTCCGTCGATCTGTTCCTGATCGCCGGCGACCTCTTCGACTCCAACACGCAGCCCCGCAGATCCGTGGAGCGCGTGGCCGCCGAGCTGGGCCGTGTGGCACGAGCCTCGATCCGCACGGTCATCATCCCCGGCACTCACGACGTCTACGACGGCGCCTCGATCTACCGCTCATACGACCTTGCCGCGATGGCGAGAGCGGGCGGCGACTGGATCACGGTTCTCACGCCGGACCAGCCGAGCATCGTCTTCGCACCGATAGACGCGGTAGTCCACGGGCGGGTCTTCGACACGAAGCGCGCGCCGCGCAGCCCGCTGTACGGCCTCGACTTGTCGGTGGACAGACGCGCGACGTGGAAGATCGGCATGGTCCACGGCTCGCTGCTGATCCCGGGCAAGACCGACGGCGACGAAGTGGTCTTCACTGAGGAGGAAGTCGCGCGCTCCGGCCTCGACTACCTCGCCCTCGGGCACTGGCACTCTGCCATCGAAGGTCGGGCCGGGAGCGTCACCTACGCCTATTCCGGCGCGCCTGAGCCAGTGGCTCTCGACCAGGACGGCTCGGGTCACGTTCTGCTGGTCACGTTGGACGATCGGGGCGGTCGACGCCGGGTTTCCATCGAACCGCGCCGCGTCGGTCAGACCCGCACCGAAACCCTCGAATTGGACGTCAGCGCTATCCATAGCCAGCCCGATCTCATCGAACAGTTGGGCCAGCGCTCGGACTCCAACATGGCCCTCAACGTGCGACTCACCGGGCTCTATCCAGACGATCTGGACCTGGACCTCGACGAGGTCGAGCGCGCGCTCGCTCCCTCGTTTCTACGGTTCCGGGTCCGCGACTTGTCCATCCCGAGCGGGCCCGACGGGCCGCTTCCGCCGCCAGACACCGTCCTTGGCGCCTTCGTCCGCGGCATTGAGGCCCGGATGGCTGCGCTCGAAAGCGGGATCGAGTCTGACGCGACGGTCGCCGCGGGCGAAGGCTCGGCCGCCTCGGCCGGCTCCGTCGACCTCGAGAGCGAGTTGGCAGTCCCGACCGGGGCGCCGGCTGGGCCCGAGGGTCGCCCCGCTGCCGTCGACTCAGTCGCGGCGGCCGAGGAACTGGCCGAGCTGCGTGAAGTTCTGCGTCTCGGACGTCATCTCCTCGAAGGTCGCCAGGTGACGCTGTGAGGATCCTGCGCCTGCAGTTGCACGGGATCGGCCGCCACCGCGACCTGGACATCGCCCTCTCGCCCGGATTCACGATCGTTCGCGGTCCCAATGAAGCGGGCAAGTCGACGATCCAGCGCGGCCTCGAGCTGGCGCTGTTCCGCAAGCCGACCGCTCAGGGCGCCGACATCGACGCGATCAAGAGCTGGGGAATCCGGAGCGACGAGAGCCCGACCGTCCGACTCGAGTTCGTGGTCGAGGAAGAGAACGAGGAAACAGGCGGGATGGTGGCACTCCCGGGCGTGCTGGAGAAGGAATACCGCGGCCAGCGCGGCAGGGTGGCCCTGGCTTTCAACGGCCAGATGTACACGGATCCCGCGAAGGCCGAACAGGTAATCGCCGAGTTGACCGGCATTCCGAGCGAGCAGTTCTTCCGTTCCACCGCCTCGATCCGCCACGAAGAGCTCGACGACCTCGATCGCGACGAAGGGGCGCTGCGCGATCGCCTGCAGGCCAGCATCGGCGGCGGCGACAAGGGCAGCTCGCGGGCCAAGAACCGTCTCGACGAAGCGGTTCGAAACCTCAAGTCCCGCGGCGACAAGAATCCCGGTCGGCTCAAGATCGCCGAGGAAGCGGTGGCACGGGCCGAGATCGCCCTCAAGAGCGGCGAGGCAGCCCTCGAGAAGCTCGAACACGACCGCGATGCTCTCGCGCAAGCGCGCAGCGCCCGAGCGAGGGCCGAGTCGCTGTTGTCGGAGAGCCGCAACATGTTCGAGGGCGCCCGCCAGGCCGAGCGGCTCCGCTCCGACCGAACCGTCATCGCCGAACGATTCGAGCGATACCGTCAGGCGGCCGAGGCCCAGGCGCGCCTGCGCGAGCTCGAAGCCATGCCCGAGCGGTCGATCTCGGCGCTCCGCGATTCGCTCGATAGGATGCGGACCCTGCAGAGCCGCGTATCCGTGCTGCAGGAGAACCTGCACGAAGAACGCGGCCCGGATGTCGAGCCGGACGAGCCCGAGAAGAGCTATCGCATCACGGCCTTCGTGACGGGCGTCGTGCTGCTGGCGACCATCGGATTGCTCTTGTACGGCGTGACGTCAGGCGTCACCGCGGCGATGTTGGGCGGCCTGCTCCTAGCGTTCGTCGCCGGCACCTCCGTCTACATCTTCTGGGAGCGGCGGTCTGCGGCCGTTACGATCCGCCGCGCCAACGACATGAAGGGCCGCGAGCGGGCTCTGCGGCGCCAGGGCCGCGTGAGCACGGAGGAGGGGCTCCGGGTCGCGCAGTCGGGAGTGGCGAACATCCTCCGCGAGCTCGGCGTCCCCGACACCGCCGCGGCCGAGCGGCTACTCACCAGCGAGCAGGCTCGACGCCAGGATATTGCGACGCTCCAGGTCCAGGTCTCGGCGCTGCTTGCCGGGCAGAAGGAAGACGGCGTTCAGACGCTGCGCGATCAGGCGGCTCTCGAGCTCGAGCAGAAGACGGCAGCGCTCGATGCCCTGGGGCCGATCGCTACCGATGCGCGGGCCAGAGAGCGTCTCGAAGCCGAGGTGCGCGAACGGCACGACTTCCTGGAGCGAGCTCGAGACACCGAAGCCGCCGCGATCGCACGGGTCGACGCGAACCCGGTCGATGCCGAGCAGGTCGCCGGCGAGTCGGAGAGGCTGGTCGGGTGGCGCGAGCAGCTCGGGGCCTTGCGGCGGCGAGTCCGCGTATACGAGGCCACTCTCGCCGCCATCGTTACGGCCGAGCAGATGACGATGCGCAAGGCGACCCGCTTCCTCGAGCAGCATGTGGGCCGCGACCTCGCCAGGCTCACCGGCGGACGCTACCGGCGGATCGAGATCGACGATCGCACGCTCGATATCGAGGTCTGGGCACCCGAACGGGGCGACTGGGTCCCGGCCGCGCGCCTGAGCAAAGGCACGATCGACCAGATCTATCTTGCCGCGCGCATCGGGCTGGTCCGGCTGGTCACGCAGGGCCGGCGTCCGCCGCTCATCCTCGACGATCCGTTCGTGACTTTCGACGATACGCGCGCAGCTCGAGCCGCACTCCTGCTGCGCGAGCTCTCGAGCGACTTCCAGGTGATCTACCTGGCCTGCTCGAACCGTTACGACGGGCTTGCCGACGCGGTCGTCGAATTGCCGGGCCCGACGGATGTCGAGCTCGCCTCGGCCAGCCAGGCAGCCTCGCCGGCGGCATCGGTTTCGCGCGTGGTCCAGCAGGAGGAAGAGGCGGAGCCCAAGGCCGACGTCGCGGAGCCCGAGGGCGCTGTCGCGGAGCCCGAGGCCGAGGAAGCGCAACCGGAGCCGGTGGCGGCCGAACTCGCCGAGGAACCGTCTCCAGATGCTGCGCCAGCGGAGCCCGATCCCGAGCCGGAGCCGGAGGCCGAGATCCAGGGCGAGAGCGAGGGGCCCGAGACGGCTGAGCCAGAGCTCGTGGTGTTCGACCCCGAAGATGCGGAACTCGAAGCCGGGGATGCGGCGCCCGAGACCGAAGCCGAATCGGCCGAACCGACCGAACCGGCCGAACCGGAAGCCCCTGCCTGGCATTCCGAGGCCGACTGAGGACCCATTGCCGGCGAGATAGCGGAAGGGCTTGCGATAGAGAGCATCTGGGCGATCGAGGCTGCCTACGCCGCGGACGCGGCACAGAGGCGACCGGCGGTTCGGGCCGAGCACTTGCGGCGAATAGCCGAGCTGCGGGCGGCGGGCACGATCGTCGAGACCGGCTAGGGGAACGAGATCGTAGCGTTGAGATCGGGGCGCTGCGAATCCGCGGCCAGGTCGCGGAACATGACCTTGTACTTCTTGCCCGCGTCGACGGAGTGCTTGTAAGGAGGATCGACGGCCTTGACGCCGTGGCGCTGGACCTCGTCGACGCTGATCGACGGCGAGCCGGTCACGTCGAACAGGGCCAGGTCGACGTCGGTGACGATTACCGTCCAGGTCGCACCGACGGAGACGCTCCCGCCGCCGCGCGCCTTGAAGGTGGCGCTGAAACCGTTCTGGGCCTCGGGAACGCCCGGGCTGGAGCTGCCCTGGAGGCGGCCGTGGGCGAGTGTGATCGCGGGGCTGGCAGTCGGCCAGCTGAACGCCACGTCGACCGTGGGCGTGGCGGCGCCCACGCCTATCAGGGTCACGACCCAGAGCGAGTGCGGTCGATCGGCGAGAGCGTTGGGGAACCCGGGCTTGGCTCCGGCCGAGCTGCAGGTTTGAACGCCCGCGTCGATCTTGACGCACATCTTGATCGAAGGGGTCGACAGCGAGCTCTTGGTGACAACCGCCGATACCGGCCCCGCTCCGTCGCTGGTGAACGAGAACGTTCGGGCGGTAGCCAGCGGATCGTTCTGTGCGTCGAGCATCATGTCGCTGAACGCGATTGCGGCAGTCGCGGCGCTCTGCGTGGGCTTGGGCGTGGGCGTCGCCTTCGCCGTAGCCGAGGCACTCGGCGTCGCAATGGTAGAGGTGCCGCTCGTCGGTGACCCCGCGCCCGAAGCGCTCGGCGTCTCGCTCGCTACACCGGCGAAGGACGTTCCGGTGGCGGTCGGCGACGAGCCGCCGTCGCTCGACCCGAAGAAGAGGGCGCCGGCGACGCCGAGGAGCAGGATGCAAACCACGGCCAGAGCGATGGACACGTTGCGCCACGTCTTGTCGTTCACGCGATCCTCCTCTCGAACCCGTCGAGCCACGGCCGACCGGCCGGTCAACGATACCCCCTGGCCCCCGTACCGACACGAACCGTCCGAGGCTCAGCTCCCTGCCCGGATGGGTGGATTACCTCAGCCGTCGAGGGAATTGGCGTTGTCGGCCCACGTTGCGGTTTCTGCGCGACGGACGGCCCCGGCGCTCGAGGAGCAGAACGCGGAACGCAGGATCGCCTAGACGAATCGCCTAGAAGGTCGGGACGTCGATCTCGCCGTGGCCCACATAACGGGCGTCCGGTCGGATGAGCTTGTCGGCTGAGGCCTGCTCGATGGCGTGAGCGCTCCAGCCGGCCATGCGGGCCAGCGCGAACGTCGGCGGGAACAGATCCGGCGGCAGGCCGACGCCCTGGAGAACGGCAGCGGCGTAGTACTCGACGTTGGTCTTGATCACGCGATCCGGCTTCAGTTCGCCGAAGATGCGCAGCACCACGTCCTCCACTTTGACGGCGGTGTCGAGCCAGGCGGCCATATCCGACATGCCCTCGGCCACCTTGCGAAGAGCCGCCGCACGCGGGTCATATGCCCGGTATACGCGATGGCCGAAGCCCATGATCTTGTCGCCGCGGGCGATGGCTTCGCGAACCCACTTCTCCGCGCGTTCCGGCGAGCCGATCTCGTGGAGTTGGCTGACGACCTCCGCCGGAGCGCCGCCATGGAGAGGCCCCTTGAGCGCCCCGATGGCGCCGCAGACTGCGCTCGCGAGTTCGGATCGGGTCGAGATGATCACCCGACACGTAAAGGTCGAGGCGTTGAGGCCGTGCTCGGCGCCGACCACGAAGTAGGCATCGAGCGCGCGAGCCGCGGCCGGGTCCGGGTCCTTGCCGTTCAGTTGCTGGAGGAAGCCGCCCGCCAGGCTCAGCTTCTGGTTGGGCTTGACGGGTTCGAGGCCGTTGCGGAGTCGGTGGAACGCGGCGAGCGCCGAAGGGGCAAATGCGGTCAACTCGCGGGCCTGGTCCACGGTCGGCGGCCAGTGAGGCCGGCGCCAGGTTCCCCAGACGGAGACTGCGGTCCGCAGCGCATCCATCGGGTGGGTGTGGTCGGGTAGTTCCCGGAGGACGCACATCACCGGTTCGGGGACCTCGGCGGGGACCAGCCGCGCCGACTTGCGCCACTCACCGGTCCAGAGCAGCTCGGCGACCTGTCCGTATGTGCCCTTCTCGACGAGCTGACCGATGGGGTAGCCGCGGTAGAGGAGGCGACCGTTGGCCCCATCCACGAAGCCGATTGCCGTCTCCGCGGCGATCACGCCTTCGAGACCTGGCGAATAGGGCTTTTCCGCCGGCGGCTTGGGCGCTGTAGCGCCGCGAGCTGGGGCCGTTCCGTTCGCGACCGGGTCTGCCTCACTGGAGGACGGGGCACTCCCGGGGTTGGTCGTCGTCATCGTCGCCCTCCTTCGGAATTACCTCGGACCTGGCGTTCCGGCCACTGTTGAGGGTCGCATGCTACCTCGATCCAGGCCGGGGGGCAGGATCCGTTCCTGAAGTTGCACGGGCCCGTGCGCCTGCCTACCAGCGCGAGCGAGGGCGATCTGGTCCGCTTGTGCCCTCGAGGGCGTTGAGGATGAGTCGAATCACGGTCGCGCCCAGGAAGGCGACGATCAGGGCCCCGAAGAACCCGTTCGTGCTGCCCGCGTTGAAGTATCGGGTGGCGATGAAGCCGCCGAGGAGCCCGCCCAGGATGCCGACGAGAATGTTGGCGACGCAGCCGTGCGGTCCGCCCCGGTCGACGACTGCCCCGGACAGCGCGCCGGCAAAGAAGCCGACCACGATCCAACCAGCGACGCCCATGTCCGGCACGGTCGATCCTCCTCTCGGCGCCGGTCAGGAGCCGTCGCTCGCTCCGATGATACCGAACCTTTCGCCGCGCCAGCTCGAGGCTTGAAACGCGACCCGTTTAGGGGCTTATGCGCCGCGAATTACGGCAATTTACGTAGGCGTCCTGTCACCGGCTCGGCCGATACCAACAACGAAGCCGACCGCGCTCCGACGTCAGCTCTGGCAGAGGAGTCGCGCCGGAAGCCTGTGGGAAGCTCGGACCAAGCCCGATGAACGACCAGCGAGGCATCGAAGTCGAAACTGCTGGCGGCTCAGCCGATCAGTGGCGGCTTCGCCGCCCGCCCGAACTGCTGCTTCCGTTGATGCGCGCGGCACGTCCTTCCACGACCCTGCACCAACTGGCGTGGTTCGGCCGACTGGCCCCGGCACCGCGGCCGAGCCGCTGGGCGAACTCGCAATTCCAGCTGCCCGCGGTCGCGAAATGGCCCCACTCGTTTGGGAAGTCGGAACGATGATCAAGCACCTGCCCGGTTCGCCTGAAGCCAGCCCGTCGAAAGCGTCGTTCCTACGCATTCGACGTGGCGACTTCAAGCTTCCAAGAGCTCGGGACTTCCGGCCCAGCCGGCCGCACAACTGGACGATCCGAACCCGATTGATCGTGGCGTCCATATCCCCGGTTGCGCTCGTGGCGATTCTCGAGTTGGTCGGCGGCCACCTGGGCCCACTCACGCTGGTGGTGCTCGCAGCCGGTTGCGTGTTCGCCATCTTGGTCGGGCGGTCGGTAACCAAACGGATCGAGGTCGTAATCGACTCAGCCACCCGCGGGGCGGTCGGCGACCTGAGCCAGGAGGAAGGCCAGGAAACGGTGGTGGCCACCGGAGAGCTCGGCCGGCTGGTCGACGCCTTCGCGGGAATCCGAATGTACATGGAGGAGCTGGCTGCTCTGGCCGACCGCGTCGCGGCAGGGGATCTGACCCGCGAGGTGCAGACCCGCTCGGATCAAGACGGCCTCGCCCAGGCGTTCCGGTACATGATCACGAGGCTTCGCAAGATGGTGACCGAACTGGCCAAGGCCGCCGACAGCGTGGCCGAGACGGCCAGCCAGGTGAACGAGGCCGCGGCTCAATCGGAGACGAACGCCACTCAGATCGCCCAGACGATCGGGCATGTCGCGGCGGGCGCCGCAGACCAGGCCCACGCCTCGACCGACACGAGCATGGCGATGATGGAACTCGGTCAGGTCATCGAGCAGGGGGGTTCGGGTGCCGCGCAGACGGCCGAAAGCGTCGGGGCCCAGGCCGATGCGACGAGATCGCCGACCAGACGAACCTGCTCGCCCTCAACGCGGCCATCGAAGCGGCCCGAGCCGGCGAGCAAGGCAACGGCTTCGCCGTCGTGGCGGACGAGGTCCGCAAGCTCGCCGAGCGGTCACGGGCGGCCACGAAGGAGATCGCCTCGCTCATTGCCGAGGTCCAGAAGGGGACCGCCGAGGCCGTCGCCGCAATGAAGGTCGGAGCTCAGGAAGTCGACACCGGGTCTGCGCTGGCCGAGCGATCCGCGGCCGCGCTCGACGAAATCGCCCAGGCGGTCGGTGCCTCCAACGCGGCCGTCTCGCGGATCACCTCCGCGGTCGAAGCCATGGAAGCCTCGTCCTCGAACGTGGTCTCCGCTTCGGACACGATCGCCTCGATCGCCCAGACGACCAACTCGGCCGCCAGCTCGATGAGCGCCAGCGCACTCCGTGTCAACGATGCCGTCGAGTCCATCGCCGCGATCAGCCAGGAGAACTCGTCGTCCGCCGAAGAGGTGGCCGCGGCCACGCACGAGTTGAGCGACCAGGCCCAAGGGGTAGTCCGGTCGGCGAGCATCCTGACCGACATGTCCGAGCGATTGCGGCGTCTGGTCTCCCGCTGGCGCCTGCCCGAAGACGAGAGCGACGATGGATCTGCCTCGCAACGACACGCGGCATAGGTAGCCACAAGCTCGAACCTGTGCCGTCCAGCAGGACGCGGCGCAGTTTTGCCGACAGCCAACGCACCAGCCGCCCATATTTGGGCCTGGCAGCGGGGATTGTTGCGTGACTGCCCTCGACGCGCCTTCCCCCGCTCGTTTGGAGAGGTGGATGTACGGGCGACGCCGCTGGATGGCGGTTCTGGTGGCGCTCCTCGCGATCGGTATCGTCGAGGCGCTCAGCGACACCGCGCTCGACGCCCTGTTGCCTTTCCCGTACGACACGATCTTCGTCTTTGGAACGGTGGCCATCGTGGCCATCGTGGCTGCACTGATCGCCTTTCGCATCATCGATCGCTTGAACCGGGATCTTCTGGAGCGGCACGAAGCCCTCGAATCGCGTACCGCCGCGCTTCGGGCTGTGTACGACGTGAGTCTCGCGGTCTCCGGGCAGGCCGATCCCGAGCAGACCATCGGATCGATAGTGGGGCACGCCCGCCGCCTGCTGGTCGTAGACGCGGCGATCCTCGTACTGGCGGGACCGGATGGGCAGCTCCGTCTTCGAGCCTCGAGTGGCCGCCCGGACGTTCTCCGGAGCGGCGATCCAATCCCCGATCCGACGACCCAGCCCAGAGGCAACGAGCTGGACGGCTACTTGCGGCCCGGGTTCGCGATCCGCCTGCAGGCTCCGGTGGCGCTGAGCGACGTTCGGGTCGGCATTTTGGGTGTGGCGACCCGCAACCGGCGCGTCTTTTCCGTGGCCGACGTCGATACCCTGTCTGCGCTGGCAATCCAGGTCGGACTGGCGATGGAGGCGGCCCGGCTCCGCGACGAACTCAAGGCCCTGGCCGTGGAAGGTGAGCGAGAGCGCATCGCCCGCGAGATGCACGATGGGTTGGCGCAGGTCCTCGGCTACGTGAACACCAAGTCCCAGGCAGTCGAGACGCTGCTCGACGCCGGCCGGGTTGACGAGGCGCGTCAGCAGCTCGTCGAGCTCGCCACAGCGGCGCGCTCCGTGTACGTCGACGTCCGCGAGGCGATCCTGAGTCTCTCCACGCCCGTCCCGCCGGAACGAAGCCTGGCTTACGCACTGGACGAATACTCCGGTCAATACGCTGAATCGTCCAAGCTCGCCGTCCACTTCAAAGCCACACCGGCGGCGGAAAATGTGCCGCTTACTGCTCAGGTCCAATCGGAGGTGTTCCGGATCGTCAAGGAGGCCCTGACCAACGTCCGCAAGCATGCCAGCGCCCGTCGAGTAACGATCACCATGTCGCGCGACGGGAACGAGCTGGTCGTCTCGGTGCGCGACGACGGGGTCGGTTTCGACCCGCTGTCGATAGGGTCGCGGAGCGAAAGCTGGCCTCACTTCGGTTTGGCCGGGATGCGCGAGCGGGCCGAATCGGTCTGCGGGACCATCGTCTGGCGGAGCAAGCCCGGTGCGGGGGCCGAAGTCGAGCTGCGTGTTCCGACCGGCGGAGAGCCGTGGGCCTGCGAGCCGGCCGTCGTAGTTCCATCAGGTGAGGAAGAACGTTCCGCTACGCCGCACCAGGTGGTCCAATCACCCCCTCCTACTCTAACGGGGGCAGACTAAACCAATGCGAACCCTACTCGTTGATGACCACGCGCTATTCCGCGACGGCGTCGCGTCGTTGCTGCTGGCCTGGGGGCATGAAGTCGTTGGACAGGCCTCGGACGGCAGCCAGGCAATCGAGCTGGTGGACGAGACCTCGCCCGACGTAGTCCTCATGGACGTGCGTATGCCCAACGTGTCGGGCATCGAGGCCACGGCCGAGATCAAAGCTCGCCACCCCGAAGTCGCAATCGTCATGCTGACGGTCAGCGAGGAAGAGGCCGACCTCTTCCGAGCGATCAAGGCCGGCGCACAAGGCTACCTTCTGAAGAATCTCGAGGCGCCGCAGCTCCGATCGATGCTCGAAGGGGTAGCTAGAGGCGAGCCCGCAATCTCGCCCGGCACGGCCGCCCGAATCATCGATGAATTCCTGCGGACCCGAGATGGCACGGCCCCTGCGCCGACCCAAAGGCTCACGGACCGCGAGGTCCAGGTGCTGGAACTCGTCACCGACGGGCAGCGCAACCGGGAGATCGCCGTCGAGCTCGGGATCAGCGAGAACACTGTGAAGTTCCACCTCAAGAACATCGTCGAGAAGCTTCACGCCCAGAACCGAGCGGAGCTGGCGGCGAGAGCCGTCCGCGAAGGCCTCGTGGCTGACGTCCCTCACGACTCGGTGACTGGTCACGCGCTCAGGCGCCGTCGCTGACGCCGCGCTGCGGCTGCCGCTCCGGTTCCGAACCGAGCTAGATCCCGCCAGACCCCGTTAGCCCCGATGCTCCTCGGAGATCTTGCCCGCGGCCGCCTCGTCGACGATCCATGCCGCGCCGGGTCGGCGTGTTCGCTGCACCGGCCAGCGTCGGTCGTCTCGAGTCTCGCCAAAGACCTCGCCGAGTGCGTCTGCCTTGCTGGCGCCCCACGTAACCACCAGGACCGGCGCCGCTTCCAGAAGCCGCGGGTTGACGGTCACGCGCGGCAGATGCGGGCCGATGTGCGCAGGCGCCGGGATTCCCATCGTCCACTCGAAGCTGTCCAGAGCCGGGCTGTGTGGGAATACCGATAGGAGGTGGCCGTCGTCGCCGACGCCGACCAGGATCAAGTCGAAGACCGGCCAGTTGCCATCGGCGAGGGGTAGCTGAGCGGCCATCTCCTCCGCATAGCGCGCGGCACACCATTTGTTGTCGTGGTAGCCCGCGATGGCCCGGTCCGTGGGGTAGGGATGGATGTTGGCCGTTGGGAGCGGTGCGCTGCCCGCCTCGCCCTCGCCGCCGCCGAGGAGCGCGTCGTCGAGGGAGGTCACGTTGGATTCGGGGTGGCCCCGGGGCACGAAGCGATCGTCGCCCCACCAGACGTGGACCAGCTGCCACGGGATCGCATCCACGAGCGGGCCATGGGCCAGCAGCCGGTAGATCGGAATGGGCGTGTTGCCGCCCGTCGTGCAGAAGTCGGCTCGGCCGCGCAGCTCGACCGCGGCCACGAGCGCGGCCGCGATCCGCTGGGCCGCTGCCTGAGCGGCCGCATCGGGATCGGCGACGATGATCAGTTCCGGCTCGCCCCGGTTCGGCGCCGGCAGAGCCGCGACGCTGGTGCCGGCGAGTCGCTCCGGCTCGGTGGAGAGATCTGGCTCATGCTCGGTCATGATCGACTTCCTCGCCTTTCGGCTGCCTCACGCGAGTGGGCTCGGCGGCGGCCAATTGGCCTGCCATCGCGAGTGCTTCGGCTGCCACCGGAGCGCCGGACGTATCTTCCACCGCCAGCACAAGAAGATCCACGTCGTTGAGCCTGGGCGCGACATAGGCCCGCCGTGCGCGCTCGCGACCCTTGTCGCGAACGACGACGTCGACGACGCGGTCGGTGGCCGTGACGGCCCCAACCAGCTCTGCGCCGCGCAGCCGGGAGGCAATCTCGACGCTCACGGTCGATCCACCGCTCAGGTCCGAGCAGACCGGCCTGAGCTCGACCGCGAGCTGATGGTTGCCCTGGCGGAGAGTTGCGGCCCGCCGGCCGTCCGGTCCGCGTCGGAGTGGCTGGACTACGGTCATGCCCAACCGTGAGGCCAGCCAGGCCACGTGATAAACCGGGCGCACCACGTTCGTAAGCCCTGTCGAGTCCTCATCCTCGGCGGCGGCGTACTCGACGGTGATCGAGCGCACGGCACGAAGATGCGGGCGAAGGTCCGGCAGGTCGTATACGGAGGCGATGGCCTCGCGCCAGCGAGCCTGCTTGAGCAGCGAGAAGTCGGCCACGACCAGTCCACGGGTGCGGGCCTGGCGGGCCATCTCGGCCAAACGGTCCAGCCCGTTGCCCGACCACGACGAGCCGTCGACGATGAGCCGGTCGGCGATGGGCACCAGGCGATCGGCCCGGTGCGAGCGGAACTGCGGGTCGTGGGGCCACCACAGCGCCACCGGCAGGTCGTGGACCAGGAGCGGCACGATCAGCGAGGCAAGGTGCCGGCCCGTGTCTCCGTGGGCGGTCACGTAGATCATCTCGGCGTCGGTCTCTCCGGTCCCTGCTGGCGTCGCCACCGAGAGCACCTGGACGTGTGCGTCGAACCCCGCGGGTCCGTCCGCGTCCGCCGTCGAAAGGATCAGGGAGCGGGACGGGTGGCGTCCGGCCGTACCCGCAATCGTGGCCGCGCACCGTTCCGCGGTCTCGCGGTGGCCGGCCACTACGACCAGGTTGAGCACGTTCGAGCGGGCGGCGATGTGGTGCTCGCCTTCGCCTGCGGTTCGCTTGCGGGCGCGTGCCCACAGAGTGCCCAGCTGGCTCTCGATCTCGGGGACCGAGTGGACCGTCGGCCGCCCGGCGGTTAGATCCGCCGCCACCGTCTGCCGTCCCGTTCCATCAGCTCGGTCGCAGTTTCGGGGCCCCAGGTCCCGGCTGCGTAGTCGGGGAAGCGGGGCGCGGGCATGCCGGCCCAGGAGTCGATGATCGGCGTCACGATCGACCAGGCAGCCTCGACCTCGTCGGCCCGCGTGAAGAGCGACGCGTCGCCGAGGAGCGCGTCGAGGATGAGCGTCTCGTATGCGTCGGGCGAATCCACCGCGAAGGACGTGCCGTAGGCGAAGTCCATGTTCACCGTGCGCACGTCCAGCCCGAGCCCCGGGACTTTGGCCGCGAAGCGGAGCATGATTCCCTCGTCGGGCTGGATCCGCATCGCCAGCACGTTCGGGGCGGGGTCGCCGGTGGACTCCCGGAAGAGCCGCAGCGGGACTTCCTTGAACTGGATCGAGATCTCGGTCGCGCGTTTGGGCATGCGCTTGCCGGCGCGGAGGTAGAACGGGACCCCGCTCCAGCGCCAGTCGTCGATCGTGAAGCAGCCGGCCACGAAGGTCTCGGTCTCCGACTGCGGGTCCACTTCGGGCTCTTCCCGATAGCCGGGGACGGGCTCGCCGCCGACCCACCCGGCCGCGTATTGGCCGCGGACGATGCTGTTCTTGACGTGCTCGAGGTCCGGAGCCGCGATCGAACGGAGCACCTGGACTTTCTGGTCGCGCAGGGCATCGGCCGAGAACGACGAGGGCGGCTCCATGGCCACCAGCGTCATCAGCTGCAGGAGGTGGTTCTGGAGGATGTCGCGACTCGCGCCCGTCTCCTCGTAGAAAGCCCCGCGGCCCTCGGCTCCGATCGACTCAGCGACCGTGATCTGGACGTGGTCGACGTAGCTGCGGTTCCAGACCGGCTCGAAGATGCCGTTGCCGAACCGGAACACCATCAGGTTGCGGACCGTTTCCTTGCCCAGGTAATGGTCGATGCGGTAGATCTGCGACTCGCGGAAGACTTTGTTCAGCTCGTGGTTGAGCCGGCGCGCCGAATCGAGGTCGCGCCCGAACGGCTTCTCGACGACCACCCGCCGCCAGCCCGCGCCGTGCAGTTCGTGGTCGAGTCCCACCCGGCCCATCTGGCGGACGATCTCCGTGACCTGGGACGGTTGCGTGGCCAGGTAGTAGAGGCGGTTTCCGGCAGTGCCCCGTTCGGCGTCCAGCGCGTCGAGCCGCTCGCCCAGCCGGTCGTAGCCCGCGTCGTCGGCGAAGTCGAGTTGCTGGTAAGTGATGCGTTTGGCGAGCTCCGTCCACGCGGTCTCTTCGATCGGCAGGACGCGGGAGTACTTCCCGAGGGACGCTCGAACTTCGGCTCGAAAGGCGTCGTCGGTGTACGGCCTGCGCGCCACGGCCACGATGCTGAACTCGGCCGGCAGCAGGTTGGTCCGCAGCAACTGGTAGATGGCCGGCATGACCTTGCGATGGGCCAGGTCGCCGGTGGCGCCAAACAGAACGAATGCGTTTGGGTCGGGCATGCGTTCCACGCGCAGCCCCTGACGCAGCGGGTTGAGCTCGGTCTCGGCGCGGCGGCGACGGCGAGCCGCCCCTGCCGCTTCGCGCATCTGGCGCATCGTGCGGGCGGGAAGCGGCGGTGCCGGGGCCCTGGCCGGGCTCATGGCGCGGTTCTCACTCGGTCTACGCCTCTGGCAGCGCCGCTGCCAGCGCTCGCTTCAGGGCGGCAAGACCGGCGTCGGGATCGGGGCCGAGGTTGAGTCGCAGGACCGGCAGCTTGTGGTCGCCGAGAGTTCGAGCGTCGCCGATGGCCTGGGCATCGATCAGCTGGCCGAAGGTGTAGTCCTTGCCGGGGATCTCGCGGTCCTGGGGATGGTCCGCCACGAGCTGGAGGAACCAGCCGATTGGGGCGCCGCCCTTGTGGAGCTGCCCCGTGGAGTGGAGGAAGCGCGGCCCGTAGCCGACGGTCGTGGCCCGGCGGGTCTTGTCGCGGAGCAGTGTCCGGATGCCCGAGAGGGCTGCGTCACGGGCCGGCGTTTGGGCCATGTAAGCCTGAATCGACACGTAGCCATTCGCGACGAGCTGGGCCAGCTGGGCACGCAGCGCGGCGGTCAGGGCGGCCTCGTCGGCCACACCGAGCACGGTACCGTCGGCCGGCGCGGCTTCGCCACCCTCGAAGGCGGCAATGACGGCCCGGGTGTTCGTCTTCGCTTCCTCGACGTTGGGCTGGTCGAAGGGATCGATGCCCAGAACGATCGCGGAGAGAGCGGTGGCCACCTCCCAGCGTACGAACTCGGCGCCGATGTCGATCTTCGAGTCGACGGCGATGCGAATGACCGGGTGGCCGGCTGCTGCGAGCGCGGCCAGACTGGCATCCACGTTCGAGCCGGTCGTCGGATACGGACCTTCGGAGCCGGCCAGTGCTATGCGCACGAACACTCGATCGGTGCCGTAGGCTTCGGGGCCGGCGAGCGGCTCTCCGTCTACCGGAACCACGCCGACGCCACGCCCATCGGGACTCCCGAGGGGCGCCTTGCCCGTGCTCTCGGCGATGAGCTGCTCGACCCAGGGGCCGAAGGCCGCCAGCTCGCGGTCGATCACGAACGTGAGCTTGTCGCGTCCGCTCTTCGCAAAGGCGCCCATGACCAGGCCCAGAGCAAGACCGGGGTTCGTGGCTGGATCGGGCTGCCCGCACGCGACGACCATGGCCCGCGCTCTCTCGAGCAGCTGCTCCATGTCGATCCCGAGCAGCGCGCCCGGCACGAGGCCCACGTAAGTCAGGGCCGAGTAGCGGCCGCCGACGTCGGGCGGGTTGAGGAAGACCTCGCGCAGCTGGTCGTGGTGGGGGATCGAGTCGAGGCTCTGGTCAGGGTCGGTGATGGCGACCATGAAGTCGCCAGGACCGGTGGGCCGACCGACGCCGGACTTCTTGAGCGCCTCGGCCGTGCGGGCCCACTGATAAGCCTGGAAGGAGAGCGACTCGGCTGTGGTGCCGGACTTGGTCGACACGATGAACAGCGTCGTCGTGGGATCGAGGTCGTCGAGAGCAGCCGCGACCGCAACCGGGTCGGTGGAGTCGAGGACACGGACCGGGAAACCGTCCGATGCCGCGCCGAAGACCTGGGCTAGCAGCGCCGGAGCGAGACTGCTGCCTCCCATGCCGCCCAAAACCGCTGCGGTGAATCCCTGCTCGCGGAGCGCGGCGGCGAAAGCCTTGAGCTCGCTTGCCTCTTCGGCGAAGTGAAAAGGAGCCTCGAGCCAGCCCAAGCGCGTCGATATGGCTCGCTGGACGATCTCCTCGTCGGACCACACCGATGGGTCGCGCCGGCCGATCGCCCTATCCGCCCACTTCTCGTCGACCGCGCGTTTGCGGGCGTCCGCGATAGCGGCGTCCAGCGCGTCGTCGGAAAGAGTGAGATCGAGGGCAAGGCCATTGGCAGGTCCGAGTTCACTCATTGCGGCAGCCTCGTGACTGGCGAGAGTTCGGGCATCCTCTCGATGGATGGCGTCTGTTCACTGCGTCGGCATCAAGATACAGGGCCGGCACGATCCGCGGGCGGAGACCCCAGGTCCGCGCCTCCGAGCCAGCGCCGCGTCCCGGAGCCGCGCCTCAGCTCGTCTTTGCCGATTCCACGCCAGCGGCCTCCCGTTCGATGGCGCGGATCTTGCCGAGGCGCCGCACGTGGCGTGGCTCCCCGTTGAACCGGGCAGCGAGGAACGCCGTGGCGCACGAGACGGCAGTTTCGATGCCTATCACGCGCGCCCCGAGGGCGAGCACGTTCATGTCGTCGTGCTCGACTCCCTGGCCCGCGGAATACGTGTCGTGGCATAGACCGGCGCGGACGCCCGGCATCTTGGAAGCGGCGATCGATGCCCCGACGCCGCTGCCGCAGATCAGGAGCCCACGGTCGGCCCGGCCGTCGAGGATTGCCTTCGCCAGCGCCAGGCTGTAATCCGGGTAGTCGTCCTGCGGGTCGGAGCCGTCGCCGCCGAGATCGATCAGCTCGTGTCCGAGCGGAACCAGCCGCCGAAGCAGCTCGTCCTTGAGCTCGAACCCGGCGTGGTCCGCCGACAGCGCGATGCGCATCGTTTCTCCTCCTCAGCAGCTCTCGGGGCCGTGTTCGAGCGTGTCGATCCGGCCGCTCAGCCCTTCGCCGGCGACGCGGCGACCGATTTCGGCCACGTGCTCGACCGTGAAGCCGAACCGTCGCAGGATCTCGTCTCCGGGCGCCGACGCGCCGAAGTGGTCGATTCCGACGATCGCGCCCTCGTCGCCGGAGAAGCGCTCCCACCCGAAGGGACTCGCCGCCTCGACGGCCACTCTCTTGCGGGTGGCCCGGGGCAGCACGGCTTCGCGATAAGCGGCTTCCTGGCGGTCGAAGCGCTCCCAGCACGGCAGGCTCACGACCCTGGTTCGAATGCCCTGCGCCTCGAGCAGGTCGGCGGCGCCGGCAGCGAGATGCAGCTCGGAACCCGTGGCGATCAGGATCAGATCGGGATGGGCGGCGTCGCCCGACGCGTCGCGCAGGACGTAGCCGCCGCGAGCCACGCCCTGGCGGGCTTTCTCGGCCGTGCCCGCCAGCACGGGGAGCTTCTGGCGGGTCAGGCTCAAGGCAGTGGGTCCGTCCTTGCGCTCGACGCTGCAAGCCCACGCGGCGGCGGTCTCGTTGGCATCGCCCGGGCGGATGACGTCGAGGTTGGGGATCGCCCGCAGGGCCGCGACGTGCTCGACCGGCTCGTGGGTGGGTCCATCCTCGCCGACCGCGACCGAGTCGTGGGTCCAGACGTAGATCACCCGCAGGCAGCTCAGCGCGGCGAGACGTACGGCGCCTCGCATGTAGTCGCTGAAGACCATGAACGTGGCCACGTACGGGATGAAGGCGCCATAGGCGGAGATGCCGTTGGCCATGCCACCCATCGCGTGCTCGCGGACGCCGAATCGGAGGTTGCGGCCGTCGGGGGTTTCGGCCTCGAACATGCCGGCGCCCGCGACGTCGGTCAGATTGGATTCGGACAGGTCGGCAGCGCCGCCGAACAGTTCGGGGAGCGGCCCGGCGAGCGAGTTGATGGCCTGCTGGCTCGCTTGCCTGGTGGCGAGAGCATCCGTCGTGGCATATGTCTTGAGGCTGCCGGCCCAACCGTCGGGCAGGCGCCCCGCCAGGCGGCGTTCCAGCTCATCGGCCTCGGCCGGGTAAGCTGCGGAGTGGCGCGCCAGCCTTTCGCGCCACTCCGCCACGAGCGCCTCGCCTGCGGGCACGGCCTCACGGAAGTGCTCGAGGGCGGCGTCGGGGACGAAGAAGTGACGGTCGGGGTCCCAGCCGTAGAACTCCTTCGCGCCGCGGACCTCGTCCTCGCCGAGCGGCGAGCCGTGGGCTTTGGAACTGTCGTGTTTGGTTGGGGCGCCGTAGCCGATGTGCGTTCGAACGGCGATCAAGCTCGGCCGCTCATCCGCCTTCGCGGCCGTGATGGCCGCATCGATGGCGGCGACGTCGTTGCCGTCCTCGACCTGCTGAGTGTGCCAGCCGTAGGCGTCGAAGCGCTCCAGGACGTTCTCGTTGAACGCCATCGACGTCGGTCCGTCGAGCTGGATGTGGTTGTCGTCGTACAGGTAGACGAGCTTGCCGAGGCGGAGGTGTCCCGCCAGCGAGGCCGCTTCGGACGCGATCCCTTCCTGGAGATCGCCGTCGGAGCAGATGGCGTAGACGTAGTGGTCGACGATCGCGTTGTCGGGGCGGTTGAACCCGGCCGCCAGGTGGGCCTGGGCGATCGCCATGCCGACGCCGTTGGCAAAGCCCTGGCCGAGCGGACCGGTCGTAGTCTCGACGCCGGGGGTCATACCGCGCTCCGGATGCCCTGGAGTGCGCGAGCCCCACTGGCGGAAGCTTTGGAGGTCCTCGATGGTCAGCCCATAACCGGTGAGGTACAGCAGGGAGTAGAGGAGCATGCTGGCGTGCCCGGCCGAGAGCAGGAAGCGGTCGCGGTTCGGCCAGCTGGGATCCGTCGGGGCGTGGCGGAGGTGTCGCGTCCAGAGAACGTAGGCCATCGGCGCCGCACCCATGGGCGCGCCCGGATGGCCGGAGTTGGCTTTCTGAACGGCGTCGATGGACAGCGTTCGGATGGTGTCGATCGCCAGCTGGTCGAGGTCCTGGGCCACTTCCGTCATTCGCTCTTTCGCTTTCGTGTCGGCACCTGCCCTCGTTCCGGGCGCAGGGGTCCGAGGCGAGGGTTGGCCGGGCCGGTGTGCCTGTCGCGAGGTGGTACCGCCTCGGTTCGGGGTCTCGAGGAAGAGTCCGGCAGCGAGTACCCGGCTATTGCTCCTGAGATGGGCCGCCAATAGAACGATCCACTGGACCGTTCAGCTTCAAGCCCGTTGACATGCCAATTCTAAAGCGCTTCGAAGAATAGACTTCGACATGACGTGGCAGGTACGTTAGGCGTGCCCTGATACCCATATCGCGCCGTGCCGACAGGCTGCTACACTCGGGGTCGAGGCGACCAGGCGGTCGCAATTCGGACGGTCCGGCCCGGCAGAAACGACTGGCGCGAGGAACAAGCGATGCGGATCTACGAAGGGAGTCCCCGCCAGAACTACGAGGAAGTCATGCGCTCCATCGGCGCCTTCCTCGACCAGCGCGGCATGCGCGAGGTTCTGCTGCTGGAGGTCCCCGATGGGTTCGTGGTTCAGGGTCTGGTCGTGGAGAACGCGAAGACCGGTGCCTGGTCCGAGCAGCTGGGCCAGCAGGTCAACGAGACCTTCACTTTCTTCGATGACGACATCGCTCGATTCATGGAAGAAGGCCACGCCAGGCGCGACAATCACACTCAGGCGGTCACCTGGGGGCAGGCCGGCTACTATGAGCAGGCGTTTCGGGTCGTGGGCCGGTATGTGGACGAGCAGAAGCCCAGAGACGTCTTCTTCTTCGAACAGGACGGCTCATTCGTCTTGCGACTTCTCATGTGGTCGCAGACCGGAAGCCGGCACGCAATCGCCGAATTCACGCGCGACGAGGTCGAAGTATTGATCGCCCAAGCCCACGAATTGCGTGGTGAGGGCGCCACCAAGGCCAAGCCTGGCGCTTGAACCGCGCGGCGGTCGGCAAGTCAGGCGAGTGGAGGTGAACCGATGAAGTTGCTCAAGATCGTGGCGATCACCCTCGGTATCGCCCTGGCCGCCCTGGTGATCATTCCGCTCCTCGTGCTGGCCGGTTTGTTCGTTTGGCTCAAGCTGACCGAAGAGGGCGACGAAGAAGCGCTCGAACTCGACCAGGAGAACGTCTGAGCGAGCACATACAAGACATCGTCTAGTCGCCCGGGCCGCGAGGTCCGGGCGATTGCATTTCCGCCCCGGTTGACGCTCCACTGCCCCAGGTAATCCGTCATGACGCTCACGATCCCGAAGAGCGATTCTCCGCCTGCGCCCACCGCCCTAGCTCGCCACCTGGCAGAGCTCGCGATCCTGCTGGTCATGCTGACCTGGGGCGCGAACGTCGTTGCGGTCAAGGCCGCACTTGCGGACGTGCCGCCGATCCTTTTCGCCTTCGTCCGATTCGGGATTGCCTTTCTGGTGCTGCTCGCCGTGTTGCGCTGGCGAGAGGGGAGCATTGGTCTGCCGCGGCGCGACGTGCTGCCGCTGCTGCTGCTCGGGCTCGCCGGCTTCGGCCTGTATCAGGACCTGTGGGCAACGGCGCTCGGCCGAACGACCGCGTCCAACTCTGCCCTGATCATCGCCGTCACGCCGGTGCCTACGATGCTCATCGCTGCGGCGATCGGCTCCGATACCCTGTCGCCGGCCAAACTACTCGGGGCCTTCATCGGCTTATCCGGAGTCGTGGTGGTCGTGGCGGCGACCCATGGGTTCGGCTTCGGCGGTGCCTCGGTTGGAGACCTCATGACGGTCGGGTCCACGATCAGCTGGGCTTGCTACGTAGCCTTCGGTGCGCCTGTGCTCCGGCGCCACTCGCCTTTGCGGATGGCGACGTGGGCCATCGGGTTCGGCTGCCTGGGGATGCTTCCTTTCGCGGCGTGGCAGGCCGCCTCGTTCGACCCGTCGCGGATCCATGCGGGCACTGTCGCGCTCTTGCTCTTTTGCGCTCTTCCTGCCGCGGCCGCCGCCAACGTGGTCATGTTCGAGGCTGTCAAGGTTCTCGGCCCGACCCGAACCATTCTCTTCCAGTTCCTGGTTCCGGCCTTTGCTGTGGGAATGGCTGCGCTCTTCCTCGGCGAAGCGATAGTGGTCGGCCAGATCGGCGGCGGCGTCGTGATCGTTATCGGGATCCTCGTCGCGCGCTCGCGCCGCCTGGGGACGTGGTTCGGGTAGCAACGTTAGGCGGTGGGTTGGCGGCGATGGCGGGCCGGCCCGGCGGTCGCAGTGCCGGTATCCTCTCCGGTCATGACATCAGAAAGTCTCTATCCCAGGGGACGAGCCTCCGCCGCCGGCGCGGACGCCGGGGCCGGTGTCCCTTTTGCGCTCGCGCCGACTGCCGCCGCCCCGATCCCATCCCTCCGGCCCGGCCAGCCGCCGCTGGCGCTGCTCATCGACTACGACGGCACGATCTCGCAGATCGATGTGTCGGACAAGATCCTGTACAGCCTCCTCGGCGAGAGGTACGCGCAGGACGACGCCGCCTACACAGGGGGCCTGGTAGGGTCGAGGACGCTGTTCTCGAGCCAGGTGAAGCTGCTGCCGGCGGACCCCGGACCGGTCATCGCGATCGCGGAGTCCCAGCCGCACGACCCGACCTTCGCGCCCTTCGTCCGACGAGCCCTAGAGTTGGAGGTTCCCGTCGAAGTCGTCAGCGACGGTTTCGGCTTCTTCATCGAGCCGGCGCTTCGGAGGCTTGGAGTACCCGACATTCCAATCGTCACCAACAGGACCACTTTCGGCCACGGCCGGCCCACGATGGATTTCCCGAACGGCCACCCGAACTGCTTCGTTTGCGGCACGTGCAAGCGGCAGCGGGTGCTGACCCATCAGGCCGCGGGCAGGATGGTCGCGTTTGTCGGCGACGGGGAGAGCGATCGATACGGCGCCGCCTACTCGGATCTGATTTTCGCCAAGGACGAGCTCGTGGACCTGTGCCGGCGAGAGGGCTGGGCCTACGCCCCGTGGCAGGACTTCGCCGGCTTGCAGGAATGGCTCGAGGCCACGGTCGTCGCCTGGCGAGCCGATCCGACGAGCCTGCCGGCCCACACCCCCAGGCCGTTCATCTGCGGTCCCGAGCTCTGGGGCCCCGGCCGGAGCGACCCGCCGCCACGGGACGCGGCGCCGGCTCCGTAGGCCGCGGACGGTCGACAGACGCTCCTCTCCAGGTCCGGTTTGCTAGGAAGCGCCGACGTCCGTAGAATTGGAAAAACCCCCGGAGGAGAGTGAGCCACATGGCGAAGTATGTCTTTGTGACCGGAGGGGTCACGTCCTCACTGGGGAAGGGCATCACGGCCGCCAGCGTCGGTCGCCTCCTCAAGGCCCGCGGCCTCGCCGTCTCCGTCCTCAAGCTCGATCCCTACATCAACGTCGACCCCGGAACCATGTCGCCATACCAGCACGGCGAGGTTTTCGTCACGGACGACGGCGCCGAGACGGACCTGGACCTGGGTCATTACGAGCGCTTCATCGACGAGAATCTGTCCCAGCTCTCCAACGTCACTACCGGGCGCATCTACCAGGCGGTCATCGGTAAGGAGCGTCGCGGCGACTACCTGGGCGGCACCGTTCAGGTGATCCCCCACATCACCAACGAGATCAAGGAGCGCATCCAGCGGCTGGCCCGGGACGGCCGCGCGGACGTGGTCATCGTCGAAGTCGGTGGCACGGTCGGCGACATCGAATCGCTGCCCTTCCTCGAGGCCATCCGCCAGATGCGCAAGGACGTTGGGCGCCACAACGTGATGTACATCCACGTGACGCTGCTGCCCGCCCTGGCCGCAACCGGCGAGCTGAAGACCAAGCCTACGCAGCACTCGGTCAAGGAGCTGCGCGGCATCGGTATCCAACCCGATGTAATCGTCCTGCGCTCCGACCACCCCGTCAGTCAGGAGATACGCGACAAGATCGCCCTGTTCACCGACGTGGCAAGCGAAGCTGTAATTCCTGCGGAAACGGCCGACACGATCTACGAGGTGCCGCTCCTGTTCGAGGAAGCCGGGCTCGGCTCGCTCCTGATCAAGGAGCTCGGTCTCGAGGCTTCGGCTCAGGAGCCTGACCTCGAGGCCTGGCGTGCTCTGGTCGCTCGGATCAAGCGGCCCAAGCCGATCCTGCAGATCGCTTTGGTTGGCAAGTACATCGAACTCCCCGACGCCTACTTGTCGGTCACCGAGTCGCTGAAGCACGCCGGCTGGGCCCACGAGGTCGACGTCAAGATCCGCTGGATCGACTCGGAGTTGCTAAGCAAGGAGACGGCCGAGGAGCTGATGGCCGGGATCGACGGCATCGTCGTCCCGGGCGGCTTCGGTCACCGGGGCATCGAAGGCAAGATCCTCGCGGCAAAGTACGCCCGCGAGCACCGCGTGCCGTATCTGGGTTTGTGCCTTGGGCTCCAGTGCGCCGTCATCGAATTTGCGCGCGACGTGCTCGGCACCGAGGATGCCAACTCGACCGAGTTCGACATGTTCACTGAACATCCCGTCATCGACTTCATGCCCGACCAGCGGACCATGGAGGAGAAGGGCGGGACGATGCGGTTGGGCCTTTATCCCGCGCGATTGACGCCAGGCTCCAAAGCCAGCGCGGTCTACGGCACCGAGCTCATCTACGAACGCCACCGCCATCGCTTCGAAGTGAACAACCGCTATCGGCCGCTTCTGGAAGCCGCTGGCATGATCCTCTCGGGGCAGTCGCCGGACGGGCGGCTCGTCGAGATCGTCGAGCTGCAGGACCACCCGTGGTTCGTGGCCAGCCAGTTCCATCCGGAGTTCCGCAGCCGACCGGATCGTCCTCACCCGCTCTTCAGTGGCTTCGTGGGGTCGGCCGTCGCGCTGTCCCAGGGTCGCGAGCCGGAATTCCACGCCCCCGCGCCGGAAGCCCGGACGATCGGCGCGCTCCAGGGGACTCTTCCCGCCGAGAGCTGATCGGCAGCGGCGCACCAACGATCCGCCAGGGACCTCGACCGGCCCGATCGGGCGCCGGTGATACGATTCAGGGGCAAGGACGAGCATCTATCGCTGGCTCGACCCGGTAGGCCGAGCGAATCCCCGAGCAGGAGCTGCCCCACATGAAGATCTTTCTGGACACCGCGGAAATCGAAGAGATCAGGATCGCGGCCCGCTGGGGCGTCCTGGACGGCGTCACCACCAACCCGTCGCTCTACGCCAAGGTCGGCGGCTCCTACGACGACATCCTCAAGGAGATCTGCAAGATCACTTCCGGACCGGTTTCGGCCGAAGTCATCGCCGACGACGTCGACGGAATGCTCTCCGAGGGCCGCCATTTCGCCAAGCTCGCCCCGAACATCGTCGTCAAAGTGGCGATGAGCGAGAACGGGCTGGAGGCCATCTCGCGCTTCGCCGAAGAGGGGATCAAGACCAACTGCACCCTGATATTCAGCACGAACCAGGGTTTGCTGGCGGCCAAGGCGGGCGCGAGTCTCATCTCGCCTTTCGTGGGACGCCTGGACGACATCAACCAGGACGGCATGACCGTCATCCGCGAACTGGCCGAGATGTTCGCCATCCACGACATCCAATCCGAAGTGCTGGCGGCCTCGATCCGCAACCCTCTCCATGTGACCCAGGCCGCTCTCGCCGGCGCCCATGTAGTCACGTTGCCGTTCAAGGTCCTGCAGCAGATGGTCCACCACCCGCTGACCGATAAGGGAATCGTCCAGTTCAAGAAGGATTGGGACGACGCTCGCAAGGCTGTGGCGGCCAAGACGCCGTCGGCCTGATCTCCCCTTCCCAGTCGCCACGCCTTCGTCCGGTAGCGCCGCGTGTCCGGTACGCCGCGACCGGCGTCCCCCAAAGGTTCGCGCCTCGACTCGATTCCGCCTGAGCTGCTGATCCTGTCGGGGGCGCTCTCCGTTCAGTTCGGGGCGGGCGTGGCGGCGACCCTGATGCCGCAGTACGGGCCGCTGCCCATAGTCGCGATGCGGATCGGCTTCGGGGCGCTATTGCTGATCGCGTTCCAGCCCGTGCGGGTGCGCGGAGCGTCGCGTCCGGCGCTCGCGAGTTGCGTTGCCCTCGGGGTGATCCTGGCGGTAATGAACTCGCTATTTTACGTGGCTATCTCGCGGATTCCCTTGGGCGTGGCGGTCACGATCGAGTTCTGTGGACCGCTGGCCGTGGCCGTTCTGGGCTCTCGGCGCTGGCCCGATCTGGTGTGGGCCACCTTGGCCGCCTCGGGCATCTACGTCCTCGCGGGTGGTCGCCTCACCGCGGACGACGCAGTGGGCGTCGGAGCCGTCTTCGGCGCTGGCTTCTGCTGGGCGCTGTATATCGTGGTCGGCGGACGACTGGCTTCCTACTGGCCCGACGGGCGCGGCCTGACGCTCGCGATGGTCGTAGCTGCCGTCGTGACACTTCCGGTGGTGCTGGCCGCCTCGGACGTGCGTCCGCTACTGGCCTCGCCTGTGGCCCTGGCCGGGGGCATGGTCGTGGCTCTGTTCAGCAGTGCCATCCCGTACACGGCCGAGATCGCCGCGCTGCGGCGTCTGCCCGCGGCCACGTTCGGGGTCCTGATGAGTCTCGAGCCGGCAATTGCCACGGCCGTCGGTTTCGTGCTCCTGGGCCAGTTGCTGCACCCGGTAGATCTCTTGGCGATTGGCTGCGTGGCGCTTGCCAGCGCGGGGGCCAGCATCTCCGCCCGGCGCCTGCCTACGGCAGGTGTGCTGGAAGCGTCCTGATCGCCGGCCACCTCCCCCGTGCGCCCGGCGGCGGTATTCGGGGCGTAGCTGGGAGCCGGATGACTTCCGGACTTCATTTCGCCATACGTGCTGATTGACGCCACCTGATTGACGCCACCGCCCGAGCCGAGTATTCTGCGCCTCACCCCGACCGTGCGATCCGCTGCGGACCGATTCTGCGCGATTGTCTTGCACGGCACCTTCCCCAAACGAGCCCTGCCCCCATGCCTGCCAACACTCCCGACCAGAGATCCCGAAATCGCCGCCCCCGTCGCCGTCCCGCCGGCCGGACGCCCATGACGGACTATGACGAATTTGCCGACGGCGACAACCGCGACCTCGACATCAACGAATTGCGGGACATGGACGTCAACGAGCTCCAGGCCGTCAGCCACGACCTCGAAATGGAAGGTGGCCCGACCGCCAAGGAAGACCTCGTCGATTCGATCCTGGCCCGCCAGAGCGAGCTCGCCGGGCACGCCTACGCGACTGGCATCCTCGACATAGTCGAGGAAGGCTTCGGCTTCATGCGCCGCCATGGCCTGATGCCGAGCCAGGATGACGTGTACGTCAGCTCCAGCCAGATCCGCCGCTTCGGCCTGCGGATCGGCGATCGCATCAGCGGCTCGGTGCGGGCGCCGCGTGAGGGCGAGAAGTACTGGGGAATGATTCGAGTCGACCGGGTCAACGGCGTGGATCCCGAGACGGCCCGCCGTCGGCCGGTGTTCGGCGACCTCACCCCGGTCCACCCGAATGTCCTGATCAACCTCGAGACGGACCCGAAGAACCTGAGCCAGCGCCTGATAAACCTGGTCAATCCGATCGGCAGGGGTCAGCGAGCGCTTATCGTCAGCCCGCCTAAAGCCGGCAAAACGATGCTGCTCAAGCAGATCGCCAACGGCATCAGCACCAACTATCCGGAGATGCTGCTCATGGTCGCCCTCATCGGCGAGCGGCCTGAGGAAGTCACGGATATGCGCCGCTCGGTCAAGGGCGAGGTCATCAGCTCCACGTTCGACGAGCCGACCGAGAACCACACTCACGTTGCCGAGATGGCACTCGAGATCGCCAAGCGGCAGGTCGAGACCGGGCGCGACGTCGTGATCCTGCTCGACTCGATCACCCGGCTCGCGCGCGCCTACAACCTGGCGCTGCCGCCGTCGGGTCGAACCCTCTCCGGCGGTCTCGATCCAATCGCCCTCTATCCGCCCAAGCGCTTCTTCGGCGCTGCCCGAAACATCGAGGAGGGCGGCTCGCTCACGATCATCGGCACGTGCCTGGTCGACACCGGCTCCCGCATGGACGACGTGATCTACGAAGAGTTCAAGGGCACGGGCAATAGCGAGCTCATCCTCGACCGCAAACTCGCCGAGAAGCGCATCTTCCCGGCGATCGACGTTCAGCGCTCTGGCACTCGCCGCGAGGAGCTTCTTCTCGAGGAGCCTGTCCTCAAGATGGTCTGGACGATGCGCCGGATGCTCTCCGCGGTCGGCACCAACGAAGGCCTCGAGTTGCTGCTCAACCGCCTCGTCAAAACCGAGAGCAACGTCGAATTTCTGGCCAAGCTGACCAAGAGCCTCGACGCCTGAACGGGCACGCCCCGACCGACTGAGCCGCCTCGGCCCACTCTTACCGGCAGGCAATTGCCTACTGCGAATTGCGCAGGTGCCTCCGCGTCTGTTACGGTTGGCTCCAACAGACCTCCGGCCGG
>OCZT010000617.1_pt1 | contig 35702 bp, 34 predicted proteins | sample 1539031 | NCBI WGS metagenome assembly OCZT01 (sample SAMEA3539308, study PRJEB22396) | soil metagenome | biome: tundra; feature: field; material: soil | place: USA | collected 2010-05 | depth 0.15 m | reverse complement strand
GTCTCCAGATCGACCCCGAGCCCGACCGCGGCCGCCTCGTCGAATAGGACCTCGGAGTTGGAACCGTCGGTGAAGCGCGTGAGCGCCTCGTAGCCAACGATCTCATTGCGCCGGAGGTCGACTATCGGTTGGAAGACCGGCCCGAAGGCTCGGCGGGCGATGACGTCGGCGATGTGGTTGCGGCCCCGTCCGGCCTCGGTCCGCTCAGCCACATCGCGGCCGATGAGCGCCCCGGCGAGATCCGCAAACTCGACGAGAGCTGGCAGCGCCTCGGTGAGGGCGATCTCCTCGACGGATCCTGTGCCGCAGATGACGAGCAGCCCGATGACCTGCTGCTCGTGTCGCACGGGCGCGCACGCAACCGCCTGGACGCCGAGGCCGATCAGGAGCTCGTTGTAAGGGTTCGAGGGTTGGCTCGCCCATGGCCCGATCCAGGGGCCTTCAGTGGCCCGCTCGCGGAGGTACCGACTACCCTGTTCTGGGAGCCGTCGCAGCGGCGGGTCGGACTGGTCCTCGACGACGAAGCCGATCGGCCACGCACGTCCATCGAGTTCGAAGAGGGAGAGCTGCGCGGCTATGACGCCCGTGAAGCTGACGACCCGGCGGCAGATCGCCTGGGCGGTGGCCTCCGGCGTGTCGTCTCCGCGCAGGCCGCGGATCGTCTCCGCGATGAGCGCGCGCTCCCGGGCGAGCTGGGTCGAGCGTTCCGCAAGCGCTCGCTCACGCGTCACGTCACGCTGCACCGCCACGTAGCTCGTGATCGCCCCCGAGGAGTCGCGGATGGGCGAGATGACGACCTCCTCGGTGTGGAGTGAACCGTCCTTGCGCCGGTTGATAAAGTCGGCAGACCAGGGCACGCCATTCGTGAGCGCGGCCCACATCGCGTCGTAGAACCAGGGCGTCTGGAGGCCGCTTTTCTGGAGGCGTGGGTTCCGGCCGATGACCTCGTCGCGGCTATAGCCGGTCACTCGCTCGAAGGCGTGATTGACGTAAGTGATCCGCGCCTCGAGGTCGGTGATCATGACCGACTCGGTCACCTGCTCGATGGCAGCGATGAGTCGATCGCGTTCTGCCAGGTCGCCGAAATACGCCGCGCTGTGCCCGGAGAGGGTCGGAGCCGCCGCTTCATGGGTCGGCGTCCGCATATGCGTTCGGCCGGGCGTCCCGCGTTCCGAAGGCCGTGGGCGCAGTGCACTCGGGTCGCGATCCGTGCCGGTCTCTGGCTCCGAATGTCTCATCGTTCTCATCTGCGCGCGCTCCCCAGGCGTTCCGACGTCACCAACCGGTCACCGTGGCAATAGCCAACCTACGCCGTTCACCGGCAATCACCACCCCCCCCTTTCGTTCAACATCCCCTACGCCCCGTCATCTTTGGGCGCTGTGCAGACTGGACGTGCATTTGCGCGGAGTTGTGCGGGCGAAGCTGACTGTCAGGCTGATCTGGTGATTCTCTGACTGCGACCGAAGTTGCACGATCAGGTCATCGTGCCGACAGCCGCCGGCACCTAGACGTTCGCGAACGCCGTCTAGGGCGGGTCCGTTCTGTCGCAGTGTTCACAAGCCATCCCAAGGCATGGGCACACGTCGGGGGACCGGCACTGGGAGTCCCGAGCCCCACCCGAAAAGAAGCCCCGCGTCATCCCTTTCTGTCGACTGGCCGCTTGCTTCGGCGGTACGTTTGCGGGCCAGGACCACCGATATCGGCTCGCCCTGGATTTGCAGGTCCCACAAGTTGTCGGCGAGATGGGCCAGCACCGCTCGGCCCCGTCCCTCATCGTCAGGATCAGTCGTGGCGCTCAGCTTCGAGAGGACCCGAGCAGCCGCTAAATCGAGAGTCCGGTAGTTCCACTCCAAACCAGCCACAAGGGCATCCCGATAGAGCCGAGCGGCATCCGCAACAGAACCCGCATGCAGTGGGGCCGCGTCTAGCCGCAGGTGACCTTTCAGCACCAACCAACGGCTGACCCAATCCCCCAATCCTGATCGCACAGCGAGGTCGTCGCCTTCGGAGATCAACTCCTGAATTCGCGACGCGCCGCCAGCCTCGTACAGGCATTCGGCCAGTAGGACGACATTCCTGAACAGTCCGTAGGTCGACTTTCGGTCGCGGTAGGTCTTGGTGCTCTCCGAGAACGTGGCTATCGCGGCACCATATTCCCGTCTGGCCAGGTGGAGCAGTCCCAGGTGTCGTCGAATGTACATCTCCTTGTCGCGACGCCCACCAAGCGTATCTGGCAGTCGGCTCGCCGCCTCCATTGCCGAGTCCAGTTCGGCCTGCGCGTCGTCAAATCGGCCCGACGCGAGGAGATCTTGGGCGAGCCGGTTGTGTCCGTCCGCGATGCGCTCGGGATTCTGCGACAGCTCAGCCATCCGCAGAGCCTGCCTCCACATTTCCTCGGCTTCGGCGTAGCGGTCCCTGTTGAAATGCAGATGGCCTAGCTCGACATAGGCGCTGTAGGCTCCGAACGCATCGCCAACCTTCTGGGCGATCGCTAGAGCCCGCTCCAACAGTCCCAGCCGAGATTGATCGGAGCGCTGGCCACCGTGGTGTTCGCGACCCATCGCACCCAAGGCAACTAGGATCTGGCAGCCTGCAGCGGTCTCCTCAAGCCCAGCCTCTCGCACCGCATCGAGGCTCTTCTCTAGATACTCGAATGCCTCGCCTTGCCTGCTCGCGAAGCTGAGATACGTAGCGTAGCTCCACAGCACCTCCCAGCTCGTCGACGCGTCGATCCTACGGTTCCGGACCAACCCCAACAGTCGGGCCTCGTCCAGGTAAGCCCACGAGAACTCAGCGGCGGTCTGCTGCAGTCGGCACAGCTCGAGACGGTGCAACGCTTTGGGATCTCTTAGCTGGAGGCGAGTCGCGTCGTCGACGAGCGCTCGGCAGACCTCATAGCGGAAGTAGGGGAGGCATGCGGCAAAGACCTCCCGAAGGCGCTTGCTTCCGGCGTCCTCGTCCACCTGAAGGAGGTGGTAGACCCGCTCTTGCTCCAGCCGTTGCCACTCGTCGCTCAGGCCTAGCACGCCGTCTACGCGCGAGATGCGATCCTCGAAGTACTGGGCAGCTCGCCAATGAAGCGCCCGATGCGCCGCGGGATCATCTACCTGCATAGCCCGGTCAATGAACGCGCGCACGGTGTCATGAACCCTGTAGGTGTGGCCAGTCCGTTCCCTCCCAGGCCCTACAAAAGGGAAAGCCTTTAGCTCCTCGTACTGATTGTCGAGTCGCTGATGCTCAGCGATCGCGCCGATGATGTCTCTGTCGAAGTACCGGACCGCCGCTGCCGCTCGCAGTAGATCCATCATTTCGATAGGAACGCCCTCGAGCAGGAGTCGCAGCAGCTCGTTCAGCGACTCAGCCTCCACCTGGCTGAACTCCACCACCTGGTACTTGACCCACAGGCGGACCGCGGTTGTCACGGCGATTGGGAGGCCGCGCGCAAACCCCGCGATCTTCTCCACCTGCTCCGGGTCGGGATCGATACCCAGCTGCGATCGGTAGTACCGGCACACGAGATCACGCATTATTTGCTTGGACATCGGCTCAACTCGGTGTATGCGAGCGTGTGCCATCCAGCCCGGCCATTCGCGATCCCAATCGAGCATCTCGCGGCCTGCGACGACAACGAGTATGTTCGGATGCAACCGCCTGATGGTGCCGCTCAGCCACGCATCAAGTCCGCCTGCCTTCTCCAGGGCATCCACCATGAGAACGAACCGACGCCTGGCGGCAACCTTCGATGCCGCCTCGACGAAGTAGTTCGTTAGCTCCCGCGAGGGAGACGCCAGCACGTCACGGTCTTGCGCACCGACTCCGCGTGTCAGCCAGTCAATCGAGCCCTGCATCGCGGCACCACCTGCTAATCCCGCAACCGTCCCGACCACGGGAAAGCTCGAACCCAGAGCCGCTCCTGCAGCCCCGGCAACGGCCGATTCTGCGAACGTGCGAACAGCCTCGTTGGACCACGTCCGCGCCGAGTTCTTGCGCACTTGGTCCTGGGCTGCCAGATACCGATCCAGCCTCTTGGAGAACTCCTGCAGGTCCACGCCGTCGGTCTTCAGATCCTCGGCCCAGATGGAGAGCGTTCCGACGCCCGTATTCAGGTCATCGGCAGAGGCCAGAGCCGCTGGGACCTGCGCATCGCGGCACTGGACACGAAACATCCGCAGAAGCGATGACTTCCCGACTCCCCCAACACCATGGATAGCGAGAAGCCGCCTCTCCAGCTTCGGGGCGGTGATCGCCGCGGAGAATGCGGCGCGCAGTTCCTCCGCGTCCGTGAAGTAAGCCGCCAGGTCGTCGTCTGCGCTATCCAATGCCATCTCGGCACCCCCGCTGTCCGTATCCTGGCCCTCCGCCTGCAGTCTCCGACCATAGCGGTCCGAAGGCATTGCCGCTTCGAGAAGCTCGCCGGTCACGCCCTTCGAGAGCCGACGCCAGTCTACCGGGCCAGCCCCTTCGCCGACGTACGTTGCAGGAACTGGCTTGGCCGTGCTGATGGGCAGGTAGATGATGCCTGCCCATCAGCACGGCCAAGGGAGCCAGCGCCCGACCGCCAACCGTCCTCGAACCAGAACAACGTGATCCATGCTAGTCGGCAGACGCCGTCGCGATGCAGCCATAGTAATGGCCGCTGACACTCGATTGGTCAGGACCCAAGCGGATGACTCCACCGTTCCGCCAGCTGGGGATCAACAGTGGACTGTCTATTGACGGCGAGGCTATCTAGGATCTACGGCTGGCCAGGGAGGGTCCCGGCAGTGAGGTCGGACTTGAACAGGTCGTAGAGATCGGACGCCAAGCGAGCGCGATCCCACACGCCGATCCTGCCCGTAGCGCTTTGCCCATCGGCCTGATCGTTCGACACCGCCATGGCCAACTCTCCAAAATCCAGATCGCAACGCAAACACGCGCGTCTGATCCGGTCGAGATCCTGCTGATCGCGTTCTCGACACGAGAGACCAGCTCGCACGAGAAGCACTAGAGTATCGACGGTCACACCATCGGGCAGGGATCTTCTTGCCGCGTCATTTGGTCCAATGGCGTCGATGAGGGCAGAAGACAGGTCGTCGGCGGCCTGCGAAAAACCGTCCGCGTCGTCGATGTCGACGCGACATCCAAGTAGATAGGCTTCGGTCGCGTCTACCGACCGCCCGCGGTTGTGCAGTTCGCTGCCCATCCATGTGCACGATTGGCCGTCGACGTCGCTGCATCGGACCGCTCTGCGATACCACTCTAGTCCCTCTTCGCGCCGGCCGACGTTCTCAAGGGCGCGAGCGTGCGCTCGAAGCGCGCGGGTACTGTCCGGGCGCTTGGCAATGAGTTTTGTAGTCAGCCGCAGCGCGTCGTCGTGCAAGTCGTCGATCTGAAAGGCATCCAGCGCCATGCCAATTCTCCCGAGCGCTTCCTCATCCACTGAGTCTGGCAGCTCCGATTCGTCATTCTGGAGGACTCCGATACCGATCTCCTGCAGTAGTTCCGTCCGTGCCCGGGCCCTCAGTTGGGGATCAGCAGCGTGTGCAAAGAAGCCAAGTTGCGCCGCTCTGAGGCTCGTGTCGCGAGGATATGTCCTGACTGCGCAATCGAAAACGGCGCCGGTTACCTGAGTCAGGTCGAGCTGTGTGGTGAAGGCTGCCAAACGCATAAGCTGGCGCTCGGAGAGTGGCGCGGCGTTCGACTCGAGGGCGCGCCCGACGACAGAAATGAGCTCGACTGGGTCCCCTCTGCTGGCGGCCTCTTCGGCTTGATTGAGAAGATCGCCCGGCAGCACTCTAGCTCGAGCGTCGGCAAGGGCGGCAGCCACGACGGCTTGTGGACTGGCGCTCTCGTCATGCGCGGTGCCGATGTCGACGCCGTACCTCTCGGCATATCGAGTGAGTTGGGTTCGAAGCCGCGAGATCTCCTTGCGAAGTTTACCCTCCGCCGAGCCGCTCGCAGCTGCGAGCGCGTCCATCGGGAGTTCAGGCATGAAATCGTGGACGGGATTGTCCCACTCCGCTTCGTCGAGGCGATCGAGAGTGTCGAGGTAGGAATCGAGAGCCGCCCGGAGTTTCGCGAGCCCTGTGAGCTCGGCTCGGAACTTGATAACGCGGTAGGCGCCGAGGTCGAAGGGGACGTCAGGGGTTCGGACCTCGTCGACGATCAGAACAGTCCCTTTGCCGCGAAGACTGTGTCGCACGCCGAGTTCATAAAAGACATTGGGGTTGAGATCGGTTAGGTCAGCGACCACGAGGTCGGCTTGGGCGAGTGCAAGGAGGATGTCCTTGGTGATTGCCCCGCCGCGCTGGATGTCGTCGGCACGAACAACGCGATAGCCTCGATTGGCGATAGGCGGCGAGAGTTCGTTGTAGAGCGCCCGGAAATGGTCGTAGTCGGTCGTTCCTTCATGCCTTATCGGCATGATGACGAAACACACTTTGTCCCCTGTCGCGGCCGCTGCTGCACTCGCCTTCATATTCCCCTCCTCCAAGCGGCGGGCTTCCAGCGACCGAACCCGTAACTGTGAATCCGTCAGACGAATCAAGCGATTGTTGACGGTTTTGAATCATACACCCATGCCGGAGTGACTGAGGCGCTGCATCGTTGTTGACGGGACCGCCTCCCGACGTGAAGTGGGACTCTTGGCCGATGACCATGGTTTCATGGTGTCGGCGCTTACAGCGCCCGCGTAGAGCCGTCGCCGTGCGGGCCAGCTCTCAGGGGGCGAGCTCGGCAAGAGCCGTTTCGGCAGCCTGGCGCACGGTCGCGTGGGTGTCCTTGCAGGCAAGCTGGAGAGACTCGGCTGCACGGGGATCGCGGATCTTGTCCATCGGCCAAGGATGCACGCCCGGTCGCTGAAGTGCTGCGCTGATCGCCATATCGGGAACCTCCGTGCCCGCCCTCGTTGCCTAATCAGAAGTGGCGGGGTGTCTCACCCGATGTTGGCAGAGAGGGGCCCGTGGTGTCCTCGCATCAATGTCCTCCTGTGAGCTGCGCCCGCTCATTTCACAGGAACGTTGCACTGACCGCTTGAAACCGCCCTTTGGTTCAATCGTTCTCGCCGCACTGCTACTTGTTGGCGTGTTGCCTCCCGAGGCCTTTGAGCGACTTTGGGCACTCCTCCAGGGCAAGATGCCGGGTCCACCGAATGGCCCGCCAAACGCCTAGCCCCGGTGCCAATCAGGCTCCGGCCGGATTTGAGTCCGAAGTACCGAGCTAGCCTTTCGAGCAAGATGACCCTTGGATCGGTTCACCGGCTCCGATTCGCTTCGAGGTCGATGACCCACGCAGGTTCCGTTGTTAGCAGGGTTGTCTGAATTCGTACCGTCAGAACACAAGGTATTGGACCAAATCGTGGTGGCGCTTGTCGTAACCATCCAAGTGTCCCAAGTGTGTTGCCCCATCTCGTTCCCAGACCCTCGGAGGTCGGCGCCGGTGAAGTTCACGCCCGAAAAGTCGACACCCCCTATATGCGCGCCCTTGAGGATGGCTCCGGTGAAATCGGCACCCGTGTAGTCGCCGGCGAACCAGACAGAAGCGAATGAGGCTCCGATGGCCTTCGCATTCTTGAAGTCGCTGCCAAGGGACGAGTTATCGAAGACGGCATTGTTTAGGGTTGCATTCTCGAAACTGCCATGGAATTCGACCCCAGTCATGGTGGCGCCGCTGAGATCAGCGTTGTCGAAGATGCAGTTACGTGCCAAGCCGGCGGTCATAACGCCGTGGAACTGGAGACCGGAGAGGTCGGCGCCGTAGCACACGTGGGCAGCGAGGAACACTGCCGATGCCGTTATGTCCCCGTTTCCAGCCGCGCCTGCGGGGCCAGCAGACCCCTGAGCGCCTGGCGCTCCGCTCGGTCCCTGAGCGCCCGCGAGACCTTGCGGTCCGGTCTGGTTCCAGCTAATCGCAGAGTCAGTCCCGACGCATTTGATCAGTGGCTTGGTGCCAACGGCAACGTTGTACAGAACCCCCAGGCCGCCAGCGGGGACTTTGTCACGGTGTCGCGGACACGCTGCGATCGCCGCGTCCCGCTCGTCCGACCTGAGGAGGTCGAGGTTGACCGGCGGAATCTCGAACGCTCGAAGGAAGTCCTTGCGTTCTGCCTGTTGCTCGGGGGCTCGACGCTTGATGAACATGGCCAGTAGCGTGCCGGATTGACACCTACTGAGTCAATATGGTGTGCGTACCATCTTGCGTACCAAATTTTGGCGCTCGCTCGACAGGCGATGTTCCAGAGCTCGAGCGGCTTGCCGCCCAGCTTCGCGCAGACCCAGCAGTGGTCGCGGCAATCGAAGCCCGAGCACACCGGCGACCTAGAAACGCGTGCCGCACCTGGAACTCAATAACCTGTTCAACGCCGACTCTACGGCTCAACAGGCCTAGCCTCGGCTGAACAACAAGTCGCGAGAACCGTCTGGATGCCGACTTTCGACCTGGATGACCAGATCCCGTATGTCCGGAACGGCACCCAGGACCGCCAGTTCGACAACGCGTGAGGTTGGGTGGTCGCCAATCGAGCTGAAGGTGCGGGGCCCACGGAGCGCCCCTCCCCGTAGGATGCTTCCGGAGTTGATCGATGAGAGTTCAGTTTCCGCCAGGTGTCGCTCGAGCATCGCAGCCGTGTCGATCGTGAGCACGGTCTGTGTCTGATCTCTATACGCCCGCGCGTGCAGCAGAACATTCAGGTTATCTTCGGTCAGCCAGAAGAAGACTCGCCGATTCAGGAGCTCGTACCACCTAGAGGGAGTCATTCCGTCGGTGAGGCAGCGGTCAAGCAGATTGGGACGCAACGGCTTTTGGTCGCGTACAACGGCTTGGCCCAGACCATCCTGAGTGAGTGCCATGGACTCTGGTCGCCACTCGGATTCGATGACCCGACGTTCTTCGCCATTGACTCGAAACAAGTCGAGAAGCGCGGACGTTGATAGCAAGCCGTGTTCAGCGATTGAGGGCCAACTTCCGTCGTGGGCCATGTGGAAGAGTCTGGGGTAGCGACCAATCAAGCGCTCGGGCCTCACCACCACCTCCGTCTGTCAATGATGCTTCGAACATGGAAGCGCGTAGTAATGAGAGAGATAGGAGCCTGAGCGACCCGCTCCACTTCCTCAACAAACAGGATCGAGTCGTCGGTCAGCTGCTCGAAGCGACGCGCGTTGCGGTTCTTGATGCTCAAGTAGTCGGCGAACGTTAGCGCGATGTCGGTTGGGCTATTGAGCCGGGCTGAGCGGCGAAGCAGGTCCCAGTCGAATTCCGCGACGCGGCGATCGCGTCCGGTCGTCGAGGTCTTCTCCGTTGTCTGCAACTCCTCAAGCGGTATACCTGAGCGCTCAGATACCGCCTCCCAAGTGATCTCGCCCGACATGGGTCCGGAGTTGCCGCCGACTCGAATGGGATAGGTCCGACAGACCATGATGACCCTACGAACCCGATGAGGCGGGATGCCCGCTTCGGCCAGAGTGCCCGACGCGTTCGTGTCTCTGGAGGTGACCTTCGGATAGGGACCGTGATACAAGCTAAGGCCCGACCCCTGGGTGCCCTCAACAAGGATCCGGTCCCGGCGAGCATAAGCCCCAGACAACACGTCGTCCGCGTCGCGAATGTACGGGCGCAGCGCAGAGATGTCGCGCGCCAGCTCCACATCGTTGCCACGTCGGATTCGTCTGGCCGTGGCGTAGCCGACCCCTTGCCCGGTGGAGGCGATCGCGCCCACAAGGTTAGCCTTCTCGGCCGTTTGATCCTCTTCGCTGATGATCATCGCCCGAGGGTCGATAGATAGCCGCTGGGCCTCGATGCCGCATTCGGCGATCTCGTCGAGAAGTCGGGGTAGCCAGAGAACTGCCCCGGGGGCTAGCAGGACATGCGCCTGAGGGTTGGTGCGTGTGCCAGACGGTAGGTGGTGATATATGTACTTCTCCTCACCGAGGAGAACGCTGTGACCGGCGTTTGGTCCGCCCCCTCGCACGAATAGGTCGTACTCGGCTGCAAGGTGCGCGACTATGTGCCCCTTACCTTCGCTACCGTATTGACCTCCGACGATCACGTCCACGAGCCGTTCGGACGAACTGCCGTACAGACCCAATCGGCTGGCCGCCCGCGCTAGTACGTCATCGGCGGTGTTTCGGACCGTGTCGATGACGACATCAGCAGTCGACTTCATTGAGTCGACTTGGCGCTCGGTCGGGTCGGCCGCCACCACTTCATATGAATGGGCTTCCCCCTCACGGCCGGTCCGACCGTCAAAGCGGGACTTGATGATCTCCATGGGGGCGATCAAGTGGATGTGCGCCACTGCTGGGCCGAAGGCCTTCCGGAGGCCCTCCACCTGATTCTCGCGACGGACGGCATCCACCACGATCAGGGCCCCGGCCTCTCCGTCGTCGAGTTCGAGCTGACGCCAGAGAGCGTCCGCGACCCACCGCCCGGTTGTCCTTCGGTCCAAAGCGGTGCCGGCACGTTGCAGCGCCTGACGGTCAGAGCGTTCTGTGCCTAGACGCGCGCGTAGGAGGTCCTGCGTCTTGAAGACAGTTGCCCCGAATCTGTCGTGGAGGCCCTGCGCCAAGGTACTCTTGCCGCTCGCGACTCGGCCAGACAGGACGATGACGCGGCGTTCCATGGCTGCTGGTTACCCCCGTCGCTCGAGCCACGGGCCAGTGAGGTGAACCGTCGCTTGCTTTGTGGGCTGAGGTTCGGTCCCCGGAAGGTCATAGATGGTTACCGCCACTCCGCGGGATCCAAGGATCTCCTCGAGCAGCCCAGCTACAACCGGCCACGAACCGCCGGCCTGTCCTGCGCCGATGCGTGGCGCGTGAACACTCGCGCCGTGCTCCACCGCAACCTCAGCGACTTGGGATATTGCGTCTTCGAGAGCGCCGTAGCGAATTCGAGGTTTTGGCGAAGCACCATAGCCATGCATGGCGACTAGGCTCGCGACAAAAAGGTCAGGTGAGACTTGGCTCAGATGGGCGTTGCCCAGCGACAGGCGGTTCTGGTCGTCTCGGACCCAGGCCCGAAAGTCTTCCTGCACGGTCGGCCAACTCCGCCGGATGGCTAGTGGGAACCCGCCGCCCCAGTTTGGGGTTCGGTCATTCACCACTTGCACGACGATCCTCGGGCCATTGCCACGCGGTCTCGTCGCGTCTCCGAAGAGGTACGTGATCTTAGGAATGCTTTGATCAATCTGGGACTCAGGGGGGCGAACGATTCCCACGACCCGTGGATAGCGGTGCCCTGGATACGGCGGGATGCCGACACACTCCACATGGACCTGGCCCGAGTCAGCCCATTCTTCATCGCCCTTCGCCGTGAAACCGATAGCAGTGCATTCACCCACCACCGAAGAGACGGGGATGGTCCTGGGGATACGGATGTCGCGCCATGGCGATGCAGGTCGGGCGTAGTCGATGCGGTAATTGGCTGCATCGGGGGTCGGCCGGGAAGCGGCGAAGATGGCCATCGGTCGACGTGAGAGATGAACGAGCCTCAGGGCCATTGCCTCGACGGAGACGTCGTAGTCCGAGCGCAGGCGCAGCAGGCGTTCAATAGTCAGGATTTCGTCCAACGTGTTTTCCATGGTGCCGATCGGCATAAGGAGCTCGGCCGCACCAATGTTGCATAGCAGTTCGAGCTGCCAATCGTCCGTGGTGTGGGTCGCGGCAGAGCGGAATCTTGTCTGCTCTGCCACATCCGGAAACAGAGAGTGTGCCAACTCATGCGCAATCGAGTATCGCCGGCGACCCCTCGGTTGAGATGGATTGAAGTCGATCTGGAGGCGGTCGTTCTTGCCGAGGTCGATGCGAGCGTCGATGACGTCCTGGCGGGGAAGCACTTCGATTCCCCGAAGCTCCGCCAGGCGCATGGGATCGAACGGTGGGCCGTCCCACCCCGCCTCGATGGCCTCGAAGACGAGTTGGCGAGCTCGTTCAACGACGATGTCAGCTGGATCGCCGTACTGGCTAAGAAGGCGAGCAGAGGGATGCGTCCAATCAAGTGTTGGCATCGCGATCTACCTCCTCTCAACCCCTGAATGCGGTCCCGGACACGCGTTGAGCATCGTCAAGCATCCCAAGGATGCCACAGCGGGGCCATCACAATGGTAAGCAATACTCCTAATGTCAATCCTAGTTGACAATGGTAGCAATACTCCTAATGTCAATCCTAGTTGACAATGGTAAGCAATACTCCTAATGTCAATCCTAGTTGACAGCAAGTGAGGCAAATGTGAGCGAAGCGTACGACGCGGCTGGCCTGGGTCGTTCCATTCGGGAACTCAGGAATGAACGCGGATGGACCCAAATCAGACTTGCTTCCTGGCTTGGCGTGAGTCGCGCCACGGTGGTTGCACTCGAGCATGGTGGGCCCGTGAGCTTGCAGATGACCATGCGGGCGGTTGGCCTCCTTGGCGGCAAGATCGTTGTCGCACCGAAGGTGGATCGCACGACGAGCCCGCGCAAGACCGCGTGACCGACACACTCGTCGTCCGGCTCGGAGGCGAACACGTAGGCGAACTCGTCCGCGAGCGTCAGAAGATGCGTTTTCATCCTCTTGCCGGCGCGTCCCGATTGAGCATCGCCGAACAGGCTGAGGGCCCTCGCTGGCCGCCAGCATTCACCAGAGCCTGGTTCGACGGCCTTCTGCCCGAAGGCGATCGTCGTACCGCCGCTGAGGCACTTCACAATATTGCACGAGGAGACACATTCGGCCTTCTGGGCGAGATCGGCTGGGAATGCGCCGGAGCAGTGTCGGTCATGCCGGAGGGCGTGGATCCTGGTCTGGCGACCTACGAGCCGCTCAATGAGCTAGGGATCTGGAGCCGCCTTGACGCACTGCCCCGATCAGTCGGTGGCAGTGATCTCGACGTACGTCTCTCACTTGGCGGGGCGCAAGACAAAATCCTGCTGGCCAGGTTCGATGGTGAATGGAACCTTCCACTCGAGGGTGCGCCAAGTACTCATATTTTGAAGCCGGAGCCAATCGCTTATCCCGGTCTTGCCGCTGCTGAAGCCTGGTCTCTCCATGCGGCGGCGGCGGTGACTCTCACGGCCTCGGCAGAACTGCTTCTCGCTCCTGACCACCGTCCGACGCTCGTTGTTGAGAGATACGACCGCGAGATCCGACCGGACTCAATCGTTCGCTTACATCAGGAGGACCTCTGCCAGGTACTGGGTTTGCCGCCCGAGCAGAAGTACGTTTTGCCTAATAGCGGGGAACTCTCGCGTCTGCGTCGGCTCGCAGATATCCTCGTGGCGCGTGGTGTCGACGCGGAGCGTGAACTGATCCGGCTTCTTGAACAAGTGGTAGTCAATGTTGCATTGGCCAACACGGACGCGCACGCCAAGAACATCTCGGTCGTCCACGTAGCTCCGTCCGTTGTGACTCTGTCCCCACTCTACGACGTCGCACCCACTCTGTTCTTTCTGCCCAGACAGGTTCACATGGGGATGCCCGTCGGGGGCAACTTGCGCATAACCGAGGTTACGCGTGGACACCTACTTGCCGAGGCCCTGTCGTGGGGGGTGCCGAGAGACCTGGCTGTATCCACCATAACGGAGGCGTTGGAGCGTCTCGATGCCGGAATGAAGAACGCCGATTCGGTGATCGATGGCATTTCGCAAGAACTTAGGGCGCTGGTCACCAGGCAGTACAACCGACTCGCCTTCGGCCAGGACTGAACCAGCAACGTCGTGCTCAACAGCCGTGGGCATTGCCAGCGCCGATAGATACGAGCCGATCGCGAATGTGCTTCGAGCGCAAACGGGCGGGGACGCTGACGCGCGAGATTGCGCGCTCGGGGATAGGTCGGCCCGGGTCGACGGAATCTTAGCTCGGTCCGCCTCGCATCTCAGGACGCCGCTGCCTCGATGAGAAGCCTGAGTTTATCGGGGCGGCATAACCTGGCGCGGGGTCGGGCGACGCCTTGCGACAGTCCGGAAGCTGGTGTCAATGGCCGTGTGAAAGTCCCCAGTTTTGGCCGCCGAGATTGGTTCCGGCCGCCTTGCGGCGGCGGAACGTGAAACCCGTGCAGTCTCCACGTTGCCATCCGAGTCTGGCCTGCCGGCGTCGAGTAGCGTGAATACTTGGAACGGCGCCCACCAGCGGCGTTCAACCCCCTCTTCGGCTCGATCCTGCATCGTCCTCGCCAGAGCCTGAGCTGGCGACATGCCCTTCGCCATCAGGCGGTACAAGTCCGTCATCATCGGACCCGCAAATCGACCATCGACTTGCCACAACGGGACTACCGCCGCGGTGGCGCCGGCCAGCAATGCCGCTTGCGCAAGACCCATCCTTTCTTCTCCGGCCAGAGAAGAACTCAGCCCAGCATGGCATCCGGAGATCGTGACGAGCCCCGGCATCAATCCACCCGCGAGCAGCGTTTCGCCGGTGAGCACGCCGTCGAGAAGCTGGACTCCCGAGCGCAGCGGCGCCTTGGGCTCGAACCATGCGTGTGCAGCGAAATGGATAGGGCTGCTGGAAGGCAGCAACCCCACCACTTCGGCGACGGTCGCTTGGCGGCCGACCAGCGCGGAAGAGCCCAGCAGCAGGGCAATGGCGAGTGCCTCCTGGCGAGCATGCAACAGCGGCGCCATTTCGGAGCCGGCGGTCGGATCGCCCACGATCAGGGGCGTTGCGGAAGCGACCCTCGTCCGGTATTCGCGGCGGGCCAGCAGAGACGGAACGATCTCGACGGCGGGAAACGACTTACCGGGTTCTCGCCAATCGCCGATGAGCGCCGGCCAAGGCACCGAGAAGGCATACGAAGCGGGCGAAACGACCACGCAGTCGGCTTGGGCGAGTTCTTCCTTGCACGGCCCGAGCATCTCAAGGAGCGTCAGATCCCATGTGCGACGAGCTCGTCGGTCGCCATTGACTTCTGCCCGCAGGTCCGCCAAGACTCGCTTCCACTCGGCCGCCCCGAACGAGGCTCGATGAACTGTCAGTAGACGTCCTTTCTGGACGAAGATCGCGGTCCACGACTCATCAATCCAGAAGGACAAGGCTGTCTTGCCGGAGGCCAGCACGGGCAGATGACCGACGGATCCTAGAACACCCCGGCGTAGCGCAACGTATCGTTGTCCATTGGGTCCGGTTGCGGCGATGGCGCTCCACGCGCGGTCCAGTTCGGCGGCGAGATCCCGGCGACGCGTGATGCGATCGTGCCGCCGCAACCCATCAGTTGGCCCCCCCTCCGGGCCACCATCGTTACCGAACTCCTGGCGATCGATGATCCGCAATTCGTCGAGCGCCGTGGTTTCTTGAGCGATGAGGTGATCGGGCAGATCCGGAGGTCGAGGCAGACCATCGCGCGACAGTGATTCCACGAGAAGGCGCGACTTGGCCCCCTCGGCCACCGCGAGTGCTCTGCGAACGGCCCCTCTTTCTCCTGCGTCGGCGAGCGCTAGGTAAGCATCGATGAGGTTGGGGCCCAGTTGGCCCCAGGTCGCAATGCCGCCCAATCGGTAGTCGATGGGTAGAGTCGTGGCTCGACCGTCGACGAGCCGACGGACGCCCTCCCATGCTGCAATCGCGCCCCGTAGGTCCTTTAACTCTCCCGAGCGTCGCCAGCGATCCCGCAATGAGATCCCCAGGTTGTACAGAAGCTGGGGTTCAGCAGCGCTTCCCCGAGATCGCCGGATCGCCTTGCGAAACAGCGCGATGGATTGATCGAGCAGTTCGGAATCCTCGGGCCGGCTCAGGTGTACGTCGCGGAGCAGCCCGCCGAGAGTGTTGGCGCGTGCGACCCACTCGGGGTGCGCCTTGGGGGTGGCTCGGAGGTTCTTCAGCGACAATGAAGCCGCTCGTTCCAGATCTTTGATGCTGGGCCGACGCAGGTTCCGCCGGCGGAGCGCGATTGCTAAGTTGGTGCTGATCGGAAGCGACACGACTGGCGCGCCCGACCCGACGAGGCGGAGCGCCTCTTCTGCGGCTGCCACAGCGTCGTCGAGATAGCTCATCCGGTGACCCAAACCGTCTCGGTCTATCAGCGCCGCCGATAGGTTGTTCAACGCACTCGCACGCCTCACGCCGCTACAAGCGGGAGACCTCAGAGTCTGTTTCAGGAGGCGGACCGCCTCGATGAGGTCTTCGGCACTTTGCCAGGTGCGACCTCGAATCCGAAGCGCCGTCGCAAGCGCTCCGATCACGACCACCCGCGCGGAGTGGTTTCGGGGCAGGTCTGCCAGCGCCCCCTCGTAGGCTTCGATGGCCTCTTCTAGGTCCAGTGGCGCCGACCACCCCAGGTACCGCCACCGCAACGCGTTGCCGAGATTGGCGCGAGCGATCCCTCGGTCGACTCCACTCGGGCAGGTGCGGATCGCATCGTCAAACGTGTCAATCGCTCTGTCCAGGTCACCGCATTCGTGGGATACGAGATATCTGTTCTTCCACAGCAATCCGAGCGCGTTGATGGATTGACGGCTGTGGCCTTCAGCCGAACATGCCGCGTCCAGCTGCGCCATTGCACGGTCGATCGGACCAACAGAACGCGTCTTATGGCTGAGCGCGATCGCGGCGTCGGCGAGACGAACGGCGGACTTCCGTGGGCCGTCGGAGTCATCGGAACCGGAGGTCGACCTGGTTGGCCGAGACATCAGCGAGGCCGAGAACTCTCACGCCGCGGCAGACCGATAGGCGCATCTCTCCGAGTTGGGGTTTGCGGCGGGACCGAGGGCGGTCTCCACGGCGTCGGGGCCCCCGGAGACCTAGTCTCAGGTTGTGTCGGGTCGGGTCGTGACGGCGGCTTGGGATTAACCGACTCCATCACTGCTTCCCCTTGAGAACGATGGCCAGCAACCAGAATACGGTCTCAGCAGCAACAAGGAGCACAGACGCTGTGAAGACGCGGTACAGGAGGACAAGCCGAGCCTGGTTCTCCTGCCACCGTGTCTGCAGGTGCCACGCAAGCGATCTGTGAAGTTCGGCCATGGAGGCCGGCGGATCGGCCTCGACATATTGGCCGAGTAGATCCTTGGCGTTGACGGTGAACCGCCATCCCGAAGACGGCAAGAGGATGAAGAGTGACGTCAGGACGGCCAAGAGCAATAGGCCGACGGCCGTGACCTCGATCCAGGCTGGTGCATTCGCGGCCAACGCGGTAGGCCCAACAAACCCGGCCACTAGGGTCGCCGTGCTTATGAGGATGCCGGCTCGAGAACGAAGTTCGTCGAGACCCTGGCGCTGGCCCTCAGCCCCTCGCACCGCCTCCTTGAAAAGGAGTTCGTACGCAGCGGGATCGCCGGGCGCTTCGTCACTGCCCCCGACCACGGGAGTGCTCCCTAACAATGCACGAAGGACAGCCAGCACATAAGGAGTCTAGCAACGACGCAAGGCCTCTACCGGACTGGTGAGCCAGCAAACGCTGACTGCCATTCTGCGACTAGACCAGCCGTCTCGCCAGGACTGACGTAGTTCGGCCGGCGCACCGCCACTTAAGCAGAGACCGCTGCATCTCTACCTTGGCCTTCGACTCCGGCCTTGGGTGAAGCGAAAGCCAGACGAACGATCGCTTGCAGACAGACTGGAACGTCTCGGTCCGCCAACGACTCCATGGCGGCCATGGCCTTGCCTACCTTTTCGCCTTGGCTCTTCGACACGCCAGCGGCTTCCTCGAAGCACGGGGAGAGCACCTCTACCGACCCGAGCGAGTGATCGACGAAGCTGGCAATCCTCGCGTTCTCGGCATACGTCCGCCTAGCTTGCTTCGCGCGGTCTTCCTTCCAGTCGTCTGGGACCGGATCAGGGACGGGGTCCTCGTCGTGAACGACGAGGTACGGGATCCGAAACTGGTTCAAGAGCCCAATGTAGGAAACTAGGTTGTTCTTGCTGCCGCAGTCAATGACGCTGACCTCGGGATCCCAACACCCGAAGCGTTTTGCCAAAACCGCCCAGGGAACCCCCGGAGGCTGCCGAACAGTGGAGGATCCCCTACTTCCCGCTCTACCCCAAGAAATCGGTGGCCAGCCATCGAGTTCAGGACTCGACTGGGCGCGGCGGAGCAGTTTGGCGCTGGCTGCGTGCCACACCCTGACGATCCATCGGTCGTCCAGTTACAGGAGTGGCTGGCCGAGTTTCAAAGCTGCGAGACTTCAGCCTCACCCCTAGTGCAGTATTCACTCGCACCCAAGACGGGCCGGACGGTGCACCTGAGTGACGAATGCGATACCAAGCCTTCATCTCGTACAGCCATGCCGCTGATCGCCGGATCGCGTCCGCACTCCAACGCGCCTTGGTCCGTTTCGCCAGGCCGCGCTTCTCACGTCCGAACGTGCAGATCTTCAGAGACGAGACGAGCCTCGCCATCACTCCGGCGCTGTGGCCCGAGATCCAAGCCGCAATGGACGACTCTGAGCACTTCGTCCTTCTCGCATCACCCGAGTCCGCCACCTCTCCTTGGGTGCAAAGAGAAGTCCAGTACTGGCTGGACCATCGCGGCCCGGACACGATCTTGTTGGTGCTGACGGGCGGCGAACTCTGCTGGGATGACCAGTCAGGTGATTTCGACTGGACACAGACAACCGCACTTCCTGATCTTCTGCGAAAGGTCTTCAGGAACGAACCTCTATGGGTTGACCTGCAGTGGGCGACAAGCAAGAGGAGGAACCTAGCGAGGGCACGGGAGTTCCAGGAGCCAGTCGCGACGATCCTCTCGACGTTGATGCACCGCCGCAAGGAAGAACTCCTAAGCGACGAGCTCGCCGAGCGACGGCACGACCTGCGACTTGCGGCGAGCGCGATTGTCGCCATCCTGGCGCTGCTGGTCGCCTCCTCAGGTCTTGGGGTCACCGCGTGGATACAGCGCAACCAAGCCGTCCAAGCCCAAGCGACCGCGGAGTTCCAGGCGAAGGTCTCGCTGTCGAATGAATACGCGAGCGACGCCCTCGCCAGCCTCAACTCCGACCCCGAACGTGGCGTCTTGCTCGCGCTGGAGGCCATGCGGGTCGAGCCAACAATCGCTGCCCAAGACGCCTTGCGGCAGGCAGTCGTCGCGTCGCATGTTCGGGGAATCGTGAGGCATGTCCAGGGAGTTCGCACCTACCAGATCGGCATCGGGACTTCGCCGATAGCGGTGGCGTTCAGCCCCGACGGCCATCTACTCCTGACCGGCGGCGGCGACGACCTCGCCACGTTGTCAGCGGTTCCAACAGGCCAGCAGATCGCGATCTTGGCCGGCCACACGGGGCAGCTAACTTCGGTCGCGTTCAGCCGCGACGGTAGTCAAGCGTTGACAGCCAGCCGCGACGGCACGGCGATCATATGGAACGTGGCATCCCACGCACGAGTTGCGACACTGAGCGGACACGATGGGCCGGTTCTGATCGCAGCTTTCAGTCCGAACGGGCAACTGGTTGTGACCGGGGGATCGGACGACACCGCCCGCGTTTGGGACGCGCGCTCCGGTCGACAGATTGTCGTGCTGAAGGGCCACACAGGCTCCGTCGAATCCGCGGAATTCAGCCCCGACGGTTCTCGTGTTCTCACGGCCGCTTCGGACGGAACCGCTCGAGTCTGGGACGCCACGACCGGTGCGCCGATCTTGGCTCCAATCCCGATTGTTCGCATGCCCGCCGACATAGGTCCGACGAGACTGGTCGCTTACAGCCACGACGGACGATTGATCGCGACAGCTACCGGCTTCGGGGTAAGCGTTTGGGACGCCGTCACGGGCCATTTGCGGTTCGCCTCGTCAACGACCCTAATCAATTCGTCGGCGGAGTCTGTGGAATTCAGCAGTGACGATCATTGGCTACTCGCAGCATCGGATCCAGGCACCGTGATCTGGGATATCACGTCGGGTCGTGAAGTCACATCGTTCGATAGCGGCGGGGGCCTAGGCGACTTGGCCGCGACCTTTAGCTCGGACAATCAACGGGTGGTTACAGCAAACGACGATGGCACCGCCCATGTCTGGAACGTCCTAGGCGGAAAGGACGAAGCCGACCTACTGGGACACACCGCCCGAGTCACTTCGGCGGTCTTCAGCCCAGATGGCCGCTGGGTTGCGACCGGCAGCCCAGACGGTACCGCACGTATCTGGGAAGTCTCGGGCAACGAAATCGCGGAGTACCCGAGCACGTCAGGCATCCCTGCCAACTTCCAGCCGACAGGACTGCCAGTCGAAGCGAGCAGTTCGCTCACCGGCGCAGTGTCGATCGTGAACCGGACCTCCCAAGCGCTCCTCTATAGCTGGCCAGCCCCGGCAGGACCGCCGGAAGCGATGGCCGTCGACCATCAGGACAGGTGGGTCGCGGTTCTATATGGGGACGGGGCTCTTGACGTGTGTGACATCCAAACTGGCAGGCAAATAGCAGCGCTGAACTTCACCGGACCCGGCTTCCTCGCGCCGGTGTTCAGCCCGGACGGTCGTTGGCTCGTTGCACCGAACGGGCTCCCCACTCAGGATGGAGCTACTGTTCAAGAGCTCCGGGTCTGGGACACGGCGACTTGGCAACAGGTGGCCAACGTAGCCCCTGCCCCTGGTCCCGGGATACAGGGCGGGCCGGCTGAAGCGATCGCTTTCAGCGACGATTCTCAAGAAGTTGTTGCAGCTTTCTTCAACTCCGCCGCTGTATGGGATGTTGGTAGCTGGCAAGAACGCGCTGCCCTGGTTGGCAATCAGGCCCAAATCTCCGGCCTCGCCTTTAGCCCCGATGGCCGTCGCGTCCTGACCACAGGCGAGGACCTGACGGTGCGGCTGTGGAACTCTTCAACTGGGCGAGAGGCCCTGCCACCAATGCGTGGGCACGACGGGTGGGTCCGTTCTGGCAGTTTCTCGCCGGACGGATCAGTAATCGTCACCGCCAGCGAGGACGGGACGGTACGTCTTTGGTCTACCTCTACCGGACTAGCCCTCGGCGTGTTACGAGGAACGGCCGGCGCGTTTGATGACGCCAAGGTAAGCGCAAATGGCCGCTGGGTTGTCGCGTCGGCTCGAACTGGTCAGCTGTTCATCTTCGCTGTGTCGATCGCAGACGTTGAGGCGGTAGCTCGATCACGGTTGACTCGCGGCTTCACATGCCAGGAGCGCGTCGCCTACCTGCGTGAAAGCCTGACCTGTCCATCTGGACCCATCTAAACCTATAAGTCCAAGGGAAGTCGGCTCAGAGAGTCGCGTAATTTACGAGTGGTCGGGTTCGCGACACATGTCAATCGATCTTCTTGATGATCATTTCGGCCAGTTCAATGGGCTGGGTGTGGCGCAGGTCGATGTACGCGGCGCCTGCCACGCCGGGGATTTGCGTGTCGTCAAATCTTGCCAGCAATATGTACTCGCGATTCTCGCGGACCGCCCGCGCTTGGGCCGCCGAAAGCTCAAGTCGGGACCAGTCTGACGCCGCGTATTCAGCAGAGGCGAAGATGACGACATATTTAGACCTATGCTCGTAAACGTCCCACAGATGGACCCGGAGGTCCTTACCCCAGAAGTTCCATATTTCAAAGTAGTCATAGAAGGCCTGGACTCCTCGTGCCCCGAGGGCGACTACTACCTGCTCAACATAGGATCGCTGCTCGGCCGCGAAGGAGAGTGCTACGTCGTAGTCGATCGCCATCTCGGTCGTTCCTCGTGCAGAAGGCACAATCCGACGTGACATTTTCTCGATCGCGGCGGATCCCAGCTTGGAGAGCAGGTCGTGCCGTCGCTCGGCGAGCTCGTCGGCTAGGAGTTCTTCCTTGCGGCGGTGCATCAACGCCGAGAGGATCGTCGCGACTGGCTCCTGGAACACTCTCGCGCTGGCCAAGTTCTTCTCGTTTGTCGCCCATCGGAGGTCAACCCATAGAGGTTCGTTCGCGAAGACGCCTCGCAGGAGATCGGGGAGTGCAGTTGTTTGTCCCCAGTCGAAGTCACTGGCATCGGCATCCCAGTAGAGTTCGCCTCCCGTCAGCACCAACAAGATCGAGTCCGGGCCGCGATGGTCCAGCCAGTACTGGACCTCCCTTTGCACCCAAGGAGAGGTGGCGGCACTAGGCGAAGCAAGAAGGACGAAGTGCTCAGAGTCGTCTATGGCCGCCTGGATGGCAGGCCAAAGGGCTGGTGCGATAGTTAGGCCAGTTTCGTCCCTGAAGACCGCTACGTTCGGGCGAGAGAAGCGCGGCTTGGCAAACGAGACTAGTGCTCGCTGGAGAGCCAGTGCGGCGCGGCGATCGCCGACGTGACTATGCGCTATGAAAGCTTGGTATCGCATTGGAACTCATGGGTGCAGGGGATCTGCGACCGGTTCGCCTATTTGGACTCGAGAAGGAGAACCCTCAGGAGCCCTTGTACGGGTCGTAGGAAAACCGGCGTAGCGGCAAGGTCCGGATCTCATAGCGCGCCTTCCGGGTTCTGAGAGCGCCCGAGGCAAGACTCGGGTGGTAATTTCGCTTGGGTCGTCCTCCGACGTATCGATGATCTGGCGGCGAAGCTAGTAAACAAAGGCAGGCCGACCTAGGCACAAGCGGCATTCCCGTTATGACCTGCCCCGCCGTTGAATGGGATTCTCGCCTGCCGACGCGTCAACTGAGCGGCAGGAAGTTGCGCGCCGCGATAGCCTGCGAAACAAGAAGCGGACTTGATCATCAAAGCCATTGGCTTTGCAGCGTGGGCAGATGAGACTAAGTCTGACGAAGGTGCGGCTGCAGTCCCGTCAGGGACGAACAGAACCGCTCGACTGCCGCTCGGTCGTGCATACCTTCCGCCCCGCGTCCCGACTAGCAAGTTGCGCTGCGCTCGCGGAGATTCCTCGAATTGTCCGGGGTTTTGGTGTCACGGGCATCAAGCGCGATTTCGATCCAGTTTCGGAGCTGCGAACTCCCGGTCGGATAGACCCACCAGCGCGCGTACCCATTCTCGCCATCAAGGTTGTCTTTGAGGCGATCCGGCAACGTACCTGTCTTGCCCAATGACGCAAGGTTGATAGCGAGCAAGCCGCTTCGCTTATTGACAGGGTCGTTCCGGAGCGTGGATGCGATCTCCCAGTCCACGTAGCGGCGGGCCCAAGTGCACGCACCGATCAACACGATCGTTACGGTCGAGTCGGTCAGGTACTTCTCACGGATGCGCTTGATCACGTAGTCCGCATCTGTGCTGTCGATGAAGTCGTCCGAGTCAGACACTCCAAGCATTCGCGCGATGAACACGTCCGCAAAGTCTTCGGCGAAAGCGTCAGCCTCCTTCTGATCGGCGTGGTGGTAGCAGATAAACACCTTGGGTCGAACCGCGTCTGCCATTGCTGGCCTCCCTCTTGCAGTCGATCAACGCCAACGATTGCCTTTGATGTCACTTGTCTGTCGACCGTCCATCTGACGCGTCGTTGGCCTCCCTTCCATCTCTGGCCGCGATCGCACTACATCCGCGCAAGACAAGGGCAATCACCTCGTCCACATCGTCCGATTCCGCCAATCGCACACTTTCCGGCTCATCGAGGCCATTGGCCAGACCTCTGTGGCCGGTCCGCCGGAGTTCCTCATTTATCCCTGGAAAATCGGGGAGGTGGCCCATAGCCCTAAGCCCTCGCAGGAGATCAGCGTAGCGGTCACCGCGCTCGATCTGGTACTCCAGACCCAGCTCCTCGACGGTGGCCCCGGTAAGGGCCCGCGCTACGAGCCCACCGGCCCCGCCAAAACCGCCCATAACGAACAGCGGAACGCCGGAGCGGATGGCGACCACTGCTTCTTCGACGAGTCCTGGATACAAACCCTGCTGACCGGACCCGCGACCGCCCAAGATGATCCTCACGTCAACATCCGACGTCATCTGCTCGCGCATCGAGGTCAGACCCAGAGCCGCCCAGGCGAGATGCTCTGGGGTCCGGTCCTGCCGCGCCGGAAGGTCTTGGGGCGCTCCCTCAGGGGTAGGCGACCTAACGGTCGACGCGATGTTCGCGGTGGCGGCCGAAGCGGACGCGGAAAGTCCCAGCCAATTCGGCCAGGCGAGATAATTCGTGACACGGTCTGGGCCAGGCAGATCGCGCGGGTTGTAGGTGCGCACCAGATCGAAGAGCGCCTCGGTATACCCGCCCGTTCTCAGGTCACCCCCATAAGAGACCGACCATCCCCGAGCCAGGATGTGTCTGGTGATCTCAATGAATACGTGCTGAATGTGTAGTCGGCTCAGACCAAGACGCACGAGTTCCTCTTCGGCTGGATCTGAGACCGAAAGGCCGGCGACCAGTCCAAAACGCGACGGCGTGCTCAGGCGCGTCATGAGGCTCTCAATATCGTAGGCGTGACGGGGTCTAGCGCCGGATCCAATCGACGTAGCAACTCGATCTCTTCGCTGCCCAGCGGCGGATCGGGATACACCAGACGACCCCGTGACGCTCCGGGCTCTGCCAGCAGGTCGCTTCGACAAAGCAATGCCGTGAGCAACTCGGGCGGGTAGCTAAAGACCTGATTGCCAGGATTGAGACTGTGTAGTCGGCAGATTGCCAGCACTCGGCGGGGGAAGTAGCGATTGCGCAGAATCTCCCGAAGCAGAACGCCGACGACTTCTGGCAGTGATTCGGCGCCGTGCCACCTGACCACGGGTACGTTGCCGAGATAAGGAAATGATCGCCGCTCGCCTCGCTCGACCGCTGCTAGGACGACGATCGGAACTCGGTTCTTCTTCGCCTCCAGCACTTCCAGACGGCACCACTCCCGCGAGGCATACGTATCGGTCTGGACGGCCAATAGGGCCGGCAGCGACCCAGCAGCATCCGTAAGGATCCCAGCGAAACTCGAGCCATCGGGTATATCCGCGGCATCGAAGAACTCATCGAGCCGTGCCACTTCATGGAGATGACGTCGAACCGCGCTGGTAATCGTCAGTCCATCTTGCTTCGCATGGCTTAGGAAGACTTTGACCTTTAGCGCTCCGGGATCGAGTAGGCGACACAGATCGTGGAGGACATCATTGACGAACACGGTCTCGAGCTCGCTGCCGCTCACTCCGAATAATCGAATCGCCTGAAGGGCTGCAAGCGCGGGCGGCAGCAGGTTTGGTTGGGCCAACGCGACCGGGATCACGCGATCGTCTCTACCAGCGGCAGCGGCTAGTCGTTCGACGTACAGGCGCCATGGAGCCGAAGCCACCAGTGAGTCGTCCGCCAAGACAAAGACCGCAGTGCGCTCGGCCGCCCCGAATGGAACGTCGGCCGGGGCTTCGGCGGCGTCATTCGAGGTCCGAAATCGGACGGGTATCCCCATTCCCCGTGATGCGGGGAATTCGGGATCGGCGCACAAGTTCGTGAAGAGAGACTTGGCCAGCCCTGATGCTACAGAACAATCAGGATGCCACACAGCGTAGACCGCGAGCGCGGGGCGAGGGAGATTCGTGCTCATCGCCAGGTCTGTCCGGGGTCCGAGGGGGCGACCTGACTTCCACTCCGAGCTAAGGCTTCAAACGCGAACCCTAGCTGCCGCGCGATACTCGACTCGTGACCCACTGAACTCGCCCCCCCAGCTCGTCGGCACGGATCGCTCCGGTGCGAATAGTGCCACGGCACAGGATACCGCCCACGTGGACCTGCGGCAGGCATTATTCCACACGGTCAACGGCTATTCCTCTCCCGGACGACGAGGGCGCGCATGATCGCAGGTCTCGCTGCCGAGGCTATTCGCCGCATCGCGCCGGCTTGTCGTCGTCGCGACCGGCCTCGGAGCGTGTCGATTGGCGCTCGAGACTAACGCCGCCAATACAGCGATCCATTCACGTCGACTCGACAAGGCAACGAGAAGTCGGCTGCATCGTAGTAGAGGATGGCGCCGTCTCCTTGGCGGACTGCATGGCCGCTCCAGCCCACGACGGGCAATGGAAATCCGCCGATCTCGCGGCCACTCCTCGAGAACTGCACGTGCCGCTTACCGTCTGGCCTGATTTCGCCGACTCCCACGATAGCGCAGGCGTCTTTCCAACCGTTCATTTGGTGTCTCCTTCACGTTCAATCCCCAACCGTTTGTGAAGGAAAGGCCCGGATGTCAAGCGAAGCAGGTAGCCAGGTGTCAGTAAGCACAGATTCTGAGCACATCCTCGTCATGATCTCCGGCCGCAACCAGACGATGGTTGGCGGTCGCCCGACTCTCGAAATCCGGCGTGCGATCGCCAATCGCCTCCAGCAGGAGGTGCTGGGCAGTACGCCCATCATCACCTGCTGGATTGATGCTGAGCGGGCCCAGTCGATGGCGCGCACCTGGTCCGTGTGTCGTGATGCGGCTCGCCGATGCACAGTGTTCCTTGCCGTGCTCACTGGCGAAGTAGGCGATCTCAACCTAGAGAGGACCACCGGAATCTGTGAGGCAGAGCTGGTAGAGGCCAGGCTGGACAACAAGGACAAAGTGGCTGCGATTCGTCTGACACCGGATCCAATCCAAGCGCCGAAATCCGAAGATGAGGCACGTCTCGATGGTGAGTTCGATGGCCGACTGCGGCGCGAGACTTTCTGGTGTTGGCCTCTGGGGGCAGATAGCTCGCTGGAGCAAATCGTCGATGCCGGGGTACGTCAAGTACTCGACGTAATCCAGAAGCTGGCGCGCCGGGGAGCATTGGTCTCGAGCAACCGACCATCCGATGGCGGCGAAACTCTTGAATGGTCTCGCCTCATTTTTCGGCAGCGCCAAGACCGAATGCTCACAGAACTTGTCGGCAATCTTGAACAGGCAGGCCTGCGTGTCGGGGCCACCGAAGACGAGCTCGGGGACGGGAAGCTCGTTGCTCACCCGTTGGGAGCCTGCCGTGTCCTTCTCTGGGCCCACGCAGTTCCGGGCTCATTCGGCGTGAGCGCCGCGAGGGAGCTAATTACGCGACCGTTAGCACGCGAGACGATTGCCGCGAAGTGGCTCGGCGAGTTGGGTGGTCCAGTGCACGTGATCGCCGTTCATCGCAATGTGACGGCCGGCCAGGTGTCTGCATTCTTCGGCACCCCCGACCTGTACCTTGTCGACGAAGAGTCCTTCATCTACGCCGCTGATCTGACTAGCCTGCAGCAATCGGTCTTTCTAAAGAAATGCACCGATCCTGCTTCCATCCGACGAGGGGTCGATATCTTCTTCGGCTGGTTGCGTGCTATAGGCGAGGATAGGAAAGTAGCGGACATGGCGATGCGCAGGGCTCAGATCGTCGCCCTCTTGGCCCAACAGCTGACGGAAATCCGGGACACAACATGCATGGGCTTGCCTCGATTCGCCGGACAGATTCGTTAGGCCGCCTCGGCTGACTTCCGACGTGCCGCCTCGTATTCGGCTGGGGTGAGGTAGCCGAGCGAGGAGTGCAGCCGGATCCGATTGTAGAAGACCTCGATGAACTCGAAGATGGCCCGACGAGCAACCTCTCGGGTGGGCAGGACCAGGCGGTAGACGAGCTCCATCTTGAGGGTGGCAAAGAAGCTCTCGGCGACGGCATTGTCCCAGCATTGACGCGGCCGGGAGAGCGACTGGAGCCCCTCGTGAGCGGTGAGGAAATCGCGGAAGTCTTTCGGGCTGGCTGCCGCGGTCGGAATGCGCAGCCAGGCTTCGGATGACGCATCTCGATGGCCATCCGGAGTGCATCGCAGACAAGCGAGGGCCGCATGTGGTCGGTCATCGAGAAGCCAACGATCCGCCGGCTCGCGAGATCGATCACGGTCGCTAGATACAGCCAGCCCTCGTGTGTGCGGATGTAGGTGATATCGCCGACATAGGTCCGATCGAGATCACAGCTCGTCGGATTGAAGGATCGGCCAAGGCGGTCGATCATCGTTCCCGCAGCCGCCGGATCGCTGATCGTGGTCCGGACTTTGCGCTTGCGGGCGCGGCCGGCCAGGCCACCCTTGGCCATCAGGCGTGCGACCCGCTTCTTGCCTGCCCTTACTCCGGCGCGGTTTAGAGCGACAGTCACGCGGGGCGCGCCGTATGTGCCCCGGCTGACCTTGTGGATCTCGACAATCTGGCCGGCGAGCTTCGCGTCGGCGATGGCATGGGGCGTGTCGATGTGGTGGTGCCAGAGATAGAAGGCGGAGCGGGAGACCGTGAGCATTGCGCACGCCTTGGCGACGTTGCGCACTGCGACCTTCTCCGCCTCGATGAACGGATACACGTTCACCGGGTCTCCTTGGCGAAGAGGTGAGTGGCCGGGGGGAGTCACACCCCCCGGCTCTCACAGAACCGGGCGTGAGTCTCTCGACTCACCCGGCTCCCACCGTCCAGCCGTCAGGACGCAGGCCGGCCCGCCAGTGCTCGAACAGATCAGGCTCGCGCCAATAGACGCCGACGAGCCAGGCCCGAGCCCGAGCGGGATGCCCGCGCAGCCGCTTGTACTTGTTCAGCGCCCACCTGACCAGGTAGACGTTGATGCGTCGCAGGACGGGACTCAACACTGAGCGGAAGAAGCGCCCGTAGTAGTTGAGCCAGCCGCGCACGATCGGGTTGACGATCGCCGCGAACTCCTCCAGCGTCCGGTTGCTGCGCCGATTGAGCCGCCAGGCCCGGATCGTCCGACTCATCGCCTTCATTGCTTCGCGGCTCACCGCGGGCGGAACGTGTAGCCAAGGAACGTGAACTGCGCCGGCTCATGGGAGCCGGAGCGGTTCGAGTCCTTGCAGTACACGATGCGGGTCTTGTCCGGATGGAGTTCGAGCCCGCATTCCGCAAAGCGTCGGGCGATGGCGTCCTCGACATACCGGGCCTGCCGCTCGGTCGTGCAGTGAACCACCACGTCATCGCAGTAGCGCTCGAAGCGGACGCTCGGGAAGGCCCGGGCCATCCATTGATCGAACGCATAGTGCAGGAACAGGTTGGCCAGCAACGGCGAGATCGCCGAACCCTGGGGGGGTTCCGCGATCACGCGCCTCCACCCGTCCGTCCGCGTGCACGAGTGGCGCAATAAGCCATCGGCGCACGTAGAGGAGGATCCATGCCAGGTTGGTACGGGCTGCGAAAGACGAACCTCGTTTGGCACCTTGCGCGCGAGATTGAATCCGCGATCTTCCAAGCGCTCAATCCAGTGGCCCCTTTGACGAGGAGGCCAACAAGGACCACATGCGCGCTGGCCAGGTTGCGGTTGTCCAGGAGAAGCTCGAGCTGCCAGAGCTTGAGTCCATCGCGTCGACGCAGGTCAGTCGGGCCGATCGGCACCTCCTTATCTGGCCGATAGCGCGCACATTAGACGCACGCAACCCAAGGAGATGACGATGACCATCAAGACGACCAGGACCGCCGACCAGGCCTACATGGCCGAGCGCACCGTCGCCCTCGCGTTCCTCACGCGCACCACCGAAGCAATCGAGAACCACGACGACGCCCCGGCACAGGACATCAACTGGGGCCACGTCGGCGACATGGCCGAGACTCGCAAGACCCTCGGGGCGCTGGCCGACCGCCTCTTCGCCGAGGGCGAGTACGCTCCGGCGGGACGGTAGAAGGGGCGAACAGTGCTCACCCTCGCCGAGGCCGCCGAACAACTCGGGATCGCCCCTTCCACGCTTCGTCACCAGGCCCGGACCGGTCGCCTAAAAGCGCGTCTGATGGGCAAGACCTACGTCGTGACCGAGCGCGAGGTCAGCCGATATCGAGCCACCTCGCTCGGTAGGCCTGGTCGGCCCAGCCGTCGGTCTGGCGGACCGACGATCCCAAGAGCTGGGTCAACCGGACAAACGCGAATGGAGCAACTTGAGAGTGGGCTTGGGACTGAGGGCAGTGCTAGCCGATCGTTTCATCAATGCGTGGTAGTGGCTCAATTTGCCCAAGCGCTCACGAAGAGGCGGTAGACTACCTCCGTAGGAGGTGGGCATGGGCAGTCTCCGGCGAGACATTGAGCGACTCGGCCCGGTTGCCGCCTTGGTCACAATCGCCACGGGCCTTGGTCTCTGGGGGTTCGCCGCGACCTCTCCACGTCCATCCTGGGCACCGGATTGGTCGGGCTGGGTCTTGAGCGGGTTCGGCTGGCTGCTGATGATCCTGGGCGCCTGGGGGCTGGTCCTATGGGCCGGGCTGGGTGATACACCATCGACGGCTCGGGAAACCCGGGAATTGTTGAACGAGGGGGCCGTCAACGTTAGTGATCTGCTCGGGCGGCTCAATGCCTACGTCTCGTACGAAGAGGATGGGACCGCCAGGGAATATTGGACCGCCCAAGCGTTGGCATGGGCAAACTGGGTAGACCGATTGCTGGCGTGGCGACTGCCAGACGTTCAGAAGGGGTTCATGAACGATGCTGGTCGTAACTCATCCGACTATCACGGTGTGAAGTGGCAGCATGATCTAGCGACATGGATGGACGTTCGCCTAGAGCGCATCAAGGAGTTCGTTCGGGACGCCGACCATCTTCAGGGAAGGCTCGGACCGGTGCCGACCAAGATTGAACGAGTACCGCCAACGTATCCCGGGCCGCCTAGGCCCATCCGGTCTGAGGCTAGGTTTGGTCAGGCAGGCTGGAGAACGAAGTCACTCGGTGCCGACACTGAAGCCGGTCAACCTCCCGAGAGGGCGAACGGTCCCCAGGACAACGCTGAGGCGAGTGCGCGGAACGCGCCTATCAAGGGCGCTGGTCCCTATCCGATCAGCATGGCCGATCAGGCGGCCATCAAGGCTGTGACGAAACGCCTCCGCAAGCGATGGAAGAAAGAGGAAGGGCCACTACCTCAGCCTCCACAACTCGTCTTCCCATCTCCCATTGCGCCGGAACCAGCGCCCTCATCTGTGCAATTGTTGCCCGACCCGACACCCGCCGAAATCGAGGCCCGAGCGGAGTTTCTGGTAGCCCAAGTTCAGGACCTCAGCATTAACACGTTCGGTAGTCGCAACATCCATTTTGGAATTAACCAGGCACGGATCATCGCGAAGGATGAGCTTCGAAAAGAGATCAGCGAGGGTCGGCCTTTGATCAGCCGTGCGATCTCTTCGCAGGACCAGACATGATCGCTGAAGCCGGCGGCCATCGCGGGAGTGCGCGGGTACGGGTTGGCGAGGCTCTTATGCGCCTGACCGAAGTTGTAGTACATGTAATGGAGCGCGACCATCGCGGCGTGGTTCTCCACTTTCTTGGAGAAGCCATTGGTCAGCCGGGTGAACCGTCGCATGCCCATCCGCATAGTGAGGTTCTGCCGCTCAACGTAGCTGGTGCTGGCGTTGGACGGGTCCGGGTCGCCCTGAATGATCCGCAACTCTTCCGACAGAACGACAGGCGGGCTGAACTTCCGGTCCTCATTCGGATCGGTGCCATAGGTCTTCACCAGCATGGCGTAGTCGATTTGTGAGCCGAACGCCTTTTCGACTGCCGCGCTACCGACTGCCACCACCTGGACGGCAAATACCAAGGTTAGCGATGACTCGACGACCTCCGGGCTCGACAAGAGCCCGCGGATCGGCCTAGCGTCTGCCAACTTACGGGTTGTTGCTTGGCTGGATGGCCGGACCACAAACGCACAGGTCCGGGTCGCCAACCGGACGAGCCCAAACGTCTGGAACGCAAGCGTTCAGGTGAGCGACAGTTCGGCCAAACCCGTCACCGGGCTGGCCCTTGCGGTCAAGGCCGATGGCGGGGCCATCGTGGCCTGGGACGATACGCGAACAACCACCTCCGCCATCTGGGGTGTCCAATGTGAGACTGGCTCGGGCGCGAGTTCGGTCACACGCTGTGGCTCCGTAGAGAAGTGGAGTGATCGGACGGGGCCTCGTCGCATCCCACGGTCTTTGTCACCCCGAGCCAGGTCTACCTGGGCTGGCGTGACGATACCGCCGGGGGCGGGGACATTCGCTTCCGATTGCGAACCCTAAGTTGATGTTCGAGTTCAACGCCCGAAATAGGTAAGGCGTTCAATACGAACGGACTGTCGGATAGCATTCCACCCGGGCGCAGCCGCTTCCCCCTCGCGGCCAAGCCCGCAATACAAGCCACCCGCCAGACCCATTCGGCCACCAAGCCACAGATCTCTTCCCCTAAGCCATCTTCGGTGCAGATCAGGACGCTGGGTGGGACGAGGTTGCCGCTCACGGGGGTGATCGTCGCCGGTCGAAAGTGGGTCTCGCTGAGATAGCATCATCGCAGCCACCTTGGTCAAGGCAACGGTTCGGAGCAACCTGCGAATGACAAGGTGGTATCTGTGGGGGCGGGATGCTTGCCGAGAACGCGCTGCACATATACACAGACGGTTCTTCGCTTCCGGCGCCGAGACGCGGTGACATCGGGATCCGCTTCCTCTTGATCGACTCTCAGGGCCATGAGCAAATCGTCGATTCCAGACATGCGGGCTACAGAGCCGCGACCAACAACCAGATGGAGTTGGAGGCCTGCATCGAAGCCCTTGAGGAAGCCCGCGATCGAGGTCTGGCGACCTCAGTCTCCAAGATCGTCGTTCACGCAGATTCCCAATACGTCGTTGGGAACGTGAACCAGGCGAAGTTCACGTGGCCGAAGCAACGGTGGTTGACCCGGCCTGGTGCGCATTTCGCTGATTTCGCCACTCCAGTTCGCCGGAATTCGCCACCCTGGTTCGCGGGTTTTCGCCGCGTTCTCGGAGGCCGCGCCAGCGGCCGACGCAGGGCGTCAATTCATCCCCTGATCCTCACCTCCTTCAAGCTTCGTTAGTCGGCGTAGTGTGCCACGGGCTCAGCGGCCATCGGGCGCCGCCGCCGCGTCAATCGAGGCGTTCTTCGCCGGCTCTGCCCGGCGCATCGACTCACCGCGCAGTTCGATCCGATGGGCTCCCGCGAGTAGTCGATCGAGGATGGCATCGGCGATCGTCGCTTCACCGAGGTTCTCGTGCCACAGAGCGATCGGGAGCTGGCTTGTGACGATGGTGGATCGCAGGCCCGCCCGGTCCTCGATCACTTCGAGCAGGTCGGCGGCGGCCTGATCGGCGAGAGGCTGGATGGCGAAATCGTCGAGCACCAGAACGTCGGTCCGAGCCCAGGCTCGCATGAGTCGAGGCAGCCGGCCATCGGCCCGGCCGGCGGCGATCTCCGCGATCAGGCGTGGCGTCCGGAGGTAGAGGGCGCTGTGGCCGGCCCGAATAGCGCAGAGGGCGAGAGCGCAGGCGATGTATGTCTTGCCGACGCCGGTCGGCCCGACGACCATCACGCCCTGGTGCGAATCCACCCATCCTGCACGCGCGAGATCGAGCAACACGCCGCGGTCGAGACCACGTGGCGCGCGGAAGTCGATGTCTTCGATGCTGGCATCCAGACGCAGCTTGGCCGATCGAAGGCAACGTTCGAGTCTGCGGTTCTCCCGTTCGGTCACCTCCCGGTCCACGAGTAAGCCCAGGCGATCCTCGAACCCCAAGCCTCCATAGGCCGTGGGTTGTTCGCGTTGTTCGGCGAGACCATGGGCCATGCCGGCGAGATTGAGGCCGTAGAGCTTGTCGAGCGTTGGTGTCGTGAGCACGTTGATCTTCCTTTCAGCGGTAGTAGGTGGCGCCACGGACGTTGGCGTGGTCGACCCTCGGACGGGCAGGCGCAGCAGCCGGCAGCGGCGTCCGATCCAGACCGGCCTTTAGGATCGAGTCGACGCTGCGATAGCCGATGGCACCGGCCGCGAGCGCGCGAGCGCAGGCGGCTTCGAGTCGTTCGTGGCCGAAGCGATCACCCAGGCGCAGGACGCCCAGACACGGACGGAAGCCTTGCTCGGGATGGATCCGGCTCGCGAGGATGGCCGAGAGCAAGGCCCCGGTCGAAGGGCCGACCTCCCCGCCACGAGTTAGGAGTCTGTCTGGGGTCCACGCGCGATGAGCCCGATGACTCGCCGGCATGTGAGCGTCGGTAGTGGTGTGGCGGCCGTGCTGACTGCTCCGGGGATGGCTCGCCACGCGGCGGCCATCGACGAAGACCTCGATCACCGCGGCGCTGATGCGGACGTCCGCCCGCTGGCCGACGAGTTGGTATGGAACGCTGTAGTAGTGGTGGTCGACCTCGAGGTGGTAGTCGATGCTGACCTTGGCCCTCTTCCAGGTGGCGAACTCGTAGGGCCGGGAAGGAAGCGAGCGGAGAGCCGGTCGATCGATCGCCTCAAAGACGCTGCGCCGCGTCCCATCGAGCTTTCGGAAGGGCCGGTTGTTCAACCAGGTGAGGCGTTCAGCGATCGCGGCATTGGCCTCGGCAATCGAGAAGAACGTGCGGTTGCGCAGGGCGGCGAGGATCCAACGCTCGGCGACCTGGACGCCGACTTCAACCTTCGCCTTGTCTCTCGGTTTACGTGAGCGAGCCGGAATGATGGCGGTGCCGTAGTGGGCGGCAAGATCGGAATAGCTGCGGTTGAGATCGGGCTCATATCGATGGGCCTCAGCGACCGCGGACTTCAAGTTGTCGGGAACCAGGATCGCCGGCACTCCGCCGAAGAACTCGAAGGCCCGGACGTTGGCGGCGCACCAGTGGGTGAGTTCCTGGGACGGCAGGGCTTCGGCGTATGTGTAGCTCGACGCTCCGAGAACCGCGAGGAAGATCTGGGCTCGGCGGATCTCGCCGGTGTCGGGGTCGACGATCGGGATCGTGTGCCCGGCGAAGTCCAGGAAGAGCTTCTCGCCGGCGTGATGGTCCTGGCGCATGACGAGATCGAGCTTGCCGACATACGCGTGATAGGACTCGGTGAACCAGGTGTATCCGAAGCCGCCGGAATGGCGCTCCCGGTATTCGGTCCACAGCAGGGCCTGAGTGACTCCGGGCCGGCGCAGCTCGGCGTGCACGATCTCCCAGTCGGGAACCGGGCGGGCCAGGATCGCCGGCGGCGGAGCGGGTCGTCCGAAGAGACGTTCTTCTAAGCCGCGGTCATCGAGATCGCCGGGCAGCGGCCAGGACAGACCGGCGGCCGCAGCACGGGATAGGTAGTTGCGGACCGTCGTCCGCGGCAGGTGAGCCGCGATGGCGATCTGGGTTGGGGACAGGTTCTTGGCTTGGGCAAGCCGCAGGACTTCTCTGATCTGGCGCATAGCAGAACGGGGACGGGGCACCGGCATCTCTCCTCGATGGACTTCATCGAGGGGCAGGGTGCGGTGTCCGACGAGCTCACGTCGGTGCTGCTGGCGATCTCCGAGAAGGGGCGGCCATTACGCGTGAAACGCGCGGCCAAAACCCGTGAAACGCGCGGCCAATTCCGGCGAATTCAGGTGGCGAATTCGCGTGAAACCGGGTGGCGAAAACGTGTGAAATCCGCAGCCTGGCACGCCAGTGGCCAACGTGGAGCTTTGGAAGCGGCTGCTTAGGGCGATCAGGAATGCAGGTTGCCGAGTCGACTTCGAGTGGGTTCAGGGGCACTCGAAAGATCTTCACAACCGCGCCGTGGACAAGATGGCGAAAGCTTCTGCGAAATCCACTCTGGCACCGGCACTCTCTGTGGTCAGCGTTCGCAAGAAGTGGACGGACGAATCCGGCAGCAGGGGCAGCGTGCAAATGCTGGGCCAGCGGCTCTCTATCCGGATCGTCACGTGCGAATGGCTGCGTCAGCAGAAGCTCTGGAAGCTCAAGTACGAGGTCATCTCTACGGCGAGTCCGTTCAAAGGCAAGGTGGACACGATCTTCGCAACGAAGGCATTACCCGTATTGGCCGATGGTCACTCGTACTTCGTCCAGGTCAACGAGGACACGGCCAATCCGAGAGCCGTGAAGGTCTTCCGTGAGCTGACCGATCCGGATGGCACGCCCAGGAGCAGGCCCGTCAAGGGAAAGGTCAGCAGACCAGCTGGCGGTCGTGCCTCTGGCGCGTAAGCGCCTGACCGCAGATTGCGGAACCGACCGGCCCTTCAGGACCGCATATCGACGCCCGTCTATGTAGCAATCTATGTAGCAATCTCGGTGCCGAATCGTGCCG
>OCZT010000616.1_pt1 | contig 35712 bp, 35 predicted proteins | sample 1539031 | NCBI WGS metagenome assembly OCZT01 (sample SAMEA3539308, study PRJEB22396) | soil metagenome | biome: tundra; feature: field; material: soil | place: USA | collected 2010-05 | depth 0.15 m | reverse complement strand
GCCGCAATCTGGTCGCCTCCATTTACCTGGAGCCGGACAAACTGGAGGCGCACGTGCTTAAGCTGGAAGCCAAATATAAGCGCGCCGAGCGGGAAGCGGTGCAGTTCGAAGACTGGCGCACGGAAGACGCGGAAATCGTGCTGGTAGGTTACGGGATTGTCTCGCGTGTGCTGAAGCAAGTCGTGGAGCAGGGCCGCGCGCGCGGGTTGGCGCTGGGGCTGTTGCGGCCCATCACGCTCTATCCGTTCCCTGGGGAGCGCCTGCGCGAGCTGAGCCGCACCGCCCGCCAGTTTCTGGTGGTGGAACTCAGCACCGGCCAAATGGTGGAGGATGTGCGCCTGGCGCTGGAAGGCCGGCGGCCGGTGGAATTCTACGGGCGGGTTGGCGGTAACGTGCCGAGCGCCGAGGAAGTGCTGCAGGCGGTGGAGGCGCAGATGGAGGTCCCAGCTTATGTCTAGCTACACGGTCACGCACCAGAAGGCCAAGTCCTTTTACGAAACCTACGAACGCAAAGCGGAGCTGCAGCACCAGACCCACTACTGCCCCGGCTGCGGGCACGGCGTAGTGCACAAGCTGATCGCGCGCGCCATCGACGAGCTGGGCATACAGGACCGCACCATCCTGATCAGTCCCGTGGGCTGCTCGGTTTTCGCTTACTACTATTTCGACGTCGGCAACATTCAAGTGGCGCATGGACGCGCGCCGGCGGTGGCGACAGCGGTCAAGCGCAGTTGTCCGCAAAGCGTGGTGCTGAGCTACCAGGGCGACGGCGACCTGGCCGCCATCGGCTGCGCTGAAATCGTGCACGCCGCCAATCGCGGCGAGCCCATCACGGTGATTTTCATCAACAACGCCATCTATGGCATGACCGGCGGGCAGATGGCGCCAACCACGCCGCTGGGGCAAAAGACCACCACTTCACCCTTCGGCCGCAACCAGTGGAACGAAGGCTATCCGATGCACGTGAGCGAGCTGCTGGCGTCGCTGGAGGCGCCGGTCTACATCGAGCGCGTGGCGCTGGGCAACAACAAGCAGGTGATGAATACGGGGCGCGCGGTGCGCCGCGCCATTGAGAACCAGGTGCGGGGCCTGGGCTTTTCGCTGGTGGAAGTGCTGTCGCCCTGCCCCACGATTTGGAAGCTGGATCCGCTCGACGCGCAGCGCCGCGTGCTGGAAGAGCTACCCAAGACCTTCCCGCTGGGGGTCTTCCGAGACCGCACAAAAGATGCACCGGCCCGCCCGGCCCCACAAGCCCCGCCGCCGTTATCAGACATCCCAGCCATCCTCGGCTGGGTGGCACAGGCTTCAGCCTGTGATCCAGCCACCAGCCACCAGCCACCAGCCACGTCACAGGCTAAAGCCTGTGCCACCGATGCGCGCCTGAAGATCGCCGGCTTCGGCGGACAAGGCGTCCTGCTGCTCGGCGAAGTGCTGGCCGAAGCCGGATTGACCGCCGGCCTGGAAGTCTCCTGGCTGCCCTCTTACGGGCCGGAGATGCGCTCGGGCACTTCCAACTGTCACGTGCGCCTTTCCACCCGGCCCATCGATTCGCCGCTGGTGTCGGTCCCCAATGTGCTGCTGGCGCTCAATGAGCCTTCGCTACGCAAGTTCATCGGCACGGTCCAGCCGGGTGGTTGGGTAATCTATAACGGGACGGCACTGCCGGACGACTGCGCGCGCGCCGACGTCCGCACTGTCGTACTGCCGTTCACGCGGCTGGGCGACGAGTTGGGCGCGGCCAAAGCCGCCAACATCGTGATGCTGGGCGCGCTGCTGGAAGCCACCGGCATGCTCTCCGAGGAACAGGCCATCGCGGCGTTGCATAAGCTTGTCAAGAGCCCGCGCTGGATGCAAATCGACCTGGCTGCCATGGCGCGGGGGCGCGAGGAAGCCAGAAAGGAAATCCACCATGAAAACTGAAGATCATTCCGACGTCATCGTTTACTTCGACAATCAATATGTGCCGCTGCACGATGCGAAAGTCAGCATCCTGACGCACGCGCTGCATTACGGCACCGGCGTGTTCGACGGCATTCGCGGCTATTGGGACGAGCGCCAGGAACAGCTCTTCCTGCTGCGTCCCATGGAGCACTTCCGCCGCTGGAAGGCGAATTCCGGCATTTTGCGCATCGGCATCGCGCCGGACGCTTCCGAGCTATGTGGCATCGCGGTGGAGTTGATCCGCCGCAACCGTTTCCACTCGCATGTGTATGTGCGCCCGCTGGCCTATAAGTCCGCCGAGCGCATCGGCGTGAATCCCGACGACCGCGACGCGTTCTCCGTCATCGTGGTGCCGTTCGGCGATTACCTGGACAGCAAGCATGGGCTGCATGCCGGCGTGGTTTCCTGGCGGCGCATCGAGGACAACGCTATTCCCGGCCGCGCCAAGATCTGTGGGTCGTATGTGAATAGCGCGCTGGCGGGCGACGAAGCGCGGCGCAATGGCTTCGACGAAGCTATCTTCCTGACTGAGGCGGGCCATGTGGCCGAAGGCGCAACCTGCAACATCTTCCTGGTGCGCGCCGGCAAGCTGGTGACGCCTCCCGGGAGCGAGAACATCCTGGAAGGTATCACGCGGAATTGCGTGATGGAACTGGCGCGCAACGAGCTGCATCTGGAAGTGGTGGAGCGCCCGGTGGACCGCAGCGAACTCTATTTGGCCGACGAGATCTTCTTCACCGGCACGGCCGTGGAGGTGGCGCCGGTGACTCAGGTGGACCATCGCGCGGTAGGTTCCGGCGCCATTGGTCCGGTGGCCGCAGAGTTGCGATTCCTGTACCTGGAGGCCACCCGCAGCCACCTGGCAAACTATCGCCACTGGCTGCTGCCGGCCTACGAGCCTGCGCATGTGGAATCCGCCGAACCGGAGCCGGTGCTGGCGGGCGCGGGCGACGGCGACTTGTGGGGCGTGTGACAGCGTAGATTTCGCCCAAGATAATCACTCCCGCCATCGGCTCCATCGGGTATTACAAGAGTTGTTATAATGGATCCGTGGCGACCTTCACGCCGGACCAATTACGATTGGCGAGAGAGACCGTTGGCTTCACGCAACAACAAGCCGCCGGGCATTTTGGTGTTTCGCAGGCCTACGTTGCATTGATGGAAACCGGCCGCCGCCGCGTCACTGAGAAAATCGGATTGAAGATGATGGATCTGTACCACTTGGGTCCGACTATCCTGCCTCTGCGCGTTGACGATCTTGAATCCTGGGACTCCGCATACCTGGCCAAGGCTCTCGCTAACCTTGGGTACCCTGGCTTCCGGCATCTTTTGGGTGGCCCCCGCGACAATCCCGCGGTCGTCCTACTGGCGGCGCTTTCCCGCCACGACGTCGAGGTCCGCGTAGTGGAAGGTCTTCCCTGGCTCGTGCTGAAATACTACGATCTTGACTGGGAGTGGCTGATGCGAGAGGCCAAGGTTCGCGATGCTCAGAACCGGCTCGGCTTTATTGTGACGTTGGGCCGGCGGATCGCCGGGAAACGGTGCTGCGATGCGGCGCAAAGCAAGCTGCGCGAAGTTGAAGAACGGCTCGACCAGGCCCGCCTCGCACGTGAAGACAGTCTTTGCCAGGGCTCCCTTTCAGAAGCGGAACGCGGTTGGCTGCGCCGGGCGCGGCCGGCCGATGCCCGGCACTGGAATCTTCTGACGGACCTCGACGCGGAGCACCTGCCTTATGCGGCGTGACCGGCCGCCGGAGCCCTGGCACTCATTCTTTCGCGATATCGACAAGACCTTCGATCAACCTATCGCTCTCCAGTGCATCGGCGGGTTTGCCATTGCGATGTTGTATGGTTAACCGCGACCGACCGTGGATGTTGACTTCCTGTCCGTGGTTCCGGCCGGCGAAATCGGAAGGCTCGATGCGCTGGCAGGAATGGGGTCTGCGCTCGACAGGAAGCACGGCGTGTACGTGCAGCATGTGGGTATTGTCACCGTCCCGGAGAACTATGAGGACCGGTTGATTCCGATCTTCCCGGCTGCCTATCGCAGAGTGCACCTCGCAGGCCTTGAGGCCCACGATCTGGCTCTTTCGAAGCTGGAAAGAAACTCAGGGCGCGATCGCGAGGATGTGAAGTTCCTGGCCCGCGCCGTCCCGAATCGACCTCACGACTCTGGAAGACCGGTACTGATCGGAGCTTCGGCCGTATCTCGCCGCTGCCGATCGGCATGATCTTACGATGCGGCTCTGGATAGAGATGCTGCGGCCACTGTGATCCGTCGCCGCGGCTATACTGGATGCGATGACTATCCTTCGCACAGGAAACCCTCCAGCTCCGCACTAGTCAGGGTTAGGAGCCTGGCTATGCGTGAGCAGAACTTTTCATCATTCGAGGAGATATCGAGAACGGCAAAGCATGAAGAAGGAGATGCCGTGGTGGAAGATCGGCGGCGGTCCTCCCCATTGGCTGAAGCAGAAGTGGGCCGGAGAAGTCCGTTGCTATCACAAGGAGGAAATGCTGCGGGGCCCGGATGATCCGTTCCTGAGCGATCCTCGCCGGATCACAGATTTATGGGATTGGTATTGATAAGGGACAACCGGGCAGCCTAACGCCTTTTGGCGCGAGGAGCCTGGTTCAGCAGGTTTCCGGCGCAACAAGCCGCTGGCGATTTTGCGTTTTAGATTTTCATCGGCAAGGAACGAAATCACGCCGGCTGCGTCTTCCGCGCTAGAAGCCGGCGCCGGATTTCGGACAGCGGAGCACGAAGCTTGATCTCGTCGACAACATGGGCTTCGCGCTCGCGCACGGTATCGAGATAGGCATCGATCTCATCGCGGCGACCGAGATAGAACGCGATCACGGCGTATACGTCGGCCAAACCTACGGAAGGGTATTCCTGGTAGATCTCTCCGGAGTGGCGCCTTCCAGGAAAGCCGCGATCAACGTGAGGAGTGTGACATGACACGAGTATCGCCTACCCGACAGACACCATGTGCATCAAAGCGAAGCGGCGGCGAAATGGCTCTGATATCGATACTCGTCATGACGCCCCGATTATACCAAAGCGGGCGAGGGCGACTCCTGCCCCGAATTGGGCGTGTGGGGGCGGAAACGAGACAATGGCGGTCGGGTCAGATCAGCTAGATGAACAGGCCGGGGGTGACCTTGGATAGCTAGGCGAAGCGTCTTCGCCTGCTCATCGCGCGGTGGCAGCACCGGCTCCGCGGATTCCACATGCGCGACCCCGTAGGCCAGCAGCAGCCTGTGGCGATAGTTTGCGAAGTGGCCACGGGTTCCCTCCAGATACAGGGAGCGAAGCTCGGCGGCCACCGGACCGATGGTGCCCGAACTTGGCGGGTGCGGGCGACGGCGACTTGTGGGGCGTGTAAGGTATACTCATAGCAGATATGGACAACGTCCAGCTATACCTGGCGATCGGGGTGCCCATCGTCTTTAACGGCATCATGTTTACTGTATTGGCCGTTACGAGCACCTCCCGCATGGCCGCGCTCGAAGCGCGGATGGCGGCACTGGAGAACACGATGACCACGCGTTTCGATCTCATCATGGGACGGCTGATGGATCTCGATACGCGCCTCACCCGCCTGGAAGAACGTAGTCACCGGTCGTAGCTATATTCGCGGACGTCCTCTCTAAGCTGGATCAATCGGGAGCCTTGTGGAGGACACGACACGAATATTGCCGTCGAACAAGTCCTTGATGCAGGCCGCAACTGCGCCGGAGAACTCATCCATTAGGGCGAGACCATCGGTATCGAAGTCGTTCTCACCTTGAAGGATCAGAGATTTGTCCGTCCCATGTGCACCTGACGTTCTGATGCCATGGCCGATGCCTGAACTCCTCGGTGATGTCGATTGCACCCCGTGGCCCGGCATGGAGTGGCACCCCGTCACAAGCGAGGACTATGCGGTAACGGTTCGCCGAGTTGGTCATGGCACGGTCCATATTGAACACTATATAAGCAATCCTACACAAACCACGCCCGCCATAGCGTAACCACCAGCGCGTGTGTCACCATGCTGGCGCGGATACTCTGCGTCTGCTGGTAGGCCCGGCCGTAGAACCAGCCGGCCACCGCCGCGGCGAGCGCGAATCTCCAGTTGGGGAATCCGCGAAACCCGAGGTGTACCGCGCCGAACAGAATCGACGCGCCGGCCAACGCCCACGCGGGGCGGCCCGTCCACTGGACCATCCACTGTTGCAGCAGACCGCGAAAGAAGAACTCCTCCGACAGCGCCACCACCCAGAGCACGCCCACAAAGGTAGCCGCGATCTTCCACATGGGCATGCCGGGACCCAGGCGCACCAGCCGCGTGGCCCAGGCCAGCGGAATGCCGGCGACAAGGAAGTAGCCGAAATGCCGCAGGCCGATCTTCCATTCCGCAAGGCTTGGCATAAATCCATAGCCCACGCCGGGGACGCGCCGCTCGACTAGCATGACCATGGCGCAGAGGCGCGTGAGCGCCACATGGCCGAGTATCTCGACATGCAGTCCGGCGAATGGCGATGTGTAGATTGGATCGAAATATCCGCGCAGAACGACGGCCGCGACCAGCACCAGGAACGCGCCATCCGCGAGCGGAGCGGCCGGCAGAATTCTGTACCAGAGGCTCAGCGCGGTGGCTAGCGCGGCGAGTTGCGCCACTGCCCACCAGCGGAATTGGCCGGTGCGCGACGCGTAGACCACATACGGCGCGACGAAAGAGACTACCAGGAACCACGGCAGATTGCGCTCGAAGCGCTGGCGGACTTCCGCGAATGCGGGGACCAGATAGAATGGATATTCAACCAGGAACGCGGCCAGAACGGGAACCGCCACCCACGCAGGAATGCCTTTCAACCGAGCATACAGCAAGCCCGCGGCGCTCAGCGCGGTCCATCCGGCCAGCAGAGCCGCCCGGAAACCGCCGAGCGATTGGGTCATCGGCCTCATTTTAGCATTGGGATGCGTGGCGGCCGGAGCGCGCGCGCAGGAGGCGCCGCCGAATCTGGCGCGCCGCATCGCGCATCAAGAGAGCGAGACACAGGCCGCGCGCAACGAGTACACCTACCGGCAAACCGTGGTGTTCGCGGAACTGGACGCGCATGGCGCGCAAACGGGCGAGTATCGCGAGGAGCGCGACGTGATCTTTTCGCCCGAGCACGAACGCACCGAGCGGGTGATCGGCAAGCCGCTCCTCACCTTGAAGCGCCTCAAGATGACCGACGAAGACTTCCAGGACATACGCGGCATCCAACCGTTCGTGATGACCGAGGATCAGCTTTGGAATTACGAGACGAAATTCCGCGGCGACGAGAACATCGACGGCGTGGACTGCTGGGTGCTGCAAGTGCGCCCGCGCCAGATCCTGCAAGGGCAGCGCCTTTTCGACGGGATGCTGTGGGCGGATAAGAAGGACTTCTCGATCGTGCGGCTGGAAGGGCAGGCGGTGCCGCAGATGCTCAGCCGGCCATCGGAGAATCTGTTTCCGCGATTCACAACCATTCGCCAACTCGTGGATGGCGTGCACCGGTTTCCGGTATACACCTTCGCCGACGATACGCTGCCGTTCAGCACCGGCTTACTGCGCGTGCGCATGACCATCCGATACAGCCAATACAAGCGGTTCGGCGCGGACTCGGTAATCAAGTTCGAAAAGCCCTGACATGCCGCCGCGGGGCCTTTGGCGCGAACCCGACTTCCTGAAGCTGTGGGCCGGCCAAGCGGTCTCGCAAATCGGATCGTGGATCACCCTGGTAGGATTGCCGCTGACGGCTGCCCTGCTGCTGAAGGCCTCGCCACTGCAGATGGGCATCCTGAGCGGCGCCGGCGCGGCCGCCATCCTGTTGTTCGGCCTCTTCGCCGGGGCGTGGGCCGACCGCTTGCGCCGGCGTCCCATTCTGATCTGGGCCGATCTCGGGCGCGCGGCGGTGTTGGGCACGGTTCCATTCGCCGCGGCGGCCGGGCGGCTAACCATGAGTCATCTTTATGTGGTGGCGGCCGCCAGCGCGGTCCTGACCGTGTTCTTCGACGTGAGTTACCAGGCCTACCTGCCGTCGCTGGTCCGTCCCGAGAAAATTCTGGAAGGCAACAGCAAGATGGCGTTGTCGGAGTCGATCGCGGGTGTGGTGGGTCCGGGGCTGACCGGCGTTCTGGTGCAGGCTATTACGGCGCCGATGGCGATCCTGTTCGACGCGATTTCGTTCCTGTGCTCGGCGATTTCGGTGTGGCTCATCCGCAAGCCGGAGCCGCGTCCGGAACTGAGCGCGGCGCCGCACATCGGGCGGGAAATCGTGGAAGGGCTGCGCGCGTCATGGCATGAGCCGATTCTGCGCACGCTGTTGCTTCGGACGGCCACGGCAGCCATTTTCCTGGGTTTCGGAAGCAGCCTTTATATTCTTTTCGCCGTGCGCGAGCTTAGAATCAACGCCGTGCTGCTGGGCGCGATCATATCGGTGGGCGGCTTTAGCGACCTGTTCGGCGCGCTGACCGCGGAGCGGCTGGTGCGCCGCCTTGGGTTTGGGCAGACCCTGATCGGCGCCGCGCTGCTGGCCGGAGTAGCCGGTCTGTTGCCGCCGCTGGCGCACGGACCTGTTGCGGTGTGCGCCGCTTTTCTCGCCGTCGCGCAACTGGGCGATATGGCCTGGTCGATTTATAACATCAACGAATTGACTCTGCGCCAGGCGGTCGCGCCCAGTCATTTATTGGGCCGCGTTAACTCAGCGGCGCATTTGATGTTTCGCGGCGTGCTGCCCGCAGGCGCGCTGTTGGGGGGCGCGCTGGCGGAGGCGATCGGCCTGCGCGGCGCAATGTTCGTAGGCGCCAGCGGGTTCCTGCTCTCGACGCTGTGGCTGATATGCTCGCCCATTCGCCGCTTGCGGGAGCTACCGTGCGACGGGGCCCGCAAGCAAGCGTCCGCATAGTGCTTAGGTGTGGCGGCCGGTCTTGGCGATGTCACTTAGTTCTCCCATTTTGAGCAAGGCTGCATAATTCGTGGGGCAGGACTCCAGTCCTGCGGCCGACGTCCACGTCGGCCGGTTCGTATTCTGATAGGGCTGATTTCGTTGCGCGGAGGGCGGGTCCTGGAGGACCCGCGCAGACCTGGAGGTCTGCCTCACAAATCTTGCAGCGTCTCAATATTGCGAAAACTAGTGACATTGCGCCGGTCTTGGTGCCCAACTGGATGACAGTCCCTCAGTTGCCTCGGACGCCCAGCTTCCGAAGAAAGAACATCATCGGACACCAGTTTGTGAACGCGGACTGAAACAGGTTGAGTCCAACGAACGCCGTGAACAGATACCAATACGGATTCAACCAATAACCCAACGCGAGGGTCAGCAGCACGAACGCGCCGGCAATCATACGCAGGTAACGATCGATAGTCATACGAGCTTCCTTTTTCCCTTGTTAAACAGATAGAACAGGACCGGGACGGTCATGCGCGAGAGCAGCAGCGAGGCGATCTCGCCGGCCATCAGCGCAATGGCTAAGCCTTGGAAAATGGGATCGAACAGGATCACAGACGAGCCGACCACCACGGCGGCGGCGGTGAGCATCATCGGACGGAAGCGCACCGCTCCCGCGTCGATTACGGCTGCGTCCAGCGGCATGCCCTCGGCCAGGCGCAGTTCGATGAAGTCCACCAGGATGATCGAGTTCCGCACCACGATGCCTGCGCCTGCGATGAAGCCGATCATCGAGGTGGCCGTGAAGAAGGCATGTAGGAGGCCGTGCGCGGGCAGGATGCCGACCAACGAGAAGGGGATGGCGGCCATGATGATCAACGGCGTCAGGAACGACTGGAACCAGCCGACCACCAGCCCATAGATCAGGATCAGCACCGCCGCGAAAGCGATGCCCAGATCGCGAAAGACCTCGTACGTAATGTGCCACTCACCATCCCACTTCATCGAATAGCGGCCGGGGTCGGAAGGAAGCGCCGCCATGTGCTGCTCGATCTGGTAGCCTTCCGGAATCTTGATCTTGTCGATCTCCGGGCCGAGCTTGAGGACCGCGTAGACCGGACTCTCGATCTCTCCCGCAATGTCGGCGGTCACGTACGTCACCGGCATCAGGTTCTTGTGATAAATGCTCTTGTCCTCGATCGCCTTCTCGACGTGCACCAGTTCTCCGAGCGCAACCAGGCGTCCGTTGCGCCCGCCGATCTTCAGGCTTCGGATGCGATCGAGATCGGACCGCGTGGCGCGGCCCAGCCGCACCGTCAGCGGGACATCCTCCTTCTCCGCGTCCTGATGCAGGAGGCCAGCCTCGAAACCGGCGGAGGCCACCTGCATGGCGCGGGCGATGTCGTCCTCGGAGATCCCGTTGATGGCGGCCTTTTCCTCGTCGACTGACAAGCTGTACTTCTGTTGATCGTCTTCCACGTACCAATCGACGTCCACGACGCCCTTGGTCTGCTGGAACAGGTTCCGTATTTGCCGCGCCAGCGCAATCCTTCTATCCATGTTCGGACCGTACACTTCAGCGACCAGCGTCTCGAGCACCGGGGGGCCCGGCGGCACTTCGGCCACCTTGATGCGCGCTCCAAAGCGCTCGGCGATAGGCTGAATGCGCCGGCGCACCTGCTTGGCGATCTCGTGGCTTTGCAAATCGCGCGCTCCCTTCGGCAGCAGATTCACCTGAATATCCGCGACATTCGGCCCGCGCCGCAGGTAGTAATGGCGCACCAGTCCGTTGAAGTTATAGGGCGACGCTGTTCCTACATAGGTCTGGACGTTGACCACCTCACGCTGCTTCTCGGTCTCTTCGGCGAGCAACTGCGTCACCCGCGCCGTTTCTTCGAGCGTCGTGCCGTTGGGCATGTCGACGATCACCTGGAACTCGCTCTTGTTATCGAACGGCAGCATCTTGACCTTGACGAAGCCGAAGTAGAATAGCGAGACGGAGGCCAACAGCAGGAACACCACGCCGCCGACGAAGCTCCAGCGCAGGATGGCGCGGTGCAGGAGGCTGCCCATGAAGCGCCGGTACAGCCGCGTCAGGAAGTCCTCCTGTTCGCCCTCCCGATCGCCGCCCGGCTTGAGAATCCGCACCGCGGCCCATGGCGTCACGATAAAGGCCACCATCAGCGAGAAGAGTATCGCGGCGCTGGCGCCGATCGGGATAGGCCGCATATACGGCCCCATCAGCCCACCGACGAAGGCCATCGGCAGAATCGCTGCGACCACCGCCAGTGTGGCCAGAATCGTGGGATTTCCGACTTCGTCCACCGCCTCGATGGCGACCTCGAACGGCGGCCTGGCGTGATTGGCGGGCATCCGCCAGTGGCGCACGATGTTCTCCACCACCACGATGGCGTCGTCCACCAGGATGCCGATGGAGAAGATCAGTGCGAACAGCGTAATCCGGTTCAGCGTGTAGCCATGGAGATAGAAAACGGTGAGGGTCAGCGCCAGCGTCACCGGAATCGCGATAAATACAATGAGCGATTCGCGCAGACCCAGCGTGATGGCGATCAGGACACTCACCGAAATCACGGCGATCAGCATGTGCCACAGCAGTTCGTTGGATTTCTCCTTGGCCGTGTCGCCGTAATTCCGGGTGATGGTCATCTCCACGCCGGATGGGATCACGGCGCCGCGCAGCGGCTGCAGACGATGCAGGACGTCCTCGCCCACGGTGACGGCATTGGTTCCCTTGCGCTTGGAGACGGCGATCGTTACCGCCGGGTAGAAACCCTTCCCATCGGAGAAGCGCACGTATTGCGCCGGCTCCTCGCCGCCATCGGTCACTTCGGCGACGTCGCGCACGAAGATGGGCTTGGCATTCTCCACTCCGGCGGCCAACCCGGCCACCACGTTGCGAACGTCCTCGGCGGTGCGCAGAAACTGGCCGGTTTCCAGGAAATACTGCTGGTTGCCGCGCGCAAATTCACCCGACGGCAGCCGGCGGTTCGAAAGGCCCAATGCCCCCGCCACCTGCAACGGGGAAAGGTTGTAAGCGCCCAGGCGGGTTGCGTCCAGAGTAATGCGAATCTCGCGGCGCTGGCCGCCAATCAGGGCCACCGCCGAGACGTCCGGCGTCTGCTTGATGGTGTCATCCACTTGCGCGGCGATGCGGCGCAGCTCGTAGTCGCCGTACCGCTTGCTCCAGAAAGTGAGCGCCAGGATGGGTACGTCGTCGATGGAGCGCGGCTTCACCAACGGAAGCGACGCGCCGGGCGGGATCAGGTCCAGATTCGCGTTGAGCTTCTGATTCAGCCGCACAATGCTCTTCTCTTCGTCCTGCCCAACCAGGAAGCGAACGATCGCCGTGGATATGCCGGGGCTGGAAGTCGAGTAGATGTACTCCACGCCCGGGATCTCCCAAAGCAGCTTCTCCATCGGTTTGGTGACGCGCTCCTCCACTTCACGCGCCGACGCGCCCGGCATCTGGACGAAGACATCGACCATCGGCACGATGATCTGCGGCTCTTCCTCGCGCGGCAGCTTCCACACCGCGAAGGCGCCCAGCAACAGGGAGCCGGCAATCACCAGCGGCGTCAGCTTCGACCCAATCCAAGCTCGGGCGAACTTTCCCGCCGGACCGAGGGTTCCTGCCGCCTTCACGGCCGGACCTCCACTCGGGATTCATCCGAAAGGCCTTGCGGAACAGGGAAGATCACCTTTTCACCGGCGGTAAGGCCGGAGAGCACCTCAACCCGGTCTTTGGCCTTCTGCCCGGTCGTGATCAGCCGGGTGCGCGCAATGCCGCCGTTGGCTACCAGGACTGTTTGCAACTGGCCGCGCTCGGTGACGGCGCGCGCCGGAATCGCCAGCAGCGGCCGGCCGCCGAGTTGGAACGTCGCGCGCCCGAAGACGCCCGAGCGAATTGCAGGAACCGCGGGTAGATCGATCTTAACGGTGTAAGCCCGCGAGGCGGCATCCACCGCAGGCACGATTTCTGAAACCCGCGCATCGAGCGTGCGATCGACGCCATCCAAGGTGACCGACACCGGCTGGCCCACCCGAATCGCCCCCAGCCGGGACTCTTCCACCGGCGTTTCGAGGCGGTAAGCGCCTTCGCGTTCGATGGTCAACAGCGGCGCCCCGGGCAGAGCGAGACTGCCGGGATCGACCGACTTGGAGATGACGACGCCGGCGAACGGCGCCCGCACATCGGCGTAACTGCGCGTCACCTCAGCGGCGCGCACTTCCTGATCTACTTGTGCCAGCTTCGAGTTCAGTTGGACGCGCCGCGCCTGTGCCATTTCGTGGGCCGCTTGCGCGGCTTTGAGCCTGGCTGACGACTCATCGAACTCCTGGTTCGAGATCGACTTCTTCTGAAAGAGGTCCTGCATGCGGCCAAACGTCACTTGCGCCAGATCGAGATTGGCCTTCGCGGCCGCGACGGCGCCGTCGGCCTCGGGCACGGCAGTACGAACCTCCTCGCGAGCGGCTTCAGCGCGGCGCGAACCGATGTCCAGATCGCGTGTATCGAGCGTCACCAGCATCTGGCCTTCGCGCACGCGATCGCCGGCCTGCACGCGCACCTCGCGCACATAGCCCGTCAACTTCGCGGAGATCACGGCCGAGGTGCGCGCCCGCACCGTACCCGCCGCCTCATAGGTAGAAGGCCATGTCTCGGTGGCCGCCGTCACCGTGGACACGGCCATCGCGGGCGCCGCGGAGGCGGCGCGCTTCTCAGGCGGCGCGCCACCGCACCCCGCCAGCCAGATCGCGGCCGGAATCAACAGGAAAGTCTTCGTCATCGAGATCCCTCGTTCAGAATTTCCGAATCCGCCGTCAGCGTCCCCGCCGCCAGTTCCAGCATCGCGGCGGCGACGCGTTGGTCGTGTATGGCGGTCAAGTGCCGGGACCGCGCTTCGATCACCGCCGTCTCGGTGCGAAGTAAGTCTGTAACATTGCTCATCCCGCTTTCGTAGCGGTTTTGCGTGATGCGAAGGCTCTCTTCCGCCTCTGCGACGGACGCTTTGGCCACCTCGATGCGTTGTGCGGCGGCGCATAGATCGGCATACGCCCGGCGGACCTGGAGCCGGATGGCGGAGCTGGCGCGCTCCTGCTCGGCCTCGCTCCGGCGCAGCGCGAACCGGCTTTCCTCGATGCGCGCCTTGTCGCTGAATCCGTTGAACAGGTTCCAACGCAGTCCGATCGAAACCAGCCAGTTGGCGCCCCCTTTGTCGTAGAAGCGCTGCCGATCCGCCTCGAAGGCGGCGTGAACGCCTACCTGCGGCAGAAGGTTGCTGCGCGCCGTGGACGCCTGGTTTTCGGCCAGGCTGGTCGCCAGCTTTGCCAGGCGAGCCTCGGGTCTGCCGGCGACAGCGTTCCTTTCATAATCCGCCAGCAGTCCCTGGGGCAGATTCAGGGGCGCGAGCGGCGTGCTCAGAGTGTGCGGCGCGTCCAGCGGCAGACCAAGCGCGTCGTTCAGCGCCGCGCGGGCCACGTCGAGATCGGCCGCGCGCCGGATCTGTTGCTCGCGCACACCGGCCAGATGAACGCGGATCGAGAGCACGTCGGCATCGGTGGACATCCCCGCGGCCCGCACCGCTTGGGCACGATCGAGGTCGGCCTCCGCCGATCGCATGGCCTGGTTGGTCGCATTGAGTTGCTCCACGCCCAACAGGCTGTCGTGATAGGACTGGATCACGCTTGCAATTACTTCCATCTGGGTGCGCCGGCCCTCCTCGCTGGCAAGCTCCTTCGTCAACTCGGCCGAGCGCACGGCGTGCCTGGTCTGACCCGCGTCGTAGAGCGTTTCGTCCGCCGTAACTTGCGATTGGAAGTTATTCAGGAAATCGGGGCGGTTCAGCGGCCCAACCTGGAAGTTCTGCTCCCCGAATTGATGCTGTGTCAGTAAAGAGGAGAATACAAAGACCGGATTGTCGCTCCGGGCCCAAGATTCGGAATAGTTGACCTTTGGCAAGTAACCGCCCCGCGCCTCCGCGATGCGGCTTTCCGCCGCCTTTCGTGAGGCGACGGAGGCCTCCATGGACTTATTCTTGTCCAGCGCCAGGTGAACTGCGTCCTTTAGCGACATTGAGTCTTGTGCCGCACCCGGCAGCGGCCACAAGACCAGCATGAGCAGTGTTTTCTTCATTGCCTCTTGGTTCTCAGGATGCAGTTGGCGGGTCCAGGTGACAGCGCGTCACCAGCGTCACCTTTCGAGGGCGCTTGCATCTCTTGAAGCAGCAAGGGAGATTTCATGGAAGTATCCGCGCAATATCTCGGGAATTCGAAGTTCGAAGTCGCGGCCCGAGGTCATCGGGTGATTTGCGACCAACCGCTTGATAACGGCGGCTCGGACGAAGGTATGTCGCCGCCGGAGTTCCTGTTGGCGTCGCTCGCCACTTGCGCTGCTTATTACGCGGCTCAGTACTTGAAGGCGCGTGGACTGCCTGCCGACGACTTAACGGTGCGAGTCAACGCGGAAAAGGCGGCGCAGCCGGCCCGCTTGGCGTCTTTCCAAATCGACGTGATGGCCCCCGGCCTGGACGATCATCACCAAACGGGTATTCTGCGCGCCGTAAAAGCATGTTTGATTCACAACACGCTGTTGGGACTGCCCCGTATCGAAATCGTGGTCAATCGGGCGGCACTCGCACCGGTCTAGCGCATCGCCGAGCCCGCTACAATTAGAAACGGTGGCGGGCCTTGGAACGGGAAACCGAAGTTGAACTCGCGCGGAAATTGATTGCCGGAGAACCAGAGGCGTTTGACCGCTTTGTGGAACACTTCCGCACCAAGATCTTCCACTACAGTTGGCTGATGTGCGGGCAGCGCGAAGACGCCGAGGAAGTGGCGCAGGAGACATTGCTCAAAGTGTTTGAGAATTTCGAAGATCTCCGCGAACCCGAGCGGGTCCGTCCATGGGTTTTTCGAATCGCCAAGAACGCCTGCCTGATGAAGCGGCGCAAGAGCGTGTTCGCTCCATCGCAGGAGCTATCGCTCGACGACTTCATCCCGGCGATGGACCACGAGGGCAGCCATGCCAAGCTCCAAATCGCCGATTGGTCCAGGCTGCCCGATCGTCAGGTCCTCCAATCGGAGTTGAAGCAAGTGCTCGATCGGGCAATCGGCGCCCTGCCTGTGAACTACCGGTCCGTAATCCTGCTGCGGGATGTGGAGGAATTGTCCACGGCCGAGACCGCCCAAATCCTCGATCTGACGGAGGACGTCGTCAAGACGCGCTTGCATCGCGCTCGTTTGGCTGTCCGCCAAACGTTGGATGAATACCTGCGGACCGATGGCCGCATGCCGGTTCTTGCCACTGACACGTGAGGTGGATGAGATGGAATCGCACGAACGCACTGAGAAATGCAAGGAGATCTTTTCACTGCTGTCCGAGTATCTGAACCTGGAGCTTCCGCCCGGCGCCTGCCGGGAAATCGAAACTCACCTCGCCGGGTGTCCGCCTTGCATTGAGTTTGCAGAGAGCCTCCGCAAGACGGTGGAACTCTGCCGCGGTTACCGGCCAACCGAGCTGCCCGAGCCCATGGGAAAGAAGGCCCGGGAACAGTTGCAGGCCGCATACCGGAAAATGCTCGCGGCGCGGGGCGGATCCTAAACTGGTTGACGTTATAAGTTAGCATCGGTTTATGCTTCGCGTGCGCCACTACGCCTGGCGTGTCCTGCCGCTGCTGCTGTTACTCGCGCTCTACTGGCCGGGGCTCACTAACTGGTTTTATCAGGACGACTTCGGCTGGCTCAACCTGCGGCACGACGTCCACTCGTTTCGCGACTTAGGGCCGGCGCTGTTCGCTCCCAAAGCGCACGGCAATATACGGCCGCTCGGCGAGAATGCCTATTTCCTGGTGCTTTCCTCGCTATTTGGCGTGGATGCGCTGCCGTTCCGCATCTGGGCGTTCGCCACGCAAATGGCCAGCCTGGTCTTGCTGGGCAGCGTCGTCCGGCGGCTGACCGCATCGCGCGCGGCGGGATTCTGGGCGCAGGTTCTGTGGATCGCCAACTCCGGCCTGGCTGCCGCCATGTGTTGGACTTCGATCTACAACCAGATCTTAAGCGGCTTCTTCTTTCTGCTGGCCTTCTGGTTCTTGCTGCGGCACATCGAAAGCGGCGCCGCGCGAGATGCCATCGGACACTGGGCGGCATTTGTGCTGGGCCTGGGCGCGCTGGAGACCAACGTGGTGTATCCGGCCATCGCGGCGGTTTACGCGCTGCTGTTTGCGCGGGCATATCTGAAGAAGGTCCTGCCGATGTTTCTGGTCTCCGCGCTTTTCATTTTGGTCCACTTCCGATTTGCGCCGCCGCCGCGTGATGGCGTATATGCATTGCATTTCGGCGGCCGGATATTCTCCTCGCTTTGGACCTATTGGACGTGGGCGCTGGGACCCTCGCGGTTGGCGGCCGTGCTACTGAGTTGCGCGGTGCTGGGGCTGCTCGTGTGGAGCGCGCGCGCCCGGCAGTGCGTCCCGCTGTTCGGCGTGGCGTGGTTCGTCATCGTCATTGGCCCGTACCTGCCGCTCAGCGATCACAAGATGGATTACTACCTGACGGTTCCCGTGGCCGGCCTCGCGATCATGGGCGCTGCGGCGATCGCGTGGGCGTGGCGCTCAAGGTGGCGTTCGAAATGGATGTGGCGAGCCGCCGCGGCGGCGTGCGTGGCGATCTATCTCGGCACATCGCTCGCGGCCGCGTGGACGATCGCCCGCTGGCATCATGACCGCGGCGTGCGCGTGGAAGATCTGGTCCTGGGCGTGGCCGACATACACGAAGCCCAGCCCGGCAGCATCATCCTGCTCGACGGTGTCGACTCGGACCTGTTCTGGTCCGGAATCGTGGACGTGCCATTCCGGGCGATGGAGATCCCGCATGTGTACCTGGCGCCGGGATCGGAGGCGCGGATTCAGGCGCCGCCGGACCTGACGGTGAAATACATTCTGCCGCAGGCGCTGGCGCTGCGGGCCTTGCAGGACGGGCGCGCGGTGGTCTATCAGGTGGATGGACCTGCGCTGCGCAACGTCACGGCTCGCTACCGTGGGATGGCCGAGGCATTGTGGAAGCCGGAGACGCCCCGCTTCATCAACCTGGGCGATACCGCGTTCGCGGAGTATGCCGGCGCGGGTTGGGACGAATGCGCGGGCGGATACCGCGGCTATAGAATGTTGCGCGGGGAAGCCACGGTGCATATAGGCGGGCCGCACGGACCGGACGATCGTCTGCATATCGGCGTGTTTCGCACCACTGACTTTCATCTCGGCGTGCGAGTGGATGGCACGGATCTGCGTGCGGAGGTGATGCAGCGGGGCGGCGAGTTGACGGAGTTGGGCGTCCGGCTGCCTGCCGCGCTTGTCGGAAAGCCCGAGATCGAGGTGACGCTTTCGAACGGCAATCCGGAGCCGCTGAAGTTCGGGTTTATGGAGATTCGGTAGTGGGCCATCTTGCTACCGGGCGAAATCGCGCTTCGGTCAATCCTCAGCCTGAACTACTGCAACGCCGTTGGCCGCGCCGCTGATGGTGGCCGCCGTTTGCAGGGTCAGGTTGCCGTCCTCGTCGACACTGAAGATCGACAGATGCGACAGCGAGCCGCTACCGTCGATCACGGCCACCAATCCCTCGCCCGAGGCGATGTCGGTCGGATCGCCATTGAGCGACGCTGCAACGGCCGAAACTTGCACGATCCTTTGCCCGTAGACGGCATATCGTGAAACGCTCATGCTCGGCGAATTACTCGAAAACAGGTACGGTCCCACCAGCGTCAGCCAGCAAGGAGCGTTCTGTGTGCCGGAGCTGGTGACGGTCAGAATGGCGCCATTGCGGACCAACGAGATCTCGTTGGCATGCGCGATGGTGACGTACGCATTGTCGCCGCGCGTAACCAGTCCCAAAGGCGTATTGACGTTGGCCGGAATGTTCCGTACCGGCGTGGCGATCCCACCCACAGCTCCGCCGGGAAACAGGTTTACTGTCTCAATCATGTTGCTTTTTTCCGTGATGATGAGCTGGTTTTCGACAACACCGGCCTGGGCTGCGGACCCATCCGCCTTGATCAGCGCCACCTCTCCATCGGGAGTGGGATTTACATTGGATCCGTCCATCCGGTGGGATTCAACCTCTGTCGTCCCGAGAATGTATAGGTGGCTGGCGCCGAAAGCTACGCTGACCGGGTTGGAGATCGTGGGCACCAGTTGTTTCATCTGGAAGCCCTGGCTCCCGAGTTCAAACATGGACACGTTCAGCGAGCTGAAATTCACGACAGCGACCAGGTTGCCTCGCGCCTCGATGCCGCCAGCATTGCCGCTGACGCCGCCCTGCCCCCCCGTAAGAACCGTCTGGATCAGCGTGCCGCCAGAGTTGTAAACCAGGAGCTGGTTCGTGGTAGCGTTCGACGCCGTAACCACCAGAACGTCCTTACCAGTATTGGCCTGAACGGCACTAGCCGCGCCAATGAGCGGGACCATTATGCTCAAAAAACCAAACTTCGTCATCGACTCCTCCTAAAATTTTCTTGCGCCAACGTGGCGCGACTCGCAGCCGGGCGAGTCTTCAGACTGTTATTCGATGCAGGGCGGAAGAAAGTTACGGTGGCGATCCGCGGGGCGGCGCCGAACAGCCACTCCGTAACTTTCCGGCGGCGTCCATCGTATATTCCCTGCTAGGATTGGTATGAAACACCACTAATGGCGCGGGAAAGGCGCCTTAGACGGGACGCGCGAGCTCGATGCCCCTGGTAATCACTGGGTTAGCAGCTTCTACTTCATGTACCCGAACAGCGATCTGGAAATGCTGATGGCCCGTTATCAACAGGGTGATTTCACCGCGGCCACAGCCCTGATCCATCGCCTGAGCCCGCAGTTGCATCGGTTTTTCGTGGTCCAATTCGCGAGCCGGGGAGATGCCGACGACCTGCTGCAGGAAACCTGGCTGCGCATTCACGAGGTGCGGCACACTTACCGCGCCGGCCAGCCGGTGCTGCCGTGGTTTTACGCGATTGCCCGGCACATTCGCGTGGACCACTACAGAAAGGCAAGCCGCACGGTAGCCCGCGAAGAGCGGCTGGAGGAAATGCACGAAGTGCCGGCGGTACCTCCGGCGGGATCCGGCGGAACTCCGGATCTGGAAGCGCTCCTGGCGACTCTTCCCGAGAGCCAACGGGAAGTTATCGAGATGTTGAAGATTGCGGGGATGTCTCTTGAGGAGGTGGCGCGCGCCACTTCGTCGAGCGTAGGGTCGGTGAAACAGAAAGCCCACCGGGCCTATGAGAGATTGAGGGAACGGCTGAGCGGCATGGAACTGAGCAAAGGGCGTACGGGGGGCGTTCGTGAGGGATAAAGAGATCGACGAAATCCTGAAGCGGGCCGCTCAGGCTCCCCATGAGGTGGACCCGGCGCTGCTCGATCGTGTCGCAAAATCCATCGGGTCCTCGCTGCGTCAGCTCCGTCCCCTGCCGCCGGCATGGGTCCTGGCGGGCGGGCTGGCTCTGATTTGTGCGGCCGTTGCTCTGGCCGGCGCGGCCCGAGCGGGGTTCTACGGCATTCAAGCGCTCAGCGTTTTGGAACGTGCACTGATCTTTCCCACGCTGGGTATCCTCATATGGCTCGGGGCTGCGGTATCCGTCGGCGAAATGATTCCAGGAAGCCGGCGTCGCGTAGCGCCAGGGTTCCTGCTGGGTGCCGGCAGCCTGGCGCTGCTTGTTGTCTTCGTGGTCCTGTTCCACGATTACCGGACTGACCACTTCGTATCCCACGGCGTCGTCTGCCTGGCGGCGGGACTGCTCCACGCGATTCCGGCGGCCCTCGCGAGCTGGTTTCTTTTACGGCGCGGTTTTGCGGTGAATTCGGTTGCCGCCGGACTGGTGGTGGGCACACTTGCGGGCCTGGCCGGTGTGACCATGCTGGAGCTTCATTGCGCAAATTTGGAGGCCCCGCACGTGATGCTCTGGCATACCGCGGTGATGCCGGTAAGCGGGGCCGCGGGAGCGTTGCTGGGGTGGGCTGCTCGTTTCCGGGCAGGCTCTGGCGCTCATGAGCGATAGATCCGCTACCCCGCGAATCGCTCCATAAACCGCTCGGGCGCGTGCAGCGGCTTGAAGCCGTATTGCGCGTAGAGACCGTGCGCACCCTTCGTGGCGAGTATCCAGCGGCGCAGCCCAGGCAAGCGCGGATGGTCGACAATCACGCCAATCAGCCACTTGCCGATGCCCTGCCCTTGAAATTCCGGGAGCACGAAGACGTCGGCCAGCCAGGCGAATGTAGCGTAATCGGTGACCACCCTGGCGAAGCCGATCTGCGCGGTCCCTTTGTACACTCCGAAGGGCAGCGAGTTCTCTATCGAGCGGCGCACTACATCGAGCGGCCGCCCCATCGCCCAGTACGCGGAGGCGCTCAGGTATTCGTGAATCATGGCGATATCCAGCCGTGCCGGGTCCGTGCTGATTACGTATTCGCCTCTACGCCATTCTTCCGCCATGGAGACCAGGATACAATGCTGAATGCCTGCCCCACCAACGCCTGTTCGACCGGGACTGGTCCGAGTGGCTGCCGATCTTTGGTGGGCCATCGAGCACCAGGAAGGCGTCATCGTGGTGGACACGATCCGCGTCCCCAGTCTCCCCACGGAGGGGGACGCAAGGGTTTGCGCAAAGCGCGCGCTACATCTGCTTCGCTCTCGCCTTCGCCCGCGCAGGCGCATCTGCCGAACCCGCCGGCTTGCGCGCAGGCGGCTCGCTGAGCAGCCGCTTGACCGACCTCGTCAACTGCCCGACTTCCCCGGCGCTCTTGACGATCACCACATCGGCGCCGGTGGACTGTTCGGTCAAACCCAGCGGCTCCACAAATCCAGAGAGTAGAATAATGCGCGCGCCGGCTTGCGCGCTGCGGATCCGCTTGATCAGCTCGACGCCGTCCATGCGCGGCATCTTGAAATCCGTTACCACAACGTCGAAGTTGTGCTTGGAAAGAAGTTCCAGAGCCTCGTCTCCGCTGGTAGCGGTGAAGATGTTGTAACCAAGCTCCTGGAGCAGCGATTTGCGCGCGATCAAACCCTGGCGGTTGTCGTCGACCAGCAGGATTTCGGGAGTTTTCGCAGGGGGTGGGGCGGGGGCGTGTCTCATGCTAACGCAGGCGAGGTTATCAGACCGGTAACTCAACTGTCAACACTTTTGCATCAGGTTGTAAAGAGGCGAGATTGAGTGCTTGACAAACTGCCGCGCTATTCCACTTCGTGCGGCGCCGTGTAGCCGTTCTTGGCCACGATTTGGTACTTGATGGGCTTGCCCTTCTCATCCACCACGCGCAACGGCTCGTTGGTGGCGGGGTTCACCAGCTCCACTTTGATTTTGCGGAATTTGCCGTCCTTCGCCTTGTTGGCAGGCTCATAGCCGATGGAGTACTGATTGCGAAGAGAATCGGAGATGGTGCCGAAGATCGACGGAAACTCGCCGTAAAAACGCGGAAAGAAGGCCAGGCCGCCCGTCTCTCTCGCAAAAGTGGTCATCTGGTTGTCGGCCTGCAGGAAGCCGATCTCCTGCATCGGTCCCATGCGGCCCTCCCGCATGATGCGCAACGCCTGCATCAGGCCAATGGCGTACACCGGAACGCCGCCATCCTGAATAATCTTGCGCGCCTTATCGTAGGTCAGCTTGCTGAACGTATCCACGCCGGAGGAAAGCAGCACGATGGCCTTGCGCCCCTCGATCTTGGACATGCGCTCTTCGGTATCGGCCAGGGCGTCGAACAGGTTGGCTTCCGAAAAGCCCGGGATGCGCAGGCGTTGCATGGCTTCGTACGTTTGGCGCTTGTCGGTGGTGAAGTCGGAAAGGATTTCCTCCTTGAAGTCGTAAGCGATCAAGGCCACGTAGTCTTCTGCTTTGAGCGTTTGTACAAAACCATACGCGGCGGTCAGGGTCTGATACCACGTCTGAGACCCGTACCACTGGAATTTGGCGCTGAACTCGACCAGCAGACACACCGTCATGGGCGCCGTGCTCTTGCCGAAGGATTTGATCTGCTGCGGAACATTGTCTTCCAGGACGCGGAAGCTGCCGCGCGGGATGTTGGGAATGAAGTGGCCGTTTTTGTCCAGGACGGCGACGTCCACGCTCACCACATTCACGTCGCTCTTGAAGCTCGGCAGGTTCTCCGGGATGTCGGGCTGTGCCTTCTTGCTGAGCTTCGACGGAATGGGGGCCTCTTCGGGCTCGCCCGTGGACTTGCGCGGCTTGGCCACGGTTTGGTCCACGTCCTTCGTGGGGCCGGCCTGGTCCTGGGCGATGGACGTGGCGGCCAGCGCGAATAGCGCTGCCAGGGCTACCGGCAGAGCCGGGATTCTGTTCCAGGATTTCATAGACATACCAATTCCCCAGCTAAACTATAGCAGAGAAGACGCGGCGGCCGGTGCTTTGGTTTCGCGAGTTACCGAGCCGCGACCGTTAGGGAGCGGTCGGCACACAACCCATCACCCGCCTCGCCGGTCAAGCCGCAAACCGGGGCCGTCGTACAATGTGATTGGGAGACGTCGTGGCGGGAGTTGCGGAGGGGAAGCATACCAGTGCTGTCGGCCAGAAGCGGCGCGGATTCTTGCGGCGGTTTTTTGCCAATCTGGGACCGGGGCTGGTTACCGGAGCGGCGGACGACGATCCTTCGGGAATCTCGACCTACTCCGTGGCAGGCGCGGTTTTCGGATATTCCTTCCTCTGGACCGCTCTCGTCTCTTTTCCGCTGATGGCGGCCGTGCAACTGATGTGTGCGCGGCTGGGGATGGTGACCGGTCGCGGCCTCGGGGGCGCCATCCGATTGAGGTATTCACCGTTTGTGCTGTGGCCTGCCTGCTTGCTGCTGATTGTCGCGAACGTGTTCAATATCGGCGCGGATCTGGGCGGCATGGCCGATGCCATGCGGATGGTGACGGGAATCCCGTCCTATTACTGGACACCCTTCTTTGCCTTGCTGATCACTGGCCTGTTGATCCGGACTTCTTACAATCTGATTGCGCGCGTCTTCAAGTGGCTGACGCTGGTATTGTTCGCTTACGTCATAACAGCGTTCCTGGCGCGGCCGGACTGGGCCGGCGTCTTTCACGGAACTTTTCTGCCGCATGTGGCCTGGACGCGATCCTATATGGCCGTGCTGGTGGGGATTTTGGGGACCACGATTTCTCCGTACCTGTTTTTCTGGCAGGCGTCGCAGGAAGTGGAGGAAGACCGGAAGCACGGGAAGATCACTGTGGCGCAGCGGCGCGGTTCCACGAATCTGGAATTGAGCGTGGCGAGGGACGACGTGTTCACGGGAATGTTCTTTTCCAATCTGGTCATGTTCTTCATCATTCTCACCACTGCGGCGACTCTGCACACGCATGGCGTGCGGAACATCGAAACGGCCAAACAGGCCTCCGAAGCATTGCGTCCGTTAGCTGGCGACGGTGCATATTTGCTGTTCACACTGGGACTGGTCGGGACCGGCATTTTGGCCGTCCCGGTATTGGCGGGATCTTGCGCCTATGCCATCGCGGAAGCCGCCTCGTGGAGAGGAGACTCGCTGAGCAAGAAGCCGCGCCGGGCGTCGCAATTCTACATGGTCATCGCGGGAGCCATGGTGGTGGGGCTGGCACTTGATTTTGCGGGGTTGAATGCGGTGAAGATGCTCTTTTGGTCGGCTGTAGTGAATGGTGTGCTTGCGCCACCGCTGGTCGTTTTGGTGGTACTGCTTACGAGCGATCGAAAAGTAATGGGCGAGCGGGCCAATTCGCGGGGAGCGAAGGTACTGGGATGGATCTGCGCGGCGGTGATGAGCGCGGCGGCTTTGGCGCTGCTGGTTACCTGAGCAAGCCGGCTGCTTGACTCAGGTAATCGTTCTCGCGGGGTCACACTGGGCAGGCCCCCCGGGCCAGGCCTCCAACGCAGCCCGTTTCCGCAAAGCGCCTTCCAGCGCTATTGTCGCCGCCGGAAAAAAAATAGCGTCTTGGCCGGACTGCGTTTCGAGCGGCGGTGGTAAAGACGTTGGCCGCAGCGTCCCGAACGATCCCTCAGGAGGCTGAGCCGGAATGGAGGACCTGACCTGCCTCAGACTCTTGTAGGCCCAAACGGCCGCCATGCCAAGTACAAGGCCCAGACCTAAATCGCGCCAGAATGCTACATCCGGACCGCTCTGCCAGATAAGAGGCGCGGAATGCCGTATTCCCCAGCGCCAGACGATCAGGTATTCCAATGCGTTTCCGCCAGCGTGAATCGCCAGAGCCGGCAGGATCGAACCCGTGCGATATGTGAGCATTCCATAAATGACCGAAATCGCCAGGTAATAAGGTAGCCGGGGCAATGTGCCGCTTACGCCGTGTGTGAAGTGGATAGCGGCGAAGGCCAACGAAACTACTGCGATTGCCACTACCGGTCCGTGCTCTCGTTCGATGGCCGACTGCATGTAGCCTCTGAACCCGGCCTCCTCGGCGACACCGGACACCGTGCCGCCCATCAATAGAGGAAGCAGCACGGTATACCAAGGGTAGGGCGAAAAATCCGGCGCGATCGCAGCCGGAATCGGTACCAGCCGGCCGTAGGCGTTCTGTAGCATGACCGCCGCCGCCACCGCCAGCATGCCCGACGCCATCGCTCTAAGCCAAACGTTGCCCGGCAGTCCTCGCGCGCGAAAGCTGTCGCGACGCATTTGGGCGCTCCTGGTTGGCCATCCCCAGCCGTTCAAATAGCGCCAATACAGCGTCAGATACAATGCCATGATGGGCACGGCCCAGGGAGGCGAGTGGGGCTGCCTGAGATTGACGACGATCAGGATAGACCAGGGGAACTGGCCGGCAACCATGACGGCCAGCCCCGTCAAAACGGCGCGAACGACTGCCGGAATGCGCCGCCACACTGCTACGCCGGTTTCATCTCTGCTGCATAAGCTATACGCACCCACGTGAAGGTTTGTTTCGGAAAACCCGCCCTGCGATGGTCTCGAAGCCGCTTGAGCGGCGCCGATCAAATGGATGGCGTCCGCGACTCGCCGCGCAAAACCCCGGAAAGCCTGTCGGACAAACGGTTGAGGCACTCAGCCCCCGCGCTGAGTTGCTCGGAAGAACTCGCCGACTCCTCGGCGTTCGCGGCAGTCGTGTGGGCGCTCTTTTCTATCTGGGACATCGCTTGGGTGATCTGCTGGATCCCGGCCGACTGCTCGTGCGAGGCTTTGGCGATCTGGGAAACCAGTTCGTCCAGCTTCTGCGAGTGTTCCAGGATTTCGACCAACCCCTGGGCCACGCGTGTGCTGTTGGCAACGCCTGCCATGCTGCTTTGCCGCGATCTGTCGATCTTCTCGGCGCTCTCCTTCGCCGCGTCCGCGCAGCGATGCGCGAGCCTGCGGACTTCATCGGCCACCACCGCGAACCCCAGCCCCGCCTCTCCGGCCCTGGCTGCTTCGATCGCCGCGTTCAGCGCCAACAGATTGGTTTGGAAAGCGATTTCGTCGATGGTCCTGACGATCTTGCCGACTTCCTCGCTGGACGTTTTCACGCTGGCCATGGCCGCACTCATGGCCTCCACCGCTTTGACGCCTTCGGCGACCGAGGCATGCGTCTTGCCTGCCAGTTCCTTTGCGCGCGCCGCATGCTCCTCGTTGCCGCGCGTTACATCGGCCATCTGGGCGAGGGATGTGCTTACTTCTCCGGTGGATGCCGAGCTTTCATTTGCCTCTTGGGCCAGCGCCTCGCTGTTTTGCGACACCTGGCCAGCCGCTCCGGTAACCTGGGCGGCGGCTTCTCGCAACTCCTCCACTACCGGGTCGATTTTCCCCATCAGACTTCGCGAGATGAGCAACCAACTGGCCGCCGAGCCACCTCCCGCCAGCACCATCAGTACGCCAAGAATCCACGCGCTACGCGATGCCACGCCTTGAATCGCGTCCCTTGCCTCGGTGGCCTCTTTTTCCGGAAGGCCGATCCCGATTACCCAGTCCCAAGGCTTGTAGTACTTGACACATACGAGTTTCACGTACGGGGCTGGCTCGCCTGGGCTTTTCCAAAGGTAACGAACAAGCGCGGTCTCTCCCGGGCCCAGTGTGAGGGCTCGCTGGCAGATCTGGCGGACGAAATAGTTCCCGCTGGCGTCCCGCAAATCCCAAATGTTCTCGCCATCGGAAGGTAAATTCCATATGATCGTTTCCGAGAAGAACCAGAAATCCAACCGGCAGAATGCCCAGCATTCCACTGGTCCTAAAACACCCGAGGGCAAAGCGGCCATCCGCTTCAACGCCCTCACCTACGGCCTGCGCACCCGCGCCACCATCCTCGAACGCGAAAACGCCGCGGACTACTCCCAGCTTTGGGACGAGTTGGAAGCCGAATGGCAACCTCAAAACCGCACCGAACGCTGCTACCTGGAAACCCTGGGCACCTCACAATGGTTGCTCGCGCGGATTGCCGATAGCGAGAGGCGGGTCTACGAGTTCATCGAATTCGGCGAAAAACAGTTCGTCATGTTGGGCTATGTTTCGAAACAACGCGCGCAACTGGAACGCTCCTTCCGCACTGCCATAGAGGACATGAAGCGGTCGCAAAAAGAGCGCCGCCAGCAACACGCCAGGCAGCCGCAGCCCGTCAAGGCCAAACCAGCCGCGCGGGCACAATCACCGGTTCAGCACTCCGGCTATGAGATGTCTGAGGGCGCGGAAGACCATCCAGCCTTCTGTTCCCCCATCACCCCCGACACTCGTTAGCAATCTGCCCCCCTGGTCTTTGACAACCGGACAAACGACCGCAATTGATCCGCAATTAGTGTCTCCGCGCCAGCCCGGAAACACGACCCCAGCCCCCAGCCCCCAACCCCTAGCCCCGGCGAGCGAAGCGAGCCCAGCCACCCATCACCCACGACCCCTTTTAAATCCAATAGCTTGGGCTTTGATCGTTCAGGTAGGACAGGCTTCAGCCTGTCAATGCTGTCTCCGCCCCTCGAAGAACCCCTTCAACAACTCCACGCACTCCACCGCCAGCACCCCCTCTACGATCTCCACGCGATGATTCAGCAGCTCGGAATCCGCAATCCGGAACTTGCTGCGCACGCCGCCGAAGCGCAGGTCGCGCGCGCCGAAGACCAGCCGCTCCACCCGCGCCGCCACCAACGCGCCGGCGCACATCGCGCAAGGCTCCAGGGTCGCGTAGGCCGTGGCGTGCTCCAGCCGGTAATTCCCGATGGCCGCCGCGGCCGCGCGTAGCGCCAGCATCTCGGCGTGCGCCGTCGGATCGTTCAGCCCTACCGCCGAATTGCGGCCGCGCCCCACAATCTCACCCGCCACCACCACCACCGCTCCCACCGGCACCTCGCCCGCCGCCTCCGCCTCGCGCGCCAGCGCCACTGCCTCCCGCATGAAGATGTCATGCATGCCTCTATTAGCTTAAAATAGGAAGACCCATATGTTCCGATACCTCCCGCTGATCGTCAAGAACTGCTGGCGCAACCGCCGCCGCACGACGCTTACCATCGTCAGCATCGGGGTCTCCATGTGCCTGCTCGGCGTCCTCATTGCCGTCTATCACGCCCTGTATCTGAGCGACGCGACGCCCGACCAGGCCCTTCGCCTGGTCACCCGCAACCGCATATCGCTAACCGTCCCCATCCCGCTGTTTTACCGCGAGCGCATCCGCCAGGTGCCCGGCGTAAAGGAACTCATGACCTCGCAGTGGTTCAACGGCACGTATAAGGACGCCCGCGATCCCAAGAACTTCTTCGCCCGCTTCGGCGTCGAGCCGGAGAAGCTCTTCACCATATTTGGCGAGCTGAAAATACCCGAAGACCAGAAGCAGGCCTTCATTCGCGACCGCACCGGCACCGTCATCGGCCACGATCTCGCCGACAAGTTCAACTTCCACCTGGGCGATCGCATCACCTTGATCGGCGACATCTATCCCGGCACGCTCGAACTCACCGTGCGCGGCATCTTCGACAGTCCACGCAAAAGCGAGATGCTCTACTTCAATTGGGCCTACGTGCGGGAAGGCTTGCCGGAGAGCCGCAAGGGCGAGGTGGGAACCTTTGACATTTTGTGCGACAACGCGGGTGTGGTCCCCCGCGTGGCGAAAACCATCGACGACGAATTCCACAACGCTCCCGTGCAGACCCGCACCGAGACCGAGCAGGCCTTCTTGCTCACCTTCGTCGGCATGCTCGGCAACGTGAAGTTGTTTCTGATCAGCATCTGCGCCGCGGTGATGTTCACCATCCTGCTGGTTTCCGGCAACACCATGGCCATGTCGGTGCGCGAGCGCGTGCGCGAAGTCGGCGTGCTCAAGACCCTGGGTTTCACTGGCGGGAATATCCTGTTCATCATCCTCGGCGAAGCCTGCGCCATCTCCATCGCGGGCGGAGCCATAGGATTCCTGCTCTCGACTTTCTTGGTCGGCGGCGTCCAGAAAAGCCCCGCCGGCATGTTCCTCCCGCCGATCCAGCGGTTCGACCCGGCCGTAGCGTCGACTTGCATCCTGGTGGCCCTGGGCATCGGCCTCCTCAGTTCTTTCATCCCTGCGTGGAACGCTTCCCGCACCAATATCGTGGAGGCGTTGCGCTCGACCGATTGAGATTCGCCCATGGCCATCCCTCTCACGTATAACCTTCGTAATTTGGTGGTTCGCAAGACCACCACGCTGATGACCGCGCTGGGCATCGCGCTCACCGTGGCCGTTCTGCTGGCCATGATGGCGCTGTTGACCGGGCTGCGCGCTACGCTCTCCGCCAGCGGCGATCCGCTGCAAATCATTGTTATGCGCAAAGGCTCCGAGTCGGAGTTGGTCTCCAACTTCACCCGCGGGCAGTTCCAGGATTTGAAGTTCAAGACGGGCATTGCGCGCGCGCAAAATGGCGATCCCATGGCGTCGCTCGAAGTCGTGACCGTGATCAACCTGGCCAGCGTGGACGCGCCGGAAGGCGCCAACGTGACCCTGCGCGGCCTTTCGCCCATCGGCATCGAGATGCGCCCCTCGCTCAAGATCTCCGCGGGCCGATGGTTTGAGACCGGTAAGCGCGAGGTGGTCGTTGGCAAGTCCATCGCCAAGCGTTACCCTGGCGCCGCACTCGGCAAGCGTCTCACGTTTGGCCGCGGCGACTGGGAAGTGGTCGGCGTCATGGACGCCGGCCAGACCGCCCAAAACAGCGAGATTTTCGGCGACCTCAACCAGGTCAGTTCCGACCTGCAACGCGTCGACGTGCTGAGCTCGGCCCTGGTGCGGGCCACCGATGCCGGCGCGGCCGCCGCATTGCTGAACAGCATCAATGACGATCAGCGTCTGAATATGAACGCCGTTTCCGAAAAGGAATACTACGCTCTGCAAACGCGTTCGGCGGCGCCGATCGAATACCTTGGAATCTTCGTATCTATCATCATGGCCATCGGGAGCAGCTTCGCAGCCATGAATACCATGTATGCCGCGGTGGCCCGCCGCGCGCGAGAGATCGGCACATTGCGCGTGCTGGGATTCTCGCGCGGCAGTATCCTACTCAGCTTCTTCGTGGAATCCGTGCTGCTGGCGGGCTTAGGCGGAATCCTGGGCTGCCTGCTGGTCTTTTTTGCTTTGAACGGCGTGACTACCGGCATCGGCAGCACCACGTTCAGCGAGCTGGCTTTTTCTTTCCGCGTGACGCCGCAGATCATGCTCGCCGGAATCGTCTTCGCGTCCGTACTGGGAGCGGTGGGCGGCTTGTTCCCGGCCAGCAGTGCGGCGCGCAAGGAAATCCTGGTAGCCCTCCGCGAGGTGTAATGACAAAACCACCAGCCACCAGCCACCAACCACCCGTACCGAGCCACGACCGTAAGGGAGTGGTCATCCTATGGATGCTGAACTAAAATCCCTCCAAATCGACCGCGGCAAGAAGCGCTCCACCGAGCCATCCAAATGGGCCACGCGCTGGATCGTCGGCGGCGTTCTGCTGTTCCTGCTGCTGGGCGCCGGCCGCTTCGCTTACAGCCGACTCAACGCGTCGACCGAAGTCGACGTCCAGCGGGTCAAAGCCATCAACTCGGGCCAGGCCGCGGAGGGTGTGGTGCTCAACGCCACCGGCTACATCGTAGCCGCGCATAAGATCGAGTTGGCCGCCAAGGTGATCGGCAAGGTCAAGTGGATCGGTGTGGACAAGGCCGACAAGGTGAAGCAAGGTCAGGTGCTCGTGCGCCTGGAAGACGACGAATACCGCGCGCAACTCGATCAGGCCAAGGGAAACTCGGCCAACCTGCAAGCCCACTTGGCCGAGCTGGAACACGGTTCGCGGCCCGAAGAGATCGCTCAGGCGATGGCCAATCTGAACTCGTCGAAGGCCGACCTGGAAAACGCCCGCGTCAGCCTGGAGCGCACGCGCAAGCTGGTGTCGCAGGCGGTGATGTCGCAACAGAATCTGGATGACGCCCAAGCCCGCTACGATTCCGCCGTGGCCAAGGTGAATTCGCTGCAGAAGGCCTACGACCTGGTGAAGATCGGTCCGCGGCAGGAGCAGATCGATGCCATGCGCGGCCAGGTGGAGCAGGCCCGCGGCGCCGTGGACTACGCGGAAACTAATCTCGCCAACACCATCATCCGCTCTCCGGTCACCGGGACAATCCTGGAGCGCGCCGTCGAGATCGGTGAATTTGTGACCACCAGTTTCGTCGGCGATCGCGGCGCCAAAGGCTACGTGGTCTCCCTGGCCGACCTCAACGATCTGGAGGTGGAACTGGACATCAGCCAGAACGATTTCGCCAAGCTGCACATGGCGCAGAAGGGAATCATCACCACCGATGCCTTCCCCGACCGTAAATACGAGGGCTTCATCCGGGAAGTCTCACCCGAGGCCAACCGCCAGAAGGCCACCGTGCAGGTGAAAGTGAAGGTCGCCCATCCGGACGATTTTCTGCGGCCCGAAATGAACGCCAGCGTGGCGTTCCTCTCCGATCGGAAGAACGCGGCCGCCACGCCGTCGCAGCCGATTGTGGTCGTGCCGGCTTCCGCCATCCGCGATAACAAGGTCTTCGTGGTACTGGAGGGCCGGGCCGTCACGCGCCCCATCAAGCCGGGCCCCACCAATAGCCAGGGCGTGCGCATCGAACAGGGACTCATCGGCGGCGAAGACCTCATCGTCAACCCGCCTGCCACGCTGAAGGACGGCGACCGAGTGCGCCAAAAAGTCTAACCCACATGAGCGAAACCATTATCGAAACGCGCAACCTGACGAAAGAATTCATCCGCGACGAGTTCCATGTCGTGGCGCTCAAGAACATCGACATCCAAATCCATAAGGGCGAGTTCGTGGCGCTGATGGGCCCTTCCGGCTCGGGCAAGTCCACGCTGTTGCACCTGATCGCCGCCATGGATAAGGCCACCGGCGGGGAGATCCGCGTGTTGGGCCACAATCTGCGCGAGCTGAGCGACCGCCAAATCGCGCACTGGCGGAACGAACACGTGGGCTTCATCTTTCAGCAGTTCAACCTGATCCCGGTGCTCACCGCGCTCGAAAACGTGGAGTTGCCGCTCAAGCTGACCAACCTGAAGAAGCAGGAGCGTCTGGACCACGCCACCACGGCGTTGAAACTGGTGGGCCTGGGCGACCGCCTGGGCCACTATCCGCGGCAGCTTTCCGGCGGGCAGGAACAGCGCGTGGCCATCGCGCGCGCCATCGTCACCGACCCCGCGCTGATCCTGGCGGATGAGCCTACCGGCAACCTGGATGCGGCTTCCGCCGACGATGTGCTCACGATTCTTTCGAAATTGAATAAGGAGTACGGCAAGACAGTGGTGCTGGTGACGCACGATCCGCACGCGGCGCGATTCGCCACCAAGGTGCGGCACCTGGAAAAGGGCGAACTGCTGGCCGAAGACGCGGTAGGACAGGCCTCCCGGCCTGTCTAAGCTAAGGAGGAGATCACAACACAACATGGCGGAACTGGAAATCCATCACGAAGAAGGACACGAGCACGACCCCATGGGCCAGCGCGTGGGAGTTATGGCCGCGCTGCTGGCCGTTTTTCTGGCGGTGGTGACTATCCTTTCGCATCGCACGCACACAGAGGCCATTATCAAGAAGACGGACTCCAACGACCAGTGGCAGTATTACCAGGCCAGCCGCCTGAAGTATCACAATCTGGAAGTGGGTGAACGGCTGATCGGCGTCCTCGGACCTACCAATCCAGGCGCGCGAGAGACCCTGGAGAAATTCGGCAAAGAGAAGCAGAAGTACGTCGATCAGGCCAAGGACCTGCAGGAGAAGGCGACGAGTCAGAAGGAAGCATCGGAGGCCGCCGAGCGGCGCGCGCTGCACTACGATCTCGGCGAAGGCCTGCTGGAGATCGCGCTGGTGCTCAGTTCGCTCTACTTCATCGCGCGCAAGATGCTGTTTCCAGTGGTCGGCGTCATCGCCGGCATCGCAGGGTTGATCGTGGCCATTACCGGGCTGTTGGTCTGAAAACTAAGACGGAACCACAGATGGACACAGATGCACGCAGATAAGAACTCAGTTCTTGTGGGGCAGCCAATCCTGGCTGCCGCCGGCCTTTAGCCGGCGTTCTGTCATCCATATTTATCCGTATCCATCTGCCGTCAAGTCTTACGAAGCTGCCAAGCGGCTGTATAATCGGTGGTGTGCAGAAGCCAAGGCGGAAGACCTGACTGAAGGACTCTTTGAAGATGAACATAGAAGCCGTGGACGGCGAAAAGAGCACGCAGCGGCGACCAGCAGTCCGCGGGAAGTAGGATGCCTACGCCCCCAACTCTGCGCCGCATCGTGACCCTCAAGAACCTTGGCGTGTTTCACAACTTTGCGTCATCGGCCGAGCTTCCTGACCTTCGACGGTACAATCTGATCTACGGGTTCGGGGAAAACGACTCTCGCTCGGGTGTTCGGCAGCCTTGGGGCAGGTGCCCTCCGGCTGGAACTGCCAGAGGGGGGCACGTTTGAGGTGGAACTTACAGATGGCACCGTCATCAAGAGCGCTGGCGCACTCGATGCTCTGAAAGGACGGGTGCTCGTCTTCGGCGTGGATTTCATCGAAGAGAATTTCCGTTGGAAGGAAGGCACGGCAAATCCGGTTTTCTATTTGGGAAAGGAACAGGCAGAGCTGTCCAAGAAGCTGGGGGAGGAGGAAGCCGCCGCATTGGCATTGGAACCCAAGCGCGTAGCAGCCGAAAAAAGAGCATGGCCACAACGAGCGAGCTTTTGCCGGCCACAAGCGGGACGCCGGGCGCCGGATTTCTGAGCAACTCGGCCTCGGGCGACGGTACGACGCCACTAACCTGGTGGCAGATTATGCCAAGGGGCCGTGTGACGGTCTGCTTTCCGACGAGGAACAGAAGCGGCTGCGGGCCGTAATCGCGCAGGATGCGCCGCTGGCGAAACGTGCGCTAATGGACGAAGAACACTTCAACCTAGCCGGGCTCGTCGATGATGTGAGGAGGGTTCTTGACACTACACTCGGCGCGATGGCGTTGGAGGACCTGCGCGGACATGAAACTATGCTGAGATGGGTCAAGGAAGGCGAGCAGTATCATCGGGCGCACTACCTCGCGTCCTGCCTTCTGTGTGGCGGCGAGTTGACAGAGCAGCGCCTGCGGTCACTCGGGCAGGCCATTGATGGCGCACTTGACCGGATCAGCAGAGACATATCTGACGCGAAAGCAAAGGTTGAAGCCCTGCGTGATCGGGCGCACGGACTAGAGAAGGACATTCCATCAAGCAACGACATATCGAAGGAGCTCCAGCTCAGCTTCACCGCCGCCGCAGGCGATCTGCAGATTTCTCTAGGGCCGGGCAGCACAGCGTTCAAAGCGCTGCTGTCCTTATTGGAGAAAAAGGCAGAAGCACCCAATATCAGGGTGGCTGCGGAGAAACTAGTTGCGGAAGCCGAGGCAGCCGAGTGGGACAAGATGGCGACGCGGCGGGTGGCGGCCTTAAATGCTGTTATCGGGGCGCACAATACGTCCTACGACGAATTCAGCGAGGTGCAGGACAAGGCGCACGAAACTGAAGGCGCACCTCCTCGCAGATGGCGAGAAGGGGTACCTCGATCTAGAGTCAGACCTTGCCAAGGCCAAAGCGTTGCGGGACAGCTTGGATGTTGAGCGCCGCGTACTCGACAGTGAGGTCGAGAGCCTAAAACAGCGAATGCGTCAGCACGGCCCTGCGGCGGGTGTGATTAACGACATGATCCACGGCTATTTGGGGCACAAGGAACTGGAAATTGCCGCATCGGAGGACGGCTATCACTTTCGTCGCAATGGTAAGCCAATGGAGGGCTCACTGAGCGAAGGTGAAAAGACCGCAATCGCATTGTGCTATTTCCTGGCGAGGGTGGCGGCAGAGGGGCGAAAGTTAAAGGATTTGATTGTGGCGGTGGACGATCCCATTTCGAGCTTGGACACCAAGGCATTGAACTACGCTTTCAGCATCATCAAGGGTGCCTTGTCCGATGCCGCACAACTGATCATGATGACCCACAACCTCCACTTCATGAACGAAGCGAAGAAGTGGCTGAAGAAAAAAACGGAGAAAGAAGTCGGAAAGGACAAAGCCACGGCCACACTATTGTTCCTCGATGCTGTCCAGGAAGCCGGGACGGAAACGCGCTCTTCTTCGATCAGGATCATGCCTGCGCTGATCCGCGAGTATGAGTCAGAGTACCACTACCTTTTTCACATGGTTCTGGAGTTTTCGCGGTCACCTTACGGCAAGACAGAATATTTCTACTTCATGCCGAAAGCTCTGCGCAAGGTGCTGGAGATATTCCTCGCTTTCAAGTTACCAGGTTCGGAAGGCCTGAGCAGCAAGGTAGAGAACGTTGCGAAAGCCGGGTACGGCAATAGACGCCGCCGAGAATGTTTACCAGCGGATAACTCAATAAATACAGGACCTTCAGAGATAATT
>OCZT010000615.1_pt1 | contig 35734 bp, 34 predicted proteins | sample 1539031 | NCBI WGS metagenome assembly OCZT01 (sample SAMEA3539308, study PRJEB22396) | soil metagenome | biome: tundra; feature: field; material: soil | place: USA | collected 2010-05 | depth 0.15 m | reverse complement strand
ACGGCGACTGGACAGACTTGAGCTAGCTGTGATAGAACGCGAACGGGTCGACCTCATGAGCGAACGAAGGGTCCTGAGCGGGCGCTGCCCGCCTCAATCGGTGTGGAGGAGGTGGTGCCATGATCAGATGGCGGATGCGCGCCAGACGACCGAGCAGGGTGGTCGCCCTGGGGGTGGCGACCCTCGTGGCGATGACCGCCTTAGCGGAGGCGGCCGCGAGCAGCCCCGTCAGCGCCGCCGGCAAGCAGACGATCACCTTCGCTGAGTCCGGGTTGGGCAGTGAAGGTCAGCAGACCCAGAAGGCGATCAACGACTTCGAGAAGGCCAATCCCAGCATCAAGGTCCACATCCTGGTGCTGTCGCCCAACTCCACTACCTACTTGCAGCAGCTGGAGCAGCGCTTCATCGCCGGCTCCAGCAGCCCCGATGTGCTGGAGTCGGACGTGACCTACCCGGCCAAGTTCGGCAAGGCGGGCTGGATCAAGTCCCTGAGCAGCCTGAAGCCCAACCTGAAGCAGTTTTTCGCCACCGAGGTGGCGGCGGGTATGTACAAGAGCAAGGCCTATGCCATCCCCTGGTTCGACAACCCGGAAGGGCTCTTCTACCGCACCGATCTGATCAAAACCCCGCCCACCTCCCCGGCTCAGGTCGTCTCTGACGCGCAGGCGGCGATGCAGGCGGATCCCTCGCTCAAGGAGGGGATCGCCTTCGAGGGGCAAAAGTACGAGGGTGCCATCACCGCGTTCCTGACTGTGGATGGGGCCTTCGGGGGCAAGCTCAACCCTCTCCAGCTCAACACCAAGGGCAACCGCCAGGCGCTGCAGTGGCTCTCTGACGCCATCTACACCAACAAGATCGCCCCCCAGGCCGTCACCGGCTGGCAGGAAGGGCAGGTCGAGAGCGAGTTCCAGGCTGGCAACGCCGCCTTCGCCATCAACTACCCCTTCGTGGCCTCGGTGGTGGCGTCCACGGGCGGCCCCGCCAAAGGCCATGTCGGCTACATCCCCTTCCCGGCCAACCCTGGGGGCACCCCGGGCTCGGCCTTGGGCGGTGAGATGCTGGCCATCAACGCCAAGAGCACCCATTCGGCCGCGGACTGGAAGCTGATCCAGTACCTGACCAGCCCCCAGGTCGAGACCGCGCGAGCGATCGCGACCGGTGATCCCCCCGCCCTGCCCGCGGCCTACACCAAGGCCCTCTTCAAGGCTGCCCCGTACTTCGCGCAGGTGGAGACGCTCAACAAGTACGCGCAGCCCCGCCCGGTCAACCCCAACTACCTCCAGATCTCGTCTGACCTCCAGACCATGCTCTCCTCGGTCTTCTCCAACCTGACCCCGCCCGCCCAGGCGCTGGCTACGGCCGCGCCGATCGTCAAGGCGGACGCCGGCGGGTGATGGCCGGAAGGCAGCTGCAGTAGCCAGGTAGGGGGGCCGCCGTGAGCGCCCGGTCGGTGATGCGGCGGTTCCGCCTGCCCTCGATGGGCGGGGCCCCGCCCACGGCCGGGGTCGCCCGCAAGGCCGATCGCCGCCTGGGCTACGCCTTGGTGGCGCCGGTGGTGATCCTGCTGCTGCTGGTCACCGGCTATCCCCTTGTCTACAACCTCTGGAACTCATTCCACAACGTCGTCCTCAGTAACGCCGGCGCGCCCCAGAACTTCGTCGGCCTCAAGAACTATCAGGAACTGGCCACCGCGACGGGCTTCCCCCAGGCTCTGGCCCGGACCCTGGCCTTCACCGCGGTCTCGGTGGTGTTGGAGACAGTCGCGGCCCTGGGCCTAGCCCTCATGCTCCACCGCGGCTTCCGGGGCCGGGGCCTGATGCGAGCGGCCATCCTCATCCCCTGGGCGGTGCCAACGGTGGTCTCGGCCATGCTCTGGACCACCATGTTCGATCAGCGCAGCGGCTTCGTCGACTACGTGTTGGGGCTGCTCCACCTGCCCGGCTCCAACACCACCTGGCTAGCGGGGGAGTGGACCGCCTGGGCGGCGATCCTGGTCGCCGACGCCTGGAAGAACGTGCCGTTCATCGCCATCATCCTGTTGGCGGGCTTGCAGTTGATCCCTGGCGACGTCTACGAGGCCGCCCGCATTGATGGAGCGACCGCTTGGCAATCGTTCCGGCGCATGACCCTGCCGCTGTTGCGTCCGGCCCTGATGGTGGCCGTGATCTTCCGTACGCTGCAGGCCTTTTTGGTCTTCGACATCATCTACATCATGACCGGAGGCGGTCCCGGCACCACCACCGAGACCCTTTCCTACCTAAACTGGCAAGCCTTTCTGGTCAACACCAACTTCGGCTACGGCGGCGCTATCTCCATCAGCCTGGTCGTGATCTCACTCCTGATCGCGGGCGGCATCGTGCTGGTGATGAGGCCCAAGACGTAATGGCCACCAGTCCCGCCCGCACCGCTCTGGCCGCCCCGGCTCCAAGCGCGGTGCCGGCGGTCCACCGCTGGCGAAGCCCGAGAGGTCGACGCCACCTCGGCAGCCAGTTGCTCTTCTACCTGGCGGCGGCGGTGGTGGTGCTGATCGCGCTCTTCCCCTTCTTCTGGATTCTGCGCACCTCGCTGGAGTCGAACTCCGAGTTCGTCCAGGGAGTGGGCGGCGCCAATGGCCTCATTCCCGCGCACCTCACCCTCTCCTCCTACATCGACGACTTCACCCAACTCCACTTCCTGACGCCGCTGATCAACAGCGCCATCGTGGCGCTGGCCACCACCGTGGTCACCGTCGTGGTGGCTTCGCTGGCCGGCTACGCGCTGGCGCGCCTGCCCATCCGGGGCGGGGGGGTGATCCTGACGTTTGTCTTACTGGCCGGCTTCTTTCCGGTGCTGGCCATGGTGGGCCCGCTCTTCTTGCTCTACCGTGATTTCGGGTTGCTGGACAACATCTATCCCTTGATCCTCACCTACTTGGTCTACACCCTTCCTTTGGCGACCTGGCTGCTGCGCAACTTCTTCGCCCAGATCCCCAAGGAGCTGGAGGAGGCGGCCCTGGTGGATGGCGCGAGCCGACTCCAGACGCTCCGCAAGGTGGTGATCCCGGTCTCGGTTCCGGCAGTCTTCACAGCCGGGATACTGTCATTCATCCTGGCCTGGAACGACTTCGCCTTTGCGCTTTCCTTCCTCGACAGTCCGTCTCATTTCACCGCCCCGCTGGCGATCGTGATCTTCGGCCAGAGCCAGTTCCAGACCTTCTACAACCGCATCGACGCCGCGGTGGTGGTGATCACCATCCCGATCGCGATCCTGGTCCTGATCGCCCAGCGCCGGATCGTCAGCGGTCTGACCGCCGGCAGCCTCAAAGGCTAGAAGCAAGGAGGGACCGCAGCTATGGCGACCATCGAACTTGACCACGTGACCAAGGTCTACCCCAACAAGAACCAGGCCGTCTCGGACCTCAGCCTGGACGTGGCCGACGGCGAGTTCATGGTCCTGGTGGGGCCCTCGGGCTGCGGCAAGACCACCGCTCTGCGGATGGTGGCGGGACTCGAGGAGATCAGTGGGGGCACGGTCCGGATTGGGGGCAGGGTGGTCAACGACCTCAGCCCCAAGGAGCGGGACGTGGCGATGGTGTTCCAGAACTACGCCCTCTACCCCCACATGACGGTGGCCGAGAACATCGGCTTCTCGCTCAAGCTGCGGCACCTGGACAAGGCCGAGATCAACCGCCGGGTTCAGGAGGCCGCTCAGACCCTTGGTCTGGAGGGCATGCTCAACGTCAAGCCCGCCAGCTTGTCCGGGGGCCAGCGCCAACGGGTGGCGATGGGCCGGGCCCTGGTCCGGGAGCCCGCCGTCTTCCTCATGGACGAGCCCCTCTCCAATCTGGACGCCAAGCTTCGGGTCCAGATGCGGGCCGAGGTGTCCCGGCTCCAGCGCCGCCTGGGGGTGGCCACCCTCTACGTCACCCACGACCAGATCGAAGCCATGACCATGGGGGACCGGGTGGCGGTGCTGGCCCGCGGCGTACTCCAGCAGTGCGAGGCCCCCCAGACCCTCTACGACCACCCGGCCAACCTCTTCGTGGCCGCGTTCATCGGCTCCCCGGCGATGAACATCTACCAGGGCGGGCTGGAGTCAGACGACGGCCAGGTGGCGGTCAGGCTGGGCGACCAGCGGATCGTCGTCCCCCCCTCCGAGCTAAAGGAGCGTCCGGCCCTGGCCCAATACGGGGGACGCCAGGTGGCGGTGGGGATCCGGCCCGAGCATCTGGCGGTGGGTCACGAACTCCCCGACAACCCATCCGTGCTCCACGCCGAGATCGACCTATTGGAGTCGCTGGGCGCCGAGGTCATCGTTCACTTCCGGATCAAGGCCGACCACATCCGCCCCGAGGGGGCGGCAGCCGAGGGCGAGGACCAAACCCTGCCCCTCGCCATCGGGGCCGGGGGCAGTGACAAGACGGCTCCGGGAGTGGCCCGAGTCGACCCGCGGGTCCAGCTCAAGGTGGGTCAGTCGGTGACGCTCGTCCCGGATACCGAGCACCTCCAGTTCTTCGACCTCGAGACCGGCGCCACCATCACCACCTAGGGGCAGCCGGCGGGAGCGGCCACGCCAGGCCGGGGTGACCAGGGCAGCCGACCCCACGGCTTTGGCGGCGGTCCTTGCCGCTGACGCGCCCGCATGGGGACTGGCAGCCGCCCTCGGCGAGCAGAGGGACACGGACCGATGACCGACCGCCAGGATCAGGTCACCGTCTACGTCGACACCTCCGTCCTGCTCGCAGCACTCGCCCCCGACGAGCCACAGCCCGCCGCCGCCGTCCGCTGGCTATCCCGGCATCCTGGATCGCTGCTGACCTAGGTACTGGCCGAAGTCGAGGCAGGCAGGGCCCTGGCCCGGCGAGCGGCGGGACCGCCCCTGGGGGCGTCGGCCGAGCGCCTGGCGGCTGCCGGCGAATTGGTTGATGTCACCGCTGAAATCCGAGCCGAGGCGGTCCGGGTGCTGCCCACCAGTGTGCGCAGCCTGGAGGCGCTCCACGTCGCCACCGCCCTGGTTGCCGGATTGCAGGAATTCGCTTCTGTCGATGTCCGCCAGCAGGTAGCTGCCTAGGAGGCCGGCCTCCACCGCGCCACCCCCTGAGCCCGGGCGGTCAGATTCGCTGAGCTATGACACCACGAATACGGGTTCTTGACAGGTGCCACCTTCCCCCCTAGGATCTTGCGATGGGCGAAGGTCGGGTTTTTTGAGCCAAGAGGTCGACTCCGCTGGCGGCGTGCCGCCCACTCGGTGGTGCACCTTCGCGAGCCAGGCGGTCGGCGTTCCCGCTGAAATGCTCTCCTCCCTTTCCGGTTATTGCGCTTGCGCCCAGACAGGAGGCACCAGCCCATGACAGCTACCCCAGGTAATTCGAACGGCAGCAAGTCGGGTGGTGCTGACCGCCAGGCCGAGGAGTTGAAGCGCGACTGGGAGAGCAGCCGGTGGCAGGGTATCTCCCGGCCCTACTCCGCCGAGGAGGTGGTCCGGTTGCGGGGCTCAATCCACGTTGAGCAAACCATTGCCAGGCGAGGTGCCGAGCGCCTCTTCGAGATGCTGACCAACTCCGGGTACGTTCCGGCCCTGGGTGCTTTGACCGGGCAGCAGGCGGTGCAGATGGTCAAGGCTGGCCTGAAGGCGATCTATCTCTCCGGATGGCAGGTGGCTGCCGATGCCAACCTCGCCGGGGAGACCTATCCGGACCAGAGCCTCTACCCGGCCAACAGCGCCCCGGCCCTGGCCCGGCGGCTTAACAACGCGATGCTCCGGGCCGACCAGATCGCCTGGGCCGAGGGACACCACGACGGCGACTGGGTAGTCCCGATCGTGGCCGACGCCGAGGCAGGATTCGGCGGTCCGCTGCACGCCTTCGAATTGATGAAGTCGATGATCGAGTCGGGGGTCTCGGCGGTCCACTTCGAGGATCAGCTGGCCTCGGAGAAGAAGTGCGGCCACCTGGGTGGCAAGGTTCTGGTTCCGACCAGCCAATTTGAGCGGACCCTGGTCGCGGCCCGGCTGGCCAGCGATGTGCTCGACGTCCCGACTCTGCTGGTGGCGAGGACTGACGCCCTGAGCGCCACCTTGCTGACCAGCGACATCGACCCTCGCGACCAGGAGTTCCTCGCTGGCGAGCGCACCTCCGAGGGCTTCTACCGAATCCGCCCCGGCATCGAGCCGGTGATCGCCCGCGGGCTGGCGTTTGCTCCCCTGGTGGACGCCCTCTGGTTCGAGACCTCCACCCCGCACATCGAGGAGGCGGCCCAGTTCGCGGAGGCGATTCACGCCAAGTACCCCGGCAAGATCCTCGCCTACAACTGCTCGCCGTCGTTCAACTGGAAGCTTCACCTCAGCGATGACGAGGTGGCCGCCTTCCAGTGGCGCCTGGGGGAGCTGGGCTACCGGTTCCAGTTCGTGACCCTGGCTGGCTTTCATGTCGCCAACAGCTCGATGTTCGAGCTGGCCAAGGGGTACGCGGAAGAGGGCATGAGCGCCTACGTGCGGCTCCAGCAGCGCGAGTTCGAGTTGGAGCAACACGGCTACACCTCGACCCGGCACCAAACAGAGGTCGGGGCCGGCTACTTCGACGCGGTGCTGGAGACGGTCACCGGGGGCGAGAGCGCCACCCTGGCGCTGCAAGGGTCGACCGAGGAGGACCAGTTCGAGTCCACGCCGGCCGCATGACGTCTACCTCTGATTCCTTGGCCGGGGTCGAAGTCCTCCGCGACGGGGGCGCGGCCGGTGAGCGGGTGCTCACCCCCGCGGCTCTGGCCTTCGTCGCCGTCCTCCAGCGGGAGCTGGGGCCCACCAGGGAAGCGCTCCTGGAGGCCCGCGACGTGAGGCAGCGACGGCTGGACGAGGGTCAGCTGCCCGACTTTCTCCCCGAGACCGCCGCCATCCGCGAGGACCCGAGCTGGACGGTGGCGCCTCCGCCGCCTGACCTCAACGACCGCCGGGTCGAGATCACCGGTCCGGTGGAGCGGAAGATGATGATCAACGCCCTCAACTCCGGGGCCAGCGTCTTCATGGCCGATTTCGAGGACGCCAACTCGCCCACCTGGGCCAACTGCCTGGAGGGCCAGAGCAACCTGATCGACGCCGTGGAGCGGACCATCTCCCTGGAGTCCGGGGGCAAGAGCTACCAGCTGGACCAGCAGACCGCGACCCTAATGGTGCGGCCGAGGGGCTGGCACCTACCTGAGAAACATGTTCTCGTCGATGGCGAAGCGGTCTCGGCCAGCCTCTTCGACTTCGGGCTGTTCATCTTCCACTGCGGCGCGAGGCTGCTGGAGCGGGGATCCGGCCCCTACCTCTACCTGCCCAAGCTGGAGAGCCACCTCGAGGCCGGGCTCTGGAACGAGGCCTGCCGCCGCGCCGAGGACCACCTCGGGATCCCTCGTGGATCGATCAGGGCGACGGTGCTGATCGAGACGGTGCTGGCCGTTTTTGAGATGGAGGAGATCCTCTATGAGCTCCGCGAACGCTCCACCGGGCTGAACGCCGGCCGCTGGGACTACATGTTCTCGATCATCAAGAAGTTTCGCGACAACCCAGCGTTCATCCTTCCCGACCGCGGCTCGGTGGTGATGACGGTCCCCTTCATGCGGGCCTACACCGAGCTCTTGGTCAAGACCTGCCACCGGCGCCGGGCCCACGCCATTGGCGGCATGGCGGCCTTCGTCCCCAGCCGCCGTGATGCCGCCGTCAACCAGCTGGCCCTGGAGCGGGTGCGCGACGACAAGCTCCGCGAGGCCGGGGACGGCTTCGACGGCACCTGGGTCGCCCACCCGGACTTGGTCCCCGTCGCCCGTGAGGTGTTCGACGCGGTCCTGGGCTCGCGGGCCCATCAGGTCGACCGGCGACGCGATGAGGTGGTGGTGACGGCGAGTCAGTTGCTCGACGTGGCGGCCACCCCGGGGGAGATCACCGAGGCGGGAGTTCGGCTCAACGTCAAGGTGGGCATCCAGTACTTGGCCTCCTGGCTGCAGGGCGTCGGAGCGGCGGCCATCAACAACCTGATGGAGGATGCCGCCACGGCGGAGATCTCCCGCTCGCAGATCTGGCAGTGGGTGCACCACCAGAAGATCCCCCGGGAGCAGGTGCTGGCCATCAGGGCCGAGGTGATCGCCGAATTGGGCGACGCCTACCGGGAGGCGGGGGAGCTCTTCATCGAGGTGGCGCTGGCCCCGGAGTTCGTCCCCTTCATGACCATTCCGGCCTATCGACTGCTTCCCTGACCCAGGGCGCTGAAGGAGCTGTCACAACCGCTGAATCTACGCTGATATCCCTTGCCCAGCTTGAGTTCCTCTGCTATCTTCGGCCCAGGTTGGCATTGCGAGTGAGATTGAGGGTGGTGGCGCAGCCCGTCCCGGGCGTTACGCCGCTGACTTCTCACCCAGGGAGGCGCTGAAAGGATGGCCAAACGGCCCAATCCGGTGGAGGAAGTGGAGGCCCCCGTCCGCTACGGCGAGGCCGAGGGCGGCGGCTGCGACCAGGCCGGTTGCGAGAACCAGGAGGCGTTTCGCTGCCTATACCGGGACCGGCGCGCCGTGGACTGCTCCTGGGTGGCCTGCGCCGAGCACCTCAAGGTGGTCGGCGGCCGGGCGTACTGCCTGCGCCACGCCAGCATCGTCGAGGTTCTGACGATGGCCATGGAGCAGGGCACCCAGGTGCTCCCCCCCGACCTCGACAACCGCTGTGCCTCTTTGGTGATGTGGGTAGCCCGGGACCTTGACGAGCCGGTGGTGGAGCGCCTCGTTCGCTGGGGCGACTCCGGCATGAGCATCATCAACGACCCCGCCATCCGCTACTCCCGTCCCGACCGGCTGCGCCAGGAGTCGGGCCACTGGGAAAGGGTCTGGGCGCTCGCCAATCGCACCGGGATCCTGCTCCGGGTCGGGCTGCGGGTGGAGGACAGCCGTCCCGAGACCGTCATCCTGACCGGTGGCGCCACCCACCTGGTCTCGACCATCCCCCCCTGGATCCAACGCCACCTGTCAGGCGAGTCCGGCCGGGCCTCCCAATCGGACCTGGTCGAGCGGCTGGCGTTCCAGCAGCAAATGCTGCTGGCGCTGGACAACTACGTGGAGAAGTACGGGGTCACCTTCCCCAACCTGCTGGTCCCGACCCGGGTCTGAGGCCAGCGCCCCGAGCCGAGTCGCATAATCTGGCCATGGCCTACGAGGCGATCGTCCCCACTCAGCCTGGCGTCGCCACCCGGCACCAGCCGGAGTACCAGGCCGACTACCTGACCTTCAGCCGCAGCTACACGGTGGACGTCACCTACCGCTGCTTCAGGCGGTGCGGCTATTGCGAGTACCGCCAGGATGACGGGGGGCTGATCAGCCTTCCCGAGGTGGACCACCACTTAGAGCAGGCGAGCCGGCTGCGTTGCCGCGAGGTTCTGATCATGGCCGGAGAGCAGCCCTGGCGGCTGCCCGACCTGGGCCTGGCCGATGAGGACGCCTTCGTCGACCTGGTCGAGGAGATCTGCCGCCGGGCGATGCGGCGAGGGCTGCTCCCTCACACCAATGTGGGGCTGCTGTCGCGCTCCAGCCTTGCCCGGCTCCAGCCCTGGAACGTCTCGATGGGCCTCATGCTCGAGACCGGGACCGACCAGATCCGAGCCCACGCCATGGGCGGGGGCAAGCGCTACCAGGAGCGGCTCGACCACCTGGATGCCGCTGGCGAGCTCGGCATCCCCTTCACCACGGGGATCCTGGTCGGGATCGGGGAGACCGAGCCAGACCGGCGCCACGCCCTGGAGCTGATCAGGGACTGCCACCTGCGGCACCACCACATCCAAGAGGTCATCGTCCAGAACTTCATCCCCAAGCCGGGCACGCCGATGGCCGACCAAAAGGCCCCGGATCCGGAGACGGTGCGGGCGGCGGTCCAGCTGGCCAGAGAGATCCTGCCCAGCGATGTGGCGGTCCAGGTCCCGCCCAACCTCAACTTCGCCAATTGGCCGGAGTTGGTGGGGGCCGGGGCCACCGACCTGGGCGGCATCTCCATGGACGGCGACTCGGTCAGCCCCGAGTACGACTGGCCCAGCGAGGGGGAGCTGGCGGCCAAGGCGAGGACGCTTGGCTTCCACCTGCAGGAGCGGCTGCCGGTCTACCAGGAGTCACTGGCGGAGCTCCAACCGGCCGCCGACCGGCTCCGCCAGGAGCTGGTCGGGGACACCGTGACCTACGTCGTCAACCGCAACGTCAACATCAGCAATGTCTGCGTCGGGACCTGCACGTTCTGCGGTTTCCGACGGAGCTCAGTCAAAGCCAAGGGCGCCTACTTTCATGACCACGACACCGTCTTCGCCAAGCTCCAGGACGCGGTCTCGCGCGGCGCCACCGAGGTCTGCATGCAGTCCGGGCTCACCCCGGAGCTGAACCTCGCCTTCTACGACTCGCTCTTTCGGGAGATCAAAGAACGCTGGCCCACCCTGCACCTGCACGCTCTGTCGCCGGAGGAGATCCGCTACATCGCGGCGGAGTCCGGGAGATCGGTGGAGGACGTCCTGCGCCAGCTCAAGGATGCTGGCCTGGGCACTTTGCCAGGCACCGCCGCCGAGATTCTGGTCGACGAGGTGCGCAAAATCCTCTGCCCAGAGAAGCTGACCGGGGCGGAGTGGGTGGAGATCGTCAAGACCGCTCACCGGGTGGGGATCCAGACCACCTCCACCATCATGTACGGCCACATCGAGACCCCCTGGCACCGCCTCCAGCACCTGGAGGTGATTCGCAATCTGCAGCGGGAGACCGGGGGAATCAGTGAGTTTGTGCTGCTGCCCTTCCAGGTCCAGAACAACACCCTCGGCAAATACTTCGGCATCCGCCAACCGCTGACCCTCGAGGATTCCCTGCGCTTCACCGCCTTCTGCCGGCTCTATTTCGGCAGTGACATCCCCAACATTCAGACCAGCTGGGTGAAGCTCGGCCCGCAGGGGGTGGCGGAGTCGCTGCGCTGGGGAGCTAATGATTTCGGGGGAACTCTGATGGAGGAGTCGATCACCCGGATGAGCGGCGCCGACCACGGCCAGAACCTCGATCCCTCGGAGATCGAGGCCGCCATCCGGAGCGTGGGCCGAACTCCGCGGGAGCGCGACACCCTCTACCGGCCGGTCACGGCGCGGCCGCGCGACCAGGAGCTGGCCGCCTCCTTCTCCTCCGCAACGGCCGGCTGAGGCTCACGCCGAGGGCGATCCCCGGCACCAGGCAGACCGCCTCGACGGCCCTGCTCAGCAGCTCGTTGGCCCCTTGGGCGGGAATCAGCAGCAGCGCCAGAACCACCGGGAAGACGTACCAGCGCCAGGAGTAGCGGCTGGCGCTGATCCGGGGCCCGTAGAGGCAGCCGAAGCCACTGGCCAGCCCTACGCAGAGCAGGCCCAGGACGAGGTAGCCGGTGAGGTACTGCAGGAGGGCTGGCTGGTGCAAGCCCACGGTGAGCCGGATCACCAGGGGGGGAAGGTAATCGGTGGCGTAGAAGGTCACTAGGGTCCAGGCCATGGCATGCAGGCAGAAGGTGGAGACCTGGACGCTGCGGCGTCGCCGGTCCGCTTTGGCCCGGGCTTCCTCCGCGGTGACGGGGGGTCGGCGCGGCTGGCCACGGCTCACAGCGTCCAGTGTCCTCTCTGGGCCCGGCCCGGGTGGTCGGAATAGAATCGAAGGCCGGTGAGCCCTCCCTCTCTGCCGTTGGCGCGCAGTTCTGCAGCATGAGTTGAAGCGCGCCCTCAGGGAGTGGACGCTGCCGGAACCCCAGGGGGATGGGGCCGAGTCCGCCTTCGCGCGGGTTACCAGGTCGAGGGGCACCACCCCCGAGCTGGCCCTGGCAGCTTCCGAGGCAGCCGGCGAGGAGTTCGACCCCCTTCTGCTCGCCGACATGGCCCGGGCGGTCGAGTTGGTCCGGGTCGCCCTGGAACAGGACGAGCTGATAGCTATCTACGGGGACTACGACGCCGATGGGGTCACCGCCTGTGCCCTCCTGGTGCGGGCCTTCCGGGCGGCGGGGCGCGAGCCACTCGCCTACATCCCCCAGCGGGAGAGCGAGGGCTACGGCCTCAATTCCGAGGCGCTGGTGGAGCTCCGTCGCCAGGGCGCCTCGCTGGTGATAACCGTGGACTGCGGCACCACCGCGGTGGAGGTGGTCAAAGAGCGTCCCGAGGGGCTCAAGCTGATCATCACCGACCACCACCTTCCCCACGCCGAGGTCGGAACGGGGCGCGTCGAGCTGGCTCCCGCCGACGCCCTGGTCAACCCCCAGCGGCCCGACGACCGCTACCCGTTCAAGGGGCTGGCGGGGGTGGGTGTCGCCTACAAGCTGGTGCGGGCGCTGGAGGCGGTCGCTTTGGTCCCGGAGGGAACCGCCGCGGCCCAGCTGCCGCTGGTGGCGCTGGGCACCGTGGCCGACATGATGCCCCTCCAGGATGAGAACCGCTGGCTGGTCCGACAGGGGCTGCGCGCCTGGCCTGACCAGGCTCCCCTGGGCTTGGCCCTGCTGGCCAAGAGCGCCGGGGTCGACGGCACTCCGACCAGCGGTAACCTGGGCTTCGGCTTGGCGCCGCGGATCAACGCCGCCGGCCGGATGGACGACGCCTGGCTGGCGCTGCGGTGCTGCCTCGCCGACGATCCCGGGGAGGCCAAGGAGGTGGCGGCCCGGCTGGAGTCGCTCAATCAGACCCGCCGGTCCTCTTTGGCGCTGGCGCTGACCTCGGCTCGCGGGACGGTCGAGGAGATGCCGGACGAGCTGCCGGCGATCGTGCTGGGTTCTTCCGAGATCAGCCCGGGGGTGGTCGGGTTGGTGGCGGGACGGCTGGCCGAGGAGTACGGGCGGCCAGCCTTTGTCTACAGCCGGACGGGGGACCAGTGGCGAGGCTCCGCCCGGGGGGTACCGGGCCTGAATGTGGTGGAGGCGCTGCGGCAGTCCGCGGATCACCTCCTCAGCTACGGCGGCCACCTCTCCGCGGGGGGGTTCAGCCTGGCCCCTGAGGAAGCGGCGGTTGCCGGGTTCGAGCCGACCCTGGCCGAGGCGGTTCGGGAGCAGCTCGGTGCTCGCCAGCCGCTCCGGGCCTTCCGGGTCGACGCCGAGGTCCACCTCCGGGAGTGCGGTCTTGAGCTGGGTGACGAGCTACTCCTGCTCCAGCCCTACGGCACCGGCAATCCCGCGGTCCTGCTCTGCGCCAGCGGGTGCACGGTGGTGCGGACCGAGAGCCTCGGCAAGACCGGCGGCCACCTGAAGGTGATCCTCTCGGACACCACCGGGAGCGCCGAGGCGATCAGCTTCAACCGCCCCCACCTGCGAGCGCACCTCCCGGAGGGGCGCAAGGTCGACGCCCTGTTCGAGTTGGAGGTGGACTGCTGGCGGGGACGCCGGAAGCCCCGGCTGCTGCTGCGCGACCTGCGACCGGCTCGGCTCTGAAATCCCCGGGCTTTGCTTCTCCCGCAGTTCTGATTATTGTTGAGTGCCGGGGGCGCCTTGCCCCAGCCAATTGGGAAAACGGAGGGAAGGCAGATGGCGGGTCGCATGGTCGAGTTCCCCAGTAACGGCAGCGCAGCCAACGGGTACCTCAGCGTGCCGGCGGCGGGCCCCGGCCCGGGGCTGGTGGTGATCCAGGAGTGGTGGGGGCTTAACGACCAGATCAAGCGCACCGCCGACCGGCTGGCGGAGGCGGGCTTCACCTCCCTGGTGCCGGACCTCTATCACGGCCGGGTGGTGGGCTTCCACGAGCCGGACGAGGCGGGCAAGGCGATGATGGCCCTGGACGAGGCGAGGGCCGCCAAGGAGCTGCGCGGGGCCGTCGACTACCTGCTCAGCTCCGGGGAGGCCAAGGGCGAGTACGTGGGCACTCTCGGCTACTGCATGGGTGGGGGACTGGCGGTCACGCTTGCCGCCACCCACGACAAGGTGCGTGCCACCGTCAGCTTCTACGGCACACCGGGCCCGGACACCGACCTCAACCGGATCGAGGGCAGTGTGCTGGGGCACTTCGGAGACCACGACGACTACGCAACCCCCGAAGCGATCCGCACGCTGTCGGAGGGACTCGACGCTGCCCAGATTGCCCACAATTTCCACGTCTACCCCGGGGCGGGACATGCCTTCGCCAACGAGGACCGTCCCGAGGTTTACGACAAGGAGGCCGATCAGCTCTCCTGGCAGCGCACCCTGGAGTTCCTGCGCAAAAACTTGCAGCCGTGACCGCGGCCGCTCCGGCGCGCCGGAGCCACCCCCTCTGACACGTGGTGAATCCACGGCGGCCTAACGGTGCCCTCCTGGGGGCCTGCGCGGCGGGCCTGACCGTGGGCGCGACGCTGCTACTGCGGATCACCACCGGGCTGCCCTCCCTCAGCGAGGTGATCGGCAACGGCCTGGCGTTGCTGCTGCCCGGCAGCGCCTTCGGCACCCTGATCGACACCCTCCAGGAGCGCGGACGTCCGCTCCTCCTCCTCGGCACCTCGGTCTTGATCGTGGTGGTGGGGGCGGTGCTGGGGCGATGGATGGGAGGCTGGAGCTGGACGGCGGTCTCGCCGTACCCCGCCGCCCCGGCCACCAGGCGAGGGTGGCCGCTGTTGCGCTGGCTCACTCCGGCGCTCGGACTCTGGGTCCTGACCCTGCCGCTCATCGCGCTGGGCGAGGGATCGCTAACGGTCTGGGCCACCGCCGCCGCTCTGGCGGACTGGCTTCTCCTCACCGGCTTGGTCGAGTTGCTCCTGGGGCTGCCCCAGCACGGCGGCAGCTGGCCGGGCGGCGGGGGGCCAGCCCCGGAGGGAGCTCGATCCCGGCGCAGCTTCTTGGCCGGCGCCGGCGGCCTCGTCGGCGCCATCACCCTGGGCTACTTGGGGGTCAACGTGCTCCGAGCTACGTCACCTCCCGTGCCCCGGCTGAACCTGGGGACGCTCCCGGGGGGGGCCGGCGACCAGCTGCCGGCGGGGATCACCCGCACCTCCGACTTCTACGTCGTCTCCAAGGACCTCTTCGGACCGCCCGCGGTCGACGCCACCACCTGGCGGCTCCAGGTGAGCGGGCTCAATCCGTACTCGCTCAGCTACCAGGATCTGCTCGCTGAGCCCCACCAGAGTCAGACTCAGACCCTGGAGTGCATCTCCAACCCGGTCGGTGGGACTCTGATCAGCACCGGGGTCTGGCGGGGGGTGCAGCTGAGCCGACTCTTGCAGCGGGCGGGAGTGCCTTCCGGAACCACCCAGATCCTGTTCGGCTGTACCGATGGCTACACCGAGAGCCTGCCCCTGGCTCAGGCCATGGCTTCAACCACCCTGGTCGCCGACCGGCTCAACGGTGCGCCGCTCACCGCTCAGCACGGGTTCCCGGCCCGCGTCCTGGTGGTCGACCACTACGGGATGAAGAACCCCAAGTGGCTCTCCAGCATCGCTCCGTCCGCCCATGACTACTCGGGATATTGGGAGCAGCAGGGATGGAACGCGGGCGCCTACCCTCGGATCTTCTCCAGGTTCGACTTCCCCTCGGGGAACAGCTCCCTCAGCGCCGGCCGGCGCTACCTGTTGACCGGCGTCGCCTATGCCGGGAGCAGGGGGATCTCCGAGGTGGAGGTGAGCCTGGACGGGAGCCGTCACTGGTCCAGGGCGGAGCTCAAACACCCACTCTCTCCCTACAGCTGGACGCTCTGGAGCTTTCCCTGGAGCCCGCCAGCTGGTTTCTACACCCTTCGGCTGCGCGCTCGTGACGGTCTCGGCAACGACCAGTCGGCGGGCCAGAATCAGAGCTATCCCACCGGGGCCAGCGGCTACCAGCAACTCACCGTGCTGGTGCGCTGAGCCGGAGAGCTGAGCTCAGCCGGAAACAGCCGGCCGGCTCCCGAACAGAAGACTGCCGATCCGCACCCTGGTGCTGCCCTCGGCGATCGCCTCTCGGAAGTCGCCGCTCATCCCCATGCTCAGCGTGGGCAGCTCATGGCCGGTGAGATCCCTCAGCCGCTCCAAGAGTTCGCGGCAGCCGGAGAAGGCCCCCCCAGCCCCTCCCGGCGCGGCGACCGTCATCAGGCCCTCCACCTCGATCCCCTCCAGCTCCACCAGCTGCGAGAACTCCTCCTCCAGCCGGGCCGGCGGGAACCCCGTCCGGTGGGGCAGGCCGGTGAGCTCGACCTCGCAGAGAACCGGGAGCTTCGCCTGGCCGGTTCGGGCCCGGGAGAGCAGGCGGGCCAGCTCCAGGCTGTCGACGCTTTCCACCGAGTGGAAGAGTTCGGCAGCGCGCCGGACCTTGTTGCGCTGCAGGTGACCCAGCAGGTGCCAGTTCACGGACGGCGCCCCGGCCGCCTGGAGAAAGCGGTCCTTGGCGGAGCACTCCTGGAGGTAGTTCTCGCCGAGGGTCGTGAGTCCGAGCGTTGTGGCCAGCTGCGCCAGCTCCGGAGGATGGCCCTTGGTGACCGGCAGCAGCGAGACGCTGTCCACCGGCCGGCCGGACCGGCGCTCGGCCTGGCGGACCTCGGCTCGCACCGCCTCCAGCCGGTCAGAAAGGGCTGGGTCGGTCAGCGGGATGGCAGCTGCCGGGTCCGTTTAGCCGGAGCACCTTCGGGTGCGGCGGAGAGCAGATGGTCGATCTCGTTGCGAACCTCGGAGACGTCCCGGAACGAGCGATAGACAGAGGCGAACCGCACATACGCGACGTCGTCGAGCTTGCGCAGGTGTTCCATCACCAGTTCCCCCACCTCAACGCTGGGAAGCTCCGAGTTACCCCGGCCGCGCAGCTCCGCCTCGATCTCCTCGACCATCTGGGAGATCACGGTCGGGGAGATGTCCCGCTTCTTGCAGGCGTTCATCAGGCCCTGGAAGAGCTTGGCTCGGTCGAAATCCTCTCGGCGGCCATCCTTCTTGACGATGTAGAAGGGGATCGACTCGATCCGCTCATAGGTAGTGAAGCGCTTGCTGCAGCTGTTGCAGGCGCGGCGCCGCCTGATCGCCTCGCCGGTCTCCGAGTCCCGGGAGTCCACCACCCGGAGGTCATTGTGGTTGCAGTATGGGCAGCGCACGGATGCTCCAATTCGGACGTCGCTGTGCCCCCGAAATATAGGGGTCACAAAGGCATTCTATACCTCATCTTGTGCCAGCCAGCCACCTGCCAGCCGGCTTGTGGCTCATGGCACGCCTCATAGCTGTGGGGAGGCTCCATTTGGCGGACTGCAGCCCCAAGCGGTGGTGGCCTGGGTCCAGGGCGGCCGGATTGGCCCCCAAGTAGCTGCTGGGCGTTGGGCGTTGAATGGTTAGAGGTTGACGCGGCTCATATCGGAGTAGCGGTCCCCCTGCGCCGCTCCGACCGGGAGGGCCTCGTCCAGCGCTTGCAGGGTCTCGGGGTCCAGCTCCAGCTCCAGGGCGGCCACGTTCTCCTCCAGGTAGCGGCGGCGCTTGGTGCCGGGGATGGGCACGATGTCCTGGCCCTGGTGGAGGACCCAGGCCAAAGCCAGCTGGGCGGGCGTTGCCCCCTTGGCCTCGGCGAGCTCGCGGACCCGCTCAGCCAACTTCAGATTGTGCTCTCGGTTCTCCCCCATGAAGCGGGGATAGCGGTCGGTGCGGAAGTCACCCTCGGTGAGATGGTCCAACGACGCGGGCTTGGCCGCCAACAGGCCCCTGCCGAGGGGGCTGTAGGCGACGAACCCCACCCCCAACTCGCGGAGGGTGGGAAGCAGCTCGGCTTCAGGCTCGCGGGTGAACAGGGAGAACTCGGACTGCAGCGCGGTGATGGGATGGACCGCATGGGCGCGGCGGACCGTCGTCGCCGCCGCCTCGGAGAGACCGAGGTAGCGAACCTTGCCCTGGTCCACCAGCTGGGCCATGGCCCCGACCGTCTCCTCGATCGGCACATTGGGGTCCACCCGATGCTGGTAGTAGAGGTCGATGTGGTCAACCTCCAGCCGGGACAGCGATGCCTCGCAGGCCTCGCGCACGTACTCGGGCCGCCCGTTGATCCCAACCCAGGAGCCGTCCTCGCGGCGCTGATTGCCGAACTTGGTCGCCACCACCACCTGGTCACGCCGGCCGGCGATGGCCGCCCCCACCAGCCGTTCGTTATGAAAGGGGCCGTACATGTCGGCGGTGTCGAGAAAGGCGATCCCCAGATCCATCGCCAGGTGAATGGTGGCGATCGACTCCTCGTCGTTGGTGGGGCCGTAGAACTCCGACATTCCCATGCAGCCCAGCCCCAGCGCCGTCACCACCAGTCCCTGACTGCCTAAGCTCCGCTGCTCCACTGCTGCCTCCCTAGCTTCGCCTTTCCACCCGAAACTCCAAGTCTAGCCGGGGGCTGGCTCACGTCCCGAGCTCGGTGCTGCTGAGCGGCGGTCGCCTCATCAGGTTCGGTGTGACGCGGGGATGGTCCCGGTCGCCAACCCGATACAGTCTCGATCGGGGCCCGGGTCGGCGGACCCAGTCGGCTGCTAACGGCCGGCACCATTCCCAGGAGAACTCTTAGTGAGCGTAGCGTCGCGGCCAGCCGCCTCGGCCCGCAGCGACAGTCATCCGAGAAAGTGGCTAATCCTGGGCGTGGTCACCATGGTGGCGTTCACCTCCAACGTTGATGCCACCATTGTGGTGATCGGCCTGCCGCGCATTGTCAGCGGACTCCACACCACCGTCATCACCGGTCTGTGGACCCTCAACGCGTACATCATCGCCAGCACGGTGTTCCTGTTGCCGGCCGGACGCTGGTCTGATGTGATTGGTAGAAAGTCCATCTTTATCGCAGGATCTTTGCTGTTCACGGTGGGCACCATCGGCTGCGGCCTGGCCCCCACCGGTACCTTGCTGGTGCTCTGGCGGCTGGTGCAAGGAGTGGGCGCGGCGCTCGGATTCGCCACCGCGACGCCCCTTTTGGTAGGCGCCTTTCCAGCCCGTCAGCTGGGCCGGGCGTTGGGGATCAACTCCACCGCCTGGGTCACCGGGATGATCGTCGGCCCGGTGGTCGGGGGCGCACTGGTCGGCTCTCTGGGGTGGCGCTGGATCTTCTATGTGACAGTCCCCTTCGCGCTGGCCGGGGTGATCGCCGGCGCCTGGGTCCTGCCCGGCGGCCGTCCCACCCGACAGAAGGTCCCCACCGACTGGACCGGCGCGGCCAGCTTCAGCCTAGGACTGGTGGCGCTGCTGCTCGCGCTCACCCAGGGGCTGGCCTGGGGGTGGGGCTCGGTTCGCATCATCGGCCTGCTGGTGGCGTCAGTGCTCTTGCTCGGCTTCTTCGTCGCCTGGGAGCGCCGGGTGGTGCAGCCGCTCTTCGACCTCGCTTTGTTCCGCCATCCGTACTTCCGGGTCGGGATGGTGGTGGTCACGACCTATTCGATCGGCATCATGGCTATGACCTTCCTGCTCACCTTCTACCTTCAGGTGGCACTTCGCCTCAGTCCCCTCGATGCCGGCCTGGCGCTGGTGCCGATGGCCGCCCCCCAGTTTGTTCTGGCCCCGGTGGGAGGCGCGCTGGCCGACCGCTTCGGCCCGGCCCGGCCGATCATCGCCGGCCTTTGCTGCCTGACCCTGGGCGCTCTCTGGCTGAGCCGGCTGGGGCCGCAGCTCTCGCTGCCCGCCATCGTGCTGCCCCTGCTCCTGATCTCGGTAGGCAACGGCTTGGCTTGGCCGTCGCTGGTCAAGCAGGTGATGTCATCGGCCCCGGCGGCGAGGGCCGGAGTTGCGTCCGGAATGTTCTTCACTCTGCGCAACGTCGGGGTGGCGCTCTCCTTCACCCTGGCGCTGATCGCGGCCGAGACCAGCCTGCCACCCGCGGTTGCGGTGAGGGCGTTCCTGGGCACCGGCGGGGTTCTGTCGGCCCATTTGGGACACGCCCTAGTCCACTCCACCGACGCGGGGTTCAGGGTGTTCGCGGTCTGTTTGCTGGTGGCTCTGCTGGTCGCCTTCTTACTGCTGCGGCCCGTACCGTCAGCCGTCCGGGAACGGCTCTCGCGCCCCGCGGGCAGCACCGCCTCCGACTGAGGCGGCGCTCCGCTTAGGAGGCTGAGAGCACCCCGATCGGACTGCTGACCCCGGTCCCACCCACCCCGCAGTACCCACCTTTGTTCTTGTCCAGGTACTGCTGGTGGTATTCCTCGGCGTAGTAGAAAGGGCCCGCGCCCAAGATCTCGGTCGTGATCTCCCCCCGCCCAGCTTTGGTGAGAGCCTTTTGGTACTGCTCCTGGGCGGCCTCGGCGGTCTGCCGCTGTTCCTCAGTGAGGAAGTAGATGGCCGAGCGGTACTGGGTCCCGACGTCGTTGCCCTGGCGCATACCCTGGGTGGGGTCGTGGCTCTCCCAGAAGGTCTTGAGCAGCTGCTGGTAAGACAGCTTGGCGGGGTCGAAGACGACCAGCACCGACTCAGCGTGACCGGTCCGGCCGGAGCACACCTCCTCGTAGGTGGGGTTGGGGGTCAGGCCGCCGCTGTAACCGGACGCGGTGGTGTAGACCCCGGCCAGCTTCCAGAAGTCCCGTTCCCCGCCCCAGAAGCAGCCCAGGCTGAAGATGGCCTGCTCCAATCCCTCGGGGAACGGCGGCTTGAGACCCGTGCCCAAAACTGAGTGCATTCCCCGCACCTCCATCTCAGATGTGCGCCCGGGGAGCGCTGCGGAAGGTACCGGAACCGTCGTCTTGGAGCCAAGGAAAGTCATGACCATCCCACCTCTACTGAATTGGACGTCAAACGGTACCACCGGGAGCGAGGCGCTCCCTCAGAGCATGCCCCAATCGAGCTCCGGTTACTCCCACCGGAACCAGAGTGCCGCGGCGACCACGGCGGCCGCCGACCAACCGCAGAGGAGGGCGAGATTCCCGGCCCCGGGTGCCGACCCTTCCAGAACCGCCCGTAGCGACGAGCTGAGCGCGGTCGCGGGCAAGACGGTCGCCAGTGGTTGGACAAAGGCGGGGAGGTGATCCACCGGCAGCACCACCCCGCCCAGGATCAGGAACAAGAGGAAGAGCCCGTTGGCGCCGCCCAGGGTGAGCTCCGCGCGCACCGCCCCGGCCAGCGCCAGCCCGATCCCGGCGAACCCCACCGCCCCCACCACCAGGATCAGGATCGCCAGTCCTAGCGAGCCGTGGGTGGACCAGCCCAGCCCGAGACCGGCGATCGCTACCAGCAGTACCACCTGGAAAACCTCGACCAGCAGCACCGCGGCCGCCTTGGCGGCCGCCAGCGCACTGCGCGGAAGGGGGGAGCCCCCGAGCCGCTTGAGGACCCGGTAGTAGCGTTGATAGGCGGTGGAGATGCCGAGGGTGACCATGCCGGTCGACATGACCGCCACGGTCAAAATGCCGGGCACCAGGAAATCGACCGGGCGGACCGAGCCGGCGGGGAAGATTCTGCTGCTGGTGAACAGCACCAGCAGCAGGATTGGGAGCACCAGGATCACCAGGAGGTTCTCTCCCTGGCGCAGCATGAGCAGTAGCTCGACTTTGAACTGGGCCCGGAAGGCGGCGACCCAGGGCGCCGCCCGGGGTGCCTCGCGGCCTTCTGGGAACAGCTCGGCGGCGCTCAAGCGGGCCCATCTGTGAGCTGTAGGAAAATCTCCTCCAGGGAGGAGCGGCCCAGCCGGAGCAGGTTGACCTGCGGGCCCTGCGCGCGCAGTAGCTGGGTCACGGCGGCGGCGGCCTCGCGCGGGGCCGGGGACCGGAGGTCGTAGCTGCCGCCGCCCAGGGCGACGAGGCTCTCGACCACCGCCAGTCCCCGCAGCTCCGCCAAGATCGGCGGGGGCAGCTCGAACTCCAATTCGAGGTGGAGCAGGTCGGAGTCAGTCTGGGCGCGGAGGCGCGCCGGGGAGTCGAAGGCGACCAGGGTGCCGTGGTTCAGGATCGCCACCCGGTCGGCCAGCCGCTCCGCCTCCTCCATGGAGTGGGTGGTGAGGACCACCGTGGTGCCGGCGCGCTTGGCCTCCTCCACGATCTCCCAGGTGAGCAGCCGAGCCCGCGGGTCCATCCCTGCCGTGGGCTCGTCCAGGAACAGCACCCGCGGCCGCCCGACCAGGGCCAGCGCCAGCGAGAGCCGCTGCTTCTCGCCGCCGGAGAGCTGGCGGAAGCTGGTCCCCGCTCGCTGGTTGAGTCCGACTCGCTCCAACAGCTGCCGGGGATCGGCCGGGTCGACGAAGAAGCTGGCGAAGAGCGCCACCGACTCCCGGACCTTGATGGTGGGGTAGATGCCGCCTTCCTGGAGCATCAGGCCGACGAGAGGTCGCAGCTGGCGGCCGTCCCGGGAGGGGTCCAGCCCCAAGACGGACACCTCTCCCCGGTCGGGGCGGCGGTAGCCTTCCAGGATCTCCACCGTGGTGGTCTTGCCGGCCCCATTGGGGCCCAGGATCGCGACCAGCTCGCCCTCCGCGATCTGGAGGTCCAAGCCGTCGACCGCGACCAGCGCGCCGTACGACTTGCGCATGCCGGCGATGGAGATGGCGGGGCCACCACCCGTGGCGGGGGACTGGGTCACCTCTCGGCCTTGATCCCGGGCGCCAGATCGACCCGGTAGCCGACTCCGAACACGGTGTTGATCCGGAAGGGCATGGTCGGGAACGCCTCGAACTTCTCCCTAAGCCAGCGGATGTGGACGGCGACGGTCTTGCTGTCGCCATGGAAGTCCGACCCCCACACCGCCCGCAAGAGGGCATCGCGGCTGTGCACCTTGCCCGGGTGCTCTAGGAGGAAGAAGAGCAGGTTGAATTCGCGGGGGCTCATCTTCACCTCATGCTCGCCGAACACCACCCGCCGGGCTGAGGCGTCCAGGACGAAGTCGCCCAGCCGGACGCGGTCGGGGCTGGCGGAGGGCCGGGGCGGCCGCTCGGCCCGCCGGATCAGCGCCTCGACCCGCGCCAGGAACTCTTGGACCCCGAAGGGTTTGGTCATGTAGTCGTCGGCGCCGAGTGCCAGCCCCTGCACCTTGTCCGGCTCCGATCCCCGCGCGGTGAGCATCAGGATGGGGACGTCGGATTCCTGGCGCAGGATCCGGCAGACCTCCTCGCCGGTCAGCTCGGGAAGCATGAGGTCCAGCACCAGCAGGTCGGGGGTCCGAGCTCGCGCCATCTCCAAACCCTTCGTCCCGCTGGCGGCCTCCAGCACCACGTAGCCGTTGGCGGCCAGGTTGTAACGCAGCGTCATCCGGACCGCCTCGTCGTCCTCGACCAGCAGGACCTTGCGGCCGGCTCCAGCGCTGGGTGGGCTCTCCGCCACCTAGCCCAGCTCGGCTAGCCGGCCGGTTGCCACGAAGACCACGTCCTCGGCGATGTTGGTGACCCGGTCCGCGATCCGTTCCAGGTTGTGGGCGATGAAGATCAGGTTGGTGGCCGGGTAAACCCACTCGGGCTGCTCGCGCATCGTATCCACCATGTCGTCGAAGACCCGGTGGTAGATCCGGTCGATGCGGTCGTCGCGGGCGGCGATGTCCTGAGCCCGGCGGTCGTCGTTGCCAGTGACGGCCTCCAGGATGTCCCGCACTTGCTCCTCCACGTAGCGGCCCATGCTCAAGATGGTCTCCAGCCGGGGCCGGGAGCTGAGCTCAATCAGCGGCAGGGCGTAGCGGGCGCAGCTCTTGGCATGGTCGCCCATGCGCTCCAGCTCCGACGCCATCAGCATCAGCCCGAAGACCTCGTTGAGCTCGTGCCCAGTGGGGTGCTGAGCCGAGAGGACGGCCAGCCCCCGCTCCCGCTCCTGACGGTGCCGCTCATTGACCTCGGCGTCGCCGGCCACCACCGCCCGCAGCCGGTCGCCATCCCTGAGCTCCAGCCCGGCCATGGCGCTCGCCACCCCTTCGGCCACCATCCCACCCAGGACCCGGACCCCGTCGCGGAGCGCGGCGAGATCGGCGTTGAAGTCGGAGGAGGGGGAGGAGACCACAGCCCGATAGTAGTCGACCCAGATCGCCGCCACTCCGTCAGGGGTGCGGGAGGACGATTCTGACCAAAGTCCCTTGCCCGGGGGCGCTCCGGACCTTGATTTCGCCGCCCTGAAGTTCCACCGCCTGTTTGGCGATGGTCAGGCCGAGGCCGCTGCTGCGGCCGGAGCGGGAGCGGTCTCCGGTGTAGAAGCGGTCGAAGATCCGCGGCAGTTGGCTGGCAGGGATACCCGACCCGGTGTCGCGAACGGAGACCGTCGGGTGGCCGGTCGATTCCCCCACCGTGACGGTGACCGAGCCCGGCGAAGAGGTGAACTTGAGACCGTTGTCCAGCACGTTGCTGAGGGCCCGCTCCAGCCGGGCCGGATCCGCCAGGGCGGTGGTCGAGGTGCCGCGGAGGGTGAGGGTGAGGTGGCGTTCCCTCGCCTGCGGTCGCAACCCCTCGACCGCCTTGCTGGCCACCTCCCACAGGTCCACCTTTCCGATCTGGGCCCGCTCCGCCCCCGCCTCCAGCCGGCTGAGGTCCAGGATCCCCGCCACCAAGGCGTGCAGCCGCTCCGCCTCGGCGGCGATCCTGGTCGCGAAAAGCTGGGTCGCCGCCGGGTCGTCCCGGGCCTCGCCGGTCAGCGTCTCCGCCATCAGCCGGAGGCTGGCGAGCGGGGTGCGCAGGTCATGGGAGAGGTTGGCGATCAGCTCCTGATGAGCTCGGGTCAGCCTTCGCTCAGGGGTGATGTCAGTGAGGATCAGGATCACCCGGCGGCTGCCGTCCGAGAGGTCAAGGGGGGCCGCGACCGCCTTCAGGACCCGGCGCCAGTCATTCTGCCGGAGCTCGCCGCGGGCGATGGCCCCGGTCGCCAGCACCTTCCCGACCACGTCGGCTGCCCGGGGGTCGTCGAGAAGCTGCGAGAGGAGAGAGCCGGCCGGCAGTGGGGGCTGCTCCAGCACCCCCTCACCGACCTGAGGGCCCGCCAGCAGGGCCGGGGCGTTGGCGCTGGCCCAGATCACGTTGCGGGCGGAATCCAGGACCAGCACCGCGTCCGATCCCAGTGCGGTCAGGCGGCTCAGGACCTGGTCAGCGCCGGCCGGGAGCGGGCCGACGATCGCGGGGGCTGAGCCGGCCATGCTCACCGCTGGTCCCAGCCGCCACCGGGGTCAGGGCGGCCCAGGTATACCGCCTGGGAGACCCGGTCTTTGTCGTCGGGCAGGTCCAGCCGCCAGACGCCCCCCTTGGGGCAACGCGAGCTGGGGGCGGCGCCGGCCGCCTCGAGCAGCGGGGGCAAGAGGTCGCCGTGGCTGCAAGCGACGGCCCGGCGAGATCCTCCGGCGAAGTAGGCCTTGATCAAGGCCTTGAGCTCGGCCTCGGCCGCCGGCTGATCCAGGGCCAGCCCTCCCTCCAGAAGCCGGGTGTCGTCCTGGACGTGGAGACCGCCGCCATGGGCGAGGGGAAGCAGGGTGTCCCGGCAGCGCACGGCGGGACTGCTGTAATGAGATTCGATTCCGGCATCGGCGAGCAGGTCGGCCAAGACGACTGCCTGACGCCAGCCGAGCTCACTCAGCGGCCGGAGGCGGTCCGGCTGTGGCCAGCCATCCCGCTCACGGGCGATCGCGTGACGAACGAGATAGAGACTGCGCACCCCGATCTCAGCAGTATAGAGATCGTCGGAGCTGGCCCAACGGCGCACACTATGGCGGTGCCTTCGGCTAGGACTTCGAATTGAATTGCGGCAGCTCCGAGGACGATCCTGAGTGACGAAGGCCCCCCGTTTCGCCGCCATTGACGTGGGCAGCAACACCGTCCATCTCTTAGTCGCCAGCTGTCCTCCCAATCGGCTGCCGATCCCGCTGCTCCGGCGCCGGGAGTTCGTCCAGCTGGGCCAGGATGTCAACGCCGTCGGGGCCATCGGCCCGGAACGATTGGAGCTCGCGAGCCGGGCCCTGCGCCGTCAGGTGGAGGACGCCAGGGAGGCTGGGGTGGTCGAGGTCGCCATCGGTGCCACCCAGGCGCTGCGTTCCGCGGCCAATGGGGCTGAGGTGGCGGAGCGTCTCTCGGCTGCGGCCGGCGGCGGCGAGGTGAGGATCCTGGCGCCCCAGGTCGAGGCTCAGCTGGCCTTCGACGGGGCCACCATGACCATCTCGCCGGGCCGGGCGACGATGGTCCTGGACATCGGCGGGGCCTCGGCCCAAATCGCCTGGGGCCCGGCCGGCGGGGTCTGCCGCCACATTTCGCTCGCCGTCGGCTCCGGCTCGGTCACCCTCCTGGCCGGCTCCGATCCGCCGAGCGAGGAGGACTGGAGGGCCATGGAGCGGCGAGTCGGCCAGCTGATCCCCGACCTGATCCCGCTGCCAGCGCCTCCGGTAGCGCTGGGCACCGGCGGGACCATCACCAACCTGCCCAGGCTGCTGGGCAAGCAGAAAGGGGCGGTGATGCGGCTGCGCGACGTGGAGGTAGTCATCGAGGCCTTCCGCAGCCGGCCGGCGACCGAGCTGGCCGAACGCTCGGGGGTCGACCTGGAACGGACCCGGCTCTGCCGCGGCGGTGCCTTGATCCTGGCTCAGATGATGGACCTGCTCCACCTGCGCTGGATCAGGAGCTCCGAGCGGGGGCTCCGCGACGGCATGATCGCGGCGCTGGTGACCGGCGGTGAAGACTGGTGGCAGTGGCGCGGGCCGGCCCCCGCGGGCCTGGGACAGGAGGCGCGAGCCCCGCTCGCGGCCCGGCTTGGCTGAGGCCGTGGCCGGCTGCGAGCTGGCCGCCACCACCATTGGGGAACGGGCGGAGAAGCTCCGCTGGGCTCTGGCCCGGCTGCCCCTGGCCAGCGATGCCGAGGCTTCCCACGACGCCCGGGTGGCCCTGCGACGGCTGCGAGCGGCCTCGACGGGCTTCGCGGACTGCCTCGCCAGCCCTAAGAAGTGGCGGCGGCAGTTGCGCCGCGCGGAACAGGCCCTGGGCGGGCTGCGCGACGCGGAGGTGAGGCTGGAGTTGCTCGACGAGGTCCTGGGACCGGTGGCGGTCTCACGCGACCGCAGCGATGATCCCCGGACGGCAGCGGGTCAGGGCGGTGCGATAGTCATGGACCACGTCAGTCGGATCCAGCCCGGCCTGCGCGGACTGGAGATGGAGGCGCGGCGTGCGCTCGCCGACAGCACCGCCTCCGAGATTGGGGAGCACCGCCGACTGGCCCTGACCGAGAATGCCCGCAAGCGCTTCCAGGTGGTGGCGGCACCGCCGCAGTTCCAGGACGACCACTCAAGCGCCACCGGAGTGGCCCTGCTCCCGGAGCAACAGCTCCCTCGGCTGTTCAAGCGAGCTGCGCGCCCGACGCGGACCGAGGCCGAGCTCCACCGGAGGAGGGGTGAGGTCCGCAAGCTGAGATACCGCCTGGAGCTGTTCGCGTCGATGCTCGATTCGGGACACCGGACCGTGCTCCAGGAGCTCCGTCAGGTCCAGAGTCTGTTGGGTCGGTTCCACGACCTGGTGGTGTTGGCGGAATGGATCGACGGCTCGTCCCGGGAACTGCGTCACGAGCTGCGGCCGGCGCTGCGTCGGCTGGCGCTGCGGGTGGGGCTGGAGCAACAGGTGGCCAAGGAGGCCGCTGAGGCCGAGTTGGCACGTCTCGATGAGGCTGCCTGGTGGTCCGCCGCCAAGGCCGCCTGCCTGGGCGGGGTGGAGCGGCAGCCCAGCTGAACTGAGCGGGGCCGCCGCCGCGGCTCTGGGAGAATCTCCTGGTCTTGGCCTCTGCCCTGCGGCCCCTCGCCCAGCTCCAGTTGAGCCTGGGGGAGGCGCGCCGGCTGGCCCTGGCGGGCCAGCGGCTTTTGGCCTCTCCGTTACCGGTCGACGTTGCCTCGGTGACCCGGCTGGTGGAGCAGATCGGCTACCTGCAGCGAGACCCGCTGTCTGCCGTCGCACCCAGCCATCTGCTGGTGCTCTGGAGCAGACTCGGTAACTTTGACCGCTCCGTGGTCGACCGGGCCCTCTGGCAGGAGCGCTCCCTGTTCGAGTACTGGGCCCACGCCGCCTCGATCGTGCCCACCTCCGATTTCTCGGTGCATCGCTGGTCCATGCGCAACTACGGGCGCGGCGACACCCTGAGGGCCCAAAGCCTGCGGGCCTGGGTCGAGGCCAACCGCTCATTGAAGCGCCAGATCCTCAACCGGCTGCGGGAGCTGGGGCCCCAGCCAGCCGGCACCTTCGACGGTGCGGTGCGGGCGAAGTTTCAGTCGAGTGGCTGGAATCAGGATCGGGACGTGGAGCGGATGCTCTTCCACCTCTGGCTGGGAGGACGGATCGCGGTGGCGGGACGGGATGGCCGCGGGCGGCTCTGGGAGCTGACCGAGCGCTGGCTGGGCCCGGCGGTGGCTGGCGGCAAGGTCTCCGCCGGCCGGCTGACCGAGCAGGTGGCGGAGCGATCCCTGCGGGCGCTGGGCGTCGGCACGGAGATCCAGATTCGCCAGTACATGGGCGCCGGAAGGTACGGCCGCCTGGAGGGCGTGCTGGAGCGGCTGGTGCAGCGAGGCTCGGTGCTGCCGGTGGCGATCCTCGGACCGGAGGGGCCGCTGCCGGGGCGGTGGTTCGGGCATCGGGACGACCTGGAGGCCGTGAGGCGACTGCCCCCGCCAGCAGCGCCTCCGACCACCCTGCTCTCGCCCTTCGACAACCTCATCATCGGCAGGCGCCGGACCCAGCTGCTGTTCGACTTTGACTTCCGGATGGAGATCTACCTACCGGCTCACCTCCGGCGGTTCGGTTACTACGTCCTCCCGATCCTCCACGGCGACCGGCTGATCGGGCGCATCGACCTTCGCCGAGACCGCACTCTCGGCCGACTGGTGGCCGTCGCCGTCCATGGAGAGCCTGATGCGCCCGCCGGGGTCGAGGTTGGGACGTCGATGCGGGAGGCCCTCCAGCGGCTGGCCCAGTTCGTGGGAGTTGAGGAAGTTGAGGTGGGCCAGCTGGTTTCGACCCCGCTCGCCTGGCACCGGCCGCTGCGCTCGTGACCCGGGCAGGCTCTCCTCCCCAGGGTCCGTATGCTCAATTGAGTGACCTCTACCGAACGCCCGCAATGTCTCATCGTCGGGGGCGGAGTGGCGGGTTTGGCGGTGGCGGTCAGCCTGGCCCGGCGGGGCGCCCAGGTCAGGGTCTTAGAGCGGGGGCTCCACTGTGGCCAAGGGGCCTCGGCGGCGGCGGCGGGGATGCTGGCGGAGGGTGCCGAGGTCACCGAGGCGGGGCCCTTCCTGGAGCTGTGCCGCGCCAGTCGCGCCCTCTGGCCCAGCTGGGCTGAGGAGCTCCTGCTCACCACCGGGGTGGACTGCGAGCTGGAGCGGACGGGGCTGGTTCGGGTCACCAGCTCGGAGGAGGGTGCGTTGCGCCTGGAGCGGCAGGCGAAGTGGCAGCAGAGCCATGGCTTCGAGGTCTCGTCGCTCTTGGACCCCTCCCAGCTGGCGAAGCTGGTGCCCGGCCTCGGACCCTCAGTCCTGGCCGGGATCCATTACCCCAACGACGGGCATGTCCATAGCCACCGGGTGGTCGACGCCCTGGTCGCCGCCTGCGAAGTGCATGGGGTCGCCATTGAGACGGAGACGGAGGTGACCGCGCTGGAGTCCCGGGCGGGCCGGCCCCGCCTCACCTTGGCCGGCGACCGGGTAGCGGACGGCGACTACCTGGTGGTCTGCGCCGGAAGCTGGAGCGGCCGGCTGCTGGGCGCGACCGGGGGCGCGGAACTGCAGGTGGAGCCGGTGCGGGGCCAGATCGTGGCCATCGACCCGGGCCGGCCGATGGTGCCTCTGATCGTGTTCGGGGACCGGGGCTACCTGCTCCAGAAGCGCTCCGGGCTGGTGCTGGCCGGCACGACCGAGGAGCGGGTGGGCTATCAGCCCTGGCCGACCGTGGCGGGGGTGAGCGGAGTGGCGGCGGCAGCTGCGGAGTTGATGCCCGAGCTGGCGGGGGCGCGCTTTGCCTACGCCTGGGCGGGCCTCCGGCCCCACGCGACCGACGGGCGTCCGCTCCTGGGGAGGCTGGAGCCCGGTGGCCGGGTGCTGCTGGCGACCGCCCACTACCGCAACGGGGTCCTGCTAGCCCCCATCACCGGTGAGCTGATCGCCCGGGCGGTGTTCGAGGGAGTCGATCCCAAAGAGCTGGCGGCGTTTAGTCCGGGGCGATTGGCCTGAGCCGTAGGAGCAGGCCGTCCGAGGCGAGGATGGCGCCCTTGACCGGGGCACGCTCCGAGAGGTGGGTCAGGATGAAGCGGGTGGCCGGGTAGGCCTGGATCAGTTCCTCCACCTCGGCTCGCCAGAGGTGGATCGGGGCCGGCGCCGACATGCTGGTGCACTCACAGAGCAGGTAGTTGACCGCGGCGGCCAGCTCGCGGATCCCCGGGCAGAGGGTCGTGTCGCCGGAGTAGCCGAGGGCGATTCCGTGGCGCTCCAGGCGAAAGCCCAAGCACTCCAGTTGGGAGGAGTGCTCGACCTCGAACGCCTGCATCTGGAACGCTCCCAGAGGGCCGCTCCGGCCGCCCCGCCATTCCTCCACGGCTGGCGTCCCCTGCTCCATCACCTCTGCCCAGAAGTGGTCACCTAAGGCCATCCGGCCGAGCGTATCCAACTGTTGGGCGGTGCCCGGAGGCCCGACGATCCGGAGCGGGTCGGCCCCCTGGTAGCGCACCGTCCGAGCCGCCACCAGCAACGGGAGATGGAAGAAGTGGTCGGCGTGGAGGTGGGAGATGACGACCGACTTCAACTCGGCCAGGCTGCGCCCCAGCTGGCCCATGAGGCTGGTCACGGGGGCTCCGCAGTCCAGCAAGAGCTCGCCGTCGACCAGATAGCCAGCGTTATGGCCGATGCCGGAGAAGGCCGCGCCGCTGCCGAGGATCGCCAACTCCAGCGAGGCCCCGTCGCCCGCGGCGCGGTCGGCCTCGCTCATGCGCCTCTGGCCATCAGCGCCGGGCAGTGCGGGTCTGCCACCTCAGACCACGGCCCGGCCGTGGAGGGCGTCCAGGCGCGAGAGGTCGTCACCGTGGTGGACCACCCAGAGATCCACCACCAGCCGCCACTGGGCGGGGATCTTGGTGGCGGCCTGGCTCGAGAAGCCGGCCGGGTCGAGGAAGATCGCGAGGGCCCGATCGCCGGGCGCGGAAGCCGCGGCCACCGCTTCCACCCATTCCAGGCTGCCATCGGCGGTGATCAGCACGACGCCACCCCGGTTGCGCCAGCTGGTCATCTCGCGGGTGACCAGCTCGGAGAAGGGGACCGCGCCGTCGTCGCGGGCGGTCGCCAGGTAGTCCAGCAGGGTCCGATCGTGCAGCTCGCCCCGGCCCGCCGGGATCCGTCCCAGTTGCTGATCCGAGGTGGCCAGGGAGACGGCCCGGCCCTCGCCCGCCGCGGCGTGAGCCACCGAGGCGGCCACCGTCACCGCGTACTCCAACGAACTGTCCGGTCCCTCGCCGTGGTGGCTCTCCCGGCATAGATCGAGCAACACCAGAAGGTCGGTTGAGGCGGCGCTGGCCGGCCCCGGGAGAGTCCGGGAACCTTGCCTCCGGCGCACCGACCTTGACCCCTGGGCCCCCGGCTCCAGCTTGCCGCTCTCCGGCGATTTGCGGTGCCTGGCGAGGTCTGCCAAGCCCCCGGGCAGGCTCCGGCCCGGTACCGCCACCAGCGCTGGGTGGACGACCAGGGTGTCGCTGGTGGGCTGGGTGAGCCGCCGGGGGAAGAGCCCGAAGGGATCCGCCACCCTCAGCTCGGTCGGTCCCAGCTCGTACCTGCCTCGGGAGCTGAGCCGACGGGTTGACTCCCAAGTCACGATCTGGCGTGGCGCCAGCGAGACCACCCTGGTCGCCCGGGCCCCAGGGACTCGGGAGTGGTCACGCACTTCCACCAGGCGGATCGGCAGCCCCGAGTCGTTCTCCAGGGTGAACCGCTCGACCAACTCCTGGCCGACGACGCGAGCCCCGTCGCGCGTCTCACGAAAGAGCCGGAGGTGACGGCCGCACCACCAGCTCCAGGCGGCCGCCAGCAGCGCCAGCAGAACCACCGCGTAGATCAGCAGGAACACCCAGACCAGGCTGTCCAGGTAGGCCAGGGCGCCGACCAGCGCCACCACCCCCAGGAGCCATCCCCGGGGAGTGCCCACTCCGGGCACTCTGGGAGCGGGTCTCATCCCACCACTCACTACTTAGGTTCCGGTGGAATCAGCCGTCCCCGACGAGTCGGGGAACCGGCCGTGGGCCCGGTCGGGTGGCTCCCCGAGAGCAGCACCATGAACTCCCGCTTGCCGCTCAGCCCCGGCCGCCGCAGCAGCACCACCGCGGCAGTATAGATCCCGCTTCGGGTCCGGCCGAGGTGCGTCTCTAGAGGCGCTCCACCCGGCCCAGCTCCAAGACGAAGACGGTAGCCCGGCCGACCTCCACCTCGACGTCGGCCTCACCCATCGCGGGGTCGGAACGCCCGCTGCCGAGCTGCTCGTGGCGAGGCTTGCAGACCGAGCTGAGGGTGGAGATCACCTCATCGACCAGGTTGTCGTCGACCCCCAGCAGCAGCAGCGAGTTACGGCGCTGCAGAAAGCCGCCCTCGCTGTTGAGCCGGGTGACGCCGAAGCCCCGCCCGCCTAGCGCCTCGATGGCCCGGGTGGAGTCCTGCTCGTGCACTACGGCGACCACCAGTTTCAAGTCGCTCTCCTAGCCGTCAACCGCTCCCGGGTCACCCTCCAGCAGGACTCGGCCAGCTCCTTGGGGGGGAGGTCCGCCGGCAGCACCACGACCCGCTCGGGGAATCTTGGCGCCAGGGCCAGGTACCCCTGGCGGACCCGCTCATGGTAGGCGGTCGGCTCCGCCTCCATCCGGTCGAGCGGCAGGGCGGGGTCGGACCGCAGCCGGGCGGCCTTGATGTCGAGGTCCAGGATCAGGGTCAGGTCCGGCATCCGGCTGGCGCCCACGAGCCGGTGCAGCTCGAGCAGGCCGCCCTGGTCCAGGCCCCGGCCGGCCCCCTGGTACACCAGGGTCGAGTCGACATAGCGGTCGCAGACCACTAGCGCCCCCTTGGCCAGCGCCGGATCGATCACCTCGCGTAGTAACTGCACCCGCGCCGCCAGGAACAGCGCCACCTCGGCGAAAGGGTCGGGCGGCGGGCTGCCCGATTTCTCCAGCAGCAGCGCCCTCACCCGCTCCCCCAAGACGGTGGTGCCCGGGTCGCGGACCGAGGTGACCAGCTCGCCCTCCTGGCTTAGCCGCTCGGCCAAAAGGCGCGCCTGAGTGCTCTTGCCGGAGCCGTCGATACCCTCGACGGTGATGAAGTAGCCGGGTGAAGGCATCCCCAAGGACGGCTCTACGAAGCCTGGCTGGCGGGGTAGATGCGCAGTCGGCGTCTGGGCTCTTTGCCGGTGCTCCGGGCCACCAGCTCGCTCTGTTCCACCAGCTGGTGCTGCAGTCGCCGGATGTAGGCGTTCTGCGGCGCCAGCTCGACCGCGGTCCCCTGCCGGGCCCGCTCGATGCCCTCTTTCACCTCGCGCATGGCATCGTCGGTGGGGTCGCCCGGCTCCAGGTTGTAGAGCCGGGCCAAGAAGGCGCGCACCTGCGCGACCGTGTTGCTGCGCAGGATCGAGATCGGGATCCCCTCGGTCTCCGCCGCTCGGAGCGGCGAATCGCGGCGGCGGTAGTAGTTCTTGAGGGTCAGCACCAGATCGGCGTCGTCGACGTGGTGCTGGATTCGGACCGGCACCTTGAGCTCACGGATGGCCTGCTCCAGGTGCACCCGCGAGACCCCGTAGGGGAAGAGCGAGGTCTCAGTTCCCGTCGCTGAGTGCTGGCCGTTGTGGCCCTCGGAGAGGTCAGCCAGCGTGACCGGGCGCCGGGGCCTGGCGGCGGTGAACTCCTCTCCGAACAGCTCTTTCGAGCCGCGGTCGTCAAAAGGGGAAGGATCGACCAGTCGGGTGGTGACCCCGCGACCGGGCTGGGATTCGCGCAGCTGGGCCGGCCGGGGCCGGCCCCGGAGGGCATCGTCGACGACGTCGGCGAGCGGCATGTGGACGGTGACCCGGTTCCGGTCCACGATCTCCACCAAAGCGTCGAAGGTGGGGGGCGCCTTGCGCTCCAGAACCGACTTCTGGGTGCCCCGCCGGCGCGCCTCCTCGTCCGAGAGGGTGACGCTCTGGATCCCTCCTAGGAGGTCGTTGAGGGTGGGGTTCACCAAAAGGTTGTCCAGGGTGTTGCCGTGGGCGGTGCCGACCAGCTGCACCCCCCGCTCGGCGATGGTTCTGGCTGCTACTGCGTCCAGCTCGGTGCCGATCTCGTCGATGACGATGACCTCCGGCATGTGGTTCTCCACCGCCTCGATCATCACCGCGTGCTGCAGCTCCGGCCGGGCCACCTGCATCCGCCGCGCCCGGCCGATCCCGGGATGGGGGATGTCGCCATCCCCGGCGATCTCGTTGCTGGTGTCGACCACCACTACCCGCTTGCGACTCTCGTCAGCCAGGATGCGGGCCACCTCGCGCAGCATGGTCGTCTTGCCGACGCCCGGTTTGCCCAGCAGCAGAAGGCTCTGACCGCTGATCACGATGTCGCGGATGATCTCCACCCGGCCGGTCACCGCCCGGCCCACCCGGCAGGTCAAGCCGACGATCTCCCCAGCCCGATTGCGGATGGCGCTGATCCGGTGCAGGGTGCGGGCGATCCCGGCACGGTTGTCCCCGCCGAAGTCACCCACCCGGTCGGCCACGTAGGCGATGTCCTCCAGGCTGACCGGGGTGTGGCTGAGGATCACCTCACTGCCCTCGAAGCGCGCCTCCGGCTCCCGGCCCAGGTCGAGGACAATCTCCAAAAGATCTCCCGACTCGTCCGCAAGCTTGCTCACCGCCTGGTAGAGGTGGCGCGGCAGCGTGCTGATCAGCAGTTCCAGCTCCTCTGGGAAAGAGGGGCCGAAGGCGGGGTCAGATGCCGTCAGAGCCCAGCCTCCAGTCGGTCACGGTAAGCGGATTGCCCGTGGCCAGGGTGAGACGCGGCTTAGCGCCCATCCCCTCCGGGGGCGGGCGCGGCGGCTTGGCGGCGCGATGCTCCAAGCCTGCCGACTATCACAGGTCGAATATAGCGCAAGCCAGCGCGCGGTCGGCCCTCCGTGCTCAAGGACTGGGATCCGGCGCGGTCCTCGCCTGGACCACCGGCAGAGCACCGGCCAGGACCGCCTTCTTCTGCTCGGCTAGGCGGTGGGCCCGCAGCTTGAGCGGCAGGTCGCGGGCCATCAGGATCTGGGTCGCGACGGGCTCAAAGCCTCGGGCGGCCACCGCCCGGTGGAGTTCGGCGTCGTAATGGCGCAAGAGGCACAGGGTCGGTCCCGGCGGCACCTGGCCCAAGAGGCTGTGGAGCGCCTCCACCGCCAGCTCCTTCTCCTGGGGGTCGAGCATGAGGCTGATCAGGCTGGGCCGGGCCCGCGCCGGCAGCCGGACCCCGGCCCAGGCCACGATGCCACCGTTGTGCCAGATGACATAGTGGCGGGAGTCGCCGGCTCGGCCGTCCAGCCGCCCCAGCCAGCCCAGTTGGAAGGTCGCCCTCCATTGGGTGAGGCTGGGCGCCTCCACCGCCGCCACCGCATGGGGCGCCGTGCGCAGGTACAGGAGATACACCCCGCCCAGGTCGTCCGGGGCCGCCGGGACCCAGGGCTCGGAGTGGTGGTCGGGTGGCTTGGGCAGCTCCCGAAAGCGGATCTGCTCTGAGGCGAAGGGCTGGAAGCCCTGCTCGCGGAGCATCGCCTGGAGGGGGTGATCCTCGGGGATCCGCACCAGGAAGCGGGTCACCCCGCGCTCCAGCCCCTCGTTGACCAGGTGCTGCAGCAAAGGCACCCCCGCGAAGTGCCCCTCCGCGGTGTGGGAGAGGCAGAGGTTGAGGATCCGCCAGGCCCGCCTGCCGGGGGCCGGCTCCGCCTGGACGAAGCCCACGATCCGCCCGTCCGCCTCGGCGACATAGAGCTGG
>OCZT010000614.1_pt1 | contig 35746 bp, 34 predicted proteins | sample 1539031 | NCBI WGS metagenome assembly OCZT01 (sample SAMEA3539308, study PRJEB22396) | soil metagenome | biome: tundra; feature: field; material: soil | place: USA | collected 2010-05 | depth 0.15 m | reverse complement strand
ACGGCGACCACCGAGATCTACACTCTTTCCCTACACGACGCTTCTTCCGATCTAGGTGCGCGTCATGGGCATCCGCACCACGGACACCGGCAGCAAGGTGCTGATGAACGACCACGTTTACCGCCTCAACGACGTCGTGGACCGCAAACTCGGGCTGCGCCTGGTCAAGATCGAGGCGGACAGCCTGACCTTTGCCGACGCCAACGGCGCGACCTACGTCAAGACTTTCTAGCGGGCATCTTCCATCCATGTTGCCAACGTTTGTCATGCTGAGCATCGCAAAGCATCCTTGTCATTGCGAGAAGCCCGCCAAGCGGGCGACGAAGCAATCCAGCTGGAGCATTTTCTCTTAAATTTGACGCGATCGGTAGGCCGCCTGCTTGCAGGTGCTTGTGAGCGCGAGCAAGCCCGTTCGACCAGCTCAGGGCCTTGAGCCAGTCGAAAGGCTCGCAGCCTACGTAAAGATCGATTTTGTTGCGATACCTTGTGCGTTTAGTAGAAATGCAACAGCTCTAGCTGATCCCATGCTCACGCACCTCCGCCAGACGCGCACCCGGGTTTTTCAGCTGGCGGACGGCTGCCTGTTTGCGACGGCCTTGCTGGCGGCGTACTATTTGCGCGACGCGCTTTCCGCCCGGTTCCACCTTTCGCCGCTCGAGTCGATCGAGGGCTACCTCTGGCTGCTGCCCGCCGTGGTCGTACTCGGACCCGTCGTGCTCGCGAGCCAGGGATTCTACGAGCCGCCCCGGCCCACCCACCGGCTGCGGGCGCTGTTCATCATTCTGCGGAGCTGCACCTTCACCGTGGTCGGGCTGATCCTGTTTCTCTTCATCCTGCGCGAGCAACTCGCCCGCTCGGTCATCATCCTCGTGGGCGTCATCGGCGGCCTCCTGATCTACGCGCGCCACGAACTCGCTGTCTGGCTGGACTCGCGCAATTTCGCCCAGGGCCAGCTGCGCCGCCGGGCGCTGTGGGTGGGCTTGCCCGAGGAAAATCTCCGCCTGCGCGAAGCTTTGACCCGCACGGAACGCGCCACACTGGACGACGCGGGCGAATTCAATCCCGCAACCCGGCCGATCGAGGAGTTTGTGCAGATGCTGCATGCGCAGTCGATCAACGTCGTCATTCTCAACCTCGCCGGCATCGCGCGCGATGACGCCTCGCGCGTCCTGCGCGCCTCGGGCCGCGAGGGCGTGGAGGTGCTCGTGCGCCAGGGCTGGTCGGCGATGCCGTGGCCCCGGGTCACGGTCGACCAGTTCGGCGGCGAGGCGGTTTTTTATTACCGCGCGCAATCCGCCGCGTTGGGCCACCTTCTGGTCAAGCAGGTCTTTGACTACGTCGCGGCTGCGGTGCTGCTCGTGCTGTTCTCGCCGGTGTTCGCGTTGACTGCGCTGGCCATCCGGTTGACGTCACCCGGCCCGGCGATCTACCGGCAAATCCGCGCCGGGATCAATGGCCGCTCGTTCCTGATGTTGAAATTCCGCACCATGGTGCTCGGTGCGGAGGACCATCAGGCGGAACTCGCGGCCCAGAACGAAATGCGCGGCCCCGTGTTCAAGGTCACCAACGATCCCCGCGTCACGCCGCTCGGCCGCTTCCTGCGCCGGCACAGCCTCGACGAATTGCCCCAGCTCTGGAACGTGCTGCGCGGCGAGATGAGCCTGGTCGGCCCGCGTCCCCTGCCGATCGCCGAGGTCGTGCGCTTTGACAACGACACGCATCGCCGCCGGTTGAGCGTCAAACCCGGGCTCACCTGCCTCTGGCAGATCAGCGGGCGCAACGACATCGCCGATTTCGCCGACTGGGTGCGCCTCGACCTCGCCTACATTGACCAGTGGTCGCTTTGGCTCGATTTCAAAATCCTGCTCGCCACCATCCCCGTCGCCCTCTTCGGCCGCGGCGCGCGGTGAAGTTTTCTTTGCCACTCTTATGTATTCCAGTCCTCCAAGCTTGACCCTGCTCGTTGGATTCAGGTCTGGCCGACGACTCAGGGTTCTTTCAATCGTCGCTCTGATGGCGGCGTTTTTTACGCTGGGGAACGCGACCTGCGGCGCGGCGACCACCGCGGTGCCGGAAACCACGCCCCTGAAAAAGATTCAGGTCAATGGCGTCGAGCTTCACTACCTGGACCAGGGCAGCGGTGTTCCCGTGGTGTTCATCCACGGTGGATTGGTGGACTATCGCCGCTGGACTTTGCAGGTCGAGCCGTTCGCCCGGCACTATCGCGTGATCACGTACAGCCGGCGCTATAACTTCCCCAACCAGAACCCGCGCATCGACCCGGCCTATTCCGCGGCGATCGACGCGGAAGATCTGGCGGCCCTCATCAAAGGGCTTCGGCTCGGTCAGGTTAATGTCGTGGGCGAATCCCACGGCGCCTACACCGCGCTGTATCTCGCCGTCCGTCATCCGGAGCTGGTGAACAAGCTGGTCCTCGCCGAGGCGCCGATGCTGCGGTGGCTGAACAGCTCGCCTGAGGGCAAGGCCGCGTTCGACGAGTATCAGGACCGGCTGTGGCACCCCGTGGGACAGGCGTTCAGCCGCGGTGACTCGGCGGCGGCCATGAAGGTGATCGCGGCATTTTTTCTGGATGGAGCGACGGTGGCGTCGATGCCGCCCGACCTGCGCGCCCTCGTCGAGGCGAACCTGCGGGAATGGCAGGCTCTCAGCACTTCGAGCGACGCCTTTCCCAGTCTCCGGCGGGACGAGGTGGCGGGGATCCGCGCGCCCACCCTCCTGATGGGCGGGGCACAAACGCTGACGCTCCATAAGCTCCTCGATGCGCAGTATGCGGCGCTTCTACCCCATTCCACCCGGGTGGTCATTCCGAATGCCACCCATGAGATGTGGGATGAGCAACCCGCGCTTTGCCGGGAGAAAACGCTGGAGTTCCTCGCCCGGTGAGCAACCTATCCACTTTCCGCCCCTCTTCGGCCGCGGCGCGCGGTGACCCGGGAGTTTCTCGGCTGAATCGAACGAAAAATCACTCATGAAACCAAATTCTCGCCTGATTGTTTCCTTGGCCACTACCGCGCTGCTCTCTGCCTGCGCGGGCCCTGCGCCGAAGCCGGCGCCGGCGGCTGCCGCCCCCGCCGCATCGCCTCCGCCTCCCGCGGCGGCCAAACCCATTGTCCCGAAATTCTACATCATCACCTTCGATGCGCAGGGCGTCGCCCACGACCGCACCGGCGCCGTCGTCACCCGCGAACGCGCGCTCCAGCTGATGACCAAAGGCGAGATCGACCGGCACACGGGCATCCGGATCGAGGTGCCCAACGCGACCGGCGACCGGGACAAAAACATCGAGGCCTTTGCCCGCGCCCAGCAGATCGCCAAGATCTTCGACCTGCTGGGCTTCGAGGCGGTGGTGGTTGCCCTCGCAAAACCGTAAGCCGCGATTCCTCCCGGCTTGCGCTTCCACAGCGGACATGGCCAGTCGTGACCCGGGCCATGATTAACTCCCTCCGCTTCGGCCTTCTGCTGACCCTGATGGCGGTCACCGCCTATTACGCTCTGCTGCACGCCAAGGTGCTGCAGATCGGTCATCCGATCACCCAAGACGAACCCGGCTTCATCGAGCTCACCGCCTCGGCCAATCCCTACACGCACGACGGCGTCCTGTCCTCCGGCAATGTTTACGGCCCCGGCTATGCCATCTGGGCCCGCCCATTCACCACGTTTTTCGCCAACCCCTACATCGCCCACCGTTGGGCGAGCAGTTGCGCGCTCTTCGTCCTGCTCGCGCTCCTCGCCTGGGTGCTTCGGCTCGAGGGCGTGGGCCGCCTCGAGACCGGTGCCGGGCTTGGTATCGTCTACATTCTCCACGTCAGCAGTCACTCCCTGTCCGCCAGCGCCGACCTGCTGGGCGCCGCCTTATATCTGGCCACGCTGACCGTCAGCCGTCACGGCACCTGGCCGGCTCTCCTTGCCGGCATCGCTTTGACCGTGATGGCCGCTCTCACCAAGCCATACTTTGCGCTCGGCTGGGTGATCGTCGCCTCGCACCTGCTGCTGTTCGGACCGCCGCGCAAGGCCCTCGCCTACCTCGGTCTCTCGGGTCTGCTCGCCCTCTGCACGGCCGGGTTTCTGCGGGCCATCGCACCTTATTATTTCCTTTCAACCGTGACCGTGCACGGCGCCGCCGCCGTTCGCCGCTTCGACGTCCTGCTTGGGCAGAGTGCGGAATTTGTCCTGCTGGCGGGTGGAGTGCTCGTGCTCGCCCTCCTGGTCCGCCCAAGGAAATTCTCCTTCGCCCTCTCGCTCCGCCAGCCTTGGCTGAGCCCCGCCGTCGATTTCTGGGCCTGGGCCGCACTGCTGGCCGCCGCCGTCCTGCTTGGGTCGCTCGGCTGGCACCCGGGCAATTACCTGGTTTACTACTATCAACTGCTGCTCGGGCCGCTCGTGATCGTGGCGCTGCGCCGGCTACCCGAGTGGCCCCGGCTGGGCCGGGTATTGCTCTGCGCCAACCTGCTCGCGCTCGGCTATCTGCTGCCGCCCCTGCCCGCCAACGACCACTGGGACCGGCTCGCGGCCAACGTCGCCGCAACGCCAGGCCCGGTGCTGGCCGACCCGTTGCTCGAACCGTTTACGCACACGCATCCCCACCTCGAGCTGCTGGCCCATGGGCAGACGGCCACGCTCCTTCAGTCCCTCGACCATCTCGGTCCGGACGTTCCCGCCGCCTACACCGGCCTCCATCGCGAACTCCTCCAGCTATCTGAAAGACTAACCGCCCGCATCCGCGCCCGCGAGTTCGCAGCCATCTACGTTTGCTACTGCCTCGATCTCGACGGGCGTCTGGCCTGGAGCTACGAACAGCGCCATATCGCCAAGACCCTCATGGACGGCTACCAGCCCAAGGGCGAAATTCCGGTCACGCTCTATGCAACCCCTTACTGGGCCCGCTTGCGCCATGGCCAAAACACCTACCACGTCATGAAGTGGGTGCCCAAGTAGGCGCTGACCGGCCCGCCCGGCCGAGACTTGGGCGCGACCGGACTACCGGCTCAACGCCTTGCGCACCGCGGCCAGGCTGCGGGTGTTGAGGATGTTCTCCTTGGTTAGCCAGCCTTTGCGGGCGGCATTGATGCCGGCCCGGACGTGCTCCAGCCCCGCCGTCTCATGGGCATCGGGGTTGATCGCGCAGACCAGGCCCCGCTCGGCGGCCCTGCGCCAGTGGCGCCAGTCCATGTCCAGCCGCCACGGGCTCGCGTTCAGTTCGATGACGACGTCATTGGCGATCGCCGCGTCGATCACCTTGGTGGCGTCCACGCGATAGCCCTCGCGGCGCAGCAGCAGCCGGCCGGTCAGGTGCCCGAGCATCGTGGTGCGCGGGTGCTCGATCGCGCGGATGATTCGCGCCGTCATCGTGGCCTCGTCCTGGGTGAAGACATTGTGCACCGACGCCACCACGTAATCCAGTTTCGCCAGCACCGCATCGTCGTAGTCGAGCCGCCCGTCGGTCAGGATGTCGCATTCCACGCCCGCGAAAACATGCGTCTTGAATTTCTTCGACCCATTCAGTGCGTGAATCTCCTTCACCTGCTGGAGCAGCCGCTCCTCGCTCAGCCCGTTGGCCTGAAAGCTCGATTTCGAGTGGTCCGCGATCCCGAGATATTCCCAGCCCAGCGCTTCCGCCGCCGCCGTCATCTCGCTGAGCGTGTTCCGGCCGTCCGACGCCGTCGTGTGATTGTGAAACGCCCCGCGCAAATCGCCCGCCTCCACCAACCGCGGCAGTTCGCCCTTCTCGGCTTCCTCGATCTCACCCATCCCTTCGCGCAATTCCGGCGGGATGAAATGCAGCCCCAGGGCTTTGAACAGCTCCGCCTCGTTTCTTATTTTTCCCGTTTTCGTCTTTTTCTCTGCCTTCAGCGCCTCCACTTTTTCCTTCGCTGTCCCCTCGCCTTCCGCCGGCACGAGCCCCCACTCGCTCAGGCTCAGCCCGCAGCCCAGCGCCCGCTGGCGCATTTGCACGTTGTGGTCCTTTGAGCCGGTGAAGTGATGCAGCGCGTAAACGAACTGCTCCTCCGGCACGATCCGCAGGTCCGCCTGGAGTCCGCTTTCAAACCGCACACTCGCCTTGGTCTCGCCCAGTGCCGTGACTTCCCGCACCGCCGGCAGCTTCGTGAACCAGGCGAACACCGGCGCCACCTCGCGCGCAGCGACAATAAAATCGAGATCCCCCACCGTCTCCAGCCCGCGCCGCAGGCTGCCCGCCGACTCGGCGCGGGTCACGTGCGGCAGTTTCCGCAAGCCCGCCACGATGGGCTCCGCCATCTCCCACGCGTCCCACCACAAATGCCGCTTCCCGTACGCCTCGCGATTCTTGATGCCCGCGAGAATCTTCTCCTGCGTCTTCTCGCCAAATCCATCGAGCGCCGCGACGCTCCCGTCGTGGCAGGCCTTCGTCAGGTCGCCGATGCCCGCCACCCCCAGCTTGTCGTGCAGCGCGCGAATCTTCTTCGGGCCGAGCCCGGGAATCTGCAGCAGCTCCACCAGGCCCGGCTCGATCGAGGCCTTCAACTTGTCGAAATACTCCAGCCGCCCCGTCGTGTGCAGCTCGGTGATCTTCTGCGACAGCGCGTCGCCGATGCCCTTCACGGTCTTCAGCTGCGCTTCCGCGATCAGCCGCGCCAGCTCGGCCTCCTCGATCGCCTCGAGCGCCCGGGCGCCGGTTTGGTAGGCCCGCACCTTGAACGGATTCTCCCCCTTCAGCTCGAGCAGCGTGCCGATCTCCTCCAGCACGTCGGCAATCTCGTTTTTGGTCATGCGGAAGCTTGCAGCGGTCAGCGATCAGCTTTCAGCAAGAAAATGCGCCCATGGCCATATTCCTATGCTCTGGATTCCTGAGCTGAACGCTGATCGCTGACTGCTTTGCTGCTTTGCGCCGCAAATTTCACTTTTGAGTTTTTCGCGCTGGCCGGGAAGCCTTGGCGCATGGTCGAACCGCTCGGTGACATTACCCTCAAGTCCGGCGAACGCGTGCAGGCCGCCGCCGTGCGCGGACCCGACGAGGATTGGCGTCCGCCTATCGCCCGGCTGCTCCGGCACAAGGGCGTGGGTCTGGCAGAATACCGAGTTGCTCACGCATGCCACCGAGGTCGAAGCCTGGTTCTATGTCCTCCACCGCGCCGGCCTGCCCTTCGCCCATATCATGACGGCGGAGGTCAATGGGGTCGGCATCTTTGGCCACGTCTGGACTGAACCCGTCGACCGCGGACAAGGCGCCTCTGTCCAGTTGATGGAGCGCCAGATGGCGCATTTCCGCATTCGCGGCGGCCGCGCGCTCTTTCTCCACACCAGCCCGGGCAATCGCGCCTACTCGGTCTATCTTCGTCGCGGTTTCGCTCCGATCGAGCCCCGCAGTGGCGCGATGGTCTTTGCCGTCGCGGGTCTGGCTGCCTTTGAGGCGGATTACTTCGCCGCGGGGACAACCACGATCGAGTCCCTGCAGTGGCGTCACTGGCCCAGCGCCCCGGCCTTGTTCACAGCCGACATCCCCGAGCGGCGCGCAGCGCACGACGCCTGGGGATGTCGGCCGGAATTCCTCCGAGGGCGCGCTGCTACCCGCCATCCAGGGCGCGGTGGACGGTCGCGCAACCCCGGCGGACCAGGTCTTCGTCGCCTGCAAGTCCAACGGCGCCGTGGTCGGGCTGGCGGCGTGGGAACGCGATCCGCTTTCGCCCGATTACATCTGCGTCGATGTCTTCTGCCATCCGCGGTTCTGGTCGCAGGCGGCGCCGCTGCTGGCCGCGGCGCTGGGCCGGGCCCCAAAGTCGCGCCGCATCGCCTACGCTGACTCAGACTGCGCGCCGAAACTCGCGGCGCTCAACGCCGCCGGCTTCCGCTCCGCCGCCACCTGGCCCCGCCGTCTGGCTGCCGATGCCGCCGCCGCGCGTTTCGCCGACCTCGTCATGCTTGAATAAGCTCTCAGCGATCAGCCTTCAGCTCTCAGCTTTGAACTCAGGAATCCAGCGCATCGGAGAATTGCTCCATCCGCATTTTCTTGCTGAAAGCTGACCGCTGACTGCTGATAGCCCAACCGCCTCCCATGCCCTTCGCCTACCTCCGCACGGTTCACTTTCCCGACACCGACGCTGCCGGGGTGGTTTTTTTCGCGAACTATCTCGGCATCTGCCATGAGGCCTACGAGGAGGCGCTCAACGCGTCCGGCATCGAGCTCAAGTCGTTCTTTTCCGACACCGGCGTCGTCGTGCCGGTAGCGAAGAGCGAGGCCGACTACCTGCGGCCCCTCGCCTGTGGCGACAAACTCAAGGTCACCGTCACACCGACGCTCCTTTCCGAGAACTCCTTCGAAATCCGCTACGAGGTCACGCGGCTGGGCGCGGGTGACAAACTCGCCGCCCGGGTGCGCACCGAGCACGTCTGCACCTCGCCGCAAAAACGCGAGCGCGTCCCGCTGCCGCCCGTGCTCGCCGCGTGGGTGCGCGCCGGTTGAGTTGGCCGCAGGCAGTTGAGGGTGGAACGCATTGCCCTCAATGCGTTGATGGGCTCCGATTGGGAAGGAGCTGCGAGTGGAAACCAGCGCGTTAGGGGCAACGCGCTCCACCTTCCGGTCCGTTTTCTCACAGACCCAAGTCCAGCGAGCCGCATCATCTTGGCGCGCGCAGCGCCGCCAGCAACGCCGCGCGGTTCAGCTTGCCCTGCGCATTGCGCGGCCAGTCCGCGACGGCCACAAAACGCTTCGGCCGCTTGAACGCCGCGAGGCCTTGGAGGGACGCCGCCACCCCCACCAGGTCCGGTGGCCGGTCGCCCGCGGCATAACACGCCACGACGGCGTGCCCCCACTCCGGGTCCGGCACGCCCACCACCGCGACGTCGGCGAACTCGCCGCTGGCCCGCAGCGCGGCCTCCACCTCCACCGCCTGCACTTTTTTCCCCCCGGTGATGATCACCGCGTCGCGGCGGCCCAGGATATGCAGGTGCCCGTGCTCATCCAGCCGCCCGAGGTCCTCGGTGACGATTTCCCGCGCCGCACTTTCTCCGGGAAAATATCCGCGAAACACCGACTCGCCGGCGACTTTGATCACGCCTTCGCCATCAATCGCAATCCTGGCATGCGGCAGCGCCGCGCCACAACTATGCTCACCGGCCAGAAATTCCGCCGGGCGCAGCGCAGCCACCATGGCCGCGGTCTCGGTCAGCCCGTAACTCAGTGACACCGGCAGTTCCGCGCGCGCCGCCGCCGTGGTCAGCTCCGGCCACACCGGCCCGCCACCGATGAAAATCACGCGGAATCCGCGCAGCCACGCCACCGCCGCCGGTGACGCCAGCAACCGCTGCAATTGCGTCGGCACCAGCGACAGCACCCAGCCTTTTCTCCTGGGATTCAGCGCCGGACGGTCGCCGCTTTCCAGCCGTTTCCAATCCCAGGCCACATGCTCACCGCCCGTCGCAGCACAGCGCACCCGCGCCATCAGCCCGCTGACATGATACGGCGGCAGCACGCCCAGCGCATTCACGCGCTCGAGGCCAAAATGCGCGCAAAACCCCTGCACCGCCGCGGTTAGCGTGCACTCATCGTGCCGCGCAAACCTCACGCCGCCGCCCGACCCGCCCGTCGGCACACACAGCCAGCCTGTTTCGATTTCGCCTTTCGCCTTCCGCCTTCCGCCTTTCTGCACCGCCGTGACCTTCGCGCGTTCCGCTGCGCTCCAATTGGGATCGCACAGAAACGTGAAACCCTCGCGCTCCTCCGCGCAGCCGGTGGCCCGGAGCAGCTTGGTCAGCTCAGCGCGTTCCATACGGCCTCCGGGTTGATTCGCTCCACGTCTTCCCAATGCAGGAAGGGTCCGCTGTAGGGACCGTCAAAACGCCCGTCGGCAAACAGCGGCCACACCCCGAAGCCCAGCGCCCGCGGTTCACCCTGCCACGCAAACGCGGCACGCAGCGCCGCGCGCGCGCCCAGGCGCGTCTCGAGCGCCGACGAAAACACCACCGCCGCCTTCGCCTTGGCCAGCCGGGCGAAGGTCGCCTTCACATCACCCAACAGCGACGGCTTCAGAACAAACACGCCGCGCCAGCCCGCGCCCAGCCAGCTCTCGATTGCGCCCTCGCCGGACAATGACTCGTCCAGTGCGATCGGCGTGGGAAAATCGTTCGCCAGCCCCAGCAGTAAATCGTCCATCTTCCGGAGGTCCGCACTCGAGGGTTTGCCCGCCATAGGCTTGGCGAAGGCGGGCTGCTCCACATATTCCACCGGCCGGTCCGCGCAGCGTTCGAGCCAGCGCTCCGCCTGCCGCCGATCCCACGCTCCGTTGGCATCGAGCCGCAGCTTCGCGCCGCCGGGCAGCGCGGCGCAGACGTCATCCAGCAGCCCGAGTTCGTCCGCCACGTCGCCCACGCCAACCTTCCACTTGAAAACCCGAAACCCCGCCTCGGCTTTCGGCGCGATGTGCGCCAGCGCCGCCCGCCCCGCCGGCAACAGCGCCGCCACGCCCAGATGCGTGTGCGCCGGCGCGAACTTCGCCTGACCGGAGCGGGCGACGCCCAACGCGTTTCGCAGGCAACCCAGCCGCGCAGGCAGCGCGTCCAGCCGGGCATCATCCACGGTCTCGCCGAGTTCCTGGCAGGCCGCGGCAATCTCGTTCACGGTCTCGCTGCCAAACCACGGAATGGGCGCGGCTTCACCGTAACCGGTCGTGCCCTTCGCACTCGCCAGGCGCACCACGACACCTTCCCGCTCGACCCACCGGCCCTGCGCCGTGCGCACCGGTGAGCGGAACGGCAGCCGGTAGCGGCGATAATGAAGGCGGTAAGTCACGTCCACAGCGTCGCACAGCCCGGCCGTCACGCGCAAACCCGACTTTCTGTTTGCGCTCGGCGCAGCGCGCGTTACTGCGTTCATGGCAATCATGACCAAGGTTGCCACGCCCGCCCGTTCCGCGTCCGCCAAATTGCCCGCCTCCGCGCCCGCCGCGGCTTCCGCGAAGGCTGGAACCTCCACCCGGGACGACGCCGAGTTTTACCTGCCCGCGGATGCGTTCTTCCGCGCCAGTCTGCCCACCGCGCTCACGTTCGACGACGTGTCGCTCGCGACGCTTTATTCGGAGATCCTGCCCAAGGACGCCGACACGGCGACGGCGCTCTCCGACTCGGTCCGGTTGCAGATTCCGGTCATCTCGTCGGACATGGACACGGTCACCGAGTCGCGCATGGCCATCGCCATGGCGCTGAATGGCGGCCTTGGCCTCATCCACTATAACATGCCGCCGAAGGAGCAGGTGAAGGAGGTCGCTCGCGTAAAGCGCCACATTCACGGCCTCATCCAGGATCCTATCACCGTCACACCCGGCCAGTTGATCGGCGATGTGCTGGCGATGATCGAGGCCAAGCGCTTTGCCTTTTCCACGTTTCCCGTGGTCGACGCCGCGGGCAAACTCGCCGGCCTGCTCTCGGGCAACGTCGTCAAGGAGCGCTACAAGTCGAAGAAAGTCTCCGAGGTGATGACCCCGCGCTCCCAGCTCATCACCGAGCGGGAGAGCGATGTCGCCAAGGACCCGATCCGCGCCGCCGACCACTTTTTCTCCTCCCACGTTGGCCTCAACAAGATGCTCGTGGTCGATCCCGCTGACCATCTCCGCGGACTCGTCACCGTCTCCGACGTCGAGAAAATCACCGGCGAGGCCAAGTCCCGCCACAAGCCCGCCCGCGATTCGCAATTCCGCCTCGTCGTCGGCGCCGCGCTCTCGCCCGTCCGCCAGCCCGACGGCTCGCTCGACCGCAACCAGATTCTCGCTCATGTCGGCCACTTGGTTGACGAGCACATTGACACCGTCGCGGTCTCGACCGCGCACGGTCACACCGCGGGCGTTGGCGAGATCGTGAAGCTCGTCCGCGACGCCTTTCCCGACCTCACCCTCATCGCCGGCAACGTCACCAGCGCCGCGGGCGTGGCTTTTCTCGCCGACTGCGGCGCGAATGCCATCAAGATCGGCCAGGGCCCCGGCTCGATCTGCACCACGCGCATCGTCGCCGGTGTCGGCATTCCCCAGTTGACCGCGCTCTACGTTGCCAGCACCGCCGCCCGGAAAAAAGGCGTCCGGCTCATCGCCGACGGCGGCATCACCAAGTCGGGCGACATTGTGAAAGCGCTCACGCTCTCCGACGCCGTCATTTGCGGCGGCCTCCTTGCCGGCTGCCGGGAGGCGCCGGGTGAGATCATCGAGATCAGCGGCAAAGTTTATAAGCAATACCGCGGCATGGGCAGCCATGCGGCCATGAAGGCCGGCTCCGCGAGCCGTTACGGTCACGACAAGGTCGACCAGACGCGCAAAGCCGCCGCCGAGGGCATTGAGGCGCTCAAGGAAGTTTCCGGCTCGGTGGACGAGGTGCTCGCCAACCTGATTGGCGGCGTGCAGTCCGGCATGGGCTACCTCGGCGCGGCTAACCTCGCCGAATTGCGCACCAAGGCCCGCTACGTGCAGGTGAGTGCCGCCGGACAGAAGGAAGCCGCGCCGCACGACGTGATCGAGGTCGCCACGCGCAAGGGGTGATCAGTGTGGCACGGGTCTGACCCGTGAATCAGAAAGCCGCTGTAGACACGGGTCGGGAGACCCGTGCCACTTGGCCGGAAAATTTGCCTAGCCGCATCCGACGCGAAGGCATCTACTTGCCCCGGTTCGCTCCCACCCTGCTTTGGCCCTTTAAAATTTTCCGGCAAATGAGGAACCCAGCCCTTCTCCCCGCCGTCATAGACCGCGTGAACCGCTCCAGTCTTCGCATCTGGACCACCCTCGCCTTGACCTTGGGTCTGCTCCCGCTCCGCAGCCTCGCCACGACCGTGATGGCGCCGAACTTCGACTCGCTCGTCAGCCAGGCCGACTATGTCGTCCGCGCGGTCGTCAAATCCGTCACCGCCGAGTGGCGCATCGACGGTGCCAACCGGCACATCATCACCAAGGTCGAGCTCACCGTGAACGAGGTGATCAAGGGCACGCCGCCCTCGCCGCTGGTGCTGACCATGCTCGGCGGCCGCATCGGCCAGGACGAGATGCGGGTGGAAGGCGCGCCCAAGTTTAATGTCGGGGACGAGAACATCCTGTTTGTGCACGGCAACGGCCAGCAATTCATCCCCCTCGTAGCCCTCAGGTATGGCCAGTATCAAGTCGCGCGCGATCCCGCCTCGGCTGAAGCCTTCGTCCTCCGCAGCAACGGCAGCCCGCTTTACGATGTGTCGGACGTGGCCTCGCCCATGTCTCCCGCCAAGGCCGCCGCGGCCGCGCGCCCGCTCACTGTGACCGAGTTTGCGACCAAGATCCGGGCCTCCGTCGCCACGCACCAGGCCCAGCCGCCGGCCAATGCCAACTAAAACCGCCAGGATCCTCGCCCGCGCGCTGGCCGGCCTCGTCGTGGCCACGCTCGCCTGCGGTTTTACCTTCATCAAGAACGACACGACCGGGCTGCCCCTCAAGTGGCCCCCAGGCACGATTTCCATGCGGATCATGGTGGATAACACCAGCCTGCTGAGCGACGGGACGACGCGTGCGACGTCCATTCAGGCGGCTATGCAGGATCCCGCGCGGGGCTGGAACCAGTACCTGGGCGACGAGCAGTTTACCTCGGTCATCGCGGCCCCGGCCAGCGGCGCGGACGGCGATCACCTTAACCAGATTTTCTTCTCCAATGCGCCTTACTCCATGAATTGGGAAACCAACACCCTGGCCGTCACCACCGCGTGGTACATCGGCAATCAGCGGACCGAGGCTGACATCATTTTCAACACTGCTTGGACGTGGGACTCCTATCGCGGCATCGTCCACTCAGGCGGCGTCGATATCCAACGCGTTGCGCTCCATGAGTTGGGTCACGTGCTGGGCCTGGATCACCCGGACGAGGCCGGTCAGGCGGTGTCGGCGGTGATGAACAGTCATGTCAGCAATCTCGATTCACTCACCGCGGACGACATTACCGGAGCTCAGAGCCTCTATGGCCCGCCTGGTGTCCCTACGAACAACGACTTCGCGGCGGCCACCGCCATCTCACTGTCGAACAATAGCGTCACGGCCACCGGGTTCAACACCAACGCCACGAAAGAGCCGGGCGAACCCAACCACGCCGGCAACGCCGGCGGCCGCTCCGTCTGGTGGAAGTGGACCGCCCCATCCTCCGGTGCCGTTTCCCTGACCACTGCAGGCAGCGTTTTTGACACGACACTCGGCGTCTACACCGGCGCCGCCGTTTCGGCCCTGACCACCGTCGCTGCCAATGACGATGTTCAGAATGGCGTCATCCAGTCGAGCGCGGTGAACTTTTCCGCCACCGTCGGCACGACCTACTTCTTTGCCGTGGATGGATTCAATGCCTCTGACCGCCATGGCGCCGATTCGGGCGCTGTCACGCTCAACCTGACGTTCACGCCGGCGATTACGGTGGTCAACGAAACGGTCGTAACCGGCCACAACGTCACGTTTTCCGTCACCGGCACGGTCGGCACCATTCAATGGCAGGTTTCCATGGATGGCGGCTCTACGTGGACCACCCTGGCAAACGACGCCACCTACAGCGGCGTGACGACTGCGAATCTAACCATCAGCAACGTCGCCTCTGGAATGTCAGGCTTCCGCTATCGCGCACTCGTGACGAACGGCGGCAGCAGTTCGCCCAGCGCGGCTGGCATCCTGATGGTGGCGCCGGCGCTGTTCACCTTCCCGGCCAGCATCGCGATTGATGCGCTGGGCAATCTCTACGTCGGCGATTCCTCCCTCGATACCGTGCAAAAGATCTCGTCCGCAAGCACCGTCAACTTGCTGGCCGGAACCAGCGGTATCGCCGGTTCCGCGGATGGAGTCGGCGCCGCCGCCCGCTTCAACCAGCCCAATGGTCTCACCTCCAGCACCTCCGGCGTCCTCGGCGTGTCCGACTCCGCCAACGCCATCATTCGCACGATCTCGACCAACGGCACGGTCGCGACGGTTGCCGGCTCGGTCGCCAATCGCGGCAACACCGATGCCACTGGCTCCGCGGCCACTTTCTCCCAGCCCATCGGTATCGCCCAGGACTCCTCCGGAACGTACTACGTGGCCGACGCGATGAATCACACCATCCGCAAGGTCACTTCCGCCGGCGCGGTGACCACCCTGGCGGGCAGCGCGGGCAATAGCGGATCGGCCGACGGCACCGGCGCCGCGGCCCGTTTCAATTATCCCACCGGCATCGCCGTGGACAACAGCGGCAATGCCTACGTTGCCGACACCACCAATAACCTCGTGCGCAAGATCTCGCCCGTTGGCAATGTTACGACCATCGCCGGTCTCGCGGGCGTAAGCGGTTCGTCTGATGGCTCCGATAGTTTCGCACTTTTCAATCAGCCCGGCGGCCTGGCCGTGGACAGTGCCGGGAATGTCTATCTCGCCGACACCGGCAATTCCACGATCCGGAAAATCACTCCCGCCCATGCCGTTACAACTCTCGCCGGCCTCCCCGGCATCGCGGGCTTCAAAGATGGAACGGGGAGCGATGCTTGGTTCAACCAGCCCAGGTCCGTTACGCTCGACAGCACCGGCAATGTCTACGTCGCCGACACGGGCAATGCCACGATTCGTAAAATCACTCCTGCGGGCGTTGTCACGACGCTCTCGCTTTCCGCGGGTGCAGGTGGTTCGTCTAGCACTTCCACCACTATGACTTCCACGATTCCTCCGACACCAACCGGTTCGTCGGGCGGCGGTGGAGGCGGGGCATTTGGAGGCTGGTTTTCCGGAATGGTTGCCCTATTGTGCGTGTTCCGGTGGCGCCTGAAAAAAACACACCCCTAATCCGTCCCGCGCTACTGGGGGCCACACTCGCCATCGCCTTGGTGTCAGGCCTGCTCTTTTGCTGGCCGGCTTTGAACGGGATTTTCATCTACGACCGCACCATGATCATGCATGGGCAAATCTGGCGCGGCTGGACTGGGCATCTTGTGCATTACAGTGCCAGCCACCTGCTTTGGAATCTCGCGGTCTTTGTCGCGGCCGGATGCTGGCTGGAATATATCCGGCCCTGGTCGGCCCGTTGGTTCTATCTCCTCTGCCCCCCGGTCATCGCGGCGGTGCTGCTCATTGCCGAACCCACCTTGGAATATTACGCCGGGCTCTCCGGCGTGGCGACCGGCGTGCTGGTCTTCCTCGGCTGCGTGCAACTGAGCGAGAACAACGCCGAGCCCACCTGGTTCTGGGTGGCGGTCTTTGGGCTGGTCGTGGTCAAGATCGCCCTCGAGACGGTAACCCACGCCCCGCTCCTGGTCAGCGAGCCTCCCAGTTTCCGCGTTGTCCCGCTCGCGCATATCAGCGGCGCCGGTTGCGGCATCCTGGCGTGGGTCATCACCCGGCCGCCTCCCGTCGTTGCCCCGAAGTGAGCTTTTGCCTTGCCGTGATGCGGTCGGTCGCGTTTTTGCTTCCCGGCAACTGGGGACTCCACTCTGGCTGCCATCGCCAGCATGTCGCTCACACCCTTCCGCAGCCAGCTCATCGCCGACGTGGGTATTTCTCTCGGTGACGAGGGCAAAGGCCGTCTCATCCCCGAAATCGCCAATGAGCTTCGCGGCACGGCCGCGCCCGTCTCGGTCGTGCTCAAGGTCAACGGCGGCGCCAACTCCGGCCACACCGCCGGCGGCATCAAGCTCAACCTCCTCCCCGCCGGCGTGGTCGTGCAGGACGCCGCCCACCTGTGCATCGGCAGCGGCGTCGTCGCCGATCCGCGCAAGATCTGGTGGGAAACCCTGCCGCTCGAAAAGAAGGGCTACGCCATCCTTTCCCGCCTCGTCATTGACGAGCGCACGATGGTCTCCGACCTCACGCACCGCCTGCTCGACCTCGCGTGGGAGGACTACCGCGCCAACATCCTCGCCGAGGAGCCCCGCGGCTCGACCGGCCGCGGCATCACGCCCGCCTATCAGGACGAGGTCGGCCAGTGGCAGATCACTTTCGCCGATTTTCACGCCGGCCCAAACTACTTCGCCCGCAAGCTCGCCCAGCGCGCCGATCGCGCGCTCCGCACCATCCAGCATGTCTGCCGCGTGAGCGCGGAGACGTTCGCGGGCTTCTTCGACAAGCTCACCGCCGCCGAACAGCGCGCCAATGCCGAGGGCATCGAGCTCGGCGTGTTCACCCCGGACGAGTTTGACTTCAAGCGCTTCCGGGGCGCCCTGCCCTTCACCCTGCAGCTCGACCGGCTGACGGAAGCGTATTGGTCGGCGGGCACCGCCCTCGCGAAAAATATCGGCGAAGTCCGTGAACTCATCCTGCGCGAACTGCGCGCGGGCCGCACCATCATCGGCGAATTCGGCCAGGCCTACTGGCTCGACAAGCGCCACGGCTACTCGCCCAACGTCACCGCCTCGCACACGTTCACCCCGGAGTTCTTCGAGAGCGCCGGCATTCCCGTGCAGCGCATCCACACCTTCGGCGTCGCCAAGGCGTATGACACCAAGGTTGGCACCCACACGTTTCTCACGCAGATTGACGAGGCCCACCCGCTGGCCACGAAACTGAAACGCCTCGAGTTCGGCACCAGCACCGGGCGGCAGCGCATGGTCGGTTGGTTCGACGCCGTCGAGAAGGGCGACGTCCTGCGCTATGGCGGCTATCAGGATCTGATGATCAACAAGACCGACGCCCTCACCCACTCCGGCGACTGGAAAGGCGACCTGCTGATCTGCACCGCCTACGAGGACGCCGAGGGCAAACGCTATCCCCACGTGCCGCGCAACGAGGCCCTGCGCAAGACGCTGCGCCCCGTTTACAGCAAACACCCCGGCTGGTCCGAGGACATCTCCGCCGTGCGGAAATTCGCGGACCTGCCGCACAACGCCCGGCGCTACGTCGCCGCGATGATGAAGGCCACGCTCAGCGCCGCCTATGCCGGCGAATCCTGGCCGGCCGCGGAAAAGATTCCGAACCTCCGCTACCTCGGCGTCGGCCCCGACCCCTCGCAAATCATCAAGGACGTGCCAGCGACAACGGAGCTGATGAAGCTGGCGTAGGTTGCGCGCTCGCCGCGCAACAGATTGAAGATGGAGCGCGTTGCCCCTAACGCGCTTTAGGCAGCCCGTTCCCAAGCCAACGCGTTGAGGCCAACGCGTTCCACTTGGTTTTTCGTAGGCCGCGAGCTTGCTCGCGCCTCAGACAAAGCGCCTGCAAGCAGGCGGCCTACCTTGCCAAAATGTACCGCTGCCCGCGATCACGGATTCCTGATCTTCACTTGCGCTTGATGCGACCAATCGTTGTGGCCGCCGTCGATCAAAATGAATTTCGCGCCAGGAACTGCTGCGGCCAATGCTATTGCGTGCTTCACCGGGATGATGTCATCGCCTGCTGCCCCAAAGATCTCCACGGGACCTTTGTAATTCACCAGCGCCTTCACGTTGTCCCAATCATTCGTCAAGAGCAGCCCAACGAGCAGCGACGGGAAATGATCCTTCGCCACGAGCGAAAGTTTATCGAAGGGCACGACCAGCACCAACTTGTCGGGCGGGCGCTCCAACCCGGTGAGGAGCGAGGCCGGCCCACTGCCGATTGATTCCCCAAAGACACAAACCGGGGTATGAGGAAACGTCGCCCGTAATAGCTGATAGCCTTCCTCGGCGGCCTGATTAAAGGCTTTGGTGGATGGAGCGCCTTCGCGATTCCCGTAGCCCAAATATTCGAGGATGTAGACCGAGTCTTCGGGCGAAAAACTGGGGAGCGCATACGTCCGGTCGGCGGCCTGACCGCCGTTGCCGTGTAACATTAGCCAGACGTTTTTGGGTGCATCGACAATCCGCGCGTAACCGATGAGGTGCCCATCCTTGGTCCACGGCGTCAGGATCCCGTCTGGAGGCTGATGGGTCGGATAGAACAGCAGCTTCCGCTCGAGCGACGAACAACTGATGGTCAGCAGCACCATGATTGCCCCAACGATGACCAGGATAATGATGACTTTCTGGTTCATGGCTTTGGCCAGTGTGCAGGAAATATTGAATCGCGTCCCAGCCGCGCCATCACTTCGCCGAGCAGGTAGATTGAGCCGGTCACGACCAGGGTGTCGTCCGGGCCGCCGGCGGTGCAGGTCGTGGGCGTGGGGAAAAGCTCTGCGACGGTTGCGCGCATGACGCGTCCCTTGAAGGCCGGCGGCACGAGCGACTCGAGCTCTTCGTAGCTGCACGCCCGCAGTTGGTTGGGCACCACGAGGTGAATCTCCTGCGCGTGCCGGCAAATCGTCTCGATCAGTGGCCGGGCCCGATCTGCCCCCAGCGCCCCGGTGATCACAATGGGCGCGCGCTTCGTCTCGGCCACGAGATGCGCCAGGCTGGTGTCCAGCACCTGCGCCCCCTCGGGATTGTGCGAAGCGTCAAGGATCGTCAGCCGGCCGCCCACGCTCACCCGCTGCCAGCGTCCCGGCCAGTCCACCTGGCGCAACCCGCGCGTGATGACCTCGTCGGTGATCCGCCAGTGCGGCGCCAGGGCGCGGGCAGCGAGCGTCGCGGTCGCGGCGTTCCAGCGTTGATAGTCGCCCTCGAGGTTCGTCGCCGGATAGCGCGCCACATCATCGCCAAAGATTTCGGCCACCGACACCAGCGGCGCCCCGCGCTCCTGCGCTACCGCGTGGATGACCCGCTCCGCCTCGGCCGGCATGCGCCCGATCACCACCGGCCGGCCGGCCTTGATGATGCCGGCCTTCTCCATGGCAATCTTCCCCAGCTCGTGCCCGAGGTATTCGCAATGATCCATGGCGATGGACGTGATGACGCTCACTTCCGGCACGACGACGTTGGTCGCGTCCAGCCGCCCGCCCAGGCCCGTCTCGATGACGCCGATCGCACAGTGCTTCCGCACGAACTGCAGAAACGCCATCGCCGTCATCAACTCAAAGAAACTCGCCTGATCCTCCGGGTTGGCCTGCGCGATACGCTCCGCCAGCGGGCGCAATTCGCGCACATAGGCGACGAGCTCGTCCTCGCTCAACAACTGCCGGTCCACCTGCACCCGCTCGCCGATCTTGACGAGGTGCGGCGACGTGTAGAGGCCGACCCGCCAGCCCGCCGCGTGCAGGATCGCATCGAGCATGGCGGACACGGAGCCCTTGCCATTGGTCCCGGCGACATGAATGACGGGCAGACCGTGCTCGGGATGCCCGAGCGCGGCGGCCAGTGGCCGCATGCGGTCGATGCCGAATTTCGTCCCCTGCGGCTTGAGGCCGTAGAGATACGCCGTCACCGCCGCGTAATCGGTCGGGTCGCTGGCAGGCATGCGCAAGAACGCCCGTCAGGTGTTGACCATGGTCGTGGGCGGAGCGGCCTTTTTCTTCACGTGCAGGGCCAGCAGCAGCTCGCCGATGCGATCGCGTAGCTCGGTGCGGGTGACGATTTGGTCCACGAGGCCATGCTTGAGGAGAAATTCGGAGGTCTGAAAACCGGCCGGCAGCGTCTGCTTCGTCGTGTCCTTGATCACCCGCGGCCCGGCGAAGCCGATGAGTGCGCCGGGCTCGGCCAGGATGACATCTCCCAGCGTCGCGTAACTGGCGGAGACTCCGCCCGTCGTCGGATGCGTGAGCACGGAAATGTAGGGCAATCCAGCCAGGGCGAGCCGGCCGAGGGCCGCACTCGTCTTGGCCATCTGCATTAGCGAGAGGATGCCCTCCTGCATGCGCGCACCACCCGAAGTGCTGAAAATGATGCAGGGGCATTTCCGCGCCAGCGCCACCTCGATGGCGCGGGTGATCTTCTCGCCCGCCGCCGAACCCAGCGTGCCGCCGCAGAAGCGGAAATCCATCACCGCCAGCGAAACCTCGATGCCGTGGATCTTGCCCAGGCCGCAGATGACGGCCTCTGGCAGGCCGCTTTCTTTTTCGTATTTCTTGATGCGCGCCGGATACGGCGCCGAGTCGGTGAACCCGAGCGGATCCGCCGAGCGCACGCCGGCGTCTGCCTCGACGAACGTATTATCATCCAAGAGCTTCGCAATGCGCTCGCGCGCGCCAATGGGAAAGTGGTGCCCGCTTTTGGGTACGACCATCTGGTTGTCCTCCAGCTCCTTCGTGAAGACGGATTCACCCGTCACCGGGTCCTTGGTATAGACCCCGTGCGGAATGTCTTTCTTGCGCGTGCGGCGGACCGTGTAGGTGGGTTTGTCGAAGTGAACCATGAGAGGGATCAGCCGTGGCCGAAGGTGATGACGTCGAGGTTCAGACAACCTGCGCGACGAAGCACCAAGGCGCAACTATTGAGGGTGGAACCAGTGGTGAAAACATCATCAACCAAGACTAAGTGCTGGGCCGGATTCAAGTCCGCGCCCCGGGCAAGTGCAAAGGCATTTTTCAGGTTCGCCTGGCGCGCGCGCCTATCGTGATGCGTTTGCGAAACCGTGTCCGTCGTGCGCCGCAGCAGCGGCTCCACTCGCGTCCCCCCGCCCGCCGCCCGCGCCAGCGCTCCGGCCAGCAATTCACTCTGGTTGTAGCCGCGCTCGCGTTCCTTGCGCGGGTGCAGGGGCACGGGCACGAGCAGCGCGTCGCGCGCGAGCTCGAGCACATGCGGCGAGCGGCGAAAAATTTCCTCCATGTCCCGCAGCACATGCAGGGCGCGATGGTACTTCAGCTCGAGCACCAGCCCGCGCGCCGGTCCTTTCAACAGCACCGCCGTGCGCCCTTCGCGAAACGCCGGCGCGAGCCCCTCGCAATGCGGACACATCCGCTCCCCCGCCATCTCGCCGTAAAACGGATGCCCGCACGTCGAGCAATGCGGCGGCGCCACAAAATCGATCTGCCGAGCGCACCGGACGCAGACGTGCCGAAATTCGCCCAACCCTTCGCCCGCGCCCTCGACCAGCCCGCGGCATTGCACGCACACCGGCGGAAACACCACGTCGCCCAGCCCGCGCGCCAGCTGGCCGAGCGCGCCGTTCATGAATAAAAGACCTTCACAAGAAACAACCCGCGCGGCGGCGCCGTCAGCACGCGCGCCGTGCGTTCCTTCGAGGCGAGGATCGCGCGCACGTCCGCCACGCTGAGCTTCCCCTCGCCCACGCTCACCAGCAGGCCGACCAGGCTGCGGATCATCTTGTACAGAAATCCGTCCGCCTCGGCCGTGATCTTGACGCTGCGCCCGCGGCGCACGAGCTCCAACCGCCGCAGGTCGCGCACGGTGTTTTCCTGCGCCTCGCCCTGCCCGTTGAGCGCGGTGAACGCCCGGAAATCATGACGCCCGCGCAGCACTGCCGCCGCCGCCTGCATCGCGGCAATATCCAGGGGCCGAAATACCGTCCAGCAATACGGCCGGTTGAACGGGTCGGCGTCGCCAAGCTGAAGCCGGTATTCGTAGCGCTTGCCCGTCGCCTGGAAGCGCGCATGAAAATCGGCCGCCACCGCCCGCACGGACTTGACCTGAATCGCCTGCGGCAGACCGACGCGGAATGCCGCGAGAAGCTTGCCCACGCCGTGCCGCCACTCCGCGTCAAAGTGAAACACCTGGCCCAGCGCGTGCACCCCCGCGTCGGTGCGCCCGCTGCCATGGATGCGCACCGGCTGGCCAAAGATCTCCGCCAGCCGCGCCTCGATGATATCCTGCACGGCATTCGACCGCGCCTGGCTCTGCCAGCCGGCGAAACCCGTGCCGTCGTAGGCACAGATGCATTTCCAACGCTGAGTTTTGCGAGCGGGGGTGGTCACAGGAAGGGGAGCAGGATTTTTATCGCGGAAGCGCTGAGCAGCGGAAGCTGGGAAACTGTCATTCTGAGCGTAGCGAGGAATCCAGTGAGATTACGCTGCGGGTCTCGCTATCGTCCAACTGGATTCTTCCCTTCGCTCCGAATGACAATCCGGGTATGGACTCATTCCCTAATTCCGTTCCTCCGCGTTTTCGCGATTATTCCGTATCCGGCACGACCGGTGGCGGCGATTGCTGGTCGAGGAAATCCTGCAGGATGATCGTCGCCGCGCGTGAATCGATCAGCCCGCTGGCCCGCACGTCTCGCCGCTTCGACTTCGCGATGGTCGATTCGGCTTCGTGGCTCGTGAGCCGCTCGTCCACGAGATGCACCGGCAGGTTGAACTCCGTGCGCAGCCGTCCCGCGAGGGCTTCCGCCTCCTTGGCCTTGGGCCCGGCGCTATCGTCCATGTTCAGCGGATAGCCGAGCACGAGATCGGTGGCGCGGCGCTGTTGCACGACAGCGACCAGCGCGGCCCAGCGTTTTTCCGGCGCCGCATCGATGATCGCCGGCAAGGGCGTGGCCACGCCCAGGCTGTCGCCGTAGCTGAGTCCGATGCGCCGGGTGCCGTAATCGATGCCAAGGCAACGCATGGCGTGATTCCGTCGCCCGGGCCCGCCGGGTGCAATTTCATTTGCGACGTTTCGCGAACCGGCTTCAAAGCCGGTTGTCATTCTGAACGAAGTGAAGAATCCAGTTGGACCCATTCAAGGCGCGCAACCCACTCGCACTGGATTCTTCGCTATGCTCAGAATGACAAATCATACTGTCATGGTTTGAAGGTGCTCCCACTATCCATTTTATGAATCAACCCGCCGTTCCGCTCGAGGTCACCGTCGCCGAGGCCAGCGCTCTGCTGGCGTCCGGCACGGGCCAGGCGCTCATCCTCGATGTGCGCGAGCCGCACGAGCTGGCCATCAATCACATCGCTGGCGCGGAGCACATTCCGATGAGGGAAATTCCGGCCCAAATGAACACCCTGCCCCGCGACCGGCATCTCCTCGTGCTCTGTCATCACGGCCAGCGCAGCCTGGTCGTGACCCACTTCCTGCGCGCCCAGGGATTCACCGCCGTTAGCAACATCGCCGGCGGCATCGAGGCCTGGGCCATGGAAATCGAGCCGACGATGAGTCGGTATTGAGTCGGACTCAGACAATTGGTTGCAATCCAGCAGTAAAAGCAGGCGGGCTGAAAGGTGGAGCGCGTTGCCCTCAATGCGCTTCAGGTTGTAGGGCGGGGTCGCTGACCCCGCCGGTTCGAGGCGGGCGTCGGTGTCCCCACCGACGCTATCGCTGCGCGGCGAGGCGGGGTCAGCGACCCCGCCCTACATCGCTCTCAAACCAACGTGTTGAGGGCAACACGTTCCACCCTCACTGCGTAGTCCCGGCTGAAAGGAGAAACGAGTCCGCTTACCCGCGCGCCCGCTCCAGCACGACCACCGTGTCCGGCTTCGTGCGGTCTGCGGGGGCGACGGCAATACGCAGGCCGTCGCCCGTCTGCTGCACGCGGGCTTTTCCGCCCGACAGCACCCGGGCTCCGGTCGCGCGGCCCGCCAGCGGCGGAAGCACGAGCTCGCCCTCCGGCCACTGGAGCACATGCACGTAAACCGTCTCACCCTTGTGCGTGGACACGCCGTAATCGCCTGGCGGAAACGGCCCGCCGCGCGTGCCATAGATGCTCTCGCCGTAGCTCGCCAGCCAGGCACCGACGCGCGTGAGACGATCGGTTTCACGCGGGTCGATTTGGCCCGTGGGCAGCGGGCCGACATTCATCAGCAGATTGCCGCCACCGCCCGCACAGCGGATCAGGTGCCGCAGGCATTCCTCGAAGGGAATCACCGGCGCTTGAAAACCGTGCCACGACCAGAAACCGGTGAACGTCATGCACGACTCCCAATCGCGCTCCAGGTTGTAGGCTCCGATCCCCTGCTCGGGCGTGGCGCAATCCGCCGGCACGCCGCAGCGGTCGTTGATGATGATGTCAGGGCGCAGCCGATGAATCATCCGGAAGAGTTTTTTCCCGTCCCAAAGCTGCCACGGATAATAGTCCTCCGTGTCGAAAAAGATCACCGAGATATTGGGGCACTTCACCAGCAGTTCCTCGACCTGATCATACATGTAGCGATTATACGCCGCCATGCGCTCGGGCCCGTAATCCGGATGGTGCCAGTCGCGCTGCGAGTAATAGATGCCGAACCTGATCCCCGCCCGTTCGCAGGCCCGGGATATCTCGCCGAGAATATCCCGCCGGAACGGCGTGTGCATCACGTTGAAGTGCGTGAATTTCGTGTCCCACATGCAGAAGCCGTTGTGATGCTTCGACACCTGGATGAGATATTTCATCCCGGCCTGCTTCGCCGCACCGGCGAATTTGTCGGCGTCAAACATCCCGGGATAAAATGACTTGGCGAGGTTGTCATACACTTCCCGGGGCACGGCCGGCTTGAACCAGTCGAACCAGATCCGGTGCTCGTTGACGCCGAAGAGTCCAGGACTCGGCCGCGGATTGTCCCGCAATTGTTCACCGGTGTCGTCGTAGAACTGCTTGCTCCAGCTGATCTCACTGGCCGCCACGCTGGATGGATCCCAGTGCACGAACATGCCAAATTTCGCGTCGCGCCACCAATCGAGGCGACGCTGGGCAGCGGCGGACTTGTCCGCCCGGTTCGCTTGCTGCGCGTCCGCCCAGAACTGGTCGAAGGCGGCGTCTTCTGGAGCGGACATCGTGAGAGTTAGGCGGTGGTCCGGTGATCGCCTACGCCATCACCCGCAGCTCCGGATGCCGGTTCGCGTAGGCCTTCGTGTAGTCAGCAAACGCCACCTTGAGCCGGGCCGTGACGGAATCGCTCCGCACCTGGAAACGTTGTCCGTCGATGGCCGCGACCGGCGTGATGTCCTTGGTCGTCGAAAGCAGGAAGCATTCGTCCATCCGCGCGAAATCCCCGGGACGAATCGTCGCCTCCTCCGCGGTGACGCCGGCCCTGGCTGCCACCTCAGCGAGCAAAATCTCGCGCGTGATGCCGCCGAGGATGCCCGCGGCCAGGGGTGGGGTGACCACCTTGCCGCCGCGGACAAAGGCAAGATTTGACACCGCTGCCTCCGTGACCTCGCCCGCGTGGTTGAGCATCACCACCTCGTCCGCCCCGCGGACGCGGGCCTCGCGCAGCCCGAGAATGTTGTTCAGATAATTCCCGGTCTTCCACGCGGGATTGAGGCTTTCCGCCGGATTGCGCCGCAGCGACGTGGCCAGGGATAGCTTTAAGCCGGCGCGCAGCTTCTCCGGCGGGTGCTCCTTGTTGGCCTGCACCAGCACGACGAAGTCGGCGCGATCCGCCAATGCGACATCCAGTCCGATCGCTCCTCCGCCGCGCGTGACCTGCAATCGCATATAGAGCTCATCTCCGCCCGGCGCGGCCTGACGGTAGGCGGCGGCCGTGCGGATAATTTCCGCCAGCATGGGCCGGGCCGTGAGGGGCAGGGTGAAATGCAGCGCCGCTGCCGACCATTCCAGCCGCCGCCAGTGTTCTTCCCACGCAAAAATCACGCCGTGATAAGTCCGCCAGACCTCATAGATGGCGTCGCCGTAGAGAAAGCCCCGGTTCAAGGGCGAGAGGGAGGGCTCCCGCGCATCGTGCAGCCGGCCGTTGGTGCAGGCTTGGATGAAGGTATCGGGCATGGCGGAGGGATTTAGCGAATCCGAAGCCCGCCAACAGACAAATAAAAAGCCCCCGCGAAAAGCGCGGGCCCTGCGACTGAGTCAGCACCGGCCCGTGATCAGCGGCGTTTCTTCACGAGTCCCAGCTCCTTCTTGATATTTTGCACACTGGGCAGCGAGATGCCGACGGACCGGGCAATTTCGCCGCCCGTCCTGCCCGCTTCGACCAGGCTCTTCACCTTGGCCTTGGTCGCGGCGGTGATCACCGCGCGTTTCCGGCGCTTGCCGGCGACTTTCTTCCCCGCCGAGACCATGGCCTTGCCGGCGACGGCCCGGACGGCCTTGATAAAGGCCTGGGGGCTCGCAAAGCCGTATTTGCGCGGCAACGACGCGAGTTCCCGTGAGAGCGCGGCCGCGATGGATTGCTCCAGCTTGGCGACCTTGGCTCTAGTGGTCCTGAGCAGCCTGATTTTGTTTAATACCATATCTCCCGCTATAGGCAGAAGACTGACTATAGCAAGTCACATACTGTCGTTGATGAGTTATCCATTTCGGTGCTTCATCGCAATATGCGATGCAAGTCTCGGGAAGGCTGAAGGATTTTGCGTCCCACGACTCCGGCTAGGACTGCGCCCGCCCGCGGCGAAACTGCGCCGGACCGCAACCTGCGTGCTGTTTGAAAACGCGGCTGAAATGATGTCGGTTGGCGAATCCGACCGCCTCGGCGATCTGCTCAATCGAATCGTCCGCAAACGCCAGCCGGCGGCACGCCTCGCGAATCCGCCGGCCCGCCACAAACGCCGCGGGCGTGCGGCCGGTCGCCGCCTTGAACCAGCGAATGAAGGCTTCGACACTGAGTCCCGCCTGCGCCGCCAGCAGCCCGTTGGAGATTTTCCCGCCCAGCGAATGTTGAATCCAGCTGTACAGCTTGCGCAGTCGCGGCGGAATCGCGACCGGCCATTCCGACCCCATCTCGGCGAACACGAGGTGCAACAGCGCGGTCCCGGTGCGCGCCGCCGGCATGGCCTGGCGGCGCTCGATGCGCCGCTGCAATTCCCGCGCCACGGCGCGGCCGGTGCGCGTGACGGGAATTTCCCGGATGCCGGCGGTGGCCTCGGTCAGGGATGGATACAACGAGAAATGCAGCCACAGGTGTTCGACGCCCGGCCGGCTGCCGCAGTTGAACGCCACGCCGTCGGGCACCAGGACAAACCTCGCCGGCGTCAGGCGATAGCGCCGTCCGCCGGATTCGATCCAGGCGCCGGGCGTGCGGTCGTAGTAGAGCCGCCAGAACGGGCTGCAGACGCCCTGAAAAGTCCATCCGGCGTTGAGCCGCAGCAGGCCGCACTCATGAATTTGAAAACTGTCGCCCCCCTCCCCGGGCGGCGGTTTCAGACCTTGCGGGGTAAAGGGATTATGCCAGAGGCGATGGTCAGTTTTAGGCACAAATTATCCCCTTGCAGACATTGCCAGATGGCAAGGGTTAATGCTATTGTTTAGGCATGAGGTCCCCTGTCGCCGAAGCCCCCGTCGCCACTCCGCCCCGCCGCGTCCTGGTCACCTCCGAGTCGAAGCAAAAGCCCACCATCGTGGACCTGCTGAACGACTGGCAGTATTTGGAAAAAGCCACGCACCGTCTGATCTGCGCCTGGGGCCGTGGCATCGCGCCCTGGTATGACAAGAGCGCCATTCACCGCCATGTGTGGGACCAGGCCGAGTGTGTCCGCCGTTTGCGCGAGCGCGTCGCCCAGTTCCCCGGCGGCAAGCCCGATGCCCCCGTCTCCAGCCGGCTCGAGCGCCTGGCCAACCTTGTCTTGCAGGCGCCCCACCTCAACGACGCGCTCGATGGCATCTATGAAATTCTCCTGAAGGCACTGCTGACCGCCTACGGCGAATACTCCAGCCACGCGCACCCGGTTCACGACGCGCCCACTGTCGCGCTGCTCCATGAGATCAACCAGATCAAGAGCCAGGAGTTCCTGTGGTACCGCGACTATCGCCGTCGGCACCCGCACACGACCAACGCGGCCTACCGCGCCGCCGTCGAGCGCGCCATCGTCGAGTGCGGCGGCTTCCATGCGGCCCTGCCCCTCGCGGCCGGAGACACCGGCGCGCAGCCCGCGGGCGCCAATACCGATTTCAAGTATCCGCGCTTCAGCGCCCGCGATGTGCCGATGCGGCCGCGCTATGATTTCATGGATTACGTCCGGGTGGATTTTCCCACGAGCATCGAGGCCCGCCGGCTGTTCTGGGGCTTCGGCTACATGATGGAGAAAAACCTGCCGGACGACCAGCTGCTCTGGATCTATGACGGGCACTACCTGCCGTGGGAATGGCATCATGACATTTCCCGCCACTTGTGGGACGAATCCCGCCATGGCGACTCGGGGTATTCGCGCCTCCGCGATTTCGGCATTGATTTCGATGACGTGGGCTTCCCGGGCTACGACCAGGCTGAGCGCATCAAGGTGCTCGAAGCGGTCGCCAAGCGCGATGGCATCACCATGGAGGAGGCCTACCTGAACTATCCCAAGTATCTCGATCCCCTGCGCTCCGAGACGCACATCAGCCGCGCCCAGATGTATGAACACGTCTTCATGATCGGCCTGGTCGCGGAGACCGGCCACTTTATCGTGAAGCAGGAGGCCTACGGCGACTTCCGGGAAGGTCAGGATCTCGAGTCTGCCGAAATGATGCTCTTCGACATCATCGACGAGACCGCGCATGTCCAATACGCGCATAAATGGCTGCCGCTGCTCGGCGAGGTCTGCGGCGTGGACAATTCCAACTACCGCGAACGCGGCGTCACCATCCGCGCCGAATACCAGAAGCGGCACGACGACGTCTCCGCCGAGCTGGCCGCGAAGCTCCCGCGCATCCCGGGCGACCCCAAGTTCGACTTCTACAACGATCTGCTCGCCCGCATCCGCCGCGTGAAGCCCCTGGCGAACGCCGCCACCTGCGGCCCGCGGTCACCCAAGCCGATGTGAGGTGGCCCGGGCCTCCCGACCCGTGACTTGACGCCGATGCGGCATGGGGCTCCTGACCCATGGGTTCATATGCCCCGGCTTGATCGTGGGTGCGGTCATTCGCATGGAATGAGCGCCCCACGGGTCAGAGACCCCTGTCACCCCGCAAATTTCCTCCCATTCGGCTTGCGCGCCGCTCGCGCGCCGAGCTTTACTCGCGGTGCATGGCCCGCATTCCCCTCGAGGATAATTTCAACGACGTCATCAACAAGACCCAGCGTGGCCTGAAGATCTCCGACGAGGATCTCGCCAAGCGCGCCGAGGTCACGCCGGCCGACCTGGCGGCCGTCAAGGGCGGCAAGCCCATCGTGGCCGTCATCCGCCGCGTCGCCCGCCATCTGCACCTCGGTCCGGACGCCCTCGAGGCCCTCACCGCGAAGTCCTGGTATCCCGAGCAGCCGAATTTCCCCACGGGCTTTGCGGCGTTCAACACGCCGTTCGAGGACCTGACGGTGAACAGCTACCTCGTGTGGGACTCGCGCAGGAAACTGGCCGCCACCTTTGACACCGGCACGAATTGCGAAGCGATGCTCGACACCATCCACGCCGAGAAACTCAAGGTGGAGTATCTGTTCATCACCCATACCCACGACGATCATATCGCCGACTTGAAGAAACTCGCCGCCGCGACCAAGGCCGACGTCTGGGCCAGCGAGCTGGAACCCGTGGACTATCCCGGCGCCAAGACCTTCAAGGAAAACGCGCACTTTCACCTCGGCCAGGTCGCCATCAAGACGCTCTTCACCTGGGGCCACTCCCCGGGCATGACGACCTTCTACATCACCGGCCTCAGCTGGCCCCTCGCCATCGTGGGCGATTCCATTTTTGCGAGCTCGATGGGCGGCAGCCCGACCCATTTCGCCGAGCAATACCGCAACAACAAGGAAAAGATCCTGACCCTGCCCAACGATACTGTACTCGCCTGCGGCCACGGCCCGCTCACCACGCTCGGCCAGGAAAAACGCCACAATCCCTTTTTTACCTCCAAGTGACCTTCAACCCCACCCACTAACATGTCTGAAAAAATTGCCTTCGTTGGAGTCGGCCGCATGGGCGGCAACATGGCCCGCCGTCTCAAGGATACCGGTTATACCGTCACCGCGGTTTACGACGTTCATGCACCCAGCGCGGCGGAGCTCGCCAAGGAAATCGGCGCCAAACACGTCACCAAGCTCGCCGATGTCACCGCGGCGGCCGATGTCATCTTCACCGTCGTCACCGACGACGCCGCCCAGCTCGGCGTCTTCGCCGAGAGCGGCGACTCCCTTCTGACCGGAGCCAGGGGCAAAATCTTCGTCAACTGCGCCACGATTACCCCCAAGACCCACGTCGAGGTCGAGCGTCGCGCCAAGAAGGCCGGCGCCGTCACCCTCGAGGGCTGCATGGCCTCGTCCATCCCGCAGGCGCGCAATGGCACGCTCTATCTCATGTGCGGTGGCGACAAGGCCACTTTCGACCAGGTGAAGCCCATCCTCGAGAAACTCAGCACGGCGCTCCGCTACATCGGCGGCACCGGCCAGGCCGCGCAGGTCAAGGCGCTCGTCAACATGGTCATGAACATCAATACCGCCGGGCTCGCCGAGGGCCTCGGTCTCGGGGCCGCGCTCGGCCTCGACCTCAACATGCTCCGCGAGGTCTTCCTCCAGACCGGCGCCAATTCGCAGGTGCTGAAGACCGATGGCGAGGACATGCAGAACCGCGACCACTCGTGCTTCTTCTCCGGCGCCCATGCGGCCAAGGACAGCGGCATCGCCGCCCAGCTGGGCAAGGATGTCGGCCTGAATCTCCCCCTCGCTGACGCCACCAAGGCCCAGTTCGACAAAATGGTGAAGCTTGGCCTCGGCGGCCTCGACAAATCCGGCGTCGCCGAACTCACCTTCAAGGGCCGCCACGGCTGAGTGGATCACCGTTTTCCGGTTCCGCCCCTTCTTAATTCTTCCTTCATAATTCTGCCTTCCGCTCCCCATGCCCAAAATCGCCCACATCGCCAACCTCTGGTCCCTCGTCAATCACCCCTCGGCCGCCAAGCAGTGGTCGCTGGACAAGAAGATCAAGGCCGTCGCCGACGCCGGCTTTGACGGCTTCACGACCGGCCTCACGCCCGAGCATCTCGTCCTCGCCAAGAAATACGGCCTGAAACACCTGCTCGGCTTCGTCTCCACCTCCTCCGGCGATCCCAAGGACTTCGCCGCGCGCATCCAGTCCCAAAAGGACGCCGGCGCGGTCCAGATCAATGTTCAGCTTGACGACCATGACACCCTGCCGGCCGTCGCGACCAAGCATTGGATCGCGATGATGCGCGAGGCCGAGAAGATCGGCGGCGTGGTCCTCTCGCTCGAGGTCCACCGCGACTGCTGCACCGAGACCCCGGAAAAGACCTACGAGATCGCGCGGCTGTACCGGAATGCCACCGGCAAGATGATCAAGATCAACTTCGACTTCTCGCACTTTTCCGTCGTGAAGCACCTCGGGCCGGGCAACTACGCCGAGCGCCTGCTCGACCATCCCGCGCTCGTGCAGAACGGCGAGCAGTCCCACTGCCGCCCGTTCAACGGTCACCACTGCCAGGTGGCCGTCACCTACCAGGGCAGGCTCAGCGACGAGGCCAAGAGCTATATCGCTTTCTGCGTCGCCCTTTTCAAATGCTGGAAGGCCGCACCGAAAAACAAGCACCGCACCCTTTTCGTCTGTCCGGAAATGGGGCCGTATCACGAGGGCGGCGCCGGCTACAACATCAGCGGCCTCCCGCCCGCCTGGCCCGACGCCGTCGTCCTGCGCGGCGAGCTCGACAAGGCGTGGAAGCGCGCCTGAGGTCACAGGTGAGCTGGCCCTCACTGGGCATTAGGTCCTAGTTTCTCGCGTTTGTCATTCTGAGCGTAGCGAAGAATCCAGTGTGAGTTCGCTGCGAGCTTCGATTCTATCCAACTGGATTCTTCACTTCGTTCAGAATGACAATCCGGGTATAAAAATATCTGCCCCATGAATCTCCGCCTTCCTCGCGCCCTGCTTGGCTTGGGCGTCTCGCTCGTCGCATTGTCCGCCCCGTCGGTCTCCGCCCAGCCTGCGCCGCCGCGAGGCCGGGTCCTGCTTTTTCCCGAGCCCAATTACCGCGGCGATCCCCTCGTGGTGGAAACGGGCGCGGCGATCGAGAACCTCGAGTTCGTCCGCAATGGCGGGCGCCGATGGAACGACCGCATCTCCTCCGTCCGGATCGAGGGCCCCGTCCTGCTCCTCATGTTTGAGAACGCCGGCTTTCGGGGCGTCCAGGCCACGCTGACGCGCGATGCCGCCGACTTGGGCGCGCTGTCGCTCGGCGACCGCCGCGGCGCCAGCTAGGATAAACGAATCTCCTCCCTGCGCGTCGAGGCGCTCCGGCCGGCCGCCCCCGTTTTCATCCGCTGGGAGCGGCGCGATGCCGAGCGCACGGTCCGCTCCGCCTACCGCGACATTCTCGGTCGCGAGCCCGACGACCGCGGCCTGCGCGAATACCGAGAGCGCCTGATGGAGCGCGGCTGGACCGAGGATCAACTCCGCGACAATCTCCGCCAAAGCCCCGAGTTTCGCTTGCGCGATCTGGACGCCCTGATTCGCAAGGGCTACCGCGAGATCCTCGGCCGCGAACCCGATCCGTCCGGACTCGCGAGTTATACGCGCGCCCTGCAAAACGGGATGTCGGACGCGGAATTTCGCGCCGACCTCCGTCGCAGCGGGGAACGTGCCGCCCTGGGTGCCCATGGCAGCGTCACCCGCGCCTATCGCGAGGTACTCCGGCGCGACCCCGACCCGGCCGGCCTCGCGAACTACACCAAGCTGATGCTCGAGCGCGGCTGGGATGAAAACCGCGTGCGCGAGGCGCTGCGCCAGAGTGACGAGTACCGCCACCTGCCGAGAAGGTAGGGCGCTGATCGAGGTGGAACGGGTTGCCCTCAACGCGTTGGTTTGAATCCGATGCTGCAAAGCGTGTTGAGGGCAACCCGCTCCACCTTTTGATCCCCTCAGCCGTACTTCGCCGGCAGCGTCCGCCCCTCGCGGGCACTGCGGTCGGCCAGGTCCAGCACATGGATCGGCCGCCGCGCCCACTCCGGGGTGATGATCAACGGCACGCCCTTGGTCAGGTGGGCCGCGATGTTCGCATAATATTTCTCCCACTGGGCCGGCGGGTTCTTCCCCTTTGTCACAAGCGTGGCGTCGCCCTCGCGCACCGTGATCTCGTGGGAGTCGTATTCCCACAGGAACGTGCCCTTGGTCCCGGTCACCTCCATCATGCCCCGCTTCGGATTGGCATCGATATTCGTGATGCAAAGCGTCGCCCAGACACCGCTCTTGAAACGCACGACCGCGAAGCCCTCGTCCTCGACCGTGTCCTGGCCCCACTTCGACTGCGCGGCCCAGAAACCGCGCTTCGCGAAGCCCGTGACCTCGGTGATCTCCGAGTCGACGAGCTGCAGCGTGTATTCGAGCACATGTACGCCCCAATCGTAGAGGATGCCGCCGGAAATGGATTTGCTGGACCGCCACCAGTCGCCGGGCTTGCCCCATGCGCCCATGTGGCATTCGACGCGCACGAGGTCGCCGATCGTGCCCGCGCGCACGACCTCGAGCGCCTTCAGGATCGAGCCGTCCCAGTGGCGGTTATGATAGGTCGAAAGCATCACGCCGGCCTGCTTCGCGGCGGCGATCATCGCGTCACACTGTTCGGTGGTGATCGCGAAGGGTTTCTCGCACACGACGTGCCGGCCCGCCTTGAGGCACTGCAGGGCCAGCGGGGCGTGGGTGTTATGCGGCGTGATGAGCACGACCAGGTTGACGTCCGACTTGGCCAGCATCTCGTCCACGCTCGCGTAGGTCTGGATGCCGGGAAACTCCTGCGCCGCCACGGCCAGCCGCGCGGCATCGGGCTCCGTCACCGCCCGCGGCGTCATGCCCGCCTTCTGCATGTCCTGCAGGTGCATGCGCCCCATGTTGAAGGCGCCACCGTAACCGATGACGCCTACCTTGATTTCCTTGGCCTGCTTGAAGCGTGATTTCATGGAAAGATTGCGGGCAATGGGCCGGCATCCGTTCGCCGGCGAAGCCCTGTGACCTAGGGCCACCGCCGCCCGCTTCAAAGCAATTCGACTCGCCTCGCGAAAAAAAGCCCGGAACTGGCCCATCCGGTTTCACCGGTCGGTAGCTCAGCCGGGTCCGCCCGCCGCCCAGCGCACCAAGAAATGCGCCGCTTAGCGCAACCCCTGCGCAGCCGGCGCCGGCCTTTGCGCGCATAATCAAACTACGGAGGACTCATTAACGAGTCTGCTAGTCACCTCCGTGAATGACTCCTCCCCGCATGCCCCCCTGCCCGATCCATGACCTGCGTCCCTCGCCCGCGCCGCCGCCGCGAGACGCCGCCCCGCAGCCATGAATGCGGACCTGATTCGCAAGCTAAAGGCCATGCGCCCGCAAGTCCGCGCGCGTTGGGAGGCTCTGCTGCGAATCGAACGGCTGTTCACCCCGTTGGCGAATCCCGACACGCTCGTGTTCATGTTCGATCCGACACTGGACTCGGTCCTGGCCGCGCTGCCGGGGCACGCCGTGCGCAGCGCCGGGCCCCGGCCGACCTGCCGTTTCGCCAACAACCCCATGCGCGTCTATTTTACCGCGCTGGAGCAGGCGTTGCTGGAAGCCCTCATCCACGCCCAAGCCAGCCAGGTCAAACCGGAATCCGTCACGCATGCCGCCATCGTCGCCGAACGCATGGCGGCTGCGACTGAACTCAGTGCGACCGTGCGCCGGGTCGCGCGGAGCGAAATCAAGACGCTCGATCAAATTTGCCAGCCGCGGGCCCGCCCACGCAAGTCACGGGCGTGAGATTGCCGGGCGCGACGTCCCAAAACTCCGCCGGCTGACCAGCCGGTTCGTCCGGAACCGGGAAGCGGTTGCCACCGCCAAAGCCATCGTTGCCCGTATGCCAAGCCCACCACTAACGCCGGCTGCAATCCGTTTGCAGCGATGTGTCACCACCCTCGGATGCGGAGAGGTTGACCGGGTTCCGACCTATCTGCCCGCAATTTCCTGCACGGTGTCGTCCGCGATGCTGGGCCGGCCGGCCCACACCGGCACCGGTTCGGTGCGCTATGGCGAGGTGGCCGCCTGGGCGCAGGGCGAGGCCGCGCATGCCGACTTCGAGGCGCGGCTGATCGAGGATCTCGTGGCCATCCATCGGGCGCTGGACGTAGACGTGCTGCGCATGCCCTGGCGGATGAACGCGCGGCCCGATGCGCGGCTGGACAAATACACCTTTCGCTTCGGGCCGGAGTCCGGCGAGCACACCGTCTGGCAATACCAACCCGCGACCTCGGATAGATCGGAAGAGCACACGTCTGAACTCCAGTCACGCCAATATCT